>Ga0247772_1000018_pt1 | contig 159411 bp, 139 predicted proteins | sample UWRJL151409C6_FD_179945 | JGI IMG/M metagenome (GOLD analysis project Ga0247772, IMG submission 179945) | Plant litter microbial communities from Arlington Agricultural Research Station in Wisconsin, United States - UWRJ-L151-409C-6 | ecosystem: Environmental > Terrestrial > Plant litter >...
CACGCTCGCCACGCTCGCCACGCTCGCCACGCTCGCCACGCTCGCCACGCTCGCCACGCTCGCCACGCTCGCCACGCTCGCCACGCTCGCCACGCTCGCCACGCTCGCGCGCTCGCCAGGTTTACCATCAACGAGCGCCGCAAATTGCCTGCCGAACGAGCTGGTTTCGGCGTCGCGGCCGGTGCTGAACATCAGCAGAGATATTCGGGCGAGTTCTTCGGCAAACCTGCTCAGGAAGTTGCTGGCTTCGGGAAGCCGCTTTCGATCGTAAACGTCGCTGCCGAGCACGACCAATCGATACGACTGAATACTCTCGACCTGCTCGGCGGGACGAACAACGACGGTGAAACCGGATTTGACCAATCGATCTGCGATCTGTTCGGCGATCTCGGTGGTCGAGGGACGGGCGCTTGCATAGGCGATGAGCACGGACATCATGCGACGCACGCTAGCGCTCGAGCACTACTCACTCCGCCGCGCGACTCGCATGCGCGCCGAAGAGCGTTCGCGACGATTGCGAATTGCAAGGACGCCGCGCTGGGCCATGATGCCTTCATCGACTTCCAGCCAGCGGTGTAGAGATCGCTCTTCGTGGGCGCGGTGCGAGAACAGTAGCGCGCGAAGCTCGTCAATGGCCGGCCGGTTCAGGTTGTTGAGCTCGAGCGAGACTCCAAGTCCCTCGACCGCTTGGCGGATCTGCCGATGCTCGGTTCGCAACTGCTGGATCTCGAGTCGATGGGCTTGGGCCGTTACGCTGAAGAGAAAACGCTCCTCGGTGTCCAGGTGGTCGAATAGGTTTTCCTCGAATTCGGTCCAACAGCGGCGAAGTTCTGACGTCGGGCTTCGAGCCTCGACAGCTCGAGCCAGTTGCTCGAGTAAAAGCTCGTGGTCCTCGTGATCGCGAAAAAGTTCCCTCTTTACGTCCATTGTGTTGCTCCCAACCTCTGCCACTTGATCAGGACAATCGCCCCAGGCGGTCCCGACACGAAGTCAGCAACAACCGTGCCTGTTGGCTGCCCGTGATCTGCAGGCTCGGCAGTGCCTCGAACGCAGAGTTTGCGTGAGGGCGCCGAATAAAATGCGTCGGTGAGCTCAGTGAACGGCGTAGGTCGGTATCGACCGCTGATTAGCGCATGAGCGGAGGTGGAAGCTCATTGAGCGAAAGCCAAAACACGCCGAGTGCCTTCGCCGCATCGACGAATTCGCCGTAGTCGACGGGCTTGCGTACATAGGCGTTGGCCCCGGACGCGTAGCCTTGAGCAATGTCCTCGTCCTGCCGCGACGAGGTGAGGACGACGACTGGTAGGTCCCTCGTTCGTTCGTTCGCGCGAATCCGTCGCAGGACCTCCAGCCCATCGATCTTGGGCAGCTTGAGGTCCAGCAGTACCAAGGCGGGGAGCACCGAGGGATCTCGCTCCGCGTGCGACCCAGTTGCGAAAAGAAAGTCGAGTGCCTCGGCGCCATCACGCGCGACGGCCACATGATTGTCGACCTTGCACTTCCTCAAGGCCAAGACGGTGAGCTTCTCGTCGCTGGCATTATCCTCGACCAATAGGATGAGTTTCATTCCAGTTCGCTCTCGCATTCTTCCGGGATCGAAAAGAAGAATGTAGCGCCCGCATCTGGTATGCCCTCGGCCCAGATACGTCCACCGTGTCGTTGTACGACGCGCTGCACGGTAGCAAGACCAATACCGGTGCCGGGAAACTCGTGGTTCGAGTGCAAGCGTTGGAATGGCGAAAACAGCTTTTGTGCGTAGGCCATGTCGAACCCCGCGCCGTTGTCACGGACGTAGATTGCTCGCTCGCCATCGGTTTCGAGTGCGCCGACGGTGATCCGCGCTTCTTTCGTGTTGGAGGTGAACTTCCAAGCATTTCCGAGCAAGTTGTCGAGCAGTATGCCTGCGAGTGCGGGATCCATGTACAGAACCAGGTCGTCTTGAACCGTCGTTTCGACTTTTCGGCTCGGATCCTGCGACATCAGACTCGACAACGTTGTGCGCACCAAAGCCGAAAGGTCGACCAGCTGGCGACGCGGCTCATTGCGCGTCACCCGCGATAGGGAGAGCAGCGCGTCGATCAACGCACCCATGCGATTGGCGTTGACCAGTATCTCGTTCAGCCAATCCTGCCCCTCCGCGTCGAATTTGTCCTTGTATTCGTTGAGCAAAACTTGGGCAAAGCCGTTCATTCCGCGCAGCGGTGCGCGCAAGTCGTGCGCGACCGAATAGCTGAATGCTTCGAGTTCGCGACTAGCGGCCTCCGCGCTGTCTTTCGCTCGAGCCAACTCTCGTTCAATGCGCCGACGTCCCGTGACGTCTCGGGCCACTTTCGAGATGCCGATCACGTTGCCGCCAATGCTTCGCACGGGTGATGTCGTAACGGACACTTCGATACTGGTTCCGTCTTTACGTCGCCGCACCGTGTCGAAGTGCAAGACCTCGCCTTGGGACACCGCGCGCAAAGCGGTTGCGAACTCGGCGAGGCGCTCGGTCGGGACGATCAGCGTGATGGGTTTGCCGATGATCTCCGCGCTCGAGTAGCCGAAAAGGCGATGGGCACCCTCGTTCCAGCTGGTGACGATGCCATCCAAATTCTTGCCGATGATGGCGTCGTCGGATGCCTCGACCAGAGCAGCAAGGCTCGCGCGCTGCTGCTCGGCTTTCTTGCGGTCGCTGATGTCGCGGATGGCGCTGGAGACCAGGAGGCCGCCCTCGGTCTCCAGCGGGCTGAGGCTCACCTCAATCGGAAATTCGCTGCCGTCTTTGCGGCGAGCGTAGAGGTCCAATTCGGCACCCATCGGGCGAACTCGATGGGCGGTGAAATATCGCGCGCGGTGAACGGGGTGAGCGTGCCGAAAGCGCTCTGGGAGCAAGAGCTCGATAGCCTGGCCAACCAGCTCCGAGCGAGAGTAGCCAAAGAGCCTCTCCGCTTGGCCGTTGACGAGAGTCATGATTCCGTTGCTGTCCACGATCACCATCGCGTCTGGAGCAGTGTCGAGCAGTGCGCGGAATTGGGCGTCGGTTTCCCTTTCGTGACGGAGGCGCTCGATCGCGGCCTGCGCTTCCTTGCGTTCCGTCAAATCCAGAATGAAGGACATTGCCAGTCGGGTTTCTCCTTCGACCATGGCCGACCCGACCAAGACCGGAACCCGCTTGCCATCCTTGCGGAGCAATTCCTTTTCACGCAGCGCACCGACACCGGTAGCAGCCAACTGTTCGATCGCCCGAACGTCGACGGCGCGCCATTCGGGCGGCGTGAGTTCTGCCCAGCGCACTTGCCCAGAGAGTACTTCCCCTCGAGAGTAGCCGACCAGGTTCAACGCCGCGTCGTTGATCTCGACGATTTGGCCCTGCAGATTTCCAATTACGACGCCAATGATTCCGGACTCCGAGAGTCGCGTGAACCTGGCCTCGGCGTTGGCAATTGCCCCGGCTGGTCTCGCTTGGTCAGGCAAGGGAATTACAGCGAAAGCTGCGATTCGTTCGAACGCAAAGACCGAATCATACGGGGCAGCTGAAGCGGAGGGGGCCCGAACATCTCCAAGTAATCTACACTGAATGAGGTGAGATATGCGATCATATCGGAGCTAGTCGCGAAAACGCGAGTGTTGCATAAATGCACAGCCTCGTCGAAGAACTGAGCATTTGCCCTTGGGTAGTTCGGGCACCTGTCCCTATTCACTGAGAAGGCGTTGCTGTCGATGATACACCCCAAGTGGGGGAGAACGGATGAGTATTCAAACGCTTCGAGTCCTGCTGGTTGAGGACTCCCTCTCTGACATGAAGCTGCTGGTTCACGAGCTTCGGCGCGGGGCGGAGTCGTTGCAGTTCGAACGCGTCGAAGATGCCGATGCCATGCGGGCGGCTCTGGATGCCCAGACCTGGGACGCAGTGATCAGCGACTGGTCGATGCCGACCTTTAGTGGCCTGGCGGCGCTTGCGATCGTCGGCGAGCGGGGTCTCGATGTTCCTTTCATCATCGTATCGGGCACAATCGGTGAAGAAGTCGCGGTTGAAGCGATGCGCGCGGGCGCGCACGACTATCTGATCAAGGGTAACCTCAAGAGACTGAATCCGGCGATCGAGCGTGAGATTCGGGAGGCCCGAGTCCGCGCCGCGCGCCGCACCGCGGAAGCCGAGTTGGTCAAGGCAGCGCAAAGGTATCGTGCTCTCTTCGACAATAGCCCACTTCCCACCTGGGTATGTGAGCCAGACACGCTGACATTGGTTGCTGTGAACGAGGCTGCAGTCCGGCACTACGGTTACAGTGCGGAAGAATTTGCAGAACTCACGCTCGAAAAGCTCGACGCCGTCGACGCGCCTCCATCGGTGGGCGGCGAGCCGGACCGTGTCCGTGCGACGAATGGGCATATTCCGCCCGTGCGCCACAAGAGAAAGGATGGGTCGCTAATCTGGGTCGAGCTTACCGAGCATGATCTAGAGCTCGAAGGGCGGCGCGCGCGATTGTACGTGGCGCGTGACGTGACCGAGCGAAAGGAAGCGGAGGAACAGCTACGCAAGACCGAGGAACAGCTTCGCCAAGCGCAGAAGATGGAGGCCATCGGTAGCCTCGCTGGCGGCATCGCACACGACTTCAACAACTTGCTTTCCGTGATCCTCGGCTACACGACGCTCGTGATTGCCGAGCTGAAACCCGGCGAACCAATGCGCGCTGATATCGAAGAGGTCGAGCATGCGGGTCGTCGGGCCGCACAACTCACGCGCCAGCTCCTCGCCTTCAGCCGCAAGCAGATTCTCCAGCTCGTAGTCTTGGATCTGAACGAAGTGGTCGCGAACATGGAGCGTTTGCTGGCGCGGGTCATCGGCGAGGACGTGCAAGTGTCCGTGTTGGGTGAGCGTGACCTCGGCAAGATCCACGCAGATTCCGGTCAGATCGAACAAGTCTTGATGAATCTGGTCGTCAATGCCCGGGACGCGATGCCAGACGGCGGCAAATTGACGATCGAGACGGCGAACGTGGAGCTAGGTGCAGCGTACGCAACGGCCCACGTTGGGGTCGAGCCAGGGCCGTACGTAATGCTGGCCGTTACGGACACCGGTACGGGCATGAGCGCTGCCGTACAGTCGCGAGTGTTCGAACCATTTTTTACGACCAAGGGTGAAGACCGTGGCACGGGCCTCGGGCTCGCCACGGTGTTTGGCATCGTGAAGCAGTCAGGGGGCCATATCTGGCTCTACAGCGAGGTTGGCGCGGGTACGACGTTCAAGATCTATTTCCCGCGAAATGATCGCGACCGCGATGTGGTCCCGTCGGCCGTGAGTGAGGCCACCGTCTTGACTGGGACCGAAACCATCCTGCTCGTCGAAGATGAAAAGCAGGTCAGAGATTTGGCTCGAACCATTCTGCGCCGGAGCGGCTACAACGTGCTCGAGGCGCAGAGCGGCGGCGACGCGCTTCTGACCTGTGAACAATATACGGGCAAGATCCACCTGATGATCACCGATGTGGTGATGCCCCGCATGAGTGGCAAGCAGTTGGCAGAGCGCCTCGCGCCGCTCAGACCGGCCATGAAGGTTTTGTACATGTCGGGCTACACCGACAATTCCATCGTGCATCACGGCATTCTGGATTCGGGTATCGCATTCATGGAGAAGCCCATTACGCCTCTGCTATTGTTACGCAAGGTACGAGAGGTACTGAGCGGATCGCTGGGCGCGCTCGCTCCGAAACCCTGATTTCGTTCAAGCTGCGGAGCGGTCGCGGTGAGTACTCTCGCCAATCGGCAAGCGAATGTGGAAAGTCGTGCCTTCGCCGACTTTGGTTTCGAAGCTCAATTCGCCGCCGTGCTTTTCCACGACCACCGAGCGCGCAATTGCCAGGCCCTGACCCGTTCCGCGCCCCACCTCTTTGGTCGTAAAGAAGGGGTCGAAGATTCGCGCGCGAGCTTCTGGCGGGATGCCATTGCCAGTGTCCGAGATCGAGATCAGAACCGTGTGCGGTTCGACGCGGGTTCGCAGCGTGATCCGGCCGCGTCGGTCGCTGCCCTTGACGCGCTCGGCGATGGCATGTGCGGCGTTCACGATGATGTTCAAAACGACCTGGTTGATCTCTCCCGCGTGGCACATCACGTTTGGTAGTTCGGCGAGATCCGTTTCCAGGTCGGCGACGTACTTGTACTCGTTCCGGGCGATGGTCAACGTGCTCTTCAAGGCATGGTTGAGGTCGACGAGCACTTTCTGCTTCTGGTCCGGGTGAGCAAAGGTCTTCATCCCCGCCACCAGCTCGGCGACGCGCGACAGCCCCTCGAGCATCGTTTCGAGCGCCTTGGGGGCACTGGTGACCAAGTAGGGCAGATCCGCGTCTTCTTCGAAGGCAGCAGCCTCTGCCAAAATCGTCGCCTGATCTCCGCCGGTCGTAGCCCTCTCGACCAGCTTCGCATAATTGGCAACCAGCTGGAACATGGCCGTCAGGGCCTCTTTCACGAAGAAGCAGCTATCACTCACGAACTGAATCGGCGTGTTGATCTCGTGCGCAATGCCCGATGCTAGGCGGCCAACCGACTCGAGCTTTTGGGCCTGGCGTAGCTCGGCTTCGAGCTGCCTGTCTTGAGAAATATCGCGAACGAACAAAGTGGTTTCGTGATCCACGTCCGGGTCGCGGGCGACCAGTGAACATTCCGCAGCGAAGACTCGTCCGCTAGCGCTGACGAAGGATAGCTCGTGCCAGTAGTCGGCCTGATCGACGCGCCCATCCGTGTCGGTGCGCGAGAGCCACGCCCGAAAGCCATGCTGCGCCTCGGGCGGCACGGCCAAACTGACGAAATTTTTGTCGCGTGCGCCCGCCCACTCCGCCTCGAACATTTGGCGTGCGGCTGGGTTCCATGCTCTCACCTGCCCCTGGGAGCCCAAACGGACGATCCCCTCGCGCGCGCCAGCGATGATGGCATTGATACGTGTTTCGTTCAGACGCGCTCTACGCTCTGCTAGTTCGAGCGCAATCTTCTCGTTTGCGAGCTTTTGCGTTCTCTCATCTACCTTTCGCTCTAGGTTCTCGTACAAGCGCCTAAGCTGCAATCCAATCAGCGACAGAACGCCGATCAGAATTGCGACCATGCCGCTCAGCGCCACGCGATAGCGATTCGCGTGCGCGTCTTCGCGCTCGAGGTGCTCATCGCTGAGTGCTTCGAGCTCTGACACCGATCGGCTCAGAGTCGCCGAGGAAATCCGCGCTACCGTCGGATCGACCAGTTGCTGTTGCTGAACGATGGTGCGGGCGTGTCTCAGGAATTGAGAAAACTCTTGTCGCAAGGCTTCGGGAATGGCCGCACTGGCGCCGGCCAGTGTCTCCTGCTGAGCGAGCAACGACTCGTGCAGTGTGCCAGTTCGGAGCAGGTTGTACACCAATGTTGATCGTACCAAGGCGTCGACCTCGCCTCGCAGCTCCGCCGTTCCGGTCGGCGATTGTTGCATCAGCTTGCTGCGCAAAGCATTCCCCGCCACGGGTAGATAGAGGAGAGAGTTCTTGAGCACGGAGTTCTGCGTTTTGAAGTGCTCGACGTCGTCGTGCAGCGTACGCTCGGCGTGCTCCAAGCGCGTCACGGCGCCCTCCGTTCGCTCATCGAGTGAGACGGCGCCGCGGAGACGAAGCCGCAGCTCGCGGCGGCAGGCTTCGAGGTCCGCGTTACTGCGAGTCAGCGCGTCGTATTGGTTGACGAGCCCGTAGCGCGAGGCGAGCGCGCCCTTGCCGAGATCCGAGTCGATCTGGCGCACCTGCTGGAGTAGATTCTTCAGCTCGGCGTGGGCGCGCAGATCGACGGCACGAGAGCGCTGGTAGAGTATGGCGCACAGCGCGAAGGCGAAGCTCAACGCCAAGCCCATCGCCCAAGTGCTGCGTTTTCGGTGGCTCACGGTTTGGTGCGCTCCGCCGCGAGTCTCGACTCCGAGTTCAACTGTGGCTGGCGACCGGTGAGTGTCCGCAAGAACGCGACGATTTCGCTGATCGCGGCCGGATCGAGGGTTTGTCCGAGCTGGTACTTGGCCATCGTGCCCACGGCCTGCTCGAGAGTCATTGCCGAGCCGTCATGGAAGTATGGGGCAGTGAGTTCGACGTTTCTCAGGCTCGGTACTCGGAACACGAAGCGGTCGGATTCCAAATGCGTGACATTGAAGCGGCCGTAGTCTGCCTCGACGATCTGGCCGCGGTCCTTGAAATAGTCGCCCATGACTCCGAGACGCTGGAACATGTTGCCGCCAACGTTGCTGCCCTGGTGGCACGCAACACAGCCGACCGACTTGAAACGCTCGTAGCCGGCACTTTCGGCGCTGGTCAGCACGTGCTGGTCGCCACGCAGCCACTGGTCGAAGCGAGCGTTGGGGGTCGTCAAGCTGCGCTCGAACGTAGAGATTGCCGAGCGAACGTTGGCCTCACTGACCCCGTCTGGAAACTGGGTGCCAAATAGGACTGAGTATTTGGGGTCAGCGTTGAGATAGGCCAAGGTGCGCGGCCAATCGCTGCCCATTTCGTTGGGATTGGTCAGGGGACCGCCGACTTGCTCCTCGAGTGTGGCGGCGTGCCCGTCCCAGAATTGCACGAAGTTGAGACCGCTATTGAGAACACTTGGGGCGTTCACACTGCCGATCGCGCCGCGGACACCAATCGAAGCGCGTCGTCCGTCTTGCCCAGCCTTGGTGAGCGCGTGGCAGCTGGCGCAGGACACCGTGCCATCGACCGAGAGCCGGCGTTCCGAGAACAGCGCTTCTCCGAGGGCGACGCGGCCGCTGTCTTGATCGACTGCTTGCGGGAGCGGTTGGAGCGGTTCTTGCTGTATGGTCAACTCCGCCACGTTGCCACGGCGTTGAGGGGCGGTTGGGGATTCCGTGCACGCAGCAAGTACGAGGCCCGCGACCGCCGACCAATTCCGCAGTCGCTCGCGACGTTTGCCTTTGGTGGTTGCCCGCAGCTCTACCCGACGAAAACGATTGTCTTTCACGGTACCGCCGCCACGAATGGAGTTCATGACATCTGCCCGCCGGTCCCTTCGGTCCCTTCGGTGCCTTCCGGCAACTCACACATGATTGGCTGGATGACGCCGACCTTCAGATCGAAATTGAGTAGGCGTTCGACTAGTTGTGCGGTGACTGGGTGACCGCGGGAAACGAGTAGCATCGATGAGCGCGTCTTGACGTCGCATGCCAGCACCATTCCCACTTCGAGCTCATTTAGCCTCAGCTCGCGTGTCGTCGGTACTCGGGGGCCGCACACGATTCCGATCGCATCGAGTACCGCCGGGTTGTACCACCCACGCCGCGAGCGCAGCAATGCGAGGGCACGCGTCGCGTCCGCGCCACGAGCTTCTTCGACTGCCAAGTCGGTGAGCGCCTTGAGGATCAGTGAACCTATCGGAATTGGCGACTGATTTGCACCGGTACTTGCGCTCTCGAACAATCGCTCGCGATGTTTGAGCACCTCCTGCACGGTCTCGAGGCGTGGAATCAACGAAAGGATGCGATCTACCACCGCGGGGACCCGCGCCAGCATCGCGCGCTCGGTGGCGTCCAACTCCGACCCGGAATGCACTTTTGCGAGCAGCTCGTTCGGCAAGACCACGTAGCCCACCTGCGACAACATGGAGGCCACTTCGACGTGCCATGCATGCGGCACATGCAGACACGCCGCGACTTTACGGGCACGCTCGTGCTGGCGCGCGGTCGAGCCGAACTCGGGGTGAACCAAACCGAGCACCTCCGTGAGTGCGCGCATACTGCCGACCAGCGTCCGTTCCAACAGCACGCGTTCAGAGGTGATCAGCCGATGCTGTTCGAGCGCCGCCGATAACGCCTCGACGAAAATCGGCGCTGGGCAGGGCTTGGTCAAGAAACGGAAGACGTGCCCATCGTTGACGGCGCTGATCGCAGACTCGAGGTCGGTTTGGCCGGTGAGCAGCAGTCTCACGGTGTCCGGTGAGCGCTTCCGGCATTCGGCCAAGAGCGCTGCGCCATTCATACGCGGCATGCGCATGTCGGAAACGATTACCTCGATCGGCTCTGGTCCGGCGAGCATGCGCAATGCCTCTTCACCACTGTTCGCGATCAGCAAGGAGCACTTGCGATGGAGTAAGCGCTCGAGACCCTCGAGCACCTTGGGTTCGTCGTCCACACAAAGAATGCGCGCGTTTTTCATGTCTCTCCAAGGCCTCGAGCGAGCGCTACTTCGGCTGCGACGCCCATGCGTTCGATCCAGCCTTCGCGGAGTGGCTCGGCGTGGATGAGCCCGAAATTCGGGTCCGATTCCAACGAAATCGCTTCCGCCAAACGAACCGCCGAAGCGGCGTCCAAAGGCAGCGACTCCGTCCATGGCGCGTGATGAAACGCGACGATGTCCAAGACCTCGTGCGGCAGGCCCCACAGTCCGAGCAGGTAGGCTCCGATCTCCGCGTGGCTGACGCCGAGGCTGTCCGCTTCTACGAGGTGCAACGGTCTACCCGTTGCCCGCGCAGACTCGCAGATCACTGCGTACTCTCGTGGGAGTTTGCTGGCCAAGACCAGCGAGCCGACGTCGTGCAGCAGTGCTCCGGTGAACGCTAGTTCGGATTCGGGTCCTCGCTTCAACAGCCGTCGCGTCAAGTGCGCACAACGGAGTGCGTGCTCATGCCCCTGCTCCGCGAATACTGAATCTCCCTCAGCGAGCTGGTCGAAGACCGAGTGCGAAAGCACCAAGCTGCGAATGGTCGCGAGTCCCAGGTATCGCACGGCTTGCAGCAGGCTGGTGGTTTGGCGCGGAAGTCCGAAGAACGCCGAGTTGACCAACTGCAAGAGCTTCGCGCTGATGCCCACGTCTTCTTGTACGATACTCGCTACCTGCTCTGGGGAAGCGCGGTCCGTTAGCAAGGCTTCGCTCAATTTACGATAAACGCTCGGCAAGGTCGGTAAGCTTTCGATGCTGCCGACGCAGGCCCGAAGTCGTTCGTTTTTGAGTAGAGCTTGTAATTCGAGTGCTCGTCCTATGCTTCCACAGAGCTGCGCATTGTCGCAGGGTTTCGTCAGGTACCGGTGGGCCGTGATAGCGGCTCGGGCCAGAGCCGCCTCCTCCATTTGGCCCGACAAGATGATGCGTGTTGCGCCCGGGCACACCTTGCCGGCGCGGCTCAGGAATTCTGCGCCGTCCATCTGCGGCATGCGCATATCGGTGACGATGACGTCGACTGGTGCGCCTTCGAGCTCCTTCAACGCGGACGCCGCGCTGCTGTTGAACACCATGTCCCATTCCTTGCGCTTGCCTCGCAAGGCGTTGCGGAGCGCCTCGAGCACCATCGGTTCGTCGTCGACGAAAAGGACACGGTTCACGACCGAGCCTCGATTGCGAGCGCGAGCGGCACGCTCGTCGAGACCCGGCTGCTCGGCTCCTCGAGTGGTAGCTTGACGACAAAGCGTGTGCCGTGGCCCACTTCGGAATCGAAACTGATCGAACCACCGTGCTTGTCGATTACGATCGAACGCGAAATGGCTAGCCCCTGGCCAGTGCCCCGTCCGACTGGTTTGGTCGTGAAGAAGGGTTCGAAGATGCGATGACGATCGTCAGCTGGGATCCCCTGCCCATTGTCCGCGATCTCGACGCAGGCGTGGGATTCCTCCAACCAACTGCGCACGCGAATGACGCCGCGTTCGGCAGTGCCGCGAAAGCGCTCTTCGATCGCGTGCGCGGCGTTCACCAGCAGGTTCAAAAATACTTGGTTCATGTCGCCGGCGTAGCAGGGGATCGCAGGCAGCTCACCGAGTTCGACTTCGAGATCCACGTGCCGCAACTCACCTCTCGCGATGATCAGCGTATTGCTGAGCCCTCGGTTCAAGTCGCTAAACGAGCGATCGCGCTGATCGGGGCGGCCGAAGTCTTTCAACGCGCCGACGATTTGCGCCACTCGTCCGATTCCCTCTCTCGCGCGCTCCAGCGCCAAGGGAAACTCGCGCAGCAGGTAGTCTGCCTCGAGTTCATGAGAACGCCGCTCTAGGTTTGCCAACGCCGGTAGGGCGTCTTCGCCGCGCCGTACGTGCTCGCACACCTCGTGCCCATCGGCCAAGAGTCGAGCGAAGTCGCTCATTGCATCCTGCAAGAAGCTCAAGCTGTCGCTGACGAATTGAATCGGGGTATTGATCTCGTGCGCGACACCCGCCGCCAACTGCCCGACGGCACGCAGTTTATCGGCCTGCCTGAGCTCCAGCCCCAGACGCTTGATCTCGACCAAGTCGAGCTGAAGCTGATCGTTGCGCTGTAAGAGCTCATTGGACATCAATTCCAGCGTGCGCTCCACCGAAAGGCGTGCATTGTCCGCACTCTGGTAGGCCTCATCGACAACCGAGACGAAGCGGTCAAAGCCTTCGCTCTGCGGGCGAGGCGTTCCGAAACACTTTCTCAGCTGTCGTTCGAGAAGCTTGTGCACCCTCAGTCCTCGGAAAACGTAGTGATGGTCATCGTTTGGTTGTGGAGCTCACAGCGAGCCGTGGGCGTGAAGGGAGAGATTTCACCATAGGAATAGAAGCCAGTCAGAGCTGCCGCTGGACCGAGAATTTGCCGAACCCCTTCGACCTCTTCCTCGATCCGCTGCTTCAGGACTAGCTTCCTGCCAACGCAACTGATCAATATGGCGAGATCTGGAGAGCGATTCAGCGCCCCATCGTGGCATGTGCGGGCTGCGCCTTCCGCGCCCTCCACCAAGCGATCGAAGTTCGCGTGCATGAGCCGGGCGTAAGCGCCCGTCGGCACGTCGCCAGCGAAGGTCAGGCTGCGTGCGTCGCGGTCGATCGCGAGGATCGTACGAACCACCCCGGTGTGCTCGAGCGTAGCGCGAACCGACAACGGGAAGGAAAGCCCACTAGCCGGGAGCGTGGCGGCGTGCTCTCCCAGGTACTGCTCGTAGAGGTCTAGCGCTGGCTGCCCGTCCAGTTCATACAGGACATTGTTTTTGGCGCGAGTCACTCGGCGCTCGGGGCCGAAGGTGTCCCAGCCGCCCATGGACGCGAACGAGACCTTCAAGCGATTGCCGTAGAAACCAAGCGCGGCGACACGGGGTAGACCGTCGAACCGGTTGACGCAGACGTACGTCCGCTCGAAGCGTGCCCCATCCCCGGACAGACCGCCCGTCAATGAAACGTGAGATGGCAGCAATCCGGTCATGGCGGAAACCAACTCGCTGCCGTTGATCTTGAGACCATCGGATAGCACGAACACGTGAGTCAGGTCAGGAGCGAGCAGCTGCTCTGCCAGGTTACGACCAGCATCTTCGCTGGTCATGCCCTCGGTCAGCGCGACGTCCGCGCAGCGGATGTTCGTGCCCTGGAATCGAATCGCCGTCAGCGAGAGCGAATCATCGATGACCTGGGTGTCGCAGATCTCGCCCGCAGTCGAGCAGACCATGATCGTCGCATTGCCCCACTTTTCTCGCAGTCTGTTCCAGACGTTCGGGTCAGCGAGCATTTGAGGTGCCCCGAAACCGAGCACGAGGTCTACCTTGCCCAGATCATCGGTGTCACGGACGCGAACCGCGTCGTTGCTGGTCCACAGCTCTTGCACAAGCTTCATGATGCGCTCCCGAACCCATGAACGGCTGGTGGAGAGGGCTATTCAGTCCCTTAGTATCGATTTGTCGAAAAGCGATCTAAATGGGAGAGCAAGTTGCAGTCGAGGTAGTGCGCGGGCGGCAGAAATCGCGTGCCACCACCCGAAATGACGCTCGTTGTTGTACTCGGTTGCTCGCTAGAATTTCAGTTTCTCTTCAGAAGAGTTTTTAATTGTCTTGCGGTTGGCGATTCCGAGTTTCCCTTGGCGCTGGCACTAGAGGAAATGCGTCAGCTAGCCGCGCTTAGTCGGTCGCGATTACGCGACACAGGCTGCGACCGCCGAGTAGAGCGGACGGGCAGAGCACCATCGGTCGAAGTCTGCGATAGGTAAGGGACGGCTGATCAGAAAGCCTTGTACCTCCTCGCATTCATGAGCCGCAAAGAATTGAAATTGTTCCTCGGTTTCTACACCTTCCGCGACCACGTGTAGCCGCAGACTCCTCGACATGGCGATGATCGCGGCCGCGATCGCGGCGCTATCCTCGTTCGTGGTGACATCACGCACGAACGAGCGATCGATTTTGAGCGTGTCTACGGGAAGCGAACGGAGATACGCAAGTGACGAATAGCCAGTGCCGAAGTCGTCGATCGCGATGCGAACACCAAAGCAGCGCAGTTCGCTCAAAATCCCCGCGACGGCGACTACGTCGTGCATCAAAGCTCCCTCGGTGATCTCGATTTCCAAGAGCTCAGGAGGGAGTCGAGTCGATTCCAGAATTCCTCGGATCTTCTGCAGCAGATCCGGTTCACGCAATTGCCGGGCCGATAGGTTTACCGCAACGGAGAGTCGCCTTCCGGTCTCGAGCCACGAGCGCGCTTGAGCGCAGGCGCGTTCGAGAACCCACTCGCCTATTGGAACGATCAGCCCACATTCCTCCGACAAAGGAATGAAATCGAGCGGCGAAACGAGGCCGCTGCCGGGTCGACGCCACCGGAGCAGAGCCTCTACCCCCAGCAGCTCGCGGGAGCGGCAGTCGACTTTGGGTTGATAGAACAGTTCGAGTTCGCCGCGCGCTAGTGCGTGACGTAGGCCGTTCTCGAGGTCGAGGCGCGCGCGGGCCAAGCGCTCGAAGGTTTCCGAATGCTCTTCGAAACGCCCGCCGCCGTTTCGCTTGGCCTGATACATGGCAGCGTCCGCGCTGCGGAGCAGGGTTTCCGCTTTCGTGTCAGCGGAAGAGAAGTGCGCGATGCCCACGCTCGCCGACAGAAAAATCTCCTGTTCGTCACACCAGTAGGGTGTGGCGATGGCTCGGACGACTTCGGCGGCAACGGCTTCCGCATTGCCCAGGTTCGGTAAAATTGGAACCAAGATCACGAACTCGTCGCCTCCGAAGCGAGCCAGCAACCTGACTTGTTCGGCTGCTCTCGGATCGATGAACGCGGCCAGACAGCGAGTCAGTCGTTCCTTGGTCTGCAGCAGGAGTTCATCGCCGACGCGATGGCCAAGGGTGTCGTTCACGCGCTTGAAGCCGTCGAGATCGACGCACAAGATCGCTCCAGAACCTCCGTTTCGGCGCGTCTGTTCCAGGACTCGCTCCAAGTGCTGGGTCAGATAGGCGCGGTTGGGGAGACCCGTGAGCGGGTCGTAGAACGCCAAGTGATCGATGCTTGCTTCGTTCTGCTTCTGCTCCGTAACGTCTTGGACCGTGCCTCTGAAGATGTGCCGCTGTCGCGTAGAGTTCGGAACACAGACGATCTCGTGATGAACGGAGCGCTGTTCACCATTCGGAAGGCGGACGCGGCAATCGATCGACATGCCGTCACTATTCGGGTCCGCTTCCAGTACAGAACGCACCCGAGGAAGATCCGTGTTGCGCACCCTTTCGAGTAGATCTGTCAGGCCCACGTGTACACGGTTGGCGACGCCAAGCGTTGCCTGTGCTTCGTCGGACAGAGTGAGAGTCTGCGTTCCGGGGTCCCACTCCCAATCGCCGAGCTTTGCGATGCGCTGCGCGTCTTTCAAGCGTTGCTCGATCTTTCGCAATTCCGCGCGTGTTTCGGCTGCTTCCAGCAAGCGACGAACGCGCTGCTGCAGGATCAAGCGATTCAGTGGCTTGTTGACGAAGTCAGTGACCCCGCAGGCGTAACCCTGCTGGACCGCTGAGTGATCGGTCTGATCGACCAACATCAGAACTGGTACCAGAGTACCGTCGGGCGTGGCGCGGATCGCAGAACATGCGTCGAAGCTTTCCTGCGCCGGTACCATCGCATCAATCAGAATCAAGCTTGGCCGCAGCTTCGCATGCAGCAAGACGCCCTCCTGACTGCTCGACGCCAAGTGAACACGGTATCCGTTAGTCGATAAGATCTCGTCGATGAGTAGGCGAAGCGCTCCCTCTTTGCCGATGACCAGAATGCGCTTGTCGGTGTCGATCGGAATTGGCGGCATTAGTTCTCAGGGGTCGGCGTGGTCGCCTCCGCGCACTCGAGCAACAACTATGCCGTCGCGGCAAAACGATCAACGTCGCCCCTCGCAACGCGCCGTCAGGCACCGGGCGCAAACCTTGCGCTGATGCCGCTGAATCTGCGCCACATGCAACGTAGGTGCAAGTGAGTGAGACAACGGGGGCGTTGCCGTTGCCGTTGCCGTTGCCGTTGCCGTTGCCGTTGCCAGGAGAGTATCGGATTCAAACCGAGGTAGCGAAGATTCCGTTCGCCGACTCAGGATCGAACGTTCGAGCACGCAGGGCGTGGGTCGTAAAGTTGAGCAAGTTCATCCGCGCTGCTGCAGGGACGTGCGGGTACCAGACCGGATTGGCGAGCACCAGACAGCGCCAGGCAAGAAACGGCGCTACGACGTCGAGCAACCCCGAGTCGCGCGATTGTTCTAGGTATTCGGCCCAGAACCGGCGCCACAGCGGTTGAAAAGCGGTCGGCCAGCTTTGGGGGTTGTCCAACGCGAAGAACAAGAAGTTGACCGCCATCGCGCACACGTCGTCTGCGGCGTCGCCGGCCGAGCCGCGGCTCGCATCCAGGAGGTGTAGCTCCGAATTCTCATCGAAGAGCACGTTGAATGGATGAAAGTCGCCGTGGATACGTACCAGGCGCTGGTAGCGATGCTTGAGGCGAGAACGCCAACCGACGCACAATGATTCGATTAGATCGAGCTGCTCGCGCGACGTACCCTCCGCGCGCGCCGGGTAACCGTCGATGATTCCGAAGATCCCCTCGCCGCTACCCACCAAATCACGAATCGACCGCGTGTATAAGCCGGCTTCCGGGAGCTTGATCGAGTGGGTGCTGATGAGGTAGTGGACCAGCGCGTCCACGCGGCGCAAGTCCTCCGGACCCAGTGTGCCGGATTCTGCGATCTGCCGTAGGTCGTGGGCATACGGACGGCCCTCCGCATATTCGGTGAGCAAGTAGAACTCGCCCGAGCCACGCAAAGACACGAAGTCTTCGCCGCGAAATGCGCCAACATCGAAGACTCGGGTATGGCGGGGTACGAGCGCAAAGGTATCCGCGGCAATCAGCATTTCCTCGGCGCGGTCTGCGCGATGCTCATGGCCAAAGGCATTGGGAGTTGCACTATGGAGTACCACCGACTTGAGTGCGCCTTCGTGTCGCACGTCGATGCGGAGGGGGGCCCCGTAGCCCGTATCCTTGGCAGTCACCGAGGCGTTGACCGAGTCCGACTTGAGCGCGGTGATCTTCAGAATCTCTGCGCCGTCCAGGGCCGAGGCAATAAGTCGCTCGAGCCGCGGATCACGCCAATCGACGACTCGTTGCCCGTGGTTGCGATGGGACTTGCTCATGCCGCCGTGCCTTCAAGAACCATGCCCCGGGTTCCTCGTGAACCTGTCCTGGCCTAACGAGCCTGCCGCGCGCAGAAATCGGAACGCCGCACGCACGCCTTGCGCCGAGTTCGACGACGACGCCGCGGATCCCCGCAGATTTGCTGCGGCACGAGCGTTGCTTAGGGAGGCAAGGAGGAGCCGAAAGATGTCGATGATGCGAGCTGCCGTATTCGAGAAGCAAGGTTCGATCAAGCTGCGCGAAGTCCCGAAGCCGAATGTCGGCGTGGGCGAAGCCCTGATCCGAGTGACTCTAACTACTATCTGCGGTACGGACGTGCACATCTTGCGCGGCGAGTATCCGGTGCGCGCAGGGTTGATCGTGGGCCACGAGCCGGTGGGCGTCGTTGAAGAGGTGGGCGCCGGCGTGGTTGGCTATGAACGCGGCGACCGGGTGATCGTGGGCGCGATCACCCCTTGCGGGCAGTGTCGCGCTTGTTTGTCGGGTGCGCCTTCGCAGTGCGGCCACATGGGGGATGGCTACGAGGCAATCGGAGGGTGGCGTTTCGGCAACACAATCAACGGCTGTCAGGCGGAGTTCGTTCTGGTTCCGAATGCGCAGGCAAACCTAGCCAAGATCCCCGACGACCTGCGCGATGAAGAGGTCGTGTTGTGCACGGACATCATGTCTACTGGGTTGTCCGCTTCCGAGCGCGCTGGCGTGCGTTTGGGCGACTCGGTCGCAGTCTTTGCCCAAGGACCGATCGGATTGTGCGCTACAGCGGGTGCGAAGATGAGCGGTGCTTCGCTGGTCATCGGCATCGACCGTGTGCCTGCGAGGCTCGAGATGGCCAAGCGTATGGGCGCAGACGTGGTCTTGAACTACGAGGAGCAAGATGTCGTGGCCGAGCTCAAAAAGCTTACGGGCGGCGGCGTCGACGTCGCAATCGAGGCCCTCGGCACCCAAGCCACCTTCGAGAACGCGCTGCGCTCCATCCGTCCAGGGGGCACCCTTTCTAGCCTCGGCGTTTATTCCGGACATCTCTCAGTGCCGCTCGACGCGTTCGCCGCGGGTCTCGGCGATCACACGTTGGTCACGTCACTCTGCCCAGGCGGTAAAGAGCGTATGCGGCGCTTGATGAGCATCGTGTCGGCGAAGCGCGCGCCGTTCGAGGCGCTGGTGACGCACTCGTTCTCGCTCGATCGAATCGAAGAAGCATACGACCTGTTCGAGCATCAACGCGATGGTGTGTTGAAGGTCGCCATTCGGCCGTAACGCCCTGCGACCCGCGAGGGGTTACGCACTCGCAGCGATTCGACCGAAGGTCCGGCGGATACGATGCTAGCTAGTCAGCGACCGCGCGGCACCACCACTCCGTATTCGTGAAGGCGGTACTGAATGGTGCGGACGCTGATGTCCAAGATCTCGGCAGCGCGCGCGGTCGAGCCCTCCGCGGCCTCGAGCGTGGCCAGAATCGCGTACTTCTCGATTTCGGCTAGGCTAGCGCCCGGGATACGAAGGCCAGCTGCCGTCTCGGGGACGGCCTCGAACGGCAGCGCATCTGGCTCGACCCACTCCCCCTCGCTGAACACGACTGCGCGCTCCATGGCGTTCTCGAGCTCTCGCACGTTGCCTGGCCAGCGGTGGGCCAAAAGCTTGGTGCGAGCGGCCGCGCTCAAGCCTTCGATCTGGCGATGATTCTCGCGGGCGAACTTGCGCAAAAAATGGTCGGCGAGCGTGGCTACGTCTTGCCCGCGCAAGCGGAGGGGCGGCATTTGAAGATGCACGACGTTCAGTCGATAGTAGAGGTCTTCGCGAAAACGATGCTCGCGTACGTCATTCGCCAAATCTTTGTTTGTAGCGGCGACCAGCCGCACGTCGACTTTGATCGATTCATTGCCGCCGACTCGTTCGAATGTCTTTTCTTGTAGCACCCGCAGCAACTTCACCTGCGTGGCCGCCGGGATCTCACCGATTTCGTCGAGGAACAGTGTGCCGCCGTCGGCTTGCTCGAACCGGCCGATGCGGCGCTTGTCAGCGCCAGTGAATGCACCACGCTCATGGCCGAAGAGCTCGCTCTCGAGCAGGCTTTCGGCCAACGCCGAGCAGTGAAGTGTCACGAACGGTGCGTTCACTCGAGGGCTGAGGTGATGTAGCGCGCGGGCCAGCTCACCCTTGCCGGTGCCACTTTCACCCGTGATCAACACCGTCGCGCGGGAAGGAGCGACTTGCTTGGCCATTTTGTACACGCGCTGCATGGGAGGACTGGCACCGATTAAACCCTCCAGGCCCACTTGGTCCCGCGACCGCAGTTGGCGGCCCAAATTCTCGGCTTCGGCGGCCACATCCCGGCGTTGCAACGTGCGCTCCACCGCGAGCAGCAGTGCGTCGAAATCGATCGGTTTGGTCAAATAGTCTTCTGCGCCGGCACGCATGGCCTGGACCGCAACCGACACTTCTCCAAACGCAGTGGTCACGATCGTGGGGATGTCGAGGCTTTGCTCGCGAAGCTTTGCCAGGAGACCCATGCCATCCAAGTTGGGCATCTTCAGGTCGGTGATGATCAGCGCGGGTGCGGTTTCCGCGATCGACTCGAGCGCAAGCAGACCGTCGGCAGCGCTCTCGACCGAATAGCCTTCCTGTTCGAGTAGCTTCGAGAGGCCGCTGCGGGCAGAGGCCTCGTCGTCCACAACCAAGATCTTTGCTTTTTTCATGACGGTCCGTCGGGAGCTTCAGCCAAGGGAAGGATTACGCGAAAGGTCGTCTTACCAGTCTTGCTGGAGACATCAATGCTGCCCCCGTGATCGGTGACGATTCGGTGAGTGATCGCGAGTCCGAGGCCAGTACCCCCCTCCTTCGTCGAGAAGAAGGCATCGAAGATCGGCGCTTCGGGAGTGGAAAGACCGGGGCCGTCGTCTTCCACGTCGATGATGACATGTCTCGGTCCTCTGCGGGCGCGTAGCACGACGCTGCCGCCGCCCCCGCTGCCCGTCGCCTCCACCGCGTTCTGCAGCAGATTGAGCAGCACCTGCGTCAGCTTGGCTTGATCGGACTGGAATTCTAGATCAGCGCTCGGGAGATCACAGCTGACGTCCACTCTGACTCCGTCGGCTTGCGTCAACACCATCGAACGCGCGTGATCGCACAGCTTGAACAGGCTGGTCGCTTTGAGCTGCAACGGCTTGGGGCGAGCAAAGTCGAGAAACTCCGTCACCAGGTGCGCGAGGCGCGTGATCTCGTCGGCGACGACTCGTGTTGCACCGAGCATGTCCTGTTCGCCGGCCTTCTTCTTGATTGCGCGCTCCAAGTACGACAGATGAAGTTGCGCTCCGTTCAGCGGATTGCGTATTTCGTGCGCTAGGCCAGCGGCGAGGGTGCCAATCGCGGCCAGCTTCTCGGCTTGGCGCGCGCGCTCCTCCATCGCCCTGGTTTCCGTCAGATCGCGGCCAATCGCGAAAAGTACGATGTCGTCCTCCTGCTGGTTCCCGGCGTAACCGAGGTTCCACAGGACGTCCCGCAGCTTTCCCGCTCGCGTTCTCAACACACCCTCCGTCACTTCGGGCTGGGAACGCCCGGCAAGGGCATCTTCCAATCGTCGTGAGCGCCCCCCGTCGGGATCCTCAGGCGCCATTGCCTCGAGGAACGGTCGTCCCAAAACCTCATCGCGAGCGAAGCCGGTGACCCGCTCCGCTTCGCGATTGAAGAGCAGGATCGAGCCGGAGCGATCGAGCCCAATGATGATCACGCTGGCGAGCTCGACCGCGTTCACGTAGCGATGTTCGGCCCGCGCCAATGCGCTGCCGAGATCCAAGCGTTCCTGACGCTCCACGGCGCGGATTCGCTCGACGAACGAGTCCTTGTACGTCTCGAGCATCACGGCCAGCTCGATGTCTAGGATTCGGATCAACGCTTCACGCATAGGAGGTGAGTCCGCCCCGAATTCGCGATCGGCAATGCGCAGCAACGCGACGCGGATCAGAGCCATCGCCGTCAGCATGTAGCGCTGCGGTAGCCCGATTCTCACGTGCACACGCCCAATTTGCGAAGTCTGCTCGTGGTACGCCTCGTCGTACGTACCACCGCAAACGCGAGCCATCCACAGCACGAGTGAGCGCTGCAAACGAAGAATCTGCTCCTCGCCCGTGAACACGTCGTGTGCGTCCGTGTGCTCACGGATGCGGTCGTAGAATTCCAAGGCGATGCGTGGGAACTCTGGCTCCGCACGTTCGCGAAACCGGACCAGCAGTTGGGCGTCACGGTCGTCGAAGCGCACGTACCGTTTTAGCTCCTGAAAGCGCGTTTCTCCGGGCATTGGTGTGAGCCGATTCTAGCTCAGGGGGCATGCTCAAGTCTTTGCTGGTGAGGATTTGCGCCGTTCGCTCGCTTGGGAGGATTCGAGCGCGTCGCGCAGGGCCGACCTCAAGGCTGCATACTCGACTGGCTTGGTGAACAGCGCGGCGGGTGGTCCACCCGTAAAAGCGTCCGCATGAAACAAGTTCGGGTAACCAGTGAGGACGAGCACCGGCATGCCCGGCCGTTGGTTGCGGGCAAACCTTCCGATCGCCAATCCGTCAGCGTGCGCCGTCGTCAGCTCGGTCACGAGCGCGTCCGGGACTGGGGAGCGAGAAAGGCGAGCCACCGCCGCGGCGCCGTCGCGTGCGATCTCGACGGCGAAGCCATCCTCGCGCAGCATATCGGCCATGCGACGAGTCGTGCGCAGGTCATCGTCGACCAGTAGGACGACGTAGGGGCGCTGGACTTGAGCTTCGGACATTGGACGTGCTGATGCAATTCGTCGGCCAATTCTGAAAACGCGCAGAGAGTCGCCACTCCGGAGGGGGTTCTCGTTGGAGTTTCCCGGGCGACCCGGCGCCACGCGCGAATTCTGCGCCGCGACGCAGTTCTTGCGCGTGATTCGCTCGGATCGGCTCGGTTCGCCGAAAAGTTCACGAGGCACGCCTCTTGCGAAGGGCGGTCCGGAATGTCCACTCGCATCGAGAAATTCAACTACGACGACGGCACGGTCCGGAAGTTCGTGTTCGCCACTGCGTTCTGGGGCGTCGTCGCCACTCTGGTCGGCTTGTGGCTAGCGGTCATGCTGGTCTTGCCGTCATTGAACTTCGGTCTGGCTCAGCTCAGTTTTGGCCGACTGCGACCGCTTCACACGAACGCCGCCATCTTCGCCTTCGCGGGCAACGGTATTTTCGCGGCCATCTACTACTCCAGCCAGCGTCTGCTCAAAGCGCGCATGTTCAGCGACAGGCTCAGCGCGCTGCATTTCTGGGGTTGGCAGGCGATTATCGTCTCTGCGGCGCTGACGCTGCCTTTCGGCATTACACAGTCAAAGGAGTACGCCGAGCTCGAGTGGCCCATCGATCTCGCGATCGCGGTGGTCTGGGTGGCATTCGCCGTCAATTTCTTCGGCACGATAGCCAAGCGTCGCGAGCGGCATATCTACGTCGCGATCTGGTTCTACGTGGCCACGATCATCACCGTCGCGATTCTGCACATCTTCAACAACTTGGCTTTGCCTGTCACGCTCTTCAAGAGCTACAGCGTCTACGGTGGGGTGCAAGATGCCTTCATGCAGTGGTGGTACGGACACAACGCGGTCGCGTTCTTCCTGACCACACCGTTTCTCGGATTGATGTATTACTTCCTGCCGAAAGCAGCGAATCGTCCGGTCTTTTCTTATCGATTGTCGATTCTGCACTTCTGGTCGCTGGTTTTCATTTACATCTGGGCCGGGCCGCATCATCTGCACTACACCTCCCTACCGGAGTGGGCCTCGACCCTAGGGATGTTGTTCAGCGTGATGCTGTGGATGCCGTCCTGGGGCGGCATGATCAACGGCTTGATGACGCTGCGCGGGGCCTGGAATCGAGTGTCGGAAGATCCGGTACTCAAGTTCTTCGTGGTCGGCATCACGTTCTACGGCATGGCCACTTTCGAAGGACCATTGCTTTCGATCAAGAGTGTGAATGCGCTCTCGCACTACACCGACTGGACCATCGCGCACGTACACAGCGGCGCGCTCGGCTGGAACGGGTTCATGACCTTCGGTATGCTGTACTACCTCGCGCCGCGCCTCTTTCAGACCAAACTCTGGTCGAAGAAGCTCGCGGAACTGCATTTCTGGGTCGGCACGATCGGTATCTTGCTGTACATCGTCGCGATCTACGCGGCAGGTGTGACTCAAGGGCTGATGTGGCGTGCGTTCGATTCCACAGGGCGTTTGGCCTACCCCGACTTCGTAGAGACAGTCGTCAAGATCTTGCCCATGTATTGGGTGCGCGTTCTCGGCGGCACGCTGTTCGTTGCGGGCATGGTTATGGCCTTCGTGAACATCTTGATGACCTGGCGCAACCGTCCTGTCACGTACGCGGAGTCGAGCGATGAAGCCCCCCCGCTCAGCGCCTACGATGGTCCGGAAACCCAGTTGGTCATCCCGAGCCACAGCACAATCTCGAATACTGGGCACTCGCTGATCTACTTCGTGCAGGCCAAGTGGCACCGCGTGTGGGAGCGAAAGCCGCTGAAATTCAGCATCTGGGTGGCGGTCGCGGTGGTCGTTGCTTCGCTCTTCGAGGTTGTCCCGACCTTTCTGATCAAGTCGAACATCCCGAGTATCGCGGCCGTCACGCCTTATACGCCGCTCGAGCTGGTGGGTCGGGATATCTACGTGGCAGAAGGTTGTTACAACTGTCACTCACAGATGATTCGGCCGATTCGCTCCGAGACGGAGCGCTACGGCGAATACTCGAAGCCCGGGGAGTTCGTCTATGACCACCCGTTCCAGTGGGGCTCACGCCGCATCGGTCCTGATCTGCACCGAGTAGGCGGAAAGTATCCCTATCTCTGGCACGTGCGGCACATGCAAGATCCGCGTTCCACCACCCCGCAGTCGATCATGCCCGCCTACGGGTGGCTGTTCGCGGACGACCTGGACTACGGTGGGATTCAAAAGCGCGTCGATGCGATGGCCATGCTCGGCGTTCCCTACGGGAAAGCCGTACTCAGCGCCGAGACGATGGCGCGAACTCAGGCCGCCCAGATCAGCGCTGACGTCGAGGCCCAAGGAGGCCCTGCAGACCTCGAGCGAAAGAAGATCATCGCTTTGCTCGCCTACCTGCAACGCCTGGGTACTGACATCAAGAAGTTGCCGACCAGCGCTCCTGCGGCAGCGCCGGTCGCAGGCTCTACCGCTTCCGAATCCGTTATTCCCAGCAACGTCGCAACCGCCAAAAGCCGCCCGGAGAGGCTGTGATCATGAAGCTCAGTGATGTTATGTCCGCCATGCACGTTTCAGTTTTCGCCCAAGTGCCGCTGTTGGTGTTTTTCGGCATCTTCATCGGAGTCGTCCTGCATCTAACGCAGGGCAAGGCGGCATTCGAAGAAGCTCGAAGACTGCCACTCAAGGGTCAAAACATCGAGGGAGAGAGCGACCGATGAGTACGTCTTCCGAGCACCCATTGCCCGCCGTACTTTCTTCGCCGCCGGTCGAAGCTAGCAGCAGCGGGGCGCCCGAAGCGCCGGTCATGGACCATGAGTACGATGGCATTCGCGAATACGACAACCCCTTGCCTCGCTGGTGGGTCTGGATGTGGGCCGGCAGCTTCTTCTTCTCGGTGGGCTACTTCTTTCATTATCACGTATCCCACAACGGAACGTCGGTGTCTGACGATTACCTGCAAGACATGGCAGAAGCACGCGAGGCGGAAGCCAAGCAGTCCCTCGCCGAACCCGTGAGCGAGGAATCGCTAGGTAAGCTAGTGACGAACCCAGCGCTGATGACCGACGCCAAAGCCCTGTTTGGTCTGCGCTGCGCCCCATGTCACGGCGCGAACGCCCAGGGCATCATCGGGCCGAATCTCACGGACAACAGTTGGATTCACGGCGCGGGTACACTCACCGACATCTACACGGTCGTGGAGGGCGGCGTTGCGGCCAAGGGCATGCCGGCCTGGGGTCGCCAGCTGTCGCCCATCGAGCTGCGTAAACTGGTGGCTTTCGTCGGCAGCGTGCGCGGGACGAACGTGCCCGGCAAGCCGCCCGAGGGCGTCCAGGTCCCCTAAGGGCAAATCGCCATGCATCCGCTCATCGCGCCCGAACGGGTGTTGCCGACTCTCAACGCAGACGGCACCCGCAACCGAATCCGCCCGCGCCTTTATCGGGGGCCGTTGCTCAGTCGGCGACGCGCGGTCGCGTGGGCGCTCGTGGTGCTGTTCGTGTCACTCCCGTGGCTGACGATTGGCGGGAAACCAGCGGTCTTTCTGGACGTCGTTCATCGCGAGTTTTCGCTGTTCGGGCACACCTTCTTGGCTACCGATGGCGCCTTGTTGATGCTGCTCATGCTCACGATTTTCGCGGCGGTGTTTTGGACCACCGCGTTGGTTGGGCGCGCGTGGTGTGGCTGGGGTTGCCCGCAAACCGTGTACATGGAGTTTCTGTTCCGACCCATCGAGCGCCTTTTCGAGGGCAAACGCGAGGAGCAGCTCACCCTCGACAAACAAGGCGCCAGCCTGCGGCGAGTTCTCAAGAACTTCGTCTTTCTAGGACTGTCATTCGTACTTGCGAACGTGTTCCTGTCTTACTTCGTGGGCACGCACGCGCTGCGCAGTTGGGTCACCGAGGCGCCATCCAAGCATATGGCCGGCTTCCTGGTCGTCGCGATAACTACGGGCTTGGTGTTCTTCGATTTCGCCTACTTCCGCGAGCAGATGTGTACCGTGATCTGTCCGTACGCACGTCTGCAGTCCGTGCTGCTAGATCGCCGTTCGTTGCTCATCGGTTATGACGCCAAGCGCGGTGAACCGCGCAGCAAAGGTAAACAGAAGCCGGGCAACGGTGATTGCATCGACTGCCAGGCATGCGTGGTCGCGTGTCCAACCGGCATCGACATTCGGCAAGGTTTGCAGCTGGAGTGCATCGCTTGCGGCCAATGCGTGGATGCCTGCGATTCGATCATGGCGCGGATCCACAAGCCAGTCGGGCTGATCCGTTACGCTTCGCAAGACACGTTCGACTCCGGGCGCAAGGCAACGTTGCTTCGTCCTCGCGTCGTCATCTACTCCGTGCTGTTGGTGGCGTTGTTGGTGATATTGACCAGCGCACTGCTGACCAAGCCCGGCGCCGAGGTCACGATTCTGCGCGGCATCGGCGCGCCGTTTACGGAGAATGGTTCCCAGGTCGTCAATCAAATCCGGGTCAAGGTGCGGAATCGCTCCAGCGCGGCACAGAACTATCACGTCGCTCTCACCGACCTCCGCGCCGCGCAGCTGATCGCGCCGGAAGATCCGCTGCTAGTGCCGGCCGGCGAGCAACGAACGACCAGCGTGTTCGTGCTCGCACCGCGGGACGCTTTTTCCCACGCCCAGCGAGCGGTGCATTTTCGCGTCACGGATGGCCACGGCTATCGCGCAGATATTCCCTACCAATTGCTCGGGCCGGAGGCCCTCTAACATGACGACTCTGCCGTCGGCTCGTAAACAACCCGCACGTTTGCCTTGGGCTTTGGTACCTGTCGCGTTGCTCGTCAGTAGCGCCGTGGGCGTTGGGTCGATGGCGATCGTCGCCGTGCGTGATCCCCACTTCGCCACTCTGCCTGACTACTATCAAAAGGCGATCCGTTGGGATCTATCCCAGGCGCAAGCCGCGATGAATTCGCGGCTCGGTTATACGGTCAAGGGGCCCACTGCGCTCGGGTTCGACGCGCAGGGTCACGTGACCCTGGAGTTGACGCTGACGGATCGGGAAGGTCGGCTGGTCAGGGGCGCGCGGCTCAGCGGCCAAGCTTTCGCCAACGCCTATTCGGGCGAACTCATCGCTGTCGTGTTCGAGGAAGAATCTGCTGGCCACTACTCTGCGAAACTCACGGTTCATCATGCGGGGCAATGGGTGTTCGAGATCGTGGGCGATACAGGCGCTGACCATTTCACGCAAGATCTGCGCGCCGACCTCGTACCGGGCGGTGCGGCGTGACACTCGGTTTGTTGTTGCCCGTGGCGGCGGCGAGCCTGCTTGGGAGTCTGCATTGTGCCGCAATGTGCGGCGGCTTCGTGGCCGTCGCGGGGGAGGGGCTCGATGGACGAGCGCGTTGGGTCTCTCAGCTGACTTACAACGGCGGTCGGCTCGTGAGTTACGTCGCTCTCGGGGCCGCCGCGGGAGCCATTGGTCACGCCGTTGACCTGGCGGGCAGCGCCGCGGGAGTTGGACGCAGCGCGGCGCTCGTCTCCGGCTCGCTCATGATTCTGTGGGGTATGAACGCGTTGCTCGAAACACAGGGCGTGCGCCTTTTGCGCGGCCGCTGGACTCTACCGAAGCGGCTCACCGAAGCACTCGGAGCGGTCCGCCACCTATCTGGTGCCTGGCGCGGATTGGTTCTCGGCCTCGTCACCACGTTGCTGCCGTGCGGCTGGCTGTATGCGTTTGCGGTCACCGCTGCCGGAACGGCGAGCCCGCTTCGAGGTGCTCTGCTGATGGCGGCATTCTGGAGCGGCAATGTGCCGGCACTGCTCGGATTGGGCGTCGCCTTGAGCGCGGTCGTAGGGCGTGTGCGCCGGTACGTGCCGCTGGTCAGCGCGGCGGTGATCTTTTGCGTCGGCCTGTTTACGGTAACGGCGCGCGCCAACCTACCCGCGTTTGCGGCTCACGTGGTTCGGCATTGCGGGTTGTCGCGTGCTGCGACCGTACCGGTGCCAAGCGACTGCCCCTGTCATCGAAAGCCGAGTGGCCCATGAGTGCCGCTGCCGAAATCGGTGCCTCTCCCCGTGGTCGAATGCGTCCGCCGCCGGAGCCGCAATGCTCGCATTGCGGTTTGCCGGTCCCATTGCAGCGGTTCGCAGCCCTGAGCGATGAACAGTTCTGCTGCGACGGTTGTCGAGCCGTTTTTGCGATCCTGCACCAGGCAGGCCTCGATCAATATTACGCGCAGCGAGATTCTAACGACGCCGGCCCAGTGCCTCCCCAAAGAGGCCAGCATAGATTCCACGAACTCGATGACCCGGCCTTCCTCGAAAGTCACTGCCGGCCTGGAGAAAATGGCATTCTGCGCTGCGAGTTCTTCGTCGAAGGAGTGCATTGCTCGGCTTGCATCTGGTTGCTCGAGCGTCTATCGCGCGTGGCGCCTGCGGTGCTCGAGTCCCGCTACGATTTGACACGGTCCGTTCTGCAAATCGCCTGGGAGCCTAGCGTGGCGCCGCTCAGCGAGATCGCCAGAGCACTCGATTCACTGGGCTACACACCGCACCCAACTCACGCGACGAACCTAGCCGCGGAGCAACGCAACGGAGACCGCGCGCTGTTGCTTCGATTGGGCATCGCCGGGGCGATCGCTGGCAATGTGATGCTGATGGCCCTCGCCCTCTATTCTGGAAAGTACGCCGGGATGGCTGCGGAGTATGCCGCGCTGTTCCGCTGGGGCAGCCTTCTGATCGCTACTCCTGCGGTCTTCTGGACGGGAAACGTGTTTTTTCGCGGCGGGCTGGCTGCCTTGCGCACGCGTACACCGCACATGGACCTCCCGGTGAGCCTCGGCTTGCTTGCAGGCTACCTCGGTAGTGCAGCAAACACCGTGCGAGGGCAGGGTGAGATCTACTTCGATTCACTGTGCACGCTGATCTTCTTGCTGCTAGTTGGGCGTTATCTGCAACGAACCCATCAACGGCGCTCCGCGAAGGCCAGCGACCTGCTCAACGCCCTTTCGCCAACCATCGCTTGCCTCGTCGACGGCGAGGCGTTGCGAGAAGTCCCCGCGAGCTCGGTAGCCAAGGGCAGTCTGGTCGAGATTCGCGTCGGCGAGCGCGTCGCCGTGGATGGGGTAATTACCGGCGGCTGTTCCGCGCTCGACACGTCTCTGCTCACGGGTGAGTCATTCCCAGTCGAAGTGAGCGTCGGTGACCGAGTCCACGCTGGAACCACGAACCTTGCAGCCCCGTTGCGGATTCGCGTCGAAAGCGTCGGCGCCGAAACCAGGTTGGGGCGGCTGATGCAAAGCGTGGAGGCCACCCAACGCGAGCGTGCGCCCATCGTTCGGCTCGCCGATCGTGTCGCGGGCTATTTCGTCTTGGCCGTTCTGGGAATTGCCGCGACCACATTGTCAATCTGGCTCCGGCTCGATGCGAGCCACGCGATCGATCACACGGTGGCCTTGTTGGTGGTGACCTGTCCTTGCGCACTCGGTATGGCGACACCGCTCGCGGTCAGCGCCGCGTTGCGGGCTGCGGCGCGGCGAGGCATTTTATTCAAGGGCGGGGAATTCATCGAAGAGCTGGCTCGCCCGGGCACTATCGTCTTCGACAAGACGGGCACGCTGACCGAAGGTCGCCTTGCCCTCGTCGCGTGGCACGGGGATGAGGGCGCCAAGACCTTGGTCCGTGCCGCGGAAGCGACGTCGGGACATCCGATCGCTCGCGCTTTCCAGCGCAGCATCGAAGACAGCCTATTGATCTGCACGGAGCGTCAGGAGCATCCGGGCGGCATCCGCGCGCGCGTTGCTGCTCGAGATGTTTTGGTCGGCTCGCGTGCATTCGTCGCCAGCGCGCTCGGGAGTACCCCGGTTTGGGCTGTGAACCGGGCTCGCGCCGAGGCAGAAGCCGGACGCACGCCGGTGTTGATCGCATTGGACGGGCAAGTGTGCGCCATTGCCGCCTTTGCCGATACGATTCGAGCCGATGCCACGGCGAGCCTAGCCAAGCTCGTCGAGCTGGGTTTTCAGCTCGAAATTCTGTCGGGTGACGATCAGCGCGTGGTCGATTCAGTAGTTCGTCAGCTGGGCGTCCCCGTGCCTAACGCCATGGGTGGCGCCAGCCCCGAGGACAAGCGTGCGGTGATCGCAGGCCTCCGTGCCAACGGGCAGCGGGTATTCATGGTCGGTGACGGCGTAAACGATGCAGCGGCTATGGCCGCGGCAAATGTTGGGATCGCCGTACACGGTGGAGCTGAAGCCTGCCTCTCGGCTGCAGACGTGTTCACGACTCGTCCAGGCCTCGAGACCGTGGCGCTCGCAGCATCGGGCTCCAAACGAACGATGCGCGTGATCCGAATCGGCATTGGTCTGTCGCTCGCCTACAACGTGCTCGGTGTCGCGCTGGCCGTAACCGGGCGACTCGACCCGCTGTGGGCGGCGGTCTTGATGCCCCTGAGTTCGATTACCGTCGTCACCGCGGCGCTTCGCGCGCGCACTTTTGGCTAGGGGCCCGCATGAGCATCATCTTTCTCATTCTACCTGTCACCCTGCTGCTTTCCGCGGGTGCCGTTGCCGCGTTTGCCTGGGCTACGCGCTCTGGGCAGTTCGACGACCTGGAGACCCCAGCGATTCGGCTCCTCCACGACGAGCGAGCGCCCGCATTGGGCGATCGAGGTCGCAAGCCGGACGAATAAGCGCAGGAGCGTTGAGTTCGTCTGGGATCGGTTCAGCCCATCACTTCACGCAACGCGATTCGTTTGACCCCCTCCACGAGGGCCAGATAGGTCAGCGTGGCCGGTGCAAGAAACGCAAAGTACGCCAAAGGCAACGGCACAAAGCCAAAAACGTGGGCAAATGGTAGCCAAGGCAGCACTAGCCCCAAGGACACAACACCGAGGGTGGTGGCTATTAGCGCGGCGCTGGGCTTGCTCTTGAATGGGTTCTTGGCGGTCCGGATCACGAAGATCACGAGCGCCTGAGTCGCCAGAGACTCGACGAACCAGCCGGTGTGGAACGCCTGAGCGTTCGCGTGGAACACCTTGAGCAGCACGAAGAACGTCAAGGCGTCATACAGCGAGCTGAGCGGCCCTACCCACCACATGAAACGACGAATCAAAGCAATGTCCCAACGCCGAGGCTTTCGCGTGAATTCGACGTCCACGTGGTCCGACGGAATGCTGATCTGAGCCAAATCATAGAGGAAGTTATTGAGCAAGATTTGGCTCGGCAACATGGGCAAAAACGGCAGGAAAATCGCGGCGGCCGCCATGCTGAACATGTTGCCGAAGTTGGAGCTGGTGCCCATTAGCAGATACTTCATCACGTTGCCGAAGGCCGCCCTACCTTCCAAAACGCCAGCAAGGAGCACGCCGAGGCCCGGCTCCAGCAGGATGATGTCGGCCGCTTCACGGGCCACGTCGACCGCGCCTGACACCGAGATCCCAACATCTGCGGTGTGCAGGCAGGGGGCATCATTGATGCCATCACCGAGGTAGCCGACGACGTGGCCTCGGGTCTTGATCGCACGCAGGATTCGATTCTTTTGCGCAGGCGAAACGCGCGCAAAAATGCGGGTGAGCTCGACGCGATGAAACAGGGCCGCATCGCTCATCTTCTCGATTTCATCGCCGAGCAAGATGTTGTCCGTAGGGAGGCCCACGCGTTCGCAGATCTGCGCCGTCACGAGTTCGTTGTCGCCCGTAGCTACCTGCACTCGCACTCCTTCCAACCCGAGCTTGGCGAGCACCTCGGCCGCATCTGGACGCGGCGGATCGACGAACGCCAGAAAACCGGCCAGCACCAAATCGTGCTCGTCATTCTTGCTGAAAGCGTGCCCGCTCTCGACTTCCGCGAAGGCAACCGCCAAAACTCGATAGCCCTTCGCAGACAAGCTCTGGAAGAGGCTGACGCACTGAGCGAGCATCGTGTCGTCCAGCGTCTGCCGACTGCCATTGAGCTCGAGCTGCGAACAAACGGAGAGGACTTGTTCCGGCGCGCCCTTGCTAATCAGCAGCGCCTTGCCATCCCTCTCGGCGACCACGCTCATGCGCCGCCGTTCGAAGTCGAACGGCATTTCGTCCAGTTTCTTGAAACCAGTGATATCTGGGTGCGCATGCCTGAGCACGGCAGAATCGAGTGCGTTCAGCTTCGCCTTGCGAAGCAATGCCTCATCCATCGGGTTTTCGATGCCGCTCTCGAAGTAGCTGTTCACATATGCGAGCAGGAGCGGCCGTTCCGATGCTTGCCCTGTTGGATCAAGCGAGCGCTCTAGCGACATCTCTCCGGTGGTGAGCGTGCCGGTCTTGTCGCAAAGAAGCACATCGATACTGCCGAAATTTTGAATGGCCGCGAGATTCTTCACGATCACATGCGATTTCGCCATGCGGGCGGCACCGCGTGTCAGCGTGACCGTGGTGATCATGGGCAAGAACTCGGGTGTCAGTCCGACCGCGAGGGCAACCGAGAACAGCAGTGACTCCAGCGGATCGTGGTGGAGTAAGGCGCTCACGAGGAACACGAACAGCACCAGAAAGAGCACGGTCTTCAGGATGAACGTGCCGAAGCGGGCCAGGCCCAACTCGAATTCGGAGCGCGGGGCTCGTTGCGACAACACCTTTGCGATTTCACTGAATGCCGTTCTAGTGCCAGTCTTCTGCACCAAAGCCAGACCCGTCCCGCTCACCACCGAGGTTCCCATCAACACCAGATCCGTCGGATGCTTCTCCGCCGGCAGAGACTCTCCCGTCAGCGCAGCCTCGCTCAGGTGTAAGTCCTTGCCTTCGAGCAACACTGCGTCGGCCGGAACGACACAGCCGGCGTCCAGACGAATCACGTCGCCAGGGACGATGAAGCGTCGAGAGAGCCCGACCAGGCGTCCGTCTCGTAGCACGTTGGAGGTGTCCGCGACTTGCGTCTTCAACGCGCTGGCGGCGCGTTCGGAGCGTCGAGTCTGGTAAAATTCGACGCTCATGCTCACGCCTACGATGCACAGTACGAGCGCGGCATTGATCACGTCGCCCATCACAACGGAAGCCACGCTCGCGAGCAGAAGGATCGCCACCAAGGGATTGGCGAAGCGACGCAGAAACGTGCGCAAGACGCTGTCTGCGCGCTGCGGCAACGGTTCATTGGGACCGAACTGCGCCAGGCGACGTTCCGCCTCCTCGCTACTCAGTCCTTGCCGGTTGGAACCGCCCGGTGCAAGCACTGCGTTCGTTTCGAGGGTGGATGACATTGCCTGCGCAGTGCACCGCCCATGCCAAACGCGATGTAGCGATGAGGAGTATCTTCTCGGTTCATGCTGCGAGACACGTCTGCGTCGTCGAACACGACGCAAATCTTGCGCGGTACGTGCAAAGGGCGCACGCCATCGATCGCGAGGCGACGCCTCTCTAGGATAGTGAGGATCTCGAAAGGCTCGATGCAAGCTGCTGCGCGTGCACGGTCCGGGTCTTGCTTTCAACGACAGCGTGCGCCGGCAGTGGCTCACTATTTCACTTCTGGAGGTCACTCATGCGCATTCTCGTCGGATCTGATCTAGGAGCCGCGTCGGATGAGGCTTTGAGTCAGGCAATCTCGCTCGCTCTTGCGAAACAGGCCGAGCTGGCGGTGTGCCACGTCTTACCCGACCCGCAGCTGCATTCGTTCTTCCCCGCAGAACACGAGCGCGACCTCGAGGCGCTTGCCAACCTCGAAACGCGTATGACAGCGGCCCTGCGCGAGCAGGTCGAACGACTGAGTGGCGGGGCGGTGCCCCCATTGACGCTCTTCGTCGAGCGAGGGTCGGCGTACTCCGAACTCGTGGACCGAGCTGAAAAATGGGGAGCCGATCTGATTGTGGTCGGTAACCACGGGCGTGCCGATTTGAAGCACCTATTTCTGGACAGTGTTGCCCAAAAGGTGGCTCGCTACGCGCCTTGCTCGGCGCTCGTCGCGCGCCGGGGTGCCGAGGGCGTTGTCTTGGTGGCCACTGATTTGTCTGATCCTGCCCAGCTCGCGCTCACCGCTGGTGCGCGCGAGGCGAGTCGCCGCCAGCGCCGGCTCGTCGTGGTGCACGTGAGCGATACGTTGTCGCGCCGCACCGCACCGGCCATGGCGCTACTCGGAGCCAACCCAACCGTCGAGCCACCCGAAGTCGCAAAGCAGCGAGACGAATTGGCCCGACAGATCATCGAAACCTCACTGAAGAGCCTGAACGCAGAAGCAGACATTCGACTCGTCAGTGGCGACCCCGCCGAGGAGATCCTGCGGTTGGTCGTGTCTCTGCCTGCGGAGTTACTGGTGCTCGGGACGCGAGGTCGAAGCAACGTCAGGCGAATCATGCTGGGCGGCGTCGCCACACATATGGTCGAAGGCGCGCCTTGCTCGGTGTTGGCCGTCAGGTCTCAGCTGCCTTAAAGCCACTGGTCAAGTGAGCGCTTCTTCTAGTCGTTGGCTATCCGTTCTTGCGGGTTCATTCAGGCGCACCGCACGCGAGCCACTCACCGAGCTTGCGCCGCTCTGCTTCAGCCACGGACCCGCCCTCCGGCATGTAGGTGTTCACCGCGTTCGGGCCAGCAGCAGCAGAGCGGTCGATATCGCCCGACGCGGCTCGGATCTGGGCGATAGAATCGAATTTGGGGGACTCTGGCCCGCTCGCGGAGTGACAAGCCAGGCAGTGGTCTTGCATGAAGGCCTGCCCAAAGTTTGCGTAGGTGAGCGTCGATGTAGTGGGACAGGTGCTGCCGGTGGCATCTCCCGGACCGCTTCCGCAGCCTGCGAGAACAGCTGCGAATGAAAGTGCGCACGCGAGACGCGGAATTCGGTTGGTCTTCATTGGCTAAATACATGGGTGCCGTGGGGGGGGCTCAGCAAGGCACAAATCGATTTTTTCGCTTTTGGTGAGCTCGCACTAGCAACTAACCGGGGCCAAAAGGCGCCTCCCGTGTCGACATGACGCGCCCGCCGGAGCTGATTGCACGACCGTGCTCCAGTACGGCGGTTCGGGCAGACAAACGCCACTGGCAGATCTAAGCTATCTTCACTTGCTGGCCTTAACGCTGACCATCATCGTCATCGCGCAAAATCCGAATGCAGATAACTGTGAGCCGGGCTTGTGTGGCGGCCCTGCAATGATGTCCGCATTTCGTCAAGCCGCTCAGCGTGTCCTCGGCAATGATGCGCGACTTCACGCGATGGTCGTGACCAGTGATCCCTCCGACGAAGCGGCGGTGACGGCCGCGCCTGCCGCCGACGGCGTTGTCGAGCTGAGCTTTTCTTCAGAGGGCAAGAGCGCCAGGGTACATTGCTACTTGGCTCGCGAGAAACGCTGGCTCGATAGAGAAATCAGCTTTGGCGACAGTCCCGGCAGTGCTCAGAGCGAGATCAATGAACGAGGACGCTTGTTGGGCTTCGCTGTCGCAACCATGTACGCGACCGACCCGAACGACACCACAGATGAGCAAGAACCGCCATCGCCGCCGCCGGTCAAAGCCCCCACGCCAGAAGCGGCTCCGAGGGTTGGTGCGCGGCTCGACACCCAGCCGCGGTCCCCAGCCCTGCCTGAGCGTCGCGCGAGACATGTCGCCGAATTCGCTGCCGTGATGAGCACTGGCCTGGAGGGGACGGCTTCGGGCTTGGGCGCGAGCGCGGGATTGCGACTCGCGCTGACAGGGCCGGTTTGGGCGCGACTCTTCATCGCCGCGCGCAGCGGCAATGTTCCAGAGGCGCAGGCGAGTACGCGAACCGCGCTGATGGGAGGAGGTGTCTCCGTCGCCTTTCTTCCGGACTCGGCGTCTTTCGAGCTCGGTACGCGGCTAGACTTCTTTGCCAGCTACTTTGATGTGTCGCACCTGTCAGAAGACGATATCGCGCCCGATCGCCGAAGCCGCTGGCAGGCCGGGGCAGACATCGTGGCGGAAGGGGGGTGGCGCGTCACGCGAGATGCCGGAGCGTTTTTGGGGGCGGGCGTGGAAGCGACCCTTGGAAAAACCGAGATCTACACGCATCACCAACGTGTCGCCGTTGTGCCGCCATTTCGGGCCACAGCGGAGCTCGGATTTCGAACCCGCTTCTAAAGCGCATGCCTGCTTTTGTTCAGTCGATCAGCAGCGAGCAAAGCACCTAGCTCGGAGCGGATGATTGTCGTTCGCTAGCCCGCAAGACCGTTCACGCGCAACATGAAGAAGTGGCCGTCCGAGTTTCCTCGAACGGCTGTTCTTCGCTAGTCACTCGCAGCTGGCAACCGGGGAGCTCCTCAGTTGTTTAGCGCGCCTGCGGCGACCCACGCTTTGATGATTGCAAGATCGGCCGCGGGCATTTTCGTTTTGCCCTGTGGCATCGCACCGCTCGACAATTCAGATACGAATTGAGACGTCTTCGACTTCACGCTCGCGTAACCATTCGCCTGAGTCGAAAAGTCATAGCCCTTTTGCTTGCCTGGATTGTGGCAAGCGGCACCGTTGCAATTCGAGGCGTACTGCGTGTTGACGATAAACTTGGTGTAAATTTCCGTCCAGGTGGGCGCCATCCCGCCCGAGCCACCGGATGCTTGACCGGCATGGCCCGACGAGCCGCCAGAGCCTGACTTTACCCCGCCCGAGCCGCCAGAGCCTGACTTTACCCCACCCGAGCCGCTCGAGCCGCCGCCTGTGCCTCCGGTCGCGAGTGCCCCACCGGTGCCACCGAGCTGGTTGCCTGCGCCAGCAAACTGCAGATTCCCGCCGATGCCCGCCGAATTGCCCGAGCCGCCGGAACCCACGAACTGACCACCGGCAGCGACAGAACCGCCGCTTGCGACAGTGGGCTTGCCTGCTGCTGCTGCGCTCGAGGAGCTACCTCCAGACGAGCTTCCTGCGCCCGCTTCCTCGGTCGCGTCGGAAGCGCCGCCACAGGCTGCGGTAACGGCGAGGCAAACGACGAGGACTGAATACCAAGATTGCGCGCGAAGTAACTGGTTCAGTTGACGCGACATAAAGCGGGGCTCCTAGATCAGGGGGCGAAGTTTGATGTGTCAGCGAGCTTTGAGTGCCGCAGGCCGCTCGAGACCAGGCAGGGCCATCAAAAAGATCGCTTCGAGAGCTTCAGTGTGGGAACAATATTGAAGGTTGCGGCTGCCACTCCCCCATTTGAGCCAACCGTGGTGCCTGCATTTCGGGCGACGGCAGAACTCGGAGTTTCGAAGGCGATTTTGAGGCAGATTGCCTGATCCCCCCTGCCTCGCTGCACTCTAAGACAAGCCGGTTATGTCTCCAGCCACTCGCGTGCCTCTCATGCTGGTTCCCGCCGCCCCAGCCAGCAGTGGGAGCGAGGAGCCCGGCCCGCCGGGCTTGGACGACAGCACGTTGCTCGCCGGCCTCAAAGCGCAAGACGCCTCGGTCAGCAAAGCCTTTTACGATCGCGTTCGCCCGATCGTCGATCGAACGCTAGCGAGACTTTTGGGCTCACGCGACATTGACTACGAGGACGTCGCACAACGCGCGCTATTCGAACTCGTAAGTACGATCGATCGCTTTCGCGGCGAGTGCCCGCTCGATGCGTGGGTCTCCATCGTGTCCGCGCGCGTCGCCTACCGCACCATTCGACGCCGCCGCACCGAACGGCGGCTGTTCGTGGACGAGCAGCCACAGGAGCTTTCCCTTGCGACGCGCAGCCACGCGAGTGCCGTCGCTGCTCGCCAGGCCATCGGGCGCGTGCGCGCCGAACTCGAGCGCATGAACGCGGACCGTGCGTGGACGTTCCTGCTGCATGACGTCTACGGCTATGACCTCAAGGAAGTCGGACAGATCACGGGGGTCTCTCTGTCCGCCGCGCAGACCCGCCTGGTGCGCGGCCGGCGAGAAATCCACGAGCGTATCAAACAGGACGTGGCTCTGGCACGCTTCCTGAAGCAATTCCCGGAGGACGAATGAACACTCCGCGCTATGCAGCGGCTGCTGCGAAGTTACTCCGACGATATTTGCCCGGAGCGATCGTCGCTTCGGGGCAGGAGGCGCGCGGCATCGCCACGATTGAACGCGCGATGCGTGCTCGAACCCGCCGACGCCGGCTCCTGGCAATCGGCGCTTCGCTGGCTGCCGCAGCGGCGGTCTTGCTTGTTGGCACGCAGCTCGACAACTGGCGAAAGTCTTCGCCACGTTCAGGAGTGATTGCCATCTACGTGACTCCGTCGGGGCAAGGAGCGGCCCTCGCCCGCGACGAGCACGAAGCGCCACTGCAGGCGCACTCTTCCATCGAATCGGGGCAACGCGTCGAAACGCCTGCCGGCGGCGGCGCTTCGCTCGAGCTTTCGACTGGTACTTCGATGACCTTGGCGGGGCGGACCTCGTTCCGGGTCGACAGTCAAGGTGGTACGCAACGCTTCACGTTGCAGCGAGGGGAAATCCTCGCAAGCGTCGCCAAGCTCATGGCCGCCCAGCGGTTCATCATCGATACGCCTGACGCAGAGGTCGAGGTGCGGGGTACACGCTTCCGTCTTCGCGTTATCGAGCATGGCGAGTCGTGTGGCGCCGGAACTCGAACTCGCCTCGATGTTAGCGAAGGCGTGGTCGAGGTGCGTGCTCCGAACCGGGAAGCAATTGGTGTCAAGGCCGGTGAAGTGTGGCCAGGGGATTGCTCAGCGACGGTGAGCGTGCCGCGGGATCCCGCACCACCCCAATCCGCAGCGCGCACCGCAGCTCCAGCTTCGAAGCACGACGTGCGCTCAGCAGCGCGTGCGGCCGTCAACGACGGTGAGGTCGAGCGCAGCTCGGGACTCACCGTACAGAATGACCTGTTTGCGGAGGGGGTTGCTCGCGCTCGGCGGGGCGATACGAGTGGCGCTCTGCGCACCTTTCAAGAGCTGACAAACCGCTTTCCGAGCAGTGCGTTGGCTGAAAATGCGATAGTCGAGCGCATGCGGCTCTTGGCTCAGACTCCCGGCGGCTCGCTCGAAGCGCGCCGTTACTTGGTGCGCTACCCGCACGGCTTCGCTGTTCGCGAGGCGAAGAAGCTTTTGGCGGAACCTTGACCTGGTTGGCTCTTCGGCTGCGCGCTCGACGTCCGCTGGGCTTTGCGCTGGCTGTCGTTGCGCTGGCTCATCTCGCTCCGGCATGCGATCAGCGGTTCGAGTTCGACACCGAGCCGGGCGGCGCGGGGGCCGGAGGCTCGTCAATGACGAGCGCCGGATCCTCGAATGGAGGTTCGAAGAGCGGCGGACTTGGCGGAGCGAGCGCTGCGGGCAGCGAGCCTGCTACCGCGGGCGATAGCTCGACCGCTTGCGGAACCCTCAGCGAGTGCACCCACGGGACACACTGCTCCGGCGGAGTTTGCGTCCAGTGCGCCGCTGACGCGGATTGTGCCCGTTACGGTTTGCTGCGTTGCGAGCCTACTCGACACCGCTGCGTCGCGTGCCTCGACACGTCAGATTGCGAACTTGGTTTTGCCTGCGACTCCTTGGCCGACCGCTGCTTGCAGATTTGCGTGGATGATGACTCCTGCGCCGTCGGCGCACACGGCTGCGATGAGCGACGGCAGGTTTGCTACGAGTGCGACGAAGACCGCGAATGCGCAAAATCCACCATCGGCCATCTATGCGCGAGTGATGGCAGCGGGTGCGTGCAATGTCGCAAAGAAACGGATTGCCCCGACCAGCACTGTGACCAACTGAGCGGCCGCTGCGTGGAATGTCGGGCCGGAGCTGATTGCGCATCCCAGATTTGCAACCCCGCGACCTTCAGCTGCGTGCTCGACTGATTCCGTCGGCGTGCCAAAAGTGATCCGTTCCTGAACCCCAAACGCAACGATGTTCGTAGCTGGGCCTGAAAGCGCACTCACCAGTCTCTTGTCGATGCGCAAGTTGCAGGACGCGCTGCTCGTGCTGAGCATCGTCGCAAGCGTCGCCCTAGTTGGTTGCGACCGACGTAAGCAAACTCATGGGAGAACGGCGACGGCCTCTGCAGCCTCCCAGCTTAGCGCAGCTCCGTCCGCAATGCCGAGCGCCGCACCCAACGCGATCGAGCCGCCCTCTACGGCAGCCCTGTCAGCAGAGCTGCGTTCGTTGCTCGCACGCTGGTTCGACGCGACGAACGCGTCGGATGTGGCGCAGCTGACCGACTTGTACATGAGCGAGCTGATTTTTTACGGTCGTCCCTCGTCACGTTCGAACGCTATCGCGCGCAAACGGAACGCACATTCCGGCACCTCGGCGCTCCATGAAGAGCTAGCATCCGACCCGATACCGATCCCACAACTACCGGGGCGAACACGCATCGAGTTCGTAAAACGCGCCACGAGCGCACACAAGAGTGACAACTACGAGGCCTACCTCGTCGTCGGCAGCCACGAAGGTAAGCTGCGTATTTTCGAGGAGAGCGACCGTACGTCGGATACGCGTGTCACGAGTGGCCCGTGCGAATACGTCATGCGGCGCACCCTGCAAGAGTTCCTCGGAAAGAACATGCCGGGTATCGATGGCTATATGACTCTCGATAGCCCCGAGGCCGAAACACGGGCACTGAAGTACCTCTTCATGATCGGGATGTACTCGGACGACAAGCTCATCTTACACAACGGCGGCAGCGTTCGCGTCGACCCCGCCACCGGCGGCGTTGAGTACGATTGCTCGAGTAACCTCTATCAGTTCCCGCCTTGCCTGAAGCTCGCGCGGGGAGTCTTCCACCCAGTCCCCTTCGAGCCGTCGCTACCGCCCAGTGCCGACCGAGCCTGTGCCGCCCTCGTGCAGCGCTTTCAAAAGTGAAAAGCGACGCATTCGGCGGCAACGAAGTGACGTTGCTCGGGCCGCGCAGGCTCACTTTGCCAGGGCGTTGCGGTCGGTCTGGCCCGCACGGTGCACCGGGCAGACGTCGTCCGAACAGCGGCCGGTGAACTTTAGCCGGTTCTTCGCGAATAGACGGTAGGAGAGATCGAGCATCGACGAGATCACTGGCAGGCGCGTCGCGGCGACGAGGGAGTTGAAACCGACGGCGGCATACAGGCGACGAAATACCTCCACGCCTTCGACTAGCTCACCGTCGGGCAAGCGTCCGTGGATGCGATCCATGAGCGTTGCCCAGGGCACCCCGACGGAGGCGGCCTCGAACGCGGGGCTCGCGATGTCCGTAAAGCGAATGCGCTGCCGCCGATCCTTACGGCGCAGCATGTTGATTTCGCGTGTGCACAGCGGGCATTCCCCGTCGAAGAAGACTTCGATCTCGAACGCAGAGGGGGAGGCGTCGCGTTTCGAGTCTTCCACCCTATCAGTATGGTGCACACCACCTCGAGCACAAGTTAGACAGCGCCCACGCGCCCCGGCGTAGGCTCCCGTCCCCGGATCGCCTGCACCTGAATCCTAAACAGCGTCCGCGGCAGACCAGCGCGGTCGAATATCGTCCTGCGGCCCACTTGCCGTCGACCCGTGCTCGCTTCGACCGTGACACTGAACTGTCGCAAATAGCGACTGAAGTGCGCGCATTTTTGCCGCTGCGATCGAAATTTAGGAAACGTTCGCCGAGATCGACGAGAGCGCCTCGGGATCGCTGGGACTGTCGTATTGTCGCGAGCGATCATGGCCAGCAACGAAAACCAGTCGTCCGAACGTTCGGGGCTCGAGCGCGCGCTCTCAGTCGTAACCGAGGTTCGGCCGGGCGAGGGCATCACCGCCGTGCTGCTCACGGTGACCGTGTTCTTCCTCCTCGTAGCGTACTACGTCATCAAACCCGTGCGCGAAGGGCTGATTCTCGCGATGGAGGGCGGCGCCGAGAAGAAGAGCTACGCCTCTGCCGCGATCGCCATCACGCTCCTCTTGGCGGTGCCGGCCTACAGTAAAGTCGCCAACAAGATCTCGAAGCACAAGCTCGTGGTCGGGGTGTCTCTTTTCTTTGCGTCGCATCTGCTCGTGTTCTGGTTGCTCTCGCACACACCCGTGCGCGGTCAACTCGGTCTCGTGTTCTTCACGTGGGTCGGCGTCTTCAACATGATGGTGGTCGCGCAGTTTTGGAGCTTCGCGAACGACGTATACACGCAAGAGCAAGGCAAGCGCCTGTTCGCGATTGTCGGCATTGGCGCATCTCTCGGCAGCGCGGCGGGCGCGTACATCACGAGGTTCCTGAAAAATGCGATCGGCCTCGGCGTGTTCGAGCTCCTGCTCGTCGCGGGCGGCTTCCTCGTTCTTTGCGCATTCCTCACTCACACCGTGTATCTACGCGAGAAGACCCAAGGGGCGGTCGCTGGCAAGCAGGAGAGCGAGGCCCGGAAGGCGGAGGATGAGAAGAAGAAGAAGGAGGCGCTCGCGGAGACCGGCGAAGGTGGGTTTACGCTCGTTCGGAAGAACAAGTATCTCCTGCTGCTCGCCGCGTTCTCGCTCGTGTTCACCATCGTCGACACCAACGGCGAGTTCATGCTCTCGACCCTCGTCTCCGAGCGCGCGAAAGCGGCAGCGGCCGCGCAGCACATTGCGGGCGGCGAGCTGGAGAAATTCACCGAAGGTTTCATCGCCAGCTACTATGGCGGCTTCTATCTCTGGGTGAATCTCATTGGGCTCGTGATCCAGACGTTCCTCGTCTCGCGCATCGTCAAGTTGGGTGGTCTGAAGCTCGCGTTCTTCGTGTATCCGTTCGTTGCGCTCGGATCTTCGCTCAACAACGTATTTACGCCTGGTCTCTTCGGCGTCGACCGCCTGTCTGCGTTTCGGGTCACCAAGACCACGGAAAACGCGGTCGACTACTCACTCAACAACACCGTCCGCAACATGCTCTGGCTGCCGACGACGACGGAGATCAAGTACAAGGCAAAGCAAGCGGTGGACACCTTCTTCGTTCGCATGGGCGACGTCGCGTCGGCTGGCCTCGTGTTCGTCTTCAGCGCAAAATTGGCGCTTCCGGTTCAGACCTTTTCGATGATCAATATCGTGCTCGTCGCGCTCTGGCTGCTCATCGCAGTGGGCATCGTTCGGGAAAACGCGCGACTCAGCGAAGAGAAGAAGGAGCACGAGGGCGAACCGACGTCTGCCGCCGCGAGCGAGGCAAAGGCCGGCGACGGAGCTTCCGGGACGTAGTATCTCCAGAAAGCAGCTTGAGCGTGCGGCAAGCGGCGCGAGGGGTGGGCTCGACAAAATGACCATTGCGGCTTCACCCGAACACGATTGCTGCGGGTTTCGCGTCGGACTAGCGTCCGCTGGTTTTGGACACCATCCGCCAGCCAGTCATCGCGCAGAAGTACCGGCTGCTGGATAAGTTGGGTCAAGGGGGTATGGGTTCGGTGTGGCGGGCCGAGCATTTATTGCTGCGTTCCCAAGTAGCCATCAAGTTGATCAGTCCCGATCTTGCCTCTTCCCGCGAAGGACTGAGTCGTTTCTTGCGCGAAGCGCAGGCTGCCGCCGCGCTACGCAGTCCGCACGTCGTTCAAATTCTCGACTACGGTGTCGACGACGGCACCCCATACATCGCAATGGAGCTGCTCGAAGGGGAGTCGCTCGGCGCGCGACTGGAGCGCATCGGTCGCATCACGGCCCAGGACACTGGCGCTCTCTTCGTGCAATTGGGCCGAGCGATCGCTCGCGCGCATGATGCAGGGATCATCCACCGTGATCTCAAACCTGACAACATATTCATTGTTCGCAACGACGAGGACGAGATCGCCAAAGTGCTCGACTTCGGGATCGCCAAGCTGAGTACACTTGGCGTGGAAGGGCCAGTCACTGGGGCGACTCGCACCGGCGCGCTCTTGGGGACCCCTTACTACATGAGTCCGGAGCAGGTGGAGGGTTCATCCGCGCTCGATTGGCGATCCGACGTGTGGGCGATTGGTGTGATTGCCTTCGAGTGTTTGATTGGTCAAAAACCCTTCGATGCGGAAACCATCGGAGGCCTCGTTCTTGCCATCTGCTCAAAGCCGCTGCCTATCCCCTCTCAGCGCACTACTGTCCCTGCAGGCTTCGATGATTGGTTTGCATGCGCCTGCAATCGCGATCTTGGTCAACGGTTCGCCTCGGCGCGCGATGCCACACGTGAGCTCAAGCGAATTTGTGATCAGGTCAGCACGAGCCCGGATCGCTCCAGCGTTTCTGAAATCGTCGAACCAGCCGATGCGTTGATCGTTGCATCGGTTGAGTCGTACCCGCCTGCGCGACACTCATCCAAGTCGTTGACCACTTTCTCGTCGTCGCAAACCCCTTCAGCTCACAATGTAGCATTGCGGACGGTGCTGTTGATCGCTGCAGTACTGATCGCCACGACAGCTGCGGCGCTGGCTTGGATTCGCACGCGAGGAGATGTGGTTGCTCAGCCCGTGCTGGTGATGTCCAGCGTCGTCCCTCCGGTTTTTCCGCGAGCTCTCGGCACTGCCAGCGCGCGTATCCTCGTCACACCGGCAGCGGACGAGCCCAAGGTGATCAGCGTTGAGTCTATTCCGACGGCCGCTCCTGTCGAAAACACTCGTCCGATCCTCGGCAAACCGGCGAGCTCGACCCAACAATCAGCGGCACGCCGGCCAATAGCTCCCGCGAAAATAATTCTCGATGAGACCCCAAGCGACAGGGGGGCAGCGTTGCCAGAGAACCCATACAAAGCCGGCAGCAGCCGAGCCGCTTCGCCTGCGCGTGATGCGCCGGGGTTTTAGCATCGGGCACGCTCGAGGCGTGGGGTAAGGCAGGGCGGGGGCTCGTGTAGAATCGTCCCGCGCCGCAACGAAGCGATGCGAATATTTGCTGGCCGAAAGGCCGCGATGACGCGATGCTTCGAGCTCATGAGCACGAAGGATCCGAAAGTCGAAGCGTTCGTGGGTCGCGCCAAAGCGTGGCAGGGTGAAATCCAGAAGCTGAGGGAAATTCTGCTTGCCGCGGGGCTCGATGAAGAGATCAAGTGGGGAAAGCCTTGCTTCTCGTTCGAGGGCAAAAACATTGCCATCATCCAACCCTTCAAAGAACATTGCTCGCTCATGTTCTTCAAGGGTGTGCTGCTCGAAGACACTCACCAGCTACTCCGGAGCCAAGGCGACAATACCCAGTCGGCGCTACGCCTCGAGTTCACCAGCGAAGATCAGGTGAAACCGGCCGTGGTGAAGTCGTACGTCAAGCAGGCGATCGCAGTCGAGAAGGCAGGACTCAAGGTCGCCTTCAAGGCCAAGGACGAACTCGAGCTGCCCGTGGAACTGACGCAGATCCTGAAGAAGAACCGCGCGTTGGCTAAGGCGTTCGATTCGTTGACGCCCGGTCGTCGGCGCGCGTACGTGCTTCATTTCAATGGCGCCAAGCAATCGACAACGCGCACCGCGCGGATCGAGAAGTGCATCCCCAGCATCCTCGCTGGTTTGGGCATGAACGATCGCTGAGGCGGCTTCCGGCGTAACTCGACAGCGAGTCGAGGCATCCAAAATCGCCACATTGCGCGACCTCCGGGGAGAGGCACGCTTTGGGCATGAAGCTCTATTTCTCGCCCGGGGCCTGTAGTCTCGCGAGCAACATCGTCCTACACGAAGCAAAGCTGCCGACGACCTTCGTCAAAGTAGACATCAAATCGAAGCGCACCGAGAGCGGTGACGACTATCGGAAGATAAACCCCAAGGGTTACGTTCCGGCGCTGGAGATGGAGGACGGCGATCTGCTCACGGAAAACGTCGCCATCTTGCAGTATCTTGCGAGCTTCAAGCCCGAACTACTGCCGCAGACGGGCAAAGCGAAGTGGCACGCCATCGAATCGCTGGCGTTCGTCTCCACCGAACTGCACAAAGCGTTCAAGCCGTTGTTCGATCCGTCGAGCACGGACCAGGTCAAGCAGAAGGCCAAGGACTTGGTCGCGCAACGACTGCAGTTGCTGGTTCCGAAGCTCGGCCAGCGAGAGTTCATCGTCGGGGAGCAGTTCACGGTCGTGGACGCGTACTTGTTCGTGATGCTGACCTGGGCCCAGAAACAAGGCGTAGTCGTACCCGTCGAATTGGAGCGCTACGCCAGCGCTCTCGGTAGACGCAGCTCGGTGAAAGAGGCCCTCGAGCTGGAGGCAAAAGCGCAAACAAGCTGAATTGCGGGTGCAGCCGTCGAGCGAGGTGACGCTTCGACGGCTCCTCAGTGAAAGCGTACGGATGGATCGTCAGGCAGGTGCAACACGCGAAAGCGGCCAAAAAACCGGCGCGTCGTGCTGCCGTCCTGGTTGCGCACTTCGGTGACGTAGCTCCCTTCGATGGCCTTCCCGACGGGGTCGAACTTGCTGATCTCGACGGTGAGTTTCAGATCCGCGTAGTAGTTGCCGTCTTCGAGCGAAAACTCCGAGCGGCCGTATTCGAACAGCCCGACGCGGCGCGCGGACGGAATGCCGAGCGTCAGGTCGGGGCCGTTGCCCGTGCCGCTGTCGGCACAAAGTATCAGTTGCGGAGAACTGTCATTGGCGGCGTAGGTCGCGCTCGGCACTTTGATCTTGCCGCAACCGCCCGTGTTCACTGCGTCGATGTCGCCACCGCGTACTTCGATGAAGTATTGGGCCTTGGGCAGCGGCCGACCCGGTTCTGGGTCGACCAAGTTCAGTAGCTCGACTTCGCCGTCGTCAGGGCTGTCGGTTGCATCATCAGGCGGCGCTGCGGGCGTCGGCACCCGCGCTGCTGAAGGCGCAGGCGGTGGCCCTGCCACCAACACCACGGGAGTCGACGTTGTAACGCTGGGAATGATCGAAGGGCGCTCCGCGTTATGACAGGCAGCCACGTGCAGCAACCCAATCGCCAACAGCCAACGCGAGCTGGGGTTTAGCGAAGCGATTTCCAATGCGCGAGCTCCTGAGCGTGAATCAACGGTAGCGGGCGCAGCGAAAGACCGACCAACGCCGCGAATGAGAGCAGCACCAGCGCATACCTCGCTTTGCGACGCTCTGGCGGCGCCACGAGTGCCCAGGTGAAGAGCAGACCGAGCGCGAAACCGCCGCCGTGCGCGTAGTTGTCGAATCCGGCAAACGCTCCGAGCACGAACCAGGCGCCGATCCAGCCGAGCGTGTTACGAACCGCCGTGTTTGCCCACATTGCCCGAAAGCTTCCGAGGCGCACGCGCATGGTCGCCACCTGCCAACCGAGCAGGCCGAAGAGCGCGCCCGACGCGCCCGCGCTGACCGCGTTGTGGCCGATTACACTGGCTGCGGAGCCCGCGATGCCGCTCATCAGATAGAGCATCACGAATCTCCCCGTGCCAATCGTTTGCTCGGTTTGCGTCGAGATGCGAAAGCCGTAGTAGCTGTTCCAGAGCAGGTGGATGGCGCCGATGTGGAGGAACATCGACGTGAACAATCGCCAGTACTGTCCTTCCCAGACTAGACCTCGCCAGGTGGCGCCGAACTGGATCAGCGTCTCCGATCGGGTCGTGCTGCCGGCGCGTTCGGCAAGCAAGAACACGATCACGTTGATGGCGATGATCAGTGCTGCCGCTGGCGAAGCGCGCACCGTCTCGAGCAGACTGCGTTTCGGTGGCCGTGGGCTGCGCGGCGCATCCGGTTCCGGTTCCGGCGCCGGCGCCGGTTGCGGCTGGTTACTCTGTGGTTCCGGCTGCGCGGGCACTTCGGCGTTTACCAAGCCGCCACGATACATCAGCTCCCGCGTCAACGGGCGCGGAGAGTCTGCCCTCAGCCTGGTTGCGCGGCGCTTCGGGTCGCGGTGGCGGCTTCGTCGACTGCTTCGAGGATCTTGCGCGCACGTTCCAGGAATACTTCGCCCGCGGGCAGGAGCTCCATGCCGTGGGGGGTCCGGGTGAAGAGCGTGGCGCCGAGTTCGTCTTCGAGGCTCCGGATGTGCCGGCTGATGGGGGGCTGCGCGACGCGCAGGCGGCGTGCTGCCCGGCCCACGTTCTTTTCTTCAGCCACCGCCACGAAGTAGCGAATTTGCGAGAGACTCACGTCTAAAGCGTGCCGTAGGCAGGGGCTCCTGGCAAGCCCGAGATCGAAACGGTATTGGCCGCAGCCAGCGGATGCCTCTACTGCAATGGGAAACGTGAGCATCGAGATCAACAACGCACGCAGTATTGCGCGGCTCCGGCTCGCCGGGCGCGCGGCTGCCGCTACTTTGGCGCTGATCGGGCAACGACTGCGCGCGGGTATCAGCACTGCGCAGATCGACGACTGGGTGCGCGAGGACACCAAGCTGCGCGGTGGCACGCCGAGTCAGCTCGGGTACCACGGGTTTCCGGCCGCGGTATGCACGAGCAAGAACGAGGTCGTGTGCCACGGTATCCCGAGTCCGCACACGCTACTCGGCGACGGGGACATCGTGAACGTCGACATCACCACGAAGCTCGATGGGTTTCATGGTGACACCTCGGCCACGTTCTTGATCGGTGAGGTGTCGCCTGAAGCGCGGCACGTCGTCGACGTGGCGCGGCGCTGCCGCGACGCTGGGATCGCCGTCATCCGCGAGGGCCTGCGCCTCGGCGATCTCGGTGCGACGATCGAGGAACTCGCTCGGCGCGAGGGCTGCAGTGTGGTGACCGAGTTCGGTGGCCACGGCATCGGTCGTGAGATGCACATGGATCCGCACGTGCCGCACACCGGTCGCCCGGGGACCGGCATGCGCCTCAAAGCGGGAATGGCGCTCACCGTCGAACCCATGGTCAACCTTGGCCTACCCGGCACTCGCATCCTGGACGACGGCTGGACGGTCGTGACCGCTGACGGCAAGTGGTCGGCGCAGTTCGAGCACACCGTGCTCGTGACCCAGAGCGGCCACGAGATCATGACGCTGAGCGGATGATTCTGCTCTCTGCGGAGTCCACGGGGGTGACGGGGATCTCGCCTGGACAGCGCTCTTTAACTCGGTATCGTCGATTGCATGAGGCGCGGAGGTGTTTGGCTGTTGGGACTTGGCGCAGCTAGTCTTTCGGGCTGCGGCGGGCAGGCGGAGCACCCTGGCGGCGCGGGCGGTGCGCTGCCCGGCGATCCGCAGTCGGCGGGGTCCAGCGATCTCGGCAGCGCCGCAGTTGCAGGCGGTGCGGCGGGTTCGCTGGCAATGGGCAATGCGGGTGCCGGCGCGACGGGGGAGTGCGATCCGGGAACAGTGCGTTGCAACGCGCAGTTCGAGCGCGAGCGTTGCGATGAAAACGGGCATGTGCAGAAGATGCCCTTCACTTGCGCGCGCAACGTGGCTGTCGACGACGAGACGGGCGGCTACTGCGTCACGAAGGCTGACGGTACGTACCGCTGCCTCGGCGGCAATGTCGGCGAAGAGCTGCCGCCCGCCCGCTACGTGCGCGTCCAGGCAACCGCAAAGGGGCTGGTTGGCCTCACTGAGTCGGGGGAGCTCGTCGGCGCCGAGATGCAGATCGCAGCCGGTCTGCCGCCCGCGCAAGGCTTTCGCGCGACCAACATGTGGGGTAATCCTGCCGTTTGCCCGCTGTTTCGTGATGGAACTTTCGGCGTGAGCTTGGATCGCTCGGCCCAGAACTCCGCTGAAACGACGCCTCAGTTCAGTGCTTGGGACGGCTCGTTCAACGATGCGTTCTGCGCTTATGAGGGGTTGAGGGCAGGGGTGCGCTCGGACGGAAGCATCGCCGTCGGGGTTTCGATCGAGCCGCCCGTCGGCAACGATTGGCGCGCGCTCGCCTTCAGCAACAGCATTTTTTGCGCGCTCGACGGGGTTGGCGCGATCGCATGCGTGAAAGCGAACCTCTCCTGCGAAATGTTCCGGGACATTGGCTGTCTGGGGTCCAAGCTGCCAAGCTTTGCTGGCATTGGCTATCGATCGTTGACCGCGGGCGCCAGCTCCGTGTGCGCGCTGACCGAGCGCGGCGCGCTGGTTTGCCAACGCTACGACGGCTTACCCCTGCTCGAAGACGCGGGACCCTATGTGTTCGCAGAAGCCGGGCAGAGCGTGGTGTGCGCGATCGGCGTCGACGGCGCTGCCACTTGCTTCCGGCACGCTGGCGATTCCGCTCTCATTTCAGGAGACGTGCGCCAGTTCGAGCGGATAGACAGCCCGTTCGGACCCGGGTGGTGATGACTCGAGAGTGGGCGCTCGCGATCCGCATCGCAGCTCACGGTGCGTCGAGCTCCCGCGTTGACGCTTTCGACGGGATCTCGCAACGCGACGCCGAAGGCTTTGCCGCGCTGTGACGCCGCGCGCGACCATCAACAAAAGCTAGGGCCCTGATCCAACGCCGCTATTGCAGTACTCGGAAAAACGGTTGCCGCTGGCGCTAAAGGCGCGTGAAGTGGTTGCGGCGGCGGCCCACGGATCCGTCTTGCGAATGTGCGCGCCGAGCACGGTGTCACGAAGGACGGCTTGGCCGTTGGGGGTGGGGGTGACGCCACCTTGGTCCCAGGAGCGTCCGAGCGAGACTTTGTTGGCGGCCGCTCCCGTGTCGGCGGACAATTGGCTGTTGATCACCAGAAAACCGTAATTTTGGCTGACTCGTGTGCTGGGCGCGAGGCATGCGCCGCCGGTCTTGCGCGAGGACAAGTAGTGGATGTCGCTCTCGTCGATGACCAGCGTTGCGGCGCCGAAGATGAAGTCCGTATCGCCTTCGATGAAGCTGTTCTTGATGTACACGCGCGTGACCGCTGACTCCGAGGCGAGATCGGTGAACAGAGTGTCCTGAAAGCCGTGCAAGCGCACGTTCTGGAGCACGGTCTTGTCTCCCATGACATACAGCGCCACGGCCTGAATGTTGGTGCCACTCGCCGGCGTCGCGAAGTCGTTCGAGACGGTGAGGTTCAGCAGTTGGAGTCCGCTGGACTTGCTCGTGAACGTTGCGCTCTTGCCGGTGCCGCCTGCGGAGGACGCCGATTCGCCGTTGACGATCACGACCTTGCTCGCGTCCGAATCCAGGCCATACAGTGTGAGTGGCGTCGAACCCGAGTACGAGACCGCGCCGCGATAGCTGCCCGGCTTGATCAGGATGTAGCGCCGAGCAGTGCCGGTGGCGGCGGCGTTGATCGCCGCCTGAACCGTGGTGTGAGTGCCGCTGCCATCCGCGGCCACCGTGAAATTGGCCGTGAAAGCGCTGGCATTGCCGAGACCCGCAGTGGGATCCCAATTGTCCGACTGGGCGAGATACTTTTGGATGGTGTACTTGGCGGCGTCGGTGCCGTTCAGTTGGGGGCGCGTTGCGGTATTGGCGATGGGTTTGCACACCCCAGCCGTTCCGCCCGTGTTCGAGCCGCCCGCGGTGCCGCCGCTCGTTCCGCCCGATGCTGTCTTTCCGCCTGATCCGGTCGCTCCGCCGACTCCTGCGCTTCCGCCCGTTCCCGCACCGTTAGTCGCAGTTCCTGCGCTGCCTTCACCCGCGCTGCCTGCCGTGCTGGTTGCAGTTCCCCCCGCTCCAGATGCCGTCACGCTGCCGCCATTGCCCGCGCCTGCCACGTGCGTGCTGCCCGCATTGCCGCCTGTCGCACTCACCGCACCGGATGCACCGATGCTTCCGCCCGTGTTGGCAGAAGCGCTGCCGGCCGTACCCTCGGCATCGCGGCTAACGTCCGAGCTGCATGACCAGGCTCCCACGCTGAGAGAGAGAACGACGACGGCGGGAAGATGTCGCTTCATATTGCGTCCTTGTCCGCTCCTGCGGCCAAATTCTGCGATTTCCGAGATCGGCTGGAAATAGTTTCGGGGGCGTCCCTGATGCCTGTCAGGCACCCAATCGATCACTGTCGGCCCGAAGTTTTTTCGGCGCCCACTGCTGTTTTGGCGGAGGTGTCGATCTGGTCGAGGCAGCGGTCGAGCGCACTTTTGGTGACACTCTCGAATAGAGCGCGCTCTTCCTTGGGCTGTGTGCCCTTCAGGTCGCGGAAATACACGATCGATAGCTGGGCCAACCGGCGCGCGTGGCGACGGGTCCACTCGAGTTCGTTCAAGTGATCCTCGGGTGCTGCGTGTTCGTCGCAGCAGAAACGGTGGTCCGAGCGTCGCCAAGCGTGGTCACGCCCGGTGGTCTCGGACACGGCCGCGCGATACCAGGTGCTCGGGCCATCGGCGCTCTGACGCATCACGAGTGAGAGTGATGTGCCATCGGTCACCGAGTCGCTCACCTGCAACCAAGTTGCAGTGTCCTGCGTCGGCGCGAAACCGCGTGCCAATAGTTCCGTCCGGGCCTCGCTCAAGAACGCCGCGCAGCTGCCGAAGGTTGGAACGGCCTGACCCAACTGAGCCGCGCTGGAATCCGTGGCAGCATCGACTGGTCCAAGCATCGACGCGAAGTGCTCGCTCGCTGACGGAACCGAGCTGTTCGTTGTCGTGCCTGCTGGCTCAGCTCGCGTCGTGGGCTGCGAACGTTGACAGGCAAGGAGCGGCAGCCCCGAGGCTAGCACTGTCCACCAGCACCACCGACGCACCAGCATTGCATAGCACCCTGAGTTTGGGTGACGCGGAGAATGTGGCCTAAATAGTCGCATTTTTACTGAGGCAGCAAAGCCGCGACGAGCGCGCCGGCCCGTCGTTGAGGCGGCATTGCGCCTCGCAAGATCGCTTGTTCGTCGTACTGATGAATCATTTGGTCAGGCCCAGAGTCTTGCGCTACCACAAGCCGAGGAGGAGGACAGATGGCAACTCAAAAGCTGTATCGCGGAAGACTCATCGATCATCTGCAGCTCGTCACGAACGAGCTCTCTGCCAGTAAACGGTTCTACAAGGCCGTGCTCAAAGCGCTCGATATTCCGATTGGTGGCGAAGCGGATGACTACTTCTGGGCGGATGAATTGTTCGTCTCGGACCAGAGCAGCAAGGCCGCGCAGGGCAAGGTGACGGGTCGCGCCCACTTTGCGTTCCAGGCCGAGAGTCGCGCTCAGGTCGAGAAAGCGTATCGTGCCGGCATCGAAGGGGGCGGTACGCCGAATGGCGAACCTGGCGAGCGGCCGTATCATCCCGGCTATTTCGCGGGGTTCTTGCTCGATCCGGACGGCAACAACATCGAAGTGGTGTTCCACGGCCCAGCCAAGCGTTCCACGCCGGCGATCGAGCTCGAATTCTAGCTCGGTAGCAGCCCTAGTCGACGCACTTGCTCGCGCTCTTCGCTTCCCGATAGCGGGCGAGTGTCGTCGCGGCGGGCTCCCAGAGCCCGCTGGCTTTGGGGTCATCGCGTACGGCTTCGTGCAAGAGCTTCTCTGGTTCGCAGCTCGAGCGGTAGGAAACGCGATCGTAGATACTGATTGCGTCTGCGAGGTGAGCCTTGGTATCGGCCTGCGCTTTCACCATGCCGAGCTGAGTTTGAATCGCGAGCGCCTCGCGGAATGCCGTGACTGATTTCTTGGCAATGCCTCGGATGTGATCGAGCCCCATGCTCTGATCCGCCCAAATCAGATGTACGACGCCGATGCCGAATTGCGCTTTCGCGTACGCGGCCGGGTCGCTCGCGCGCCGATTGACGCTCAGCGCCAGCTGATAGCGCATCAGCGCCTGATTGAAACGAACTTGACCGCTGAGTTCACCGTCACGCGCCAAGATGTCACCTGCGCGCTGCTGCAACGAAGCCCAGCGCGCGGGTTGGCTATTCTTGGTCAGCACCGTGAGCGCTTCGTCGATCGCGCGCACCGCCTTGCCGTAGTGCACTTTCGCTGCCTCCAGCTGGTAACGACTGCGCTCGAACCAGCCCAGTTGGCGCTCGTTTTCGGCGTAACCGATCATGTTTTTTGCCCACGCCATCGGGTCGCTACGTTTAGATAGCAGCTGGCTTGCTCGTTCGAATGCCGCGCTCGCAAGCCCGAGGTTCTCGCGTTTGGCTTCGCGCTCTGACAGCGCCGACAGCGCGACCGCGAGATGGTTGAACGCCTGGGCGCGCGCATTCGGCCGTTTTAGTCCAGCCAGCCCTTCGTTGATTCGTGTAACTGCGCCTCGTAGCAGACCGACATCGGACCGCGCATCACCCAAGCGACTCATTGCCGAGCCGTACAGAACGCTCAGTCGAGGCCGCTGTTTCTCGACTGAAGGAGCCAATGCCAGGGCTCGTTCGCATGCTTTTGCGCCTTTCTCGACTTCGCTTGCGTCGTCGAGCTGCGCTCCCAGCTCCGTGGAGGCGCGGCACCAGTCGCCGTACAGGCGTTGCAACAGTATTGGCGAAGCGTCAGCGCGGAGCCCTTGGATGATCTGCTGCACTTGATCACGGGCGGCCGTGAGCGCTCGACGATCGTCGAGGGATTCGTAGCGGTCTGCCAGCGCTGCGGCTTGCTGCATCATCGCGCGAGCATGCGCGAGCGGCGCTCGTCGTTCGTCCAGGCCTTGCACGACTTCCTTCGCCAGCGCTAGCGCTTCGTCGGAACGCGCTGGCGAAGCATCACGCTGGGCCAAGACGCGAAGCTGCTCTTCGATGTTGCTCATGGTGAAGAGCCGATCGACGCGCGTCTCGGGAGTCGTGAATCTGCTAAGCGCGCGGCGGCTGACGGCGAGCGCGTCTTCAACGCCGCGCAGATCGGGATCCAGCTCCGCCCGCGTTTGGAGCGCCGCTGCCAAGAGCCGTTCCGTGACGGCAACCGTGACTGGTTCTGCGACGGGGATCACCAGCAGCGCCTCGCGAGCTCGTGCAATCGCCGTGTCGAGCAGCGCGGCGTCCCCCGTGTTGTCGCCCTCGCGCCACGCGGCTCGCGCTGAGGTCTCGAGGATGGACCAGCGAGTTTGCCAGGGCCAAGGCACACAAGGCTGCCGACAAACGCCGTGCACTCGAGGATCGGCTAGGACGTCGCGGGTCCCCAAAATGGCATTGGCGAGACTCGCAGGATCCGAGAGCCAGAGCTGCTCTTCGTGAGCCACGGTCTCGACGAAGAGCCGGACCATGGCTTGCGCTTGGCCTGCGTCGAGCCCCTGCAAGGATGCCAATCTGATGCTCGAGAGCGGCGGCGGATCGGAAAATTCGGCCCCTTGCCACCAACCGCCGAGGCGAGCGAGCAACAGTAAAGCGTCCGCTCTGCCGGTAATCGTAACTCCCAGGTGTTGGCGGGAGTACGCGGCGCGCGTAGCTGCATCATCGTACAGGGCGCCGAGCGAGGTGAGTCCGGTGTCAACCGCATGACGCACGTCTAGCGCGCCCGCTGGTGCCGCCGCGTTTTCCGCTCGGAGCGGCGGGTTTGGCTGCGCCAACGCCGCACTGGGAGCGGCAACTGGCGGCGCTTCAGTTGGAGCAGTGGCGCGCTGCGCGCAGGCCGCAAGCAACCACGAGGCAGCGAGATACGGCAGCGGGATCCCCTTCACACTCCGCAGGGTAGTCGGGACCTGTCCTCGGAGCCAGTGACGCCCAGGAAACGCGGCCCGATCGAGTTGACTTATCGAACTGTGTTTACGGGCTAAGGGTTGTCTCTCCGGCGGCCGTTTGCCTTGCTCGAGGAGGGGGGAACGCTCCTTGGGTTTCATCGAATCACACCATGCCGAACGCATCCCGCCGCGCGCTCTCGCTACCTCCCGATCAGCACGTCCCTCCACCTCGCAGGGTCGTGAGCCAAGTCTGGCCCAAGGCCACTCCGCACGAACCGGAGACCACCGCGGAGGTCATTCCGCATGCGGTGTTGGCTCGCAACCGGCCATTGTTATTCGTCATCCAGGGACCACTGCTCGGCAGTGTGTTCGCCGTGCAAGGGGCCGCGGTGCTGATTGGGCGCGGGAGTCACGCCGGCGTGATCATCACCGACGATACCGTGTCGCGGGAGCACGCCCGCATCTCCCTCAGGAACGGCAACACTTTCATCGAGGACCTCGGCAGCCAGGGCGGCACCTACCTGAACGGGGTGCGGATCTCCGGACGCACTCGCCTCTCGGATGGCGACCAAATTGGTCTCGGTCGTAGCTCGCTGATTAAGTTCTCGTTGGTCGACCAGCTCGAAGAGCAGGCCATGCTCACGCTGTTCGAGCTCACCCTGCGTGATCCGCTGACGCGAGCTTACAATCGTCGTTACTTCGAGCGCCGCTTGCTGGAAGAGCTATCGTTTGCTCGCCGCCAGAGCAGCCCGCTCTCGCTCTTGATCATCGATATCGACCACTTCAAGCGCGTCAACGACAGCTACGGGCACCCGGTCGGAGATTTGGTGCTCGAGCGTGTCGCCTCGAGCATCCAGCGCGTGGTGCGGCCTGAAGACGTTTTGGCTCGCTATGGCGGTGAAGAGTTCGTGGTAATTGCTCGCCAAACCTCCCTCAATAACGCAAAAGTGTTGGCAGAGCGCATCCGCCGTCATGTGGCGGCCCTGTCCGTCGCTCTCCCCGGCGAGGTCATACAGGTCACGGTCAGCATCGGTGTCGCTGCGCTGGGCGACGAAGTCGAATATTCCTCGCGCGAGGAGCTAGTCGCGGCAGTCGATGCCGCGATGTACTGCGCCAAGGGCGCGGGCAGGAACCGCGTGTGCACCGCCGCGCCCCTGAGCGCCGTCGGCGCCTGAAGGGGTGTCAGTGCGCGCTCTCCAACCTTGCTCGTTCGGTTTTGCACTGCAGTAAGCGCTGCAAGTCCTCGTCGCCGCCAATCAGGTAGGGCGTCATCACGATCGATGGCGAGTTTGCGCTCGGGACCTCGGAAAAATCGAGTACCGACGCGTCTTGGTTCGATACTTGCAAATTCATCGATTCTGGAACGCCGCTCGCCGCCTGGTCTCGATCGAGCTGCAGCGTGAAGTGCGCAGCGTCTTCCGAGCGACTCGGAAGCTGTGCCGTAATCGTCATTTGTCCGTGCTTTTCGACACGGCATGCGTCATCCACACAGGTGTTCCAAGGGATGATCACGGGGATGCCGCTGCGTACCAACACCTGCGCCACGCGATCTACCGAGACGGGACGGTTGCGAAGCCAGCTACCGACGGGCCGCGGGACAGCAACAGCCACGTGCGCGAGCTCGATCAGCGCTCGCTCATAGACCTCACCGGGCTTTGGCTGGGCTCCGGGTACCCCCGCGCAGGCCTGCGAAATGAGCGCTTTTCGCGACGGATCGTTGGCGGAGCTCGCGGCAGGGGCGGTCCCCGCACAGCCCGAGCACATCAGGGGCCAACCCAGTGCAGCGAGCGCTGCGAGCCTAAACATGCTCATCGTGGCTCTGATACGCCGGACTCATCGCAATCTTTCCAACGACGCGCGCGGCTCGCGCGCTGCCGAAATTCGGCAAATCACGCCCTTGCCAGATGACGACCGAGTTCAGAGCGTCAGTCCACAACCAAACAGCATCGTGTTGGAGCTCGGCCAATCGTCAGTGACGATATCACGCCGGTACTCGGCGGTGAACAGCACCGGGGCCAAGCGCAATCCGGCCAGGACGCCCGGCGCCCAATGAAAGCCCAGCGGATACCCGCCATAGTCCGATTGGAGCGTCACGGCTTGCGCGACGCCCAGTGCCAGCTGGGGACGGATCAGCAGGCGATCCCGCAGCAGGCGAAACTCATAACCGAATTCTGCATCGAGCGTGTTCGTGAAGCGTTCTCCCGACGGCGCTTCGGAACCACCGAAGTGCAAGAAAGAGAGTCCGAAATACAGTCGTGGCGCCTGCAGGGTGAGCCCCCCTCGCGCGCCGAGCGCAAGGCCATAACGATTGGCGTCGTCGTCTTCGAACTGCTCGCCTGCGCCATACCCAGCCAGGAACGAAACACTGTATTCGGTCTTGCTCGGCTTTTTTGGGGCAAGCTCTTCATCCGCCCATGCCGGCGCTGCCCAGCCAATAACCCAAATGCTCGCTCCCGCCGCCACCCATCGCTTCATGTCCGGTCGAGTTGCACATCACGTGCCACCGTACTTTTGCGTAGGCAATGACGCGCCGCGCGCCTGTGCATGACAACGCTGTCAGGGCTGGCTCAGCGCAACCGATAGCCGAGGTGCAGCGCCGGAAATACGACCAGAGGATTGGCCGAAAAGGTCTTTCCGTCGAGCGCTACGTCGTCTGCGCCGAAAGCGTAGCCCACGCCGAGCCAAGGCGTTCCGTAGAAGCCTGCCGCGATGTCGAAGCGGAAGCCTGCATGGATACCGAGCACGAGCTGATGGTCGCGCGCCGCGAGTTGCGAACCGGATAACCGCACGTACGCGCGGCTATACGCACCATCCACTCCCACGAAGACCCCGCGCTGTTCAGTGTTTGGAAAGTATTGGAGCTTCAAGCCGTAGCCGTCGAAGTCCTCCTCGAAGTCAGGCTGCCGATGCACGAACTCGGGCACCCGCAGGCCGAAGACGCCGAGGTCTAGCCGCAGAGCGCGTAAGCCGATTCCGGCGTGGAGCGAGAAGCCGTCGAGCGCATAGGCGGTCGGATCGAGCTCGAGGTCGGCGTGAAGGGGGCGCTCGGGCGCTTCGTCCGCAAGGGCAGGGCCGGCCAGCCAAAAATGGACTGATGCCAAGGCAATACAGGTGAGGCAAGGGCGCGACATCTCGGTTCCTTCCGCCACAATCTGGGCAGATATCGAGCATTTTGCGCTGACGGTTGCTGCCAGAACGATTGACAATAGCCGCCAAGAGCCCGGCCCCGGTGGCGCGAGCAATGCTAGCCTGCGGGCACATGGTGGAGGTGGCGGCCAGCATTGGGGCAATGATTCTCGCGGCGGCACGAGCGATGGGCGCCGATCCCGCGCTGCTTGCTTCGCGCGCAGCATTCGACGTCTCGCGCGCGAGCGATCCGGACGCGCGGATAGCGCTCCACACCGAGACATTGCTCTGGGACGAGGCGGCGCGCCTGACGGGTGACGGCGTCTTTGGTCTTCACGCGGCGGAGCGGCTCTGCCCCGGTGCATTCGATGTGATCGACTACGCAGTGAGAACGGCACCCACGCTGCGCGCCGGTCTCGAGCGCCTTGCTCGCTACAATCGCTTGGTGCACGACGCAGCGGTCTTCAGCTTGGTGCGAGATGGCGACCATCTGCGCGTCGAACACTCTCTGCAAGGGGTGAAGCAATCGCGCCACGCGGCGGAGTTCACTTTGGCTTCCACGTTGGTCGTCGGTGCGCAGATCAATGACTCACCCATCTGGCCCACGAAGGTGACGTTTCAGCACGCCGCGCATGCGCCGATGGTCGAGTATCTGCGTCTGTTCGGCGTTCCGCCAAGCTTCTCGGCGCCGACGAATACGCTCGTTTTCTCGCTCGAGCTGCTGGAACAGCCGCTACCGAAATCGGACCCATTGCTGTCTCGCGTGATCGAGCGCCACGCGGAGGCGCTGCTCGTCGCCCGGCCGGCACCTGCCGAAACGACCGCCGCTCGAGTGCGACGCATCCTATGCGAGACCATGGGCAAAGACGATGCCGCGGTGACGCTGACCGGCGCGGCGAACCGGCTGCGCATGAGCGAGCGCAGCCTGCAGCGGCGCCTCGCCGAGGAAGCACAAACCTTCGACGTGCTGCTCGATGAGCTGCGCCACGAGCTGGCTGCTCGTTATTTGGCGGACAAGAAGCTCGCGATTGCCGAGGTGGCCTTCTTGCTCGGCTATTCGGAACCGAGCGCCTTCCATCGCGCGTTCAAGCGTTGGACGGGCAAGACACCGACTCAGGCGCGGGAGCGCGCCGCGTGAGCGGAGGCCATGTGCCTCCTGCACCACGCAGCGCACTACGCTGCCCTGCGCCTGTCCTTGGCTCTACTTCGCAACCGCGGGCGCGAAATCGAGCAACATTACTCCGGGCGAACCGAGATTGAAGGTCTTGCTGAAGGAGCTGCCGCACACCGCCTGTGCGACGGGTTCGGCCGGTGAAGCCATGCTGCTGCGTAGCGCTGCCCAGGCATTGGCGTCCATGGCGTCCATGTTCTTCTTGCCAGCGGCATCCCAAGTAGCGAACGAGTTGCCGTGAGCGTCGTCGATCCGATACGCGGTGACGTCGTAGGCCATCGTGGGGTTCATGCCCGTGACGGTGATGCCGAAGTCCTGACCTTTGCTGGTCTCGTAGTACTTGTCGTCTTGGAAGCCGGCGCCCGGGTTCTGCCCGCTGTACAGGATCACCTGCAGGCCGTTGTTCTTCGTGCTGCGTGCGGCCATGCCGCCCACGTTGTTGCCGCCGTTGACCGTCAGCGCCAGCTGCTCGTCGCCCATGCCAGCGAGGAACTTGTACGCGTTGTAGGCCGGTTTCTTGATGTTTTCTCGGCTCAAGAGGCCCATCGCGCCGATGAACGGCTTCTGCTCCGCGCTGAAGTCGGCTTGGTCTTCATAGCCTTCGTCGAATACGTCCGACAGCGTCCACCAGGCGTAAGCGATCGGGAAGCGGCGCTTGTCCTTGGCGCACTTCTGCGCGATGTTCGAGTAAACCTGAGCGACGAACGTCGCGCCTTGGATGGTCTCTTGTGGTTCCCAAGAGGGCTCACCCGCGCCACCCAAGAGGCCGAACTCCCAAGTGGGGCCGAACTCCGTCACGGCGATCTGCACCGAGTTCTTCTGGTAGCTGTCGAGGAGATCGAGCCCCTTGAAGTAGCCGCCCACCGCGCCATCGAGGAAGGCCCAGGTGTGGTAGGTGAAAAAGCCGAGCGGCGCGTTGGTGTTCTTGACGTGATCGAGGAATTGCACGCCAGCGCCGTCTAGCTGCTCCGCCTGGCTGGACACGGGACCACCTACCCGTCCGTTTGGCAGCACGGCGAGCACGCCAGCCGCCGACTTGTCGTACAACTTGAGGTAGTCATCGAAGGTGCCCTTCCAGAACTTGCCGCTACAGCACTCGGGCTCGTTCCAGACCTCGAAATACCAGGTATTTACGACCTCCGCGGTGTAACGGTCGACGCTGTGCTGGACGAACTTCTGCACCAGCTGCTGCCACTTATCGTAGTCCTTGGGCGGCGAGACGATCATCTTCCAGCCACTGTTGAACACCGTCTGTGAAGGATCTTTGGCCAACGCTGCCGGCATGGACGCCAGTTCGATGATCGGCGCGACCTTGTTCTCTTTGACCAAGAAGTCGAAGATGATGTCGGAGCGCGTGAAATCGTAGACAGGGTTGCCGTTGCTGTCCTCTTTGTAAATCCCGATGTCATCGTGGAAGAGGCCGTGCCCGCGCACGCTCGTCAGCCCGAGGTTCTTCACGGCATCGACGGTTTGCGCCTTGAGGGTGTCGGACCAACGCGCGCCATCTTTGTTCAGTTTGTCCTGACCTTGGAAGGCCGCGGGCAGCTGACTCTGGTTCAGGTACAGCCCCATGCGGCCGAGGCCGAACGTGGTCCAGAAGTGCGGTAAGGCTCCCCACGATGAATCACCGGCGGTGACCTTCACCGCTGCGCTGCTCACGTCGCCGGTTGGGAAGGCGCCGGTGCAAGCGACGGTCGGCACGACCATGGCGCCGCCGACGGGCATGAATGCGCCGCCATTGCTGATCGTTCCGCCGCTGCTCGTGCCGGCGTTGCTCGTCCCGCCCGTGGGCGCGTTGCCGGCGCTGCTATTGCCGGTTCCACCGCTGCCGCCACTCGTTGCCGAAGTACCGGCAGCACTCGTGTTGGGAGCGCCGCCGTTCGCCACCGTGCTGTCGACACCGGAGCACGCACTCACAGCCAACCCCAGCGGGATCGTCAGAAGGCCAATCGTGTTTGAGCGCAGAAAAGAAAGGACCGTCGATCGACCATTCATCGAGTGCTTTCTATCGTAACTTCAGCCAGCGGCCATGCCTTTCGCGATCTCGGCCGAGCGGCGTGCGCATTCGTGACTCTGGAGCGCAAGCACGCTGCAATTTTTGCCGCTCCGTGCAGCGTGCCGTCTCACCGTGATCACGATCAAGGTTTAGAAAGACGTTTGTCTTCGACCTCGAAAAGCCTGCTTCGAGCGCGTGTGCGGACCAACGGCCCGCGCCGCCAAGGCTGGGACGACCTGCGACTCATTGCATGACCATCAATCCAAATCCCTCTGCTCGCTCGCGACCAGGCGAATCAGCGCTTCGAGGCCGAAAGCAAAGGCCGGCGCGAAATCACACAGCGAGAGATAGGGGGCCATTTCTACCAGGTTGGGGTAGCGCGCGGCGAGCTCTGCTTGCTGCGGCGCGCTGGGCGGCGTCGGGTCGGGCCTCGCTTCGGAGCCCGCGATCTCGGCGAGCAACGCGCCATTGCACCAACAGCCCACGAGCAAGACGAGTCGAGCGGCGCGCTCGGGCCCGAAGCCTGCGCTGCGCAGCGTCGCGGACGCACTTTCGAGCATGCGGAAGCCCTCGGGGCGATTCACGGGGCGCGTCGCGAGCAGGCTGAATGCGCGCGGGTGCGCGAGCGCGACCGTGCGATAAGAGTGAGCAAAGCCGCGCAAGCGTGCCTGCCAAGTGCCCGCCGCTGGTGCGTGGACCTCCGCCATCAGTAAGCCAGCGACCGCATCCATCACCTCGCCGCGGCTCTTCAGGTGATGATAGAGCGACATCGTTTCGCAGCCGAGTGAAGCGCTGAGCTTGTGCATGCTGAACGCGTCGAGACCGTTGCGGTCGATCAGCTTGAGTGCGGCGCGCGCAATTCGCTCCGCGGAGAGCGGACGCCGCTGCCGGTGCGTCTTCGAGCCTGCCATTTCCAACTATCCTTACGCCATAAGGCCGTAGACGCCGACCGACCTTATGGCGTAAGGTTACGGCGTGCAGCAAAAAGGGCGGAAAAAGGCGCGCATAGCCGGCTACTACGGGGTCACTTTCCTGGTCACCCATGGCTTGGTCGCCGGCTACCTGCTGGGCGGCGGGTCCTGGCGCCGGCTCGATTCGTTCGTGTTTGCGAACCTCGCCATGCTGGTGCCCGGGCTCGTGGCCGTGGGCTATGCACGCTTTCTGTTTCGCGAACCGGTGACCCGTGTGCTCGGGCTTTCGCTTCGTCTCAATCGCTGGTTCCTGATCGCTTGGCTCTTGCCGCTGCTGTTGTCGTTAGCCACCTTGCTGCTCGCCCTGGCGCTGCCCGGGACGAGCTATTCCGCACAGCTCGCCGGCCTGAGCGCGCGTTTCGATCTGAGTCCAGCGCAGCTGCGACAGTTCGTACACCCAATCGGTTCGCTTCCGCTGATCTGGTCGTTGCTCGCGCAAGGCCTGATCTTGGGACCAACGGTGTCGGCGCTCGCCGGGCTGGGTGAGGAAGCCGGCTGGCGAGGCCTATTGCACAACGAGCTGGGCCACCTGGGATTTTGGCGAGAGTCTTGGCTCGTCGGTCTGCTCTGGGGCGCGTGGCACTTGCCGCTCGTGTTCGAGGGCTATGGCTTCCCCAATCACCCGTTCGCAGGCGCCGTCACGCTGCTCGCGTTCACCGTGCTCGCGGCGCCGCTGTACACGTTCATCCGTATCCGCGCCGAATCCACGCTCGCTTGCGCGGTTTTTCATGGTTCCTTCGCGGCCTGCATGCTGCTCACGTTTGCGCCGATTGCGGGGGGCAACGAGCTCACGGTCGGTCTGTTGGCGCTGCCCGGTGTGCTGATCTTGGGCCTGGTAAACGTGCTGCTGGCTTGTTTGCCCGCGCGGTTGCGGCGCGCGCCCGATCTTGCTCGAAGGGCGTGCCCGACCCGCGCTTGACCCACGCGGCAGCGCCTGCCTAGCGTTCGTGCGATGCTGCTCGACGCCGCCTCCCGCGCCGGCGCGGGGATCTCGAAGAACCACGCACGGGCTCGCGGTCACTGGCTTGCTGCGCTGGTCGCCGTCGGCGCTTCGATCCTAATGACTTGGCCACTCGCGCTGAGCGCCGGTCATCAGGTGCTACGCGCGGCGTACTTCTGGGATGCCTACACCAACGTGATGCTCATGGGCAGCCGCGTGGACGCGGCCTTGGGCAGGGGCGCGCTGTCGCTCTACGATAGCTATTACTTTGCCCCGCTAACGAACTCGATCGTCTTCAACGAGAACCATTTCGGGCTCTCGCTGCTGTTCGCACCGTTCTACTTGCTGAGTGCAAACCCGATTTGGGCGTACAACCTCACGCTGCTGACGTCGTTGGCGCTTTCCGTGTTCTTCACGTATCTGCTGGTGCTGCGTCTGACCGGCAGCGGGCCTGCGGGGCTGATCGCCGGGGTAGCCTTCGCCTTTTGCCCGTATGTGTTGTTCGAGATTGGGCGGATTCAGCTGGTGGCGACGCAGTGGATCCCCGCCTGTTTCCTGTTCTTGCATCGTGCCTGCGAGCGGCAGCGACCGAAGGACATCATCGGTCTGTGGGCGTGCGCGCTGCTGCAGATCGGCACGTGTCTGTACTACGCGATGTTCATGCTACCGCTGTTGGCTTTGGCCAGCGGCATGCTGCTTTTCAAGGCGCGCCCCGCGCGTCGGTTCTACTACTGGTTCGGGGCCTGCGCGGTTGCTGCCGCATTCGTGGCGTACGCGATGGTGCATCCGTACTTCTCCGCGCGGCACGACTTCGATCTGCAACGAAGCTTGTCGTTTGCCTCGAGCTACGACGGAAAACTCGGGTTTTTCAGCAAAGTGCCCGGGACCAACCGCACGTTGACGAGCATGCACTACGTGGACACGCAAGGGGGCGCACACGAGGAGGTCGCGTTTCCGGGCTTCTCGGTGCTGTTGCTCGCGCTCTTGGCGCTCGCCGTACCAGCCTTTCGCGCACTACGTCGCATCGGCGCGAAGCAGGCGCTGTTCACGATTCTGCTCTGGTCGGCGCTGCTGATATTGGCGGTCTGCTACACCTCACTCGAGGGCAGCATGCTGCCCGGCGTACTGGTTTTTTCCCTCGGCGCGCTGGGTTGGTTTTCGGCTCGGCGCCTGCTGCCGCAACCGTTCGGCGGAAAAATAGGCCTGTATCTCGCGCTGTTCTTGCTGGCCGTGACGCTGTTCTTGGGTCTGAGACCGGCGGCATGGGATGGCACGCCGATCCGCGGGCTCTACTACTACTTCTATACTTACGTGCCCGGGTTCGATGGCATCCGCAAGGTGAGCCGGCAAGCGGTGATGACCACGTTCATGCTGTGCGTCTTGGCGGGCTTCGGTGGCAGCTGGTTGTTCTCGAAGCTGCGCCGCACTTGGGCGCGCGTCCTAGCCACCGCCTTCCTGCTCGGCGCGATCTGCTATGAGCTACGTTGCTTCCCGCATCCCGTCGAGCCCGTGTGGGGAGGGGATGAGGTGCCCGCAGTGCTGCGTTTCGCGGCGACGCTGCCTGCCGCAGACTTGGTCGCGTCCGTTCCCCAAGACGAAGGGCGCTCGCGCTTTGGCGGGGATGCGGGGATGGCGCTCCACAACTACCTCGCGCTCTATCACAAGCATCGCTTCGTCAACGGGCAGTCGAGCTATTATCCCCCCGTCACCGAGCTCGCTCGGTGGGCCCTTGGGCGGCTTCCGGATGAGGCGGCACGGCGGGCACTGCTCTCGATCGGAACTCGCGAGGTGCTCATTTTCGGCGAGGAGCTCGAGCCGGATCGGGCAAACCTCGCCGCACAGCTTGCCGAACGGCCCACGGAGTATCGCCGCCTCTTCGAGCGCGGCTCGCACAGCGTGTTCAGCTTGCTGGGCGCCGAAGACCCGACGCTCGAGCTGCTGGAGCCGCCTCTGCTTCCGGACTTCGTCGTTGCCGTGCCAGCCGCGGAAATGCGCGCGGAATCCTCGCTTCAACCGGACCGCGCGGGCCTAGCAGTGGACGGACAGGACGATACCTATTGGACGGCTGCCCGCTATCAGGAGCAGGGGCAATTCCTCGAGGTCGAGCTGAGCCACCCGCGTCCGATCGTCGCGCTCGAGATCCGCGCGCCGGGGCGGGTGATGGACATCCCGGTTTCGTATCGGCTCAGTGCTGCCAATGGTCCCGAAGATCTCGGCGTGGTCGCAGAGCAGCCCGTACTCCGCTTTTACCGCGCTCAGATTTTCTCGCCCGAACGATTCGTGCTTCGCGTGGTCTTCCGCCGCCCCATTTTCGCTGATCGTCTGCGGTTCACCGTGGAGCAACCGTTGCCGGGCTACTACTTCACGGTGAGCGAGCTCCGTCTGTACGCGCAATCAGACGCTCTTTAGTTCGCACTAGGGCTGCACCGTGGCTTGCACGAACATGCTGCTCGGGAGCGCATCGCCCGCCGCGTAGTAGGTTGCGGTTGCGCTGGGTGTGTAGGAAGAGCACGAACTCCCGTTGCTCACCCAAAGCGGCGGCGGCGTAGAGGGCGTGCTGGCCAGCGTGCGAATCGTGCGCCAGCCTGCCACGCAACTCGCGCCATCGGTAATGAAGTACTTGGGTGGTTTAGCGCCGCTGCAGCTCGGCATTTGCACGTAAGGCGCGGCGACTTTGCACTCGGAATCGCTGAAGGTGTTCAAGTTGAGGGCGGGCGACGACGGGTCCACGGTGGGCAGGCAGTAGTAGGGCAGTTCGCGCGCATTCGTGCCAAACGAACAGGGCGTCTGAAGTTCTTCGTCCCACCAGTCGTGGAAAAAGCAGCCGCCATCGCTCGCGCTGCGATACATCGGCTTCAGTCTTCCCGTGTCCGAGCTCAGCGTTTGGGGCTCGACCGCCACGAAGTCGGCGTCTGGTGCAGCCTTGGCCGAGAACGCAGTGATGCCCGTACTCGTCGACGCCATGCACCCACTCCGGACGTACAGGGGATCGGTGTAGGCGGCATCGGCTTGGACCATCGTGAGGCCGAGCTTGCAAGCGTCGCCGGTTCGGCCACTGGCGTAGCGAGCCGGCCGCGAACCGCACGCGCTCGAGCTGCTGATGAGCGTTTTTTTGCAGCTGGCGTCCGTGAACTGGATGCTTCCAAGGCGCGTGGGTACGCAATGCTCCTTGCCGTCGCCGAGCAACTGAAAATTGCACGGCTCGTCGATCTGGCTGTCGACGAACGCGCTCACGAGGTGCAGATCCCCCTCGCCCTGGTAACCCTGCGCCCAAATGCGGCCGGCACCACGCCAAACCGCCGGCTTCACTTCGGCATACTCGGTGGGCACTAAATCCGCACCGCGCCGGTACAGGTTGTTGAGCACGAAGTACGGCTTGCACTCGCCGTTTTCGATCGAATACACCATGGAGTCCGCGATCCGCTCGCCCCAGCCGAACAGGCGCCGGCGGTTGTCGCACGCATCGGTCGAAACCGCTTCCGCTAGGGAGTCGACAGAACAGGCCCCGCGGTACTCGATCTCGTCGGAACACTTGTCGTCCAAGAAGAAACGGTCCTCCGCCCTTTGGAAGGATGCGGGCGGCATGCAACGAAACTTGCCCTCCGCATCTTGAATGACCTCGCACTCCTGCTTCTTCTGATTGTCGTAGAAGCCGACCGCCACTTTGTCGCCTTCGGCTGTGACCGCGTTGCGCAAGACGATGCGTGACCCTGGGCTGCTGACGCTCGTGCGCGCCATGCAGCTGGCATCGAGTTCGCCATTGCCGATGCCCGTGATCGCGCTGCCGCCCTGACCGTTTCCGCCCTGACTCGAGCCCGAGCCTGCCGTGCTGCTCGCGCCAGCGGCGCTGCCGGTGTTGCCTGCCGAAGCACTGTTGCCACCCGCCGGGGTGATGTCCCCCCCGCCGCTACCGGTGGCCGGCGAGCCGCCCGTCCCCTTTTGGCTCGAACCGCAGCCCACCGCGAGCAAACACGCCGCCAACACGCCCACCGTACTCCTCGCCACCATGGGCACAGCTTACGGCAACCGGCCGGAAAATGATCCCTGCTCCTGATTCCAGGCCGGTTTGGCGTCCGATGAGGCGAAGAATTGGCTGATCGCCGAAGCTCCGGTCAAGCTCCCACCATGGGAGCGGTGGTTCGCAAACGGCAACGCATGTGGGGTTTTCTGTGTGCGCTGCTCCTGCCAATGGCGACAGTGTCGACTGGAGACGCGGCGGCGGAGGGGGTGACGCCGGTCGTGGTCACCATGCTTGGCCCAGGTTCGGTGCGGGTTCGCGTTGCCCAGGGGACCACGTTCCCGTGTGACTCTGCCGACAATCGTCGGCTGATCGCTGGCAAGTTCAAACCCGGACAAGTCTTGCGCACGGCGACGCCCGATCGTTGCGTATGCGTGCAGCAAACCTACGAGCCGTTCAGTGACACTGATTGGAGCGCATCGTCGATGGTGTGCCGGCCGCAGATCTGCACTCGCCCGAACCGTTGCGTCCCGGTGTCGGATCCGACGATCAGATTACAAATCAGTTCGAAACGGCCCTGAGCGAGCCACCGCGACAGCCAACGCAGCCAAGTCTGCCAAGTTGTGCCAAACGAACGGGCCTTGGCCGGCGTTTCGCGCTAGATTTGCCGCGCTGGGGAGGGATGCGTGATGGATCGGATTTTGCTCGGTGCGAACAGCGAGATGAAGGCGTGGGCTCGTTCGTTGGTGTCAACTTACTTGACCGTGGACCCACGGAGCCTGGGTTTGTTTCGAGTTGTGTTCGGCTTGGTCCTGCTTTCCGACTTGGCCAGGCGCTGGGTCGAGCTGGGGTTTTGGTACGTCAATAGCGGGCTGCTCCCGAATCACACGGTGCTCTGGCGACCACCGGCGAGCAGCATGTTTTCTCTCTTCTTCACCGTCTCGAGTGCGCGTGAAGCACAGCTCGGGTTCGCGCTGTGCGCGCTCGTGTATGCCCTGTTCACGCTTGGTTACCGCACGCGCTGGCTGCAGGCCTTGACCATCCTCGTTCGCGTTAGCTTGAACAGCCGCCTCGCGCCGCTCGAGAACGGCGGCGACATGGTGATGGACTTGCTTTGCTTACTTACCTTACCGTTGCCCCTGGGAGCGCGCTTTTCGCTCGATGCGCTGGCTTCGCGCGTGGCGAGCCCCGTGTCCACGGAGGCTAGAGACGAACCGACGACTAATCCGGTCGTCTCGATCGCGGTGCTGGCGCTGCTGCTGCAGTTCGCGGCAATCTACTTGTTCAACGCGTCGAGCAAGAACGGGCGGGCCTGGCAAGACGGCACTGCCGTGTATTACGCCCTACACCAGGACAAGCTCGTGACTTGGCTGGGGGTTTGGATGCGCGAGCACTTGTCGATTTCGACGCTGCGCATGCTCACGTGGTCCACCTTGGCGACCGAGTGGCTCGGGTTTGCGTTGATTATCTCGCCCATTTTCGTGCGCGAAGCGCGCTTGCTCGCCGTTTGCATCATGCCCGCTTTGCACCTGGGCTTCGCGCTCGGCATCAATGTGGGCGGCTTCAGCCCGGCAATGATATCCTTCTTCCCGCTCTTGCTGCGGGCCGAGCACTGGCAGTGGCTGTCCCGTCGTTTTGGCTCACGCGCGCGGCCGATAGCTGCGGCGATCGAAAGCAAGCTGCGGCCCTGGCTTCGCTCTCGTCCCAACGCGCTCGAGCCTGCGTCGAGTGCCAGCCGCTGGTTGGCCGAGGGAGCCATCTTGGTGGTGCTGGTGGCGATTGCCAGCGAGGCCCTCAATGACAATGCCGCTGTACCTCAGGCCCTGCGCGTCCCCCAACCCAAATGGGCCAAGGCGATCATCGAGTATCCGCGGGTCCTGCAAGGCTGGCGCATGTTTGCGAGTGAGCCTTCCCGCATCGATTCGATGATCTATGTCGATGCCGTCACGGCGGCGGGCAATCACGTCGATCCGTACAACGAGGTGGCCAGCGACCAAAGTGATCCGGCTGGCACGGTCGTCCCGACCCACATGGGTCAAAGTCAGTTCTTCGTGATGTACTCCGAGCGCATCCCCTACGATGGCTACGCCGCCTATCGCACCGCGTTTGCGGAATGGCTGCTCGCCTACCCGGCGCGCACCGGGCGCCCCGAAGACTGCCTCTTGAGCTACGACGTTTACCTGGTCACCGATCGCACTCCAGAACCTGGCACTCAGGCGCAGCCTACGCCCCTCGACCGGCAACGCTTCATGTCGTATGTCGCCCCGCTCGATAGCCCCTGTCGGTTGGGTCCAGCAAAGAAAGTCGCTACGACCGACGGCTAGGATTTCGTAGTGCCCGCCCACGGAACGTCGCCTTCTGGGTGTCGGAAACGCCGATGCCCAGCCGGCTCTGGCGATTGATGGTCGTGGCGCTCGTTGCAGGGCCGGTTGGCTGCTCACGCGGTGAGCCCGTGCGCACGAATCCCACGCCTTCGTTGGCCAATGTCCCGGCTCTTGCTCGGTCAGCCGAACCCGCTCGGGATCCGTTCGAGTTCGATTCGCAATTCTTCCGCAAGAAGGGCGCGCCCGAGCCTGGCGAGTGGCTCGCTGAGCATCCTGAACGCGGCCAGACCTTCCGGCAATTCGAGCGTGAGAGCACGCTGCGGCCGACCGCGGAACGCCGCACCATCGTGCTTCAGCCGCTGGGCGATTTCACGAAAGAGCAACGCGCCGTGCTCGCTACTCTGCAGCATGCGACCACGCTCTACTTCGGTCTGCCGGTAGAGATCGCAAAGACTGCGCCGCTACCGACGCGCGGGCGGCGCGTCCGGCCGCGAGATGGCGGCCACTGGGCGCAGTATCTCACGCGCGAGATCTTGGATTCGCTTTCCCACCACACCCCCGATCACGCGATTGCCTACCTGGGGGTCACGTTCCAAGATTTGTATCCGGAGCCCAGTTGGAACTTCGTCTTCGGCGAAGCCGAGCTCTCGGCTCGAGTGGGCGTGTATTCGCTGCTCCGCTTCACGCCCGAGTTCAACGATGAAGCGGACAGCGTGGCCGCGCAGCAGCGTTTTCTGCGGCGCGCGATTCAGCTCCTTGCCCACGAAACCGGACATATTTTCGGCATCGAGCATTGCACGGCCTTCGAATGCGTGATGAACGGTTCGAACTCACTGACCGAGTCCGATCGATTGCCGCTCGAACCGTGCCACGAGTGCCTGCACAAGCTCGCCTTCGCCCTCCAGCTGCGGCCATTGCCGCGCTATCTCGAACTGGCGAAGTTCTACGAAGAGCAAGGCCTCGGGGATGAGGCGCGTTGGGTCAGGCAGCGCCGCGAGAGCCTGACCGCCAAGTGATCCCGACTGACTACCAAGTCTGGGTGAGTTGACAGGTGCCTTCGTGGCAGGTGAGTACCTCTGGCAGCGGACAGTCCGAATCGCCGCTGCAGGGGGCGAGGCAACGCAGGTCGTCTGGCCCCGCCAACGGGCCGCAAATAAGTCCGGTGACGCAGGGCGTTTCAGCGTCACACGGCATGTTCAGCTTGCCGGTCGTTCCCAGCGCGCCAGCCTGCCAAAAGAGCGCGGTGTGATCCGCCGGACGGCATAGAATCCCTTGCGCCGCGTCCTTGGTCGGGATCGTGACGTCGTAAGGGGGAATGTTGCTCGGGCAGAGGCTACCGTCGTCGTTCACGACACTGACCAAGAGATGCGCGTCTGTATTGGCCGGGACACCGCGAACGTCGAAAGCCCAATCATACAAGCACGAACCGCATGCTGCGGCCCTGCATTCGCTGTTCACCGCGTGCAGCGCGATACTGCCATCGTCGGCCACGCTCGCGGTCCCTTTCCAGTCTTCGATGCCACAACTGTTGGGAAAGTTGCCGAGCTCGAAACGGAACGCGCCTGAGTCGAGCCGCTGCCAGGCAACGCACTGTAGGCCGTCGTAGCTGGTATCGAAAACCGCCTTGCCTGCCTCGCTAGTGCCACCGTCTGGGGCAGGCACCGACTTGGTGCCGATCGGCAACTCCTTCTTGCAATCGCTGCCATGAAAGGCAAGCAGCGGCTGAGCAGGGTTCTCGGTCTCGGTGCCCGTGCATTGCACCGCGGCGAGCAGGGGCAAGAGCAGCAACAATTTACGATCCATCAGTTGGGTCTTCTTTCTTCGATAGGGGGAAGAGTTGAAAGTTGATTTGCACGACGCGCTCTGGCTCGCCTTCCAACTCCGCGAGCTGCAGGAGCTCGCGCCGGAACTCGCGGATGCGCGCCTTCAGGCCGAGCATCGCGCTCTGGCTCACGCACAGGGTCACGCTCGAGATTTCACGTTCCTCGCGCGGAATGCGATCGATCGCCTCACTCGCGCGCACGAGCATGGCTCGGTGATAGTTCACGATGTGAAGCCCGAGTGGCCCTGGGCCGGTGCTGACGAGCTCGGCCGGTTGCCGAACCTGCCCGTCAGCGTTCTTCACTAGTAGTCCCAGCTCGAGCAAGATCGAAAGCGCACTGCGCGCCTCTGCGGCGGAAATAGCTGGCTCGAGCATGCGCGCCACCCAAGCCGGGTCGTCGCGAAAGTTTGCACGCGCAGCGAGCTCGCGAATGGCGGGAATGTACCAGGTCGAGTGATACGCCGCCTGCGCGACGTCGAGTTCGTGCACTTCGCGAAAGCGCCGGTGACGGGCGAGTTGGTCGTAAGCGCGGTTACGTTCCTCCGAGCTGCTCGCTTGGGTGAAGGTGACCAGCTCGCAGAAGTAGGTCGCTTCGGCGGGTGCTAGACCACAGCCACGAGCGAAGCTTGCGGCCATCTCTTGGCTGAGGTTCCGCTTCCCTTGCATCACCAGGTGCAGGTAATTCGTGGAATTCAACCCGGCGCGCTTGGAAAAGGCCCGATGTGAGAAGCCGCGCTCGCTGGCCTTCTTTTGCGCGTACAGGTCGCGCAGGAATTGGCGGTAATCCAGGTAGCTGAAGATGTGTACTGGGCCGCCCCCGCTCATTCCTTCTGTATACAGCAATCTGCTTCAAATTCCGGCATATTCGCGCAATTTCCGTGTACTGGGTGTACACGCCGCGGCACGCCTGCTCAGAGCTCCAAGCGAAACTGCTCCCAGTCTTGGTCGAAGCCGACCGGCAGCTCTAGGGCCCAAGCCGCTTCACTCAAACAGGATTCGAGCAGTGGGTTATGCGCGTTCGACTGGGCGATTGCGTCGACGCGCACGATCTCGGCCTGGGTCGTTTCGAGATCCAGTGTGTAGTGGTGAGGGGTGCCGCCACAGCGGCGGTAGTCGGCAGCGAGCGCGTTTTCCAAATACGCCTGTCGGTCGAGCGGCGAGGCAGGCGAGCCGATGCTGCAGCCTCCTCCCCTGAGGCTCGTCGAGCCGAAGCCATAACCGAAGCCTTGCAGGGTTTGCTCGAGGCCTTCGGTGGAAGGACGAACGCCCGGCTCGATGGCGAGATAGCTGGTCACCGGCGAGACCGCGTGCCCGAGCAACGCGAGCGGCATCATCTCGGATTCATCCAGCTCATCGAGCACGGACGAGCCGAACGCCAAGCCCGCCCAGCGCGACTGGCTCGCGGTACTCGGGGTAGCGAGCACACGCACGGGGTCTAGCCACAATTCACCGTCGAGATTCAGACTTCGAGTGGCGCGTCGATCGAGATACAGCCTTTCCACGCCGCTACCCTCCGCGAGCGAACGGCTGAAACCGCCTTCCTCCAGCTGCGAGAGCAGGCCCTGATTGTCCGAGAAAGCACCCAGATTGTCGATGCGCGTAGGTCGCGCCCACTCTTCGAATACGCGTCGGCTGCTGCGCTCGTCTTCGTCGTTGACGCTGGCCATCGCGCTGGCGCTCCAGACCATGCCGTGTCGAGAACGCAGTGCCGCCGACCAGGGATGGTCGTCTTTGCGCGAAAGTTCGGCCTCACCCCCATTCAGTAGACCGATGTGCACGATGGCGTTGCTCTGAGAGAGCGCGCCACGCAATCGCTCCCCAGTCAGCCAGGCGCGCACGCGGCCATCGGTCACGAGTACGATTCGACGCGGATGAGTGGGCGGTGTAGCGGCGAGCAGCTGATCGGCCTCGAACAGCGCCAGGTCGACATCGCTGCCGTTTTTGCGCGGCAGCGCGAGGCTGGACAGCGCGCGTCGCGCGGACTTCACGTCGGCAAATCGCCCGAGCACGCGCGTTGGTCGGCGATCGAACGTCATCAGCTCCACCTGTGCGTCCGAGAAATGCGACAGATAGGCGTCGAGCGCGGCCTTCGAGGCGGCTTCGAACTCGCTGTCGACCGAGCGCGACCCATCGATCACCACGACCAAAGAGGCGTGCTCCGGCACGCGAGACAAGTGAGGTCCGGCGCGCACCGCGAAGCGCGTGAGCACGCGACCAGCCGCAAAGGGCACCGTCACCAGATCGGCCTCGAGTGCACTGGCGGCGGGCACCAGAGCCAAGTCGATGGCACTGGTGCGGTCGAAGGCGATATTGCCGTCGGGCGGCACCGGCGCGCCGTTCGAGAGCAGGCGATCTTCTCGACGCATGGCTTCGACGTGGAGATCAGAGAGCCTCGCTTCGGTGCCCATGGCGGGCAAACTCACGTGATACGCGCCCTCGCGGTACTCGGTCGGCATCTCGAGCGTGTACTCGACGACCTTTTCCGCGTGCGCCGGGCAAGGGAACACTTGCAGCGCCAGGAGTGACTGATCTCGCCAGGAGAGCAACGCGGGGTCCTTCGGGTAGTAGCCGCCGATCCCGGTCAGCTCGCGATATCGTTCAGCGGCTTTTTCGGCCTCCATCAGCTCGCCGATGAACCAGCGCGGCGACTCGGGTCCCACACTCCGTGTGCGTAGGGCGGTCGCTACGGCGCCTTGGGGCAAATCGATCATCCACGTCGCTTGGTCGCTGGTCTGTGCCGAATTGAAGACGCTCCGCTGTACGACCAACTCCGCGTGATCGTGGCCGAAGCGCAACCTGATTTGGGACTTGCGCTCGCTCAGCCCGCTCGTACGGGTGCTTGCGAAAGAGTCCGCTGCAGCCTGCTGGCTCAGGCAGCAGCTCGCGCCCAGAAGGATCAGTCCTACCATCGTGGATCTGCAGCGGGATACGGACATCTCCGTTCCAGACAGATCTCGTCCGGCAAAGTTCCGAAAAAAGGCGAATCCGCGCTCAGGGGTGGGTCGGAACGACCAGCGTGGTCACCGAGTTCGCCGGCATCGTGGCCGTGAAGCTCCAGCCGGCGATCGGGATCGCGCTGAGCGGCGCCAAGTTCTCGCTGCTCGAGGTGCGATGCACGTCTACCGCAGCACCGACACTGGCCAGCGCGGTCAGATCGAAGGTGAAGCTCTTGGCGGCAGTGTCTGCATTACGCACGACCAGCGTCACTTGTGAACCATCGGCCGATTCGGCGGCTACGATGTCGGCAGTGTCGATCTTCAGAAAAGTCGCGCCCGGGCGAATGTAGCGGCTGAAGCCAGCGTGCATGTAAAAGCGCTTGAGCAGGGTGAACGATTGCTGGCTGTTGTTCACCGCAAAACTGGCCCAATTCCGGGCTGGATCGGCGACTTGCCAGTCGATCCACGCTTCCGGCTGCAGATCCTTCAGATCCGTGATGATCCGGCCGGCCATGAACAGGGCGGCATCGGTGTCATTGTCCAGCGTGACGCTGAGTGGACCGGATTCGGACTGCCAGAGGCGTTTGCTCTTGCTGGTCGCCAATGTCCGGAGCTCTGCGCGCTTGGAGCCGGCGTAGCTGTGCGCGTTGATCTGGCTCATCGCGTCGATGGTCTTGGCATCGAAGGCGCGGATATTGTTGTACGCGTCGTCCATACTGTTTTCATCGGAGGCGCTGACTTGGACCCCGGTCACGCCGTTGCTTTGCAGCGCCGCGCTGACCGCCTTGATGATCGTCTGTTGGTTCGAGGGGCTGAAATGACACCCTTCTTGGCCACCGTTGGATTTCCACCACGAGGCGTTGGGCTCGTTCAGCGGTTCGAGCGTGCGAAACGTGATCCCGAATGCGTCCTGGTAGTGCTTGGTGACTTGCACCAGATAAGACGCGAAGGCGTCGTACGAACCGCTTTTCAGGTTGTTCGAGCCGTCGGTATTGCCCGACGCGCAGCCGCTGGTCGTCATCCAATACGGGGGTGAGTTGGAGAACGCTTCGAAGATCGGACTCGTGCTGCGTTCGGCGAGGCGCAGCAGGACCGCGCGTTGCTCTGCGTCCGCGGTCCAGTCGAAGGTGCCGTTCTCTTGCTGGTATCCGGGCATGTCCCGGAAGGTATCCATGTGCTTGTGGGCCGGGTTTTCGCCGCCGCCGATGTTGAAACGGAACACGTTGTAGCCAAGCCCGTTCACCGGATCGGAGACCAGATCCACGAGCGCGTTGCGTTTGTCAGTGGCCCAGCCGCCGACGTTCCTGGCCCACCAGCACAGGCTCGTGCCCCAACCCTCGAACTTCTGTTGGCGCAGCGCGGGGTTCAGCTTCACGAGCTTGGCGCCCGGCGCCGCGCTGACCGTCGGTCGCGGCCCCGAGCCGCCCGCGCCTGCACTGCCGGAAAATCCTCCGCTCGGCGCGCCGCCCGCGCCGGCACTAATGAACCCACCGCCGCTCCCCGATGAGCCGGAGCCGGCACCGGGTTGTCCGGCGGATGCGCCACCTGCGCCGCTTGCGCTCATGCCAGCGAAGTTCGCTGAGCCGCCGGTCGCTGACTGGCCTGCAGAAGCTGAATTGCCCGCTTGGGTCGATGCTCCAGCAGCACCCGGATTCGAGTCACTCTTCGCGGTGCAACCAACGAGCGCCGCAGTGACTGCAGCAGAGAAAAACAGCAGAGCAACGCGCATGTCTGAGTAAATGGCACGCGCCCCAGAAAAATTGCCGGCAAATTGACGCGCCCGATGCACGAGGGACGCGCCATCAGCGGAATTTTCAGCCGGGTGTGGCACAAACCGTCCCGGGCGGCGGTCACTCGTGACCCGCACCAAAAAAGCGCGGAGCCTTGTCGATCTGCGTAACCGTTGTTCGTCGCGTCAGTGAACCCGAGTTTTGGAGTGCCTCAAATGCAGTTTCTCATGTTGATCAAAATCGCCAATGACACCGACTACGAGGCCGGCAAGGGGCCACCCGCCGATCTCGAGACGGCGATGGGTGAGCTGATCGGCGAATGGTCGAAGACCGGCGCGTTCGTGTCTGCGGCCGGCCTCAAGCCGACCTCGCAGGCAGCGCGGGTGCGGCTCACCGACGGAACCGCCAGAGTCTTCGATGGTCCGTTCGCGGAATCGAAAGAGGTGATCGGCGGCTTCTTTCTGCTGGAGGCCAAGGACAAGCCGGCAGCCGTGGAGATGACGAGGCAGTTCGTCGACTTGCACGGCAAGGTCATGGGTAAACATTTCGTGCTCGAGTGCGAAGTGCGACAGCTCGACGGCTGAAGCTGCTACGTCCGGGGGGGGGAGGCTTAGCGCGGAGCTAGCTCGCACCTGCCAGAGTGGCAGGCGGGAGCCCAGCTAGTGGGAAGCGGGGAAGCGCATGCATCGCATGCCGTCGGCGCGCCGTCGCACAGGTCCGCGGTTCCGTTCAGCGCAACCCAGCCTGCACCATCGCACTCGGGGCAGCATTCTGCGCCGTCGCGCAGCCGGCAATCGCTCGATTTCTGACACTCCGTGAGTGGACTCTCGCGAATGTCCAGCAGCGTGCAGCGCGCGTTCCGGCACACCGGCTTGAAGTACTTTTCCGTCTGCTCGTTTTCGGAGACGGGCGGGCAAGATACGCAGGGAGGCTGGACGGCGCAGCGCGAGTCTAGATATTGGCCTGAGTGCGCGAAATTCACGGCGACCAAGCGTTCGCTTGCTACCGGTTCGCACTCGCCGCAGCAGCCGGTACTGAACCGCGAACAGTTGCTGTCGTTCACGCATGCGGCCCAATCATCGGTGATGGCGGGGCAGGCCTCCATACAGGCGTCGCGTGAAGGGTAGCGGTTCGCGTTTCCGCCGCAGCCACCAAACACGAACGGCTCACACAAACCGGTCTTCGGGTTGTGCCAGAAAGACGGGATGTAAGCTTCGCACTGGCCAGGCTCCTGCGGCCCGGTGCAGGCATCCGCTGCGCTCGTCCCTGCCGAGCCTGCGCTAGGACTCGCGCCGGCGCTGTTGCTCGCACCGGCGATTGCCGCTGCGCCCGCCTGATTGCTCGAGTCGACGGCCGCGTTGCCGCCGCAGGCAACGAACCAGCCAAGCGCCGCGAAGCAAGCGAGTGAACCCGTGCGGCGCCGAGCAGGGGCAGCTGGCCGAGCACCGAACATGATCATTCTATAGCACCGTCCAAGTGGAGCCGTAACTCGCGCAAAAAGCCGGAGGCGAGCTCTCCGCCTGCCAACCGCTCCTTGACTAGCGCTTTCCACTGGCCGCGCGGCCCGGGTAGCGCTAGTCCGCGCTCGATGTCCGAAAACCTGATCATCGCTGATGGCCTCGTGGTCGTCCTGAACTACACGCTCCGTTCCGACGAAGGGGAAGTGATCGACTCCTCTACGGCCGACGATCCGATGGCGTACCTGCACGGTGCGGACAACATCGTTCCCGGGCTAGAGCAAGCGCTCACCGGCAAGACCGTCGGCTTCACTGGCAAAGTGAAGGTCGAACCGGAGGACGGCTACGGCGAGCGTGAAGATCTGCCGCCGCAGGCGGTGCCCCGTTCCGCATTCCCGCCCAACATGAAGCTCGCCGCCGGCATGCAGTTCATGACCGAAGGGCCCAACGGCGAACACGCGCCGATTTGGATCGCGCGCGTCGAAGGCGACCAAGTGTTCGTCGATCCGCAGCACCCGCTCGCCGGCAAGACGCTCAACTTCGACGTGGAAGTGTTGGCCGTGCGCACCGCAACCGCAGATGAAATGGGCCACGGGCATCCGCACGGCCCGGACGGCCACGGCCATCACCACTGACTTGGGGTTGATGGTCACCCGCCACGTCGCGTCCGTCGAAGCCTTCGGCGGCGCGTTCCGAGGCGCCTCCGATTCGCTGACGACGAGCTCAGGGTGAGCGGCGAGTACGCGCTCGAGCATTGGAGCTCGTTGTCCTCGTTGGCTCGGGCGTCCGCGCGGTCGGTCTTCTGACAGGGAGCCGGACGGCGCGGAGCTTTCCCGAAGGCAGAAATTCAATGAGCTTCCGTTGCGCTCGTTTCTGGCTTCGAACCGAATCCTTGGAGCATGTGCTCGACGCCGCGCCGCAACAGCGCCTCATCGATCTTGGTCGGGTCGACTTCTGCGAAAGCCGCGCCCTGCCAGATCTGATTGCCGGAGGAGGCCGAAAAGACATCGATCCCGATGAAGCCGAGTGCAGGGCCCTCTTCGCGATAGTTGCTCGCGCCCGAACCGCTTCCAGCGGCCAGCTTGATGGTCACGTCTGGCTTCTCGGTGACTTCCCTGAAGCCGCGAGCTTCGAGCGCGCTCTTGACTGCAGCTCGCAGTCGCTGCTGCACCTCGAGCGAGCGCTGAGTGATCTCATAACCTTGACGCGGCGCGGCCGCGGTCCCGAACTCGAAAGTGTGATAGTTCGAGAATGACACGTTGGGTGCAGAGACGGCAGTTGCGGTGGCATGGTCAGGTGGCGGGGTAGCTGCGGACGCGCAAGCGGCCTGCGCGCAGCAGAGCGAAAGGACGAGCAACTTCTTCATGCTAAGTTTTTCCATGTTTACGACTCAGAGATGAAAGGATCGAACGGGCGAATGGTTACGCGACAAGAAGCGATTCATCGCGGACCCTAGTGGCCCGAAGCGGCGTCGGTCTTTCAAAACCTTGCTCTTTGTCGCTTCCAAGTCGTTGTTTCCGAAGGATTTCCAAAGCCTTTTCAGCTAGCTCACGCCCCGCTGTTGTGTGTTAGTTCGGCGGCGCTAAGCCATTGAGTGAGGCCCGAGGTGTCGGATACGTCACAACCTTCGAATGATGCGACCGCGCGAGGCCTTCCTTTCTGTCGCGCAGCGGCGTCCGACGCTGCACCCAGATATTTCAGCCACCAGATGGCGCCGTTCCGCACGGTTGGCCTCGATGCGGCGGCAACGTTGAAAGCTTCATTCTGGCGCTCCACAGTCGGAGAGGCGAAGCAGCTGGGGGACGTCGACTACGTCAGTATTGCCATGAATCTTGGAGGCGGCCGTGTCTGGCGCAACAACGAGCCAGCGCCGACTGAAGTCGGTGCCATTGCCATGCACCCGTTCGAGGGCGCGCACTGGCGGTTCGACCGCCCCGTCAGCTTCGTGAAATTGTATCTTCCCTTCGGGCTAGTCAGGGGTGTGTGCGAAGCGCTGTTCGATCGGGAGCTGACGCCCGCAGGATTGAGAATGCCGATAGCCGTCCGTGACCAAGGTTTTTGCGGCGCGGCGAACCGAATTCAGTCGAGCCTGGCGGTCTCTGCGCCGACCAACCTGATCTTGGACAGCTGGTCGCTCATCCTTTCAGAGTTCGTGGTGCGACGATTCTATCGCTATGCTAGCGGGCACAGCCCCCCGTCATTGGGCAGGATCCCTGCGCGCAGTGTCGCTCACGTGGTCGACTATATCGAGGGTAGCATCGACCAAGACCTGCGACTCGGCCAGCTCGCGAACGTCGCAGCAATGAGCGTCTATCATTTCGCGCGCCGCTTTAGAGAGACGGTCGGAGTGAGCCCGCACGCCTACGTGCTCTCGAGACGCCTCGAGCGAGCTCGAGGCATGCTCCGGCATCACCAAGTCAACCTCGCACAAATAGCAGCCGCGTGCGGCTTCGCGAGTCAAGCCCACCTGACCACGACATTCTTGAATGCCTTTGGCGTTACCCCGGGCAAGTTCCGGCGGGCCTTGTGAAGTTTGCGATCGATCCACGAAGCGCAAGATTCTGAAAGACTGCTGCTTCTCGTGGCGATTATACGATGCGCCACCGGTCGGTGAAGGCGCAGTCGATCGGCCGTTGTGTATGTCGGCCGCCGGAGCACACTCAATGGCACAAACCATTCTCATTACAGGAGCGGGCACTGGTTTTGGAAAGCTCGCCGCATTCGGCTTGGCACAACGAGGGCACCGGGTGCTCGCGACGACCCAAGCCTGGGCGCAAGTCACCGCGCTTCGCGAGGAAGCGAAGGGCAAGGGTATCGACCTCGAAGTCGACAAGCTAGACGTCACGTCCGAGAGAGATCGCAACCTCGTCGACCGCTGGGACCCGGATGTGTTCATTAGCAACGCGGCGATCATGGAAGCAGGCCCTATCGCTGAGCTGCCACTCGACCTCTTGCGTTCGATGTTCGAGGTCAACTTCTTTAGCAGCGTAGTCTTGGCCCAGAAAGTGGCCGCCAAGATGGTCAAGAAGCGCGCCGGAAGGATGGTGTTCGTCTCGTCTGTCGCAGGACTAGTCACGATTCCATATTCGGCGGGATACTCGGCAACGAAGCATGCCCTCGAATCACTCGCCGAAGGCCTTCGCTTCGAGCTGGCGCCGTTCGGGGTCCAGGTAGCGACGGTCAACCCCGGTTTCTACGCAACGGGCTTCAATGATCGGGGCGTCGACTCTGTCTCGCACTGGTACGACCCGACAAAAAATTTCACGCCTCCTCAGGCGTTCGATGTCGTCGCCGAGCACCTCTCCAATCAACTGCCACCGCAGCCGCTGGCCGACCTGATGATCGACGTCGCACTCGCCGAAAGTGTGCGGCCGCGCAACGTGCTCCCCGAGGAAATCGAGGCGTTCATCAAACAAAGCCAGCGCGACGCTTGGGGCTGAAGCGAGCAAGGGCCTGCGCGCGACACAGAGGACGGACAAACGCCGCGGGGGCCGTGTGTTCACGACAGCGAGCTCGGAACGAATGACTAGTCGATCTCCTCAGATGACCCGCGCGCAGGGCGGGATCCGTGAGGCGCACTCAGCGGCGGGCGGCATCCGTTGCGTTGGGCGCGGGCTCTTCCAGTGCCAGTCGTTGTCGCTCCGAAAGCTCGAGCAGCGCGTCGATGTCGATCGGTTTGGTGAGGTAGGCATGGAACGCCGCGTCGCTCTTGGCACGAGTGAGAGTGGCCGTCGGGTTTCCGGTGATGGCGATGAACACCGTCTTCTTGAGTTTCGGATGCACAGAAAGCCACGTGGTCAATTCCACGCCATCCATGCCCGGTAGGCCCAAGTCGATGATCGCGAGCTCCGGCCGGAAATCGGCGGCCATCAACGTTGCGTCCAGCGCGTCCAGCGCGACGCGAGTCTCGTGCCCGCGCGCCTGCAGCATCCTCGCCAAGAGTACGCCATAGTCGTGATCGTCCTCGACGATCAAAACGCGCCGCTTCCCGGTCACCTGCTCCCCCTCATCTCGATGCTCTACACTTGCCACTAAGCGCTACCTCGACGCAAGTCGCATACCAACTACGCAGCTCTGCCACAGCCCTGGTTAGGCGCATGAACAGCCGTAGATCCGCACATGCTTCCAGAAAGTTTCGGCCCGAGCCTGTGTCGAGGCGTCACAGCGTAGCAATCGGTCTCAACTTATCTCTGCCAAGCGCGCCTGCAGAAAGCGGCGCTCGGCGGGCTGTCGAGCCAACTCGAGCGCGCGTTCGTAGCTGGCGCGCGCCGCGTCGATCAGCCCGAGTCGGCGCTGGTGGTCGGCTCGCGCGGCGTGAGCCAAGTGATAGTCGGTGAGCGCGCCCGCACTCAGCAGCGCTTCGACTGCCGCCAGGCCAAGCGCGGGGCCATCCCGCATCCCGAGCGCGACCGCGCGGTTCAAGGCCACAACGGGCGAGGGGTCGACCCGCATCAATACGTCGTATAGAGCAATGATTTGAGACCAATCCGTCGCCGCGTAGCTGGCTGCTTCGACGTGAACGGCGACGATTGCGGCTTGCAGCAAGTAGGGCCCGACGCTGCGCATGCCCAGCGCGCGCTCGATCAGAGCTTGGGCCTCGCTGATGCGTGTGCGGTCCCAGAGTGACCGATCTTGGTCCTCGAGCAATACGATGTCGCCCGCACTGTCGACTCGCGCGTTGCGCCGCGCCTCGTGCAGCAACATCAGGGCGAGCAAGCCCAGGGCTTCGGGTGCATCCAGCAATTGCACGACTAGGCGTGCGAGCCGAATCGCGTCTGAGCACAGATCGTCACGCGTCAGTTGCGGACCTTGGCTCGCCGTGTAGCCCTCGTTGAAGATCAGGTACAACACCGAGAGCGCGCTCTCGAGTCGGCCCGGCAGCTCCGCGCGCGCCGGTACTTCGTAGGGCAGGTGCTCGTCGCGGATTTTCGCTTTCGCTCGTACGATGCGCTGAGCGATCGTCGGCGCCGAGACCAGGTAAGCGCGCGCAATCTCTTCCGTCGTCAGACGACCCACTTCACGCAGGGTGAGCGCGATGCGCGCGTCCGGTGGGAGGGCGGGGTGGCAACAGCTGAAAATTAAGCGTAATTCATCGTCTTCGATGGTCTCGGGCAGCGCCGGCTCCCAGATCGCATTCACCTGCGCAGCGAGCTCGGGCAGCGCGCCTACCAGCCGAGCTTGGCGCCGCCAGCGGTCGATGGTCTTGAAGCGACCCGTGGACACCAACCAGGTGTACGGGTTCTCGGGCACACCTTGGCGCGGCCACTGTTCGGCGGCCGCGGCGAACGCTTCGTGCAGCGCCTCTTCGGCGGCGTCGAAGCCGCCCAACAGGCGGATCAAGGTGGCCAGCACGCGACGCGCTTCGTCGCGATAGCTCGCAGCCAAGGCGTCGCGCGCGTCGATCATGGGCTCAGAACTTCGGTCGCGGTTTGCTGAAGTCGACGAATGGTCGAACTTCGACCGTGCCCAGCTTGGCGTGGGGGATCCCCGCGCCCACGCGCACTGCCTCGTTCAGATCGCGGGCCTCGATCACCAAGAAGCCGGCCAGCATCTCTTTGGTCTCCAGGTACGGTCCGTCGGTAGCAGACATCTTTCCGTCGCGTACTCGGACGGTCATCGTCTGATCGGGCAGCTGCAGCGCGCCTTCGCTGATCAGCTGGCCGCTGGCTCGCAATTCTTCGAGGTACAGCGCTCCATCGCGCAGCGCGGCCTCGGATTCGGGGCTTTGATTGAAAGCGACCTTGGGATCGAAATAGACCAGACAGGCGTAGCGCATGATGAAGATTCCTTGGGTTCGAGCGACTAACTACGCTGGTCGTTTGGCCAGCGCGGAGATCGACACGCGATTCGCTCTGTTCGTCCGATTTGCGCTTGCGGGTGCGCCACTCGGTAGAGATCCTTGGTCGATTGTTCGGCCAGTTGCGATCCCAACCCAATCCGATAGTGTGTGTCGAGGTAGGGACAAGGGCGATAGCCTGAAGGTTGGGCATGTTTCGGCAAGTTCGCTTCGATTGCAGAGCCTGCGGTGAGGGCTTCGTCGACTGGCACGACGACGATTGGGAGCGCTCGCCGGTGTTCTGTGTTCACTGCGGCGCGGGGATCGTTCCGGGCGCGGTGGTGGAGCCAGCCGCGGTCGAGAAACCGCGTTCGTCGGACGACGAAGGTCGGCCCGCGCGCGCTCTCGGCGTGCTCAAGGGCGACGGCGAGGGCTTTCGGGACACCCTGCCGGGGCTGCTGCTGGAAGACTTCACGCCGCGGAATTCGGATGCGCCCGAGACGAGTCGCGATCGCGATACGGAGCCCACGTTGCCGCGGGCACGCGCGCGCGGTGCGTCGCAAGCCACTTCGACCGTGCCGAAAGGCAAGGCCACGATGGCCGCGGCGTGGGCACAGCATCGCCGCGCGCTAGCGCCGGTGGGGGCACTGTTGCTCGGCTTTGCTGCCGGGGTGCCCGCCGCGTTGCTCGCAGAAAATCCGCTGCTTCAGCTGATGAATCCGGCCGGGTATCAAAGCCAACAGCTGAGCGAGAAGCTTTTACTGGTATCCGATGCGATTGATCACGGAAGCTGGGATCGAGCTCGGGATCTGCTGGATCGCGCCGGGGCCGTCGCACCCCGAGGGGATACTCGCGTGGCGACGCTGCGTGCTCGTCTCACTTTGGGACTGATCCTCGCCAATCGTCCGGCAGACGCGGGACGAGAGCTTTCGGCGGTGTCCAAGTCCGCGTCCGTCCACCCCTCCGCTGCAGACTTGCAGCGTGTTTACGAGGCGCTGTTCCCGAGCAAGCCGAGCACGGCGACAGCGAGCAGCGCGATGCCTGCGGCGGCAGCCAGCGCGGCTGCATCCAAAGCGAAGGTGGTCGTGACCAAGCGCGAGCTGTTGAGCTTTGCGCGCGATCGCCAACATCGCGCGCAACTCGAAGACGCGGAGCGCTTGTACGGCGAAGTCCTGCGCACGCATCCGAATGACGCCGAAGCGCGCTGCGGTTTGGCGGAGGTACAACTGCTACGCGGTGGGATGGACGACGGAGCGAAGTTGTTCGAACGCGCGCTCGCAGACAATCCGAACTATCTCCCGGCGTGGGTCGGCTTGGCAGACGTAGATTGGTTGCGTGGGCGTCCTGAGCGCGCCGCGTGCCGCTACCAAGCGGTGATCGATCGCTTCCCGGTAAGCAGCTATCCGCCGTACATCGCGCAACGCGTCGAACAAGTCGAGAACTCCGGCGTGAACCTGCCCAAAGCGCGCGCGGATGTGAACGCCGTGAGCGCCTGCGGCGACTGAGTTCGCCATCTCCACCAATTCTCCACGCGCGCTCCCGCGCACCTGGGCTCATGCTTTGCGGCATGGCGACCACGCTGCTTGCTTGGGCTCATGGCCGTAAAAAGAGCTTCGGCTATGCGATCAAAGGGCTCTGCGCGCTGTATCGCGAAACGAACGCACGGATCCACGCAGTGGCCACCACGTTGGTCATCGCGACGGGGGTGACCCTGGATCTGACGTCCCTCGACTGGACCTTGCTGGCCATCGCGGCGACCGTGGTTTGGGTCGCCGAAGCCTTGAACACCGCGCTCGAAGCGCTCTCCGACGCGGCCGTCCCCGAACACAGCCCGCATATCGCGGTCGCCAAAGACGTCGCTGCGGGTGCGGTGCTCCTGGCGTCCCTGGGAGCGGTCGCGGTCGGCTTGCTGGTCTTTCTTCCTCACCTGTCCTCTCGACTAGGTTTCCCTGGCTAGCTCGCCGTTACCGCTCGGCTGGACGTGAACGTGCGTCCTGCTCCGTGTGTGCTGACCGAAGGACGAGCGCAGCGTTGGACGTCGGAACAATCCGCCTGGATGAACTGACTATCCGCACGGACGAACCGCGCGACGCGCCCTGGCGAGGGCCGCTCGGAGCCACGCGATCGGCGCAGAAAAATCGAAAAAACAGCGGCTCGATGTCGATCGGCTCGGCGCTGGTTCGACGTACTGACGAAGTCGCAACAGCGGCTTGAACTGAGACGGCCGCGCGGCGGATCAGCGCAGTCGTCCAGCCGATCACGCCGCTCGTACGGACTAACGCCTTAACAAAACTTAGCGGAACTGCCTCGGATCCTCGCGCGTAAGCCGTACGAACAAGAACCGCGCACACGAAGCAAACATGGCCCGTCAAACAGACCCCTCGCTAACGCACTACATCACCGCGGCCCACGCCTATCCCGAGCTCACTCGCGAAGCCGAGCACGAGCTCACGGTCCGCTGGCTGACCCAAAAAGACGAAGTCGCCCGCGAAGAACTGGTTCGCGCTCATCTTCGCTACGTCGTTTCAATCGCTTTCAAGTACCACCGCTATGGCTTACCGCTCGCGGAGCTCGTTGCGGAGGGCAACTTCGGCTTGGTACACGCCCTGCAGAAGTTCGATACCAGCCGCGGCACCCGTTTCGTCACCTACGCGTCGTATTGGATTCGCGCGTACATTTTGAACTACGTCATCCGCTCCTGGAGCATGGTCGGCGGCGGTTCAGGCGCGCTGCGTTCGAAGATGTTCTTCAAGATCCGCCGTGAACGCGTGCGCATCGCCAACCTGGTCGGTGACGGCGAGGAAGCCAACGAGCTCTTGGCCCAAGCTTTGGATCTGCCGCAAGCCAAAGTCGCGGCCATGGTTCGCTCACTCGACGCGCGCGACGTCTCGCTCGATGCGCCCGTGTACAGTGATTCGGCGACGACCCTGGCCGATACGCTGGTGGCTTCTGATTGGAACCAGGAAGAAGGCCTGGCCCACTCCGAAACCGATGGCTTCGCCCGTGAAGCCGTGAGCGAGGCGCTGATCGGCCTCGACCAGCGCGAACGCTACATCGTCGAAAAGCGCCTGATGGCCGACAACGAAGACGAACTCTCGCTCGCCGAAATTGGCCGCCAGCTCGGGGTGTCGCGCGAACGCGCGCGCCAACTCGAGGTCCGCGCCAAGAAAAAGCTGAAGACGCGCATCACCGAACTCTCGCGCGCCAACGGCTGGCTCGACGTCCACGACGCCGCCTAATCGCCCCGCTCGGAGCTCTCGCCCGCACCCCGGCTGAAGTCACTTTTGACCTCGCCCGGGGTGCACTCATTTCGGCTCCGCCCGAATGGGTCGATCGAGGGTGGGCGGTCGCGAGCCAGCAGCGCAGCTCGCAGCGCACTGAATTCCGCGTTGTGAGGAACGGGCGCGCCGCCGAAGGCTGTGACGGGGCGCGGCGTGATGCGTGACCATCAACCCAAATGCTTCGGCACCTTCACTGAGTCTTGCGGGAGGCGTGCAGGTACTCCATGAGCGAGTCTTGGTCATTCGCGGCGGCGAAGGCTTGGCGTTCGTCGATGGCACCGGAGCGACATAAGTCGGCGAGGCTGCGTTCGAGCAGGACCATGCCTTCCTTGCGGGAGGATTGCATGGCGCTGGTAAGTTGCGGGGTTTTGCCTTCGCGGATCAAGTTGGCGACGGCGGAATTGCGGCGCAGCACTTCCAAAGCGAGCGCGCGGCCGCTGCCACGGGCATGCGGTAGCAAGCGTTGCGCGATCACCGCGCGCAGCGACTCGGACAGTTGGACGCGCAGCTGCTGTTGGCGCGGCCCCGGGTAGGCATCGATGATGCGATCGATGGCGGAGGCTGCGCTGCGGCTGTGCAGCGTGGCGAACACCAAATGTCCGGTTTCGGCCGCGGTCAGCGCAAGGCTGATCGATTCTGCGTCGCGCATTTCGCCGATCAGCAATACGTCCGGATCTTCACGCAGAGCGTCGCGCAGACCGGTCGCGAAATCGGGCACATCGGCGCCGATTTGGCGCTGGCGCACGATGCTGTTGGTGTGCCGCGTATCGAAGGCGTATTCGACGGGATCCTCGAGCGTGAGCAGCATTACCGAACGTTGACGGATCAGTTCTTGGCATAGTGCGGCGGCGGTGGTGCTTTTGCCCGAGCCGGCGGGGCCGGTGAGCAGCACCAGACCGTTCGGTAGAGTCGCGAGATCTTTTAGCTCGTTCGGGAAGCCCAGCGCGGACAGGCTCGGGATTTCGGGCGGGAGCAGGCGCACGGCCAAGGCGGGAATGCCGCCCGCAAGGAACGTATGCAGCCGCAGCCGACCCGCGCTCGGACTGCTGAGCGCCAGATCGGCGCTCGAGTGCGCAGTCGCACCCTCCGATGCGGCGCCCAGCAGCTCGCGAATGTCGTGCGCGCCGGCTCGTAGCAACGTCAATTGGCCGTCGATGCGCGCGTACGCGGCTTCACCCTGGCGCACGTGAATATCACTGGCATGGAGCGCAGCAGCCTGCGCGAGCAACGCTTCGAGCGCCTGCGTCACGGTGAGCGGTGCCCGTCGCGCAGCGGCGGCAGCCACGGAAACCACGGGAGCCGCGGGTGGAGCGAGTGCGGCAATGGGAGGCGGCACCGGTGACGCGACGAGTTTGTCCGGAGGGACGGCAGCGGTCGGAGCGACGGCGGCGGCTCGGTGGCGCGCGTTCGTCAACGTGACGTCGAAGCCGACTTCGTGCTTGGCACGCGGGATGAACTTCACTTGGTAGACGCCGAAGCCTTCACCTACCTCATGCGCAAAGCTGTACGCTTCACCGCGCGCCAAGCTCGCCTCGGCTTGCGGCGAGAGCAACGAGCCGAGCATTTGCCGCAGCACGCGCTCGCCGGTCTCCGCCAAGGTCAGATTCCCGGGTACGCCGCCGGTGAGTACGACGGGGGCTCGCTCGACCCCGAGGCGCAGCTCGTCCGCCTGCTGGGCGGCGACCATTTTGAGCAAGCTGTGGAGGGCGTTCATCGTTCTATCTTGGCGCTCGCGGGCTCGAAGCACGAGCCAATCCTGCCCAGAACGCTCGGCGCGGGCGTTTTCATCCCGGTTCTGTTTCGGCGCTGAGCCAGGCCTCCAGACGCGTTAGCGGCGCGCCGGCAACGCGCGCTGCGTGAGCCAAGCGGAACAGCGCGGCCACCTTGCGCTGGCGCAGCCGAGCGCGCCCACCGACCGCCGCCCACAGCGCCTCTACTTCGTCGGGCGTGAGCAGGCGCCAACTGCCGAGCGCGAGCCCTTGGTCCGAAAGTGGACCGATGTGTGAGCGGTGCAAGTGCTCCAAGTGCAGATCGAGCACGCGACACATATGCCGGATCTGCCGCTTCTTTCCCTCGGTCAGGATCAGTTCGAGCTCGGTGGCGTACTCGCTTCGAGCCACGATGCGCGCGTGCTTCGCCGAGAGCAGCTGGCCATTGTGCTGCACGCCCGCTTGCAGCTGCGCGAGCCTCGGGTCGTCTGGCTCGAGCACGTCGTCGAGCCACAGCCAGTATGTCTTCGTGGTCTCGTGGTCGGGCCGCAAGACCGCGTTGGCCAAGTTTCCGTCGTTGGTGCATAGCAGAATGCCGCTGGTTTCGCGATCCAGCCGCCCTACCGGGAAGCAGCCCTCGGGCATCGCGCGCAGGTAGGGCGACAAATCGGCCTTGCCGTCGGGATCATGAGTGGTGCTCGTGACGTGCTTCGGTTTGTTCACGAGCGCATAGCTGCGCGCGGGCAAGCACTCGATCCTTGCGCCGTCGAACAGAGCCTGATCATCATCGTAGGTCAACGTGTCGAGTGGCAGGCACTGCGCTTCGTCACTCTCGGGGGTGATGACGCGGATCCGCCCGGCGGCCCAATATTCGGCGACGACAGCCAAGGGCAGCACGAGGCTCTCGGCGATGCGCTTGCTCAAGCGGCGCGGCAACGGTCGTTCTGCGTCGAGGCTCGCCACGCTCGCTCCGTACCAGCTGCGCTATTGGCCGGCAATGCGCGGGCTCATTCAGCGGTGACCGTGTCCACCGCCATGGTAGCCGCCACCGTGGTAGCCGCCACCGCCGTGACCGGCGTAGCTCGGCGCGTGATAGGCCCGCGCGTGGTACACGCTGCCGCCGCGGTATACGCCGCCGTGAACGCCATACGCCGGATGGTACCAGGGGTGCGAGTACCAGGCGAAGCCCACGCGACCGCGCACGCCCCAAAAAGGCGCGGGGCCGACCCCGAACACCCACGGCGAAGCGACCCAGTGCCAACCGTACGCAGGGTAGTAGGCATAGGTGTATGCGACGTCGCTATCGGGATAAACGTAAGTGTACGCTTGCCCGTAGGGCATCCAGAGCCAACCATATTGCGTGGTGTACACCCACTGTCCCGCGGGCGCGGGCGGCGCTCGAGTTTGCGCAGGCGCCGGTGGAGAAGGTGGCGCAGGCGGTGGCCCGGGTGCGGGCACCGTGGTCGTGGGCGCGGCAGCAGCCGGCTCGACGGCAATCGGCGGCTGGGTCGCGCTGTTCTCCTGAGCTTGCAAAAGCCCAGCGCTACACGAGAGCGATGATATGAGCGATGCGACGATCAGCTTGTTCATGGCGATAGCTCCTTGGCATGCGACGTTTCATGGGGCTCGTGGCTTCCGTGCCGCTCGCCGCGATTGCGACTGGTGGCGAGCGGCAAGAGCACGGTGAAGGTCGCCCCTTTGCCTTTGACACTGCTGACCTCGATGCTGCCCGCGTGGTCTTGGACGATGCCGTAGCTCACGGAAAGGCCGAGACCCGTGCCCTCACCGACGCCTTTGGTCGTGAAGAACGGATCGAAGACGTGCGTGAGATCGCGCTCGTCGATGCCTTCGCCGTCGTCTTGAACGACCACACAGGCGAACGGGCGAAATGTGGCTGCCGCCGTTTCTCGGGTCTCGACCGTGACCCGAACGTGGGCGCTGCCTCCTTCGGGCATCGCCTGCAGGGCGTTCAACAGCAAATTCGAAAATACCTGCTCGACCTCGGCCGGATTGACGATCACCGGCACCGTGCGCGGCAGCCGCTCGATCAGCAGCTGACAGCCGCGCCGCCTTGCCGTCGGCAGCAGCAAATCGATCGCGTGCGCCACGACATCGTTCAAATCCACGGTGCTGCGCGACATGCCGCCGCGACGCCCAAAATCCAGCAGATGCCGGATGATCACCGTCATCTTTCGGGTCTGCTCCAGAATCGATGCCGAGTATTTGTTGATGTTTGCCGGACTCGGCTCGCTGCTTTGGAGCATCTCTGCGCTTCCCGAGATCACGTTCAGCGGCGTGCCCAGCTCGTGCGCGACGCCCGCGGCGAGCTTGCCGATCACGTTGAGCCGCTCCGCGTGCCGCAGCTGTTCCACCGCGAGCTCGCGTGAACTCCGCTCTCGCTCGACGTAAGTACGCAGTACCACCAACACCCAAACTACCAAGAGCATCAGGCTCAGGCTGGCGAATTGGTTCCAAATCAGGGTTGCAGTGCGCAATGGGCGGGTGATGCTCACGAACTCCGTGAGCGTCGCGCAGCAGGTGGCAAGGACGGCCAGGAAGAAGCCGAAGTCGCGGCCACGAAGCCAGGCGCCGAACGCGAGCGGGAACAGATAAAGCAGGGTGAAGGTGGTCTCGACCCCCGTGGCGTAATCACCAGCGCCAACCAACAGCGTCGCGCTGATGGCCAAGGGGACTACGGCGCGCTCTTCGACCGCTCGGTTCATCAGCCGTTCGACGGCGCTGCTCGTCCGCTGGGCGAGCCGCTGGGTAGCTGTGTTTGGGGTCGAAATCATCGCGTCTGCGCAACGGAAATGCATCATCCGTACCCATACGAATCGGCGCGCGAAGTCGTTGGCAGCGAGTAAAAATTTCGGGTCATTCCGACCCAACGGGGAGAAACCACCCAATCCGCGAAACGCGCGGAGCCCGTAGTTCCAGCATTTCCAGCAGGAACAGCTTCGGCACGAGCAATGCACTGTCTCCCTTCGATGCAATCCCGGACGAGCTGTCCCGAAGGAGGCGTAGCGCCGTCATGATGACAACGGAAGAATCCTGGAGCGATGACGACGCTCCGACCTGGCCCCAGGCGGCGCACCCCAAGCGCGTGCTCGTGGCCGAAGACGACGCGGCGATGCGTGACTTGCTGCTCCTGGTGCTGCGCGAGCGAGGCTACGCGGTCGATTGCGTGAGCAGTGGTTCGCAAATGATGCGCGTGCTCTCCGAGCGTCGCCCGGACGGGTCGCTCGCCGAGCCCTTCGACTTGATCGTGACCGACGTCCGCATGCCCGGAGCTTCCGGGCTCGACGCGATCGACCAATTGCGCCGCGCGGGCGGGATGACACCCGTGATCGCGGTCACCGCGTTCCCACACGATGCGACACGCAACCGCGCGCACCGCCTCGAGATCCAACTGCTCGCCAAGCCCTTCGACCTGGATGCCCTGCGAAACGCGGTAGAAGCGGCATTGGGTTCGACGCCCCCGCCGCGCTCGGAGGATCCTCGACCATGACCAGCGGTTGGCAAGGGCTACCCGTGGGACGCCGAGTGGTGCTCGCCGAGGACGACATTGCCATGCGTGAAATGTTGGCGGCCGTGCTGCGCGAGGGGGGCTATCAAGTCACCACCGTCAACGATGGCTCGGAACTGAGCCTCTTGCTGTGCGAGCCCAGGCCAAACGTGCGCTTCGACTTGATCGTTACGGACGTCAACATGCCGGGCGGCTCGGGGCTGGACGTGATCGACCAGCTCCGGCACGCCGGCGACGACACGCCGGTGATCGTCGTGACCGCGTTTCCCCAAGCCGAGATCCGAACGCGGGCGCACGAACTCGGGCTTCGCCTCCTGGCTAAGCCTTTCGAACTCGAGGCGCTGCGCGCGGCGGTGGATTGGGCCATCAAGGCCAACGCGCCGCACCAGCGCAGGCTGTCTTGGTCGCAATAACGCCGCCGCTCGGGATTCCCAAAGCGCACCCGCGTGCTACCGTGCCGCGCCTTGGAACTCGAAGCCACGACCAAAGCCTGCTGGGCAAACACGGTCTCTGCGTGCTCTGAGCCGCCTCCCAGCGGCGCCTCCTTGCTGTGCGCGAAGCACCATGCCGAACTCGCGCCGCTCGAGCGCGCGCTGCTGGATCTGGACAACGCCATGCGCGAGGTCCAACGCTTGCGCGAGGTGAGGAAGGGCCTAAATGCCGCCTGGACGCCCGTACGCCTGACCGTCGATGGCGTCAGCATCGAGCGCGCGGCGCTGAAGCTGGCCCTCGAATACGCGACCTCGCGCGGCCTCGAAGATTGGTCGCCCCCTGAATGGCTGCCCGCCACCATCTTCGGTCAGCACGAGCTCCCAGAAGGTTGCGGAGTGGCGCTCGCCGTGCGTGTAGGCGACTCGATCTTCGATTCTGAACGGATCGCCATCAGCTTGGCCAAGTCCGACCGCACTCAGCGCTACGAATGCGTGGTTCTACGACTGCGCGAGCAATGGAAGCTGCTCTGCACCTGGGATAAACCGATCGCTGCACTCGGCACGCTCCACTTCGGCAAAGAAACCTACGTCGCGGGCGATGATACGCGCTTCCACCCGCGTCGCGTCAGCTACCGGAACCAAGACCAAGACCTCGCCATCTCACTCGACTTCGACTGGTCCGGTCACTGGTCAGCCAAGAAGTATCCCAACGTCGCGAAGCTACGTAAGTAACCGATTTAGTGGGCTGCGGATCACTCGCCACGCCGCCCCCTTGACGAGCGAGCTACGGGTTGCTAAGTGAACAGTGTTCACATGGCGCTTCCCTCCCGCCCGGGTCTGAAAACACCGTCCAAAAAGGCCGCTCCCCGGCCGGCGCGGGCGCTGCGTCCATTCGTGCGTGGGCTGGACGACACGCGCGCGCTGTTGGTCACTGCCGCGCGGGATCTGTTCCTAGAAGGGGGCGAACCCGGCTTTTCACTGCGTGAAGTTGCGCGTCGCGTGGGCGTCTCGCCCGCCGCCGTGTATCGCCATTTCGAGGGCAAGGAAGCTTTGATCTTTGCCGCTTGCACGCAAGGTTTCGCGGTGTTCTCGAGCTATTTGCTGCGCGCGCTTTCGGCCGCCACGCCGCTCGAGCGCGCGTTGGCTGCGTGCGAGCAATACCGCGCATTTGGCCTAGAAAATCCGCTCGACTATCGGTTCATCTTCATGAGCCCGGCGGAGCAAGTCCACCAGCCGAAGGAGCGCACGGAGCCTGCGCGCGACGAGACCATGCTCCCGCAACACAGCACCTTTCAGTTTTTGGTCGATCGGGTTCGCGAGTGTATGGACGCTGGCGTGATCGCGCGGGGCGACCCAGAAAAGACGTCGCTGCTGGTCTGGGCGCACTTGCACGGCCTGATCTCACTCAGGCTGGCGGGGTTGCTCGAGCCGGTCGGCGACGAGCAGGCATTCGCCGATATGTATCGGCACTCTGTCGCGCAGCTCTTTCGCGCTCTTGCCTGATTTTCCAGGGCTTCTCTTTTTTTTTCGGTTATCGAGTTAACACTGTTCACATGTCAGCCTATGAGGAGACAACGCATGAAAACGCAGAACGAACGGCTCACCAGCAACGAAAGCGAAGCACCCGTCGTCGTGTTTCTGATCGGCATGCGCGTAAACCGTTGGTGGAAAGTCAGCCAATGGCTGCGCACCGCGCTGGCCATGCCACGCATGCTGCGCGAACTCGGTCAGCATCCCGAACTCGGCATGCTGGGCGGTGAGGCGTGGTTTGGCCGCACGACGATCTTGGTCAGCTATTGGAAATCCGTCGACCACTTGTTCGGCTACGCGAAGCTGCGCAACGCCGAACACATGCCCGCCTGGCGCGCGTTCAACAAGCTGATCGGCACCAATGGTGATGTCGGGATCTGGCACGAGACGTACATCGTGCAGCCCGGCGCTCACGAGAGCGTGTACGTGAACATGCCCGCTTTTGGGCTCGGCAAGGTCGCCGGCTTGCGTTCAGCCTCGCACCGCCCGGACCTCACCAAGCGACCCGCAGCTGCTTAGTGCCGCACGCCCAGCGTATCACGCTGCTGGGCGAGCCGCGGCGGCAGCTGCCAACTGTTGCATTTTGCGAACCCGTTGGATTTTGCAGCGCTGTTTGACGCCACACGCGCTGAAGAGCCTGGGCTTCGCGGCTGTGTTCGGGGTCAATCGCGCTATCATGTCGCATGGCCCGAGCCAGCGTGTTGGTCGTGGATGACGACCCTTTCAGCTTGGAAATGTTGGACGAAGGCCTCACCTTGCGGGGTTTTTCCGTCACCACCCGCCCGGCAATCGAGCCCGCTCTGGCCTGCATTCGCGCGGACGAGACGCTCGGTGTGGTGTTGACTGATTTGCGGCTCGCGGCTGAAAATGGTCTGGATTTGTGTCGTGCGGTGCAGGGCATTCGACCCACGCTGCCGGTGATCGTGATCACCGCCTTCGGCAGTATCCGCACTGCGATGGACGCCATGCGCGCGGGCGCATACGATTTCATCACCAAGCCGTTCGATCTAGAGGTGATCGCCGTTTCGCTCGATCGCGCGGCGAAGCACAACGAATTGAACTCCGAGCTCGAGCGGCTACGGCGCGTAATCGTTCCCGAGCAAGGGCTTTCCGGGTTGATCGGCGCAAGCCCTTCGATGCGTAGGGCGTTCGAACTGATTCAGCTCGCTGCCGATTCGGATGCGACGGTGCTGATCACGGGTGAGAGTGGGACGGGCAAGGAGTTGGCCGCCAAGGCGTTGCATGATTTGAGCGAACGTCGCGAGCATCCGTTCGTCGCCATCAATTGCGCGGCCATCCCGGAGCACCTGTTGGAGAGCGAGCTGTTTGGGCACGTGCGCGGAGCGTTCACCGACGCGCGCGCGGATCGTCCCGGTTTGTTCCTGAAGAGCGGCCAAGGGACGCTGTTTTTGGATGAAATCGGCGATCTGCCGCCCGCCGTGCAGGTGAAGTTGTTGCGCGCGTTGCAGGAGCGCCGAGTGCGCCCTGTCGGCAGCGATCAGGACGTGCCGTTCGAAGCGCGGATCGTCGCCGCCACTCATCAAGATCTGGAAGCAGCGGTGCAGAGCGGCCGCTTCCGCCAAGATCTATTTTATCGAATCAACGTGATCGAGGTGCCCTTGCCGCCTTTGCGTGCACGCGGGAGCGACGTGCTCTTGCTCGCGCAGCATTTCCTCACGCGATTTTTGGCGCGCCGAGGCAAAGGTGAGGTCAAGCTGTCATCGGCAGCGGCGGAGCTCCTGCTGCGCTACGACTGGCCGGGAAACGTGCGCGAGCTGGAAAATATCGTCGAGCGCGCGTTGGCTTTGTGCCGCGCCACGGAGATCACGGTCGAGGATTTGCCGGACCGAGTTCGCCGCGCCAGCGCGGGCGGGGTGATCATCGCCGCGCAAGAGCCGAACGATTTGGTCTCGCTCGAGGAAGTGGAGCGGCGCTACATCCTGCGGGTGATGGAAGCGGTTTCTGGCAATAAATCCCTGGCGGCGGACATTCTCGGACTCGACCGCAGCACCTTGTACCGGAAGCTCGACCGCTTCGCGGGGGTGGCCAAGCCCAAGCCCAATCCCGACAAGACATGAGGCTCACTTGGAAGCTGACGCTGGCCATTGCGCTCGGTATCGTGCTGGTGCTCACGCTGAGCGCCTGGGTGCGCATTCGCGCGGACGCCGACGCCTATCACCGCGATACGCTACGTGATCACTACGTAGTTGGCCGCGGGCTGGCCACCGCCGTCGAACTCTTGTGGGCCAGGGAAGGGGAAGAGCGCGCGCTCGAGCTGGTGCGCTTGGTCAACGCGCGCGAGAATCGCGTCGGCATCCGCTGGGTTTGGCCGGATGAGGCGAGCGGTCCGAATGCGCCTCGCGTTCCCGGGGCGCTGCCGGGACCGAAAGACTCCGTGCGCACCAGTGAGGTTCCGCCCGATGGGCAAGACGCGGGCTACATCGTGACTTACGTCCCCGTGCGCCTGCACGCCGCACGCGACGGCGCGATCGAGCTCTCCGAATCGTCCGCGGACGAGCGCGAGCTGGTGCGCGGCGCCTTGCTTCGATCGACAGCTACGACCTTGTTGCTGATCGTGATCTGTTCGGCGCTGATCCTGCTGTTCGGTGTCGTCTTCTTGGCGCGGCCGATGAAGCGCTTGGTACAGAAGGCGGACGCGATCGGCGCGGGCGACTTGGACTCACCACTGGTCGTCGAGCAGCGGGACGAGATCTACGATCTGGCCACGGCCATGAACACGATGTGCGAGCGCCTGAAGGACGCGCGCGACGAGACGCGACGTCAGGCAGAGGCCAAGGATCTGGCAGTGGAGCAGCTCCGCCACGCGGATCGCCTGCGCACGATCGGCGAGCTTTCGACGGGCCTTGCCCACGAGCTCGGTGCGCCGCTGAATGTCGTGCGCGTGCGCGCGGCGATGATTGGCAGCGGCGAGGTCTCGGAGAGCCGCATGCGCGAGCTCGGCTCGCTGATTGTCGCGCAAGCCGATCGGGTGTCGGCCATTATCCGCCAATTGCTGGATTTTGCGCGCCGAGACGCGCCGCAGCGGCGTCTGGTCGACCTGCGGGCGGTGCTTCGCGATGCGGTGCTGTTGGTTTCGCCGCTCGCCGAGAGCACCGGCGTGCGCTTGGAAATCGGCGAAGATAGCGCGCGCGTCTCGGCGTTGGTCGATCCCTCGCAATTGCAGCAAGCGGTGGCCAACATTCTGCTCAACGCCATTCATGCTACCGCGCGCGGGGGACTGGTATCGGCCAGTGTGCGCGCCGAACCTTCGCCGCTGATTGAAGTCCGCGACTTTGGCGTAGGCATTGCTGCCGAGCACTTGCCCCGCATCTTCGAGCCCTTCTTCACCACTAAAGCGGCGGGTGTCGGTACCGGTCTCGGTTTGTCGGTGACGCTCGGCATCATCGAGGAACACTCGGGCACGGTGCGCGTGCAAAGCACGGTCGGTGTCGGCACCACCTTCCGCATCGAGCTGCCGGTGCCTGACCCGTCGCAATCTCCGGCAACGTCGGATTTTGCGGCAGAGGCCCTGCCATCGCGCTCGTAGCGGCGTGGGCGCCGTGCGCTGGTTTCTGGTGGAAAACCAGCCCCGAGCACGCGGCACGGCTCGTGCTCTAGCTCGCCTACGTCATGATCAGCTCTCGTTCTTGGCTGGGCGCGCTAGCTGCGGTTGCGCTCGCTACTTCGGCCGTGTGGGCTTCACTCCGCACCGCCGTCGGGCCAATTCGGCCTGCGGCACTGAGCGCACAAGCAATCGAAGCCAAGGCATTGCTTTGGCAATCGCTGCAGGTCGAAGCGGCCGAGCCCGCGGAACAGCTCTGGACGGACGATTTCGCCGGTCGCTTGAAGCTCGACGAGACCAAAGTCGCGCGCGTGGGCGTTCCCTTGGCGGGCCGCGTGGTTCGGGTGTTCGCAGAGCTCGGCTACGAAGTCGAAAAGGGCGATCCGCTGTTTTCGGTGTCCAGCTCCGAGCTGGCGAGTTTGGCGGCGGAGCGTCGCCAAGCGGCGCTCGCGCTCGAGACGGCAGAGATCGCGCTTTCAAGGATCGATGCATTGGTTTCCGCGCGCGCGCTCCCCGAGCGAGAGCTGGTCGAAGCCAAGCAGCGGCGCAGACAGGCCGAGCTGTCACGGCAAGCCGCGCGCAATCGCCAAGATAGCCTGAATTTGCAAGTGAACTCGGCCACCGAATTCACCGTCCGCGCGCCGCGCGCAGGGCGGATCGTCGAAAAGCGATTGTTGGTTGGGCAGCCGCTGAGCGCGCGCAGCGAACACGCCCTGCTGACGATTGCCGAGCTCTCGTCGCTGTGGCTGAGCGCCGAGCTGTTCGAAGCAGAGCTGTCCGGAATCGCGCAAGGGACGACGGTCAGCGTCACGGTGCCCGCGTTCCCCGAGCTGATCATCGTCGGTGAAGTGGACGCGGTATCGCCTGTCGTCGATCCGGAGCGACGAAGCGTGCCGGTGCGTGTTCGTCTGGACAACGCGGATGGCAAGCTGAAAGTGAACATGTTTGCCAAAGCACGCTTTCTGACCACGCCGCCGGCTGGCACGGTGAGTGTGCACGCCGCCGCGGTGCGCAGCGATGGCAGTCGGGAGTACGTGTACGTGCGCACCGGCGATGGGCAATTCGAGCGCCGCTGGGTGACCTCGGGCTCCGTGGTTGCTGGGCGCGCGCTGATTCAGCAGGGCATTGCTGCGGGTGAAGAGGTTGCAATCCGTGGCATGACGCTGCTCGACAATCGACTCGCGTCGTTGCCCTGAGCTCAGAGCTCGATCTGTGAGCCGATTTCCATCACGCGGCTGGGCGGGATGCCGAAGAAGGCGGTGGCCGGCTCGGCGTTGCGCGTGAGGAAGGCGAACAAGCGCTCGCGCCAAAGCGTCATTTCGGAGTGCTTGGTGGCGAGCACGGTCTCACGACCGAGGAAGAATGTGACGAACTCCAGCGAGTAGCTGTTGAACTCGGCGCGCCTCAGCAAATCGGGCACGTTGGGGGTCTCCATGAAGCCGTAGCGCGCGACCGCGCGCCAAAAGCCGTGTGAAAGCTCCTCGATTCTCACGCGCTCGGCGTCGGGAATGCGCGACACTTTCTCGGTCACGATCGTCAATAGCAGCACGCGCTCATGGACCGCGCGCATGTGCAAGAAGCCCTGTAGCAGCGCCGGAGGTGTACCGACGGAATTGCCGGTCAGGTACACTGCGGTGCCGGGGACGCGCGCAGGGCGTTCCACGCGCATCAGCTCGTATAGATCCTCGAGCGGGACGGTGCTCTCTTGCACCTTCTTGAACAAGAGCTGCCGACCGCGCCGCCAGGTCGTAAAGACGGTGTACATGACCGCGCCGACCGTGAGTGGGAACCAACCGCCGTGGGCGACTTTCGTCAAATTCGAGCTGAGGAAAGTGAGCTCGAGACAGAGCAGCGGAATGGTCACCGCTAGCGCAGGCAGCTTCCCCCAATGCCATTGCACGCGAGCCACGACGTACGCGAGCAGGGTGGTGATGGTCATGTCGAGCGTGACGGCCACGCCGTACGCGGCGGCGAGCCCGCTCGAGCTGCCGAAGCCCCAAACCGCGAGCACAGCCGCGATCATCAGCAGCCAATTGACGATCGGCACGTAGATTTGGCCAATTTGATGGGCCGAGGTGTGCTGAATGCGCACGCGCGGTAGAAAGCCGAGCATCAAGGCTTGGCGCGTGACCGAGAAGGCGCCCGAGATTAGCGCCTGCGAGGCGATGATCGTGGCCAGCGTGGATAACCCGACGATCGGGTACAAGGCCCACGACGGCACCATCTTGTAGAACGGGCTCGAGATCGCCTCGGGATTGCCGAGCAGCAGCGCGCCCTGCCCAAAGTAGTTCAAGAGCAGACCTGGCAAGGCCACCGTGAACCAGGCGGCTCGGATCGGACGCGCGCCGAAATGGCCCATATCTGCATATAGGGCTTCGCCGCCCGTGACGACCAAGAATACGGAGCCGAGCACCAAGAAGCCCAAGTGCCCGTTGCGTATGAAGAAGCTGACGGCGTGCACCGGGCTGACTGCGAAAACGATGTTCGGATGCTTGACGATGTTGGCCACGCCCAAGGCCGCGAGCGTGAGGAACCAAAGCAGCATCACTGGGCCGAACACTGCGCCGACACTGCCGGTTCCGCGGCGTTGGGCCGAAAACAACAGCACCAAGATGATGCTGGCCAACGGCAAAATCAGGGGTTCGAACGCCGGAGTGGCTTCTTTCAGGCCCTCGATCGCGCTGAGCACCGAGATTGCCGGCGTGATGATGCCGTCGCCGAAGAGCAGTGACGCTCCGAACAGGCCGAACGCGAGCGCCAAGGCGTGCGCTTTCGGCCGCAGCGGTTTGGTCGTCGCTAGCGCGGTCAGCGCCAAGATGCCGCCTTCACCTTGGTTGTCGGCCTTGAGCACGTACGCCACGTACTTGAGCGAGATCACGGCCATCAGCGCCCAGAAAATCAAGGACACGATGCCGAACACGTTCTCGGGCGCGCTCGACACGCCATGCGCTCGACTCAGGCACTCACGCACCGCGTACAGCGGGCTGGTACCGATGTCGCCAAAGACCACGCCGAGCGAGGCCAGCGCTAGCGTGAAGAGTTGACGTTTTCCCCCGTGCGCACCGTGTCCGCCGTCCTTGGTCGGAGCCAGAACATCCACCGTCGGGGCGTCGCTCATCGTGCCCAGCTCTATCGCACCCGGGAGGCGGTGAACATCCCCCGCACTCGATCCCACTGATATTCGGAGCGGCCGTTCGACAATCACGCCACGATTGCGCCGTGCGCGGCTGGTGCTGGCAGCGTTGCGTGAGCCTCGACAGAGCGGTTCCGTGCTTCGAATTCTCGTCCGGGCGCGACGGATCCTCAGCGCTGCGCTTCGATGCAGCTGGCGGTGATGGCCGAGGTCTCCTTTTTCGAGTTCTCCAGGTTGGAAGCGCTTTCGTGAAACCAGCGAGCGAATCGATCGTTGTCCGGGTAGCGAGTACGCAGGCTGCCGTACACGCAGGCGCAGAAAATTTGACACTGGGCTTCGGTGGCGCCCCCGCCGGTGCAATTGGGCATGCAGCCCTTGGTGAAACTCGCTTGGAGCTTTCGAATGTCTTCGTCTGTGGTGCGCAGGTGGTAAGCCGTGGGATCGAGCACGAACAGACTACCGACGCCGACGAACATCCCGCCGAGCGCCGCCAGGTATGGAACAACGCCCCCAAACTTCCTGGTGATCAAGAAAGCACCAACCGCGCCGCCCACCCCCGCGCCGATCAGTTGTCCTACCTGAAATGCCTCCACTGCTGCCTCCCGTGCCGACTACGGTCGCTGCCGAGCGTCGTTTTCTCAGCCCAAGCTAACATCGACTGCCCCGAGCTGGCCAATGCGCTACATCTGCGCGGACCATGACCATCGCTGTCGTCGCAGAGAAGCCCTCGGTGGGACGCGACCTCGCGCAGGCGCTGGGCGCGACGCGCCGCGGAGAGGGCACGCTTTCGGGCAACGGCTACGTGGTCACTTGGGCCATCGGTCACTTGGTGGGTCTGGCGGAACCCGAGGGCATTCGCCCCGAATGGAAGCGCTGGCGTCGTGAGGACCTGCCGATGCTGCCCGAGTCTTGGCCGCTGAATGTGTTCCCGGCCACGCGCCCGCAGTTCGAAGTCGTGCGCCAAGTGATCAATGCGCCCGACGTCGAGTCCGTGATCTGTGCCACGGATGCGGGGCGCGAAGGGGAGCTGATCTTTCGCTTGATCTACGAAGCTGCGCGCTGTCGTCGCCCGGTGCAAAGGCTCTGGATCTCGTCTTTGACCGAGAGCGCGATTCGCGAGGGTTTCCGGCGCTTGAAGCCCGCGCGCGAGTACGACGCCCTCGCGGACGCCGCGCTCGGGCGGAGCCGCGCCGATTGGCTAGTGGGCATGAATTTGTCGCGTGCATACGGCCTTTCGCTGGATGCGCCGCTGTCCGTGGGCCGCGTGCAGACGCCAACCCTGGCGATGCTCGTCGAACGCGAACTCGCGATCCGTGACTTCGTGCCGGAGCCGTACCTGGAAGTCCTTGCCACCTTTGCGCCGCGCGAAGGACAAACCTACCGTGGAACGTGGTTCAAGCCTGGCAAGGGGATCGCGCATCCGCAGCGCTTGCCGGCAACGGGCGAAGAAGCCGAGCGCGTAGTGAAGCGTGCCTTGTCGGGGCGGGCGCGCATCGCCAGTGTGAGCTCGCAGACGAAAAAGCTGCCGCCGCCGCTGCTCTACGACTTGACCGAGCTTCAACGGCACCTGAATCGCCTATACGGGTTTTCCGCGCAGCGCACGTTGGACGCTGCGCAGGCGCTATACGAGAAGCACAAACTGCTCAGCTATCCACGCACCGATAGCCGTCACTTGTCTGCGGAGATTGCCCAAGGTTTGCCAGAGGTAGTCAAGACCATCGCGGCCCCGTATCGAGCGTTGCTCGCCGAAGGCACCGGTGTCCGGCCGCTGTCGCGTCGCTTCGTCGACGATAGCCGTGTGCGCGACCACCACGCCATCATCCCGACGGCGATTCCGGCAGCCGGTCACGCGCTCGGCGCAGACGAGCGAAAGGTCTATGAGCTGGTCTGTCGCCGCTTGTTGCAAGCTTGGCATCAGGACTTCGTTTGGGCTGCCACGGAGGTGATCACCGAGGTGCATCCGCGCGAGTCGTTGGCTGAGCCAGTCGATAGCTATCGCAGCCTGGGCACCGCGATCGAGCAGCAAGGCTGGAAGATCCTCGATTTGGGCGAGGCAAAGCCGCCACGCGAGAAAAAGCGTGACGGGGACAGCGAGCACACAGGCGCAGAACAGAATGAGCGCGAGGTCGGCGAAAATCTGTTGCCGCCGGGACTCGAGCGCGGACAAACGCCGCGCGTACTCGACGCAAAAGCGCTGCCCAAGACCACGCGCCCGCCGCCGCCGTTGAACGACGCCACGTTGCTGACCGCGATGGAGACCGCCGGCAAGAACGTAGACGAAAAAGAGCTGTCGGAGGCCATGAAGGACAGCGGCCTCGGTACGCCGGCCACGCGGGCCAATATCATCGAGACTCTGATTACGCGGGGCTACGTGAAGCGTGACGGCAAAGCGCTGCACGCTACGGAGCGTGGCGTTGGTCTGATCGCGGTCGTCGACACCGAAGTGAAGAGCGCCGCCATGACCGGCGCATGGGAAGCGCGATTGCAGGCGATTGCGCGAGGCACGGGCGCACTGCCGGCGTTTCTCCGGCAAATCGAGGCTTATGTTACGGAAGTGGTGGGGCGCGTGCCTCGCTCCTTGCCGCCGCTCGCGGGCGAGTCTGTCGCAGGCGCGAGCAAGTCGGAGCGCGTTGCGCCCGCGCGTTCGTCTGCTGCGCCCGCGCGTTCGTCTGCTGCGCCCGCGCGTTCGTCTGCTGCGCCCGCGCGTTCGTCTGCTGCGCCCGCGCGTTCGTCTGCTGCGCCCGCGCCTGCACGCTCCTCGGCTGAGCCCACACCTCGGGCGCCGCTGGTGAGAGGCGAGCTCGATCTCCAATCGCTGCTCCGCGAACGGTTCGGGTTCGACTCGTTCCGTCCCCATCAGCAAGCCGTCTGCGAAGCTGCTGCTGCCGGTGAAGACGTGCTGCTGGTGATGCCGACCGGGGCTGGAAAGTCACTCTGCTACCAGCTGCCGGGTCTGGCTCGCGCGGGAACTACCCTGGTCGTAAGTCCGCTGATCGCGTTGATGGAAGATCAGGTGACACGCCTGCAATCGCTCGGTCTGCGCGCGGAACGCATTCATTCTGGGCGTCCCCGGCCCGAGTCGCGCCAGGTGTGCGCTGATTACCTGGCCGGGGCGCTCGATTATTTGTTTATCGCGCCGGAGCGGCTCGGAGTGCCTGGTTTTCCGGAACTACTCGCGCGTCGTCCGCTGGGCTTGATTGCAATCGATGAAGCGCACTGCATCTCGCAGTGGGGGCACGATTTTCGGCCTGATTATCGCCTGCTCGGGCAACGGTTACCACAACTACGCCCTGCGCCAGTCGTCGCGCTGACGGCGACCGCGACGCCGATCGTGCAGCGAGACATTGCGGTGCAGCTTGGCTTGGGCGAGCGGGCTCGGCTATTCATCCACGGTTTTCGTCGCCACAACTTGGCGCTCGAAGCGCTCGAGGTGCCGCCCAAGGATCGGCCCGGTCGCGCGCTGCAGTGGCTTTCGGGCGAGGGAAGATTGCCGGCCATCGTCTACGCGCCGACGCGCAAATCGGCCGAGACCGTGGCCGATGTGTTGGCTTCGGCGCACCGAGCGAAGGCGTACCACGCCGGTCTGCCCGCCGAGGTACGCGAGCGCGTCCAAGCCGATTTCCTTGCGGGCAAACTCGACGTCGTGGTGGCCACGGTTGCTTTCGGCATGGGGGTCGACAAGGCGGACATCCGCACCGTGTTGCATCTGGCGCTGCCCGGCAGCGTAGAGTCTTACTACCAAGAAATTGGCCGCGCGGGACGCGATGGCAAACCTTCGCGGACGGTGCTGATGCATCACTTCAGCGATCGCAAGACCCACGACTTCTTCTTGCAGCGCGACTATCCCGAGGTCTCAGTGCTCGAGAAGCTGTTCAAGTCACTGAAGCCCACGCCCGTGAACGGCGTGACTTTGCGAAAAAAATCGCGCGTCGCCAAGATCGGCTTCGATAAGGCGCTGGAAAAGCTCTGGGTCCACGGTGGCGTGGCGGGCGTAGCCGACGAAAAATTGGTGCGCGGCCACGACGAATGGCGCGCCCCATACGCGGCTCAACGGGCGCTCCGCACCGAGCAGCTGGAACTGGTCGCCCGCTTTGCCGAAGGTCGACAATGCCGCATGATCGCGCTCGTTCGTCATTTCGGCGACAGTGCGGACTCCGCCCAACCGTGCGGCAGCTGTGACGTGTGCGCACCAGAGGCTCGCATCGCGGCCAGCACGCTCGGTCCCCCGCCCAAGGTCAACGTCAAATCCAGCAAGCGCGCTCGCAAGGCCAGCAAACGCAGCAGTCGCAAAGGGTCGCGCGCGGGCGCCGTGGTCCTGCCCGCTACCGGACCAAGTGCCGGCCTTGTTGCAACACTCCGTGCGTGGCGTTCGAGCGAGGCCAAAAAGAAGCGGGTTCCTGCGTTCCGCATTTTGACCAACCGTGCGTTGGTGGCGATCGCAGAAGCGCGGCCCAAAAGCGCCGAAGCGTTGCGCGGTGTCAACGGCGTTGGCCCAAAGGTGCTCCAGACCTACACCGTACAACTGGTTCAGTTGTGCTCCCGCGACTGATTTCCCCAGTGTAGTCGTGATAAGCTGTCGGCGGTTGGGGCATGGCACAGACACCACTCTCCAAGGCTCGAGCGGAAGCCGTCACGCGCCGGAGCGTGCTGGCAGACGGCTCGCAGTGCTTCCAGACCAGCAAGTTCACCCAAGTGGTTAGCCAGCTCGGCCCCGGTTCGATGCTCGTGACTGGGATTGGCTACAATAGCGGAGAGTGTGCGCCGCTGGTCACGGCAGAGCTAACGCGCGCCATCCCGGCCCGAGGCCAGCTCAGCGCGTTCGTCAATTTATCCGAGCAGACTGGGCAAGCCAGCATCGCCCGCGAGTGGTGGGCGGATTGGGCCAAGCAGAATCGCTCGCAGCTCGGTACCACGCACATGTTCGTGCGCAGCCGAATGATGGACATGGCGATCTCCGTGCTGGTCATGATTATCGGCAGCGAGATGATCAGAACCCACTCCACCCGGACTACCTTCGAAGCGGCGATCGCCGAGCGCGTGCACGGGTTCCGCGCGCTGCCCTCCTATCCAGATTTGCCACGCTTGCTCACCTAGCCCTCCGCAGTTCGCCAAAAAGGGCGAGCGGCGCTTAACTAGGATGAGGGCCGACCGTAGGCAGCTGCGGGAGCTATCTGCGTAGTCGTCTGAGCTTACATCACTAAGCGCCGGTCAGAGGGTTTCTAGGCCCGGCACGAGCACGGTTCGGATTCGTGGTTTCTAGACTTAGCCCTTTTTCGAATTCGCCCGTTGCCGTGAAGAAGTGTGAGCTTCATTCACGTGCTCGAACGGCCGCGGGACGGGTGTGTTCGGCGTGAGACCAAAGGGAAATCAGATGCGATCTTATTGCTTGAAGACGTGCCTTCGCGGAGCGGGTGCCCTTTTGTTGTTGGTGGTCACGAGCTCTGCGCGGGCCGAGGGGCTAGCGCTCAACCGTTTCGATCCGGCCCCGGCCGGCGATCGCATGTTCGGGGTGCCGTCGCCTTACGCGGCCGGCCACTTGACCCCGCACCTGATGCTGCTCGCAGACTATGCGCACAACCCGCTCAAGCTCTACTCCGTTCCGACCGATACGGATCGCGGCGCGATCGTCGCAAATCAGCTGTTTTTGCACCTGAACGCGGGCATTGCACTTTGGCACCGCGTCAATTTCGATCTCAGTGTGCCGCTGGCAGTGTTTCAAAACGGCGACGATCCGACTGCCGGTGGCCAGGCGTTCGCTTCGCCCAGTTCGGCGCAGTTCGGCGATTTTCGCTTTGGCCTGCGGGTGCGTTTGCTGGGTGAATACCACGACCCGTTTCAACTCGCGGTGGGTGGATACGTGTGGCTCCCGACCGGCGCCAGTGACTCTTACGTAAGTTCGGGTGAAGTGCGCGGCTTGCCCCAATTGCTCTTGGGTGGCCGCATCGATGAGCGCTTCGTCTGGTCAGCCGCAGCGGGTCCGCAGATCCAGGGCAAGAGCAACTTCGCGAACGTCGATCAGGGCACGATGTTCAAGTGGGGCGCGGGTTTCGGCTTCCTGCTGCTCGAAAATCGCCACCTGCAAATCGGTCCGGAAGCATACGGCGCGGTCACGCTGCGTGACGTGCAAAAGCACACCACCAACGCGGAGATCCTGCTCGACGTCCGCTATCGGATCATCGACGACCTCGAGGTCGCGGCTGGCGCGGGGCCGGGCCTGACCTCGGGCGTGGGTACGCCTGACTTTCGCGCCTTACTTTCGCTCGCGTACACCCCCGAGCAAAAGCAAAAGACGCCCGTCGTCACGCCGGAGGCACCGCCTCCCCCGGCGGACCGAGATCACGACGGGATCCTCGACGCGGACGACGCCTGTCCCGACGTGAAGGGAATTGCCGACGAAGACCCGAAGAAAAATGGCTGTCCGCCGCCCGAGCCAGTCGACACCGACGGTGATGGCATCTTCGACCCGGAAGATGCGTGTTCGACGGTCAAGGGCGTGCCCGACGAAGATCCCAAGAAGAATGGTTGCCCGCCGCCGAAGGACAGCGATGGCGACGGCATCTTCGATCCGGAAGACGCTTGCCCAGCGGAGAAGGGGCCGCGTGACGACGATCCGACCAAGAACGGCTGCCCCAAGTCCGTGCGCGTGGTCGATAACGAAATCGTGATCTTGGAGCAGGTGCAGTTCGACACCGGCAAGGCCACGATCAAAAAGGCGAGCTCCGAATTGCTCGACGAAGTAGCGCAAGTGCTGACCCAACACACCGAGATGACGAAGGTCGAAGTGCAAGGACACACCGACAATCGCGGTTCGGCAGCCTTGAACAAGACGCTGTCCCAGGCGCGCGCGGACGCGGTGAGGAAAGCACTCATCCTGCGCGGTGTGAGCGCCGAACGGCTAGTGACCAAAGGTTACGGGCCGGACAAGCCAATCGACGAAAATAGCACTGACGAGGGGCGCCAAAAGAACCGCCGTGTGCAGTTCGTGATCCTCGACAAGCAGCCGAAAGAGAGTCTCTGAGATGCGCATTTCTAGATTTTTTTCAGCATGGAAGGGGCTCGGGCTCGCGTTTGGATCGTTGCTCGGCGCCTGTACTCCGGGGGCCGGACCGGCAGACGAGCCGCTAGGCAACACGCAAGAAGCCGTCTTCGTGAATGGCGGCTTCGAGACCGGTGCGGCGGGCATCGCCCCGCCGTCGTGGACGGTCCAGACTTATATCAACCCCACGGGGGGCATCCTGGTGCAATCCCCGCAGACGCGCGCAGGGCTGCAACTCGCCGCGGGAGGCGACGCGCTGACTACCCAGCTGAACGCCTCGAATCAACAAGATCCGGACTTGGGCTTCGGCGCTTCGCTTCGCTATTGTCGATACGGCGCGCAATGCGCGCGCGTCAATTTCCACAGCAGCACCGACTACAATCACGGGCAGAACGTCAACGGCTTGTCCCAAAGCATGGTCATCGGGGCGGGTGATGTCGACCCGAGCGATGGGCAGGTGCACGTTCGCTTTGCGATTGCGCCCGTCCTCCAGAACCCGGGCCATACCGACGCCGAGCAGCCGTACTACTTCGTGCAGGTCACCAACACGACCAAGAACACGATCCTTTATAGTGATTTCAATCTGAGCGCACAGGCCGGCGTACCCTGGAAAACGGTCAACGGTGGGACCATGAACGAGATCGACTACGTCGATTGGTCGCTCGTGGACATTGCGCCGGGTTCGACGAAACTTGCGCAGGGCGACGGCGTGACGCTCGAGATCATCGCCGCCGGCTGCTCTCGCGGCGGCCATTTTGGTGAGGTCTATGTCGACGGCGTCGGCACGACGATTCCGGGTCTGTACATCAGCGGCGTGGGCCCCGCTCAGGCGAACCCGGGCTCGCTGGTCACCTACAACATGACCTACAAGAACGGCTCGGGCGCCGCCGAGACCGGCGTGGTGATCAATTTCACGACCCCGCCGAATACGACGTTCCAAGCCATCACACCGCCGGCAAACGCGGTCTGCACGCCACTCGCGGTCGGCACTACTGGGACGATCACGTGCGCCATCGCTGGCTCGGTAGCCGCCGGTGCGTCCGGCTCTTTCCAGATCTCGGTCAACCTTGCTGCCGCGGCGACTGGCACGCTCGTGTGTGGGCTGTACGACATTCGTTCCACCCAAGAAGCGACGCTCAACGGCTCCAAGATCGTCACCGCCATCGGCTGCGCGAAGGATGTCGATTGCGCGGCTGGAAACTGGTGCAACATCAGTGGTAACAAGTGCACGGCCACGCTGTCCAACGGCACCGCGATCCCGACGGACGCGCCTCACACCAACCCGACTTTGAACGGCGCCTGCACCACGGCGGCGGGCAGCTTGGTCTGTCAGAGCGCGGTGTGTGACACGGACAGCAAGTGCGGCAAGCTGAACGGCAGTGGCACCTGCAGCGTCGCGAACCAGGCCACCATTTGCCGCTCCGGCGTGTGTGACGCGGATGGTTCGTGCGGCTACGCCACGAATCACGGCCCGTGCACCGCGGGCAATGCAGCCACCGTCTGTCGCTCGGGTTCTTGCAGCACGAACCTATTGTGCAAGCCCACCGTCGGTTGCAACGTGGACGCCGACTGTACGGGCGGCCAATGGTGCAACGAGACCTCGCACGTATGCACGGCGAAGCTGACCAACGGCAGCGCCATCCCGACTGATGCACCCCACACCAACCCCACTCTGAACGGTAGCTGTAGCGCGGCCGCAGCGACTCTCGTCTGTCAGGCAAGCGTTTGCGACACCGTGGACAACAAGTGCGGTTATGACGTCAACGGCGGTCCGTGCACGGCGGGCAACGCGGGCACGGTTTGCCGCTCCGGCAGCTGCAGCAGCAACGGGCTTTGCCGGCCGAACCCGGGTTGCAACGTGGATGCCGACTGTTCTGGTGGGCTGTGGTGCAACGCATCGAGCCACGTCTGTAGCGCCAAGCTCGCCAATGGCACCACCATTCCCAGCGATCCCCCCCACACCAATCCGGTGCTGAACGGCACTTGCTCCGCCCAGGTCGGCAGCTTGGTCTGTCAGGCCAGCGTGTGCGACACGATCGACAACAAGTGCGGCAAGCTGAACGGTAGCGGCACGTGCACGCTCGCCAATCAGGCGACCGTTTGCCGTTCCAGCGTGTGCGATGCAGATGGCTCGTGCGGTTACGCTACGAATCACGGACCCTGCACGACTGCCAACGCGGGGACGGTCTGCCGCTCGGGCTCCTGCAGCGCCAATAACTTGTGCCAGCCCGCGGGCGGTTGCAACGTGGACAGCGACTGCAGCGGAGGCCAATGGTGCAACGAAACCAGCCACACCTGTAGCGTCAAGCTCACGAATGGCACCAGCATTCCGACCGACGCCCCGCACACCAACCCGACCCTGAACGGGACGTGCACGGCGCCGGCCGCTACCTTGGTGTGCCAGTCCTCGGTTTGCGATCTCGGTGACAACAAGTGCGGCTATGCCAATAGCAGCGGCCCCTGCACTTCCGCCAACGCCGCGACCGTATGCCGTACGGGTTCGTGCAGCACGAACTCGCTGTGCAAGCCGGCAGGCGGCTGCAACGTCGATACGGACTGCACGGGCGGCAATTGGTGCAACGAGACCCTGCACGCCTGCACGCCGACGCTCGCGAACAACACCGCGATTCCTACTGACACGCCGCATACGAACCCCACCCTCAACGGGTCGTGCTCGGCCGCCGCCAGCGCGCTCGTTTGCCAGAGTGCCGTGTGTGATGGCGCCGACGACAAGTGCGGTTACGATGTCGGTCACGGGCCGTGCACGGCCGCAAATGGCAGCGTCGTGTGTCGCTCGGGCGCTTGCGGGGCGGACGGTAACTGTCGCCCTGCCGGCGGCTGCAATCTGGACGCAGATTGCGCGACCGGCAATTGGTGCCAAGTGAGCTCCCGCACCTGCAAACCCGCACTCGCCAACGGCAGCCCGCTCCCGACGGATGCGCCTCACACGAACCCGACCCTCGACGGCAGCTGCACGGCGCCCGCGGCGGTTCTGGTTTGCCAAAGCGCGGTCTGCGACGGGGCGGACAATCAGTGCGGGTACGATACCGGTCATGGCCCATGCACGACCGCGAATGCGGGGGTCGTGTGCCGCTCCGGCGCGTGCAGCACGAATGGTCTTTGTCAGCCCGCGGACGGCTGCAACGTCGACGCAGATTGCGCGACCGGTAAGTGGTGCAACGAAAGCATGCGCGCCTGCCTACCGCTGCTGGAAAATGGCACGCCGATTCCAACCGATCCGCCACACGTGGGGCCTGCGCTCGGCGGCACCTGTACCGAAGACGCGGCGAAGTTGGTCTGCGTCAGTGGTGTGTGCGACACGAACGACGACGAATGCGGGTTCGCAAGCGGCGTCGGTCCGTGCACCACCGCCAACGCCGGCAGTGTGTGCCGCTCGGGTCACTGCGGATCGTCCGGTGCCAACCAGGGGATCTGCGTGAATTGCACGGAAGACGCCCATTGCTCGAGCGATACGCCGATCTGCAACCAGACCACGGGCAGCTGCGTGGAGTGCACCTCGTCGAACGAGTGCAGCGGTAGTCGGCCGATCTGCGATCTGGAGCACTCGACTTGCGTGAAATGCAATGGTGACAAGGGATCTACCGCAAGCAATCCGTGCGCAACCGAGGCCGCGCCGTTCTGCACACTGTCTGGATCGGGTCAGGGTACGTGCGGAAAGTGCGCGACGGACGCGAACTGTGCGGGTCACGTCGGGAATGTCTGCGATCCCGCCAGTGGCTCGTGCAAGAGCGGTTGCAAGCTCGATACGGACTGTTCGAGCAGCGAGTGGTGCAACGAAGGTGAGCATATGTGCACGCCGAAACTCGCCAACGGGCAGCCGCTTCCGAATGCTCCGGAGCGGGTCAGCAAGTGCTCGGCGGACGTCGGAAACGCCGTCTGCCAATCCGGGGTCTGCGATCCCGTAGACGACCTCTGCGGCCTGGCGGCGGGCGACGGACCCTGCGCCGACGCTGACCAATGTCGCCTCGGTAGCTGCAACGGAGAGACGAAGCTGTGTCGGAGCGGCTGCTCCAGCAATGCCGATTGCCAGACGACCGAGTACTGCAACAGCGCCGGCGCGTGCGCGGAGCTATTGCCCGTGGGTGCCCAGTGCAGCGATAGCGGTCAGTGCCAGACCCATGATTGCACGCAAAAGGTCTGCAGCAGCTTGGTCGCGTCGGGTGCGGGGGTGGCGTGTGCGACTCGCCCTGGTGGCTCGGACGCCGATTGGGGTGCCGGTCTCCTCGTGGCGCTGATCGGTGCCACCGCCGCCGCGCGGCGACGGCGTACTACACGCTCTGCAAGGGCCGCCGCGTAGGTGAGAGCTTCGCCAAATCGCCGATTACGCTAAATAGCGCGTTCTGGTCGAAGGGCTTTCGCAAGTGCGCTTGGAAACCGGCGTCCAGCGCACGGCGACGATCTTCGACGTGGGCATACGCGGTCAGCGCAGCTGCCGGGATCCCGACCAACGACGGAACGCTGCGTACGGCTCGGATGAAGGCGTACCCGTCTTGTCCCGGCAGCCCGACGTCGGACAAGATCACGTCGATCGTTTGTCGCCCGAGCACCTCCAGCGCCAGCTCGGCGGTGGCAGCGGTCGTGACGACGATCCCGGAGTCTTCCAGGATTGCCGAGACGACCTCGCTGGAGTCGAAGTCGTCTTCGACCAAGAGCAGCCGCAAACCGCGCAGGGCGTGCGCTTCCCCGGTTGCGACTTGCCGTTGAGAGCTCGGCACAACGTCGATTGCGTTCTGCGTGGTGGACGTCGCCAAAGGTAAGCTGACGGTGAACGTCGCGCCCTGGCCCGAACCGGCGCTCTCGACGCGGATCTCTCCTCCGTGCAACTCGACCAAATGCTTGCTGATCGCCAGGCCGAGTCCGAGCCCGCCGTGGCTGCGACGAATCGAACCATCCTCCTGGGTGAAGCGCTGAAACAGGTGAGCCAAGAATTCGCGCTTGATCCCCGCACCGTTGTCGGACACCGCGATTTCGATTGTCGAGCCGACCCGCGCGACGCGCACCCACAGTCGTCCTCCCTTGGGCGTGAACTTCACGGCGTTGCCGGCCAAGTTCCAGATGATTTGTTGGATGCGCCCCGAATCGGCCAGCAGCATGCCTGCAGAACGGTCGATCTCCGCGCTGAGCTCCACACCCTTGGCTTGAGCGGCCGGGCGCACGGCGTCGAGCGCGGCCTCGACCGCATCCGCCGGATTCATCAGGCTTGGATCGATCCGCATCTTGCCCGAGATCATCCGCGATACGTCGAGCAAATCATCGACCAGGCGCGCTTGCACTGCCGCGTTGCGCTCTACGGAAGCGAGCGCTTTCTCCCGTTGCTCCGCGCCCAAGGTGCCGTTCACCAACACCCGTGACCAGCCCAGGATCGCATTCAGCGGTGTGCGTAGCTCGTGCGAGACCGTGGCCAGAAACTCATCTTTCATGCGCGCGGTGTGCAGCGCTTCTTCACGTAGCAGCTTTTGATCGTGGATGTCGGTGCACGTGCCCATCCAGCTCAGCACGTTGCCGGCATTGTCTAGCAGGGCGACGGCGCGCACCAAAAACCAGCGATACTCCCCATCCGCCCGTCGCAATAGGGCTTCGACTTCGAACGGGTTCTTGCTGCTCAGCGCTTCCGTCCAACCAGCTTGCACTTTGGCGATTGTGTCGGGGTGATGGACGGATTGCCAGCCGACGTCGCCGGCATCCAGCGTCAGACCGGTGTACTCCTGCCAGCGCTTGTTCCGAAATGTAATGTTTCCCTCGGGGCTAGAAACCCAGCTCAATTGAGGCATCGTCTCGACCAAGGAGCGAAACTGCTCCTCGCTGGTCGAGGCGCGGCGTTGGGCTTCGCGCTCGCGCTCGGCCAGGCTCTCGTGGGCCTGCTCCAACGCCAGGTGGGCCGCCTCCAACTGCTGCCCTCGGTCGATCGACAAACGCGCGGCTTCGGCGAAGGACACGGCTTTCGGTACCTGTGGCACGATCAATACGGCCGTCGCCACGGAGGCCGTGGCCGTCAGCACACGCACGCCCGCGTCCGCCCAATAGATAGGGTGCCAGACCGTGATGATGTCGAAGAAGTGTGTCAGTCCGCAGGAAAGGATGAAGCTACCGAATGCCAGATAGACCCATGCGAATGGAATATTGCGGATCTTGCGAACCAAGATTGCCAGTGTCGTCGCGATCGCTGCGTAGGCTATGCCGATCAGTAGGTTGGCTGACACTTGGGTCCACACCATCTCTGCCGACCATAGGTAACAGTGCCCGTGCGGCATGAAACCCAAGCCAAATATTCGCTCCAGCCAGTGCCACATTCCGCGAATGTACGCGGCGTTCGAGCCTCGTGGAAGAGTCCATCGTAGGCAGTCTTTTCAGGAGGCTTGTTCCACTCTACGGTAGCGCCAGAAGGCAGGTAGTAGCGGGATGCAAAATGCCACGCAGACGAGGCACAGCAGACCACCCCAGCGGATGGAGCTGAATAGTCCGAACCGTTCAGCCATGAAGCCCGCGCGCGCATTGCCCAGCAGCGGCCCGCTCATGTAGGACAGCTGCTCGATCCCAGCCATTCTCCCGCGCAGCTCGGTGGGTATCGTTTCGTTCCAGATGGTCATCCGAAATAGGCCGCTCACCATGTCGGCAGCGCCTGCGAAGGCCAAGCATGCGAGAGCCAGCGGCAAAGACGAGGCATAGCCGAGCGCAATGATGGCGAGACCCCAAAGGCCCGCCGCGATGACCACCGCAGCTCCGCGCCGCCGAACGCCGCGCGTCCAGCCGCTGGTGAGGGTGATTGCTAGCCCGCCGACGCTCATTGCCGAGTACAGGTAGCCGGCGGCGCCCGACCCACCCCAGTGCTCGGCGAGCGCCGGGAACACCGCAACCGGCATCGCGAACGTCATGGCGACGATATCGATGAGGTACGTGCCGATCAACTCGGGACGGCTAGCGGCGTACCTCAGGCCGGCGAGAATGCTCGAGAGCCCCGCGGGCGGAGCATTTTCAGCGGGCGGCATGGCACGAATTGCCCAGATCGCGGCCAACGAAATGGCAAAGGTGAGAGCGTCCGCGCCGAACGTATAGGGCAAGCCGAAACTCGCGATACAAATACCGGCGAGGGCGGGGCCAGCAATCGCGGCACCGGTGTTGCGCAGCGAGCTGAGCGCCGAAACCGCCGGTAAGTCCTCGAGTGTCACCAGCTTTTGGGTGAGTGATTCCAGGGCGGGGCGATGAAAGCCGTTTACCGCGGACATCAGCGAAGCGATCACGAACAAGAGCAGGACACTCGGCTGCGCGAGCTTACTGTTCAGCAGCAAGGCCAGCGAGCAAGCGCACAGCAAGGCCTCTGACCAGAGCAGCAAGCGCCGGCGATCGATGGCATCGGCGACTGCGCCGCCCCACAGTGAAGTCACGGCCAACGGCACGAGCTGTACGGTTCCCACCATGCCCACCGCCCACGAAGACTTCGTGAGATCATAGATCTGCACGGGCAGAGCGACATAGGTGAGGAAGCTGCCAAAGCCGCTAACCAACTGACCCACGAACACGAAACGAAAATCACGGTGCCGGCGCAGCGGCGAGAGATCGAGGAACATCCGAGACCGCGGAGTTTAGCGCCGTGTCAGTAAAGACGTAAGCAGTAGCAGCGGGCGCTCGGCCTTCGCGTGGATCTCCCCCGCGCAGGCCGGTGATCCGCGCTCCAAGTTGCGGCAAGTGTCGGGGCGCGTGGCGTAGATCGAACACACGAACTGGCTCGTCACCACGTCAGCAACGAGGGCCGCGCAGTGTCCTTCGAACATGTTCATGTAACAGCGGTTGCCGTCGAAATGCGTCAAGTCATCGACGCCTACGCCGATGCGCGCGTGGTCCGAACCGTTGACGCGCACGTAGTTGGCTAGCTTCGAGAAACAGCACGCGCCGCAGCCCAGGCAGGCGCACACGACCTCAGGCATTCACTGTCCGCCGCCATAGCAACCCTGTGCGAACGCCCTGGGAGCCATTTGCGAGCGCTGGCTATCGGCCCGAACCGCGGAGAACGCAAGCCCCCCAAAAAAGTGAAAATGGATCGCGCCCTGTCGAATTTCGGTCTTCAGGATCGTCGTCAGTACGGAACCCGGCCGAACTCGATGAAATGCCGGGAGAATCGCCGCAACCCCAACTTGGAGATGATCCCCGATGCACTCGCAAAACAATCCCCTCAAGACCACGATCTATTGGTTCAGCACTGGCCTCCTAGGCCTAGACTTCCTGGTCGGCGGCGCCTTCCAAATCGCGCGCTCACCTCAGGCTGTGCAGGGCTTTGCCCACTTGGGGTACCCCGCGTACTTCTTGTCCTTGCTGGGCGTTTGGAAGGTCTTGGGTGCGATCGCCTTGCTCGTGCCGGGCTTCCCACGGCTCAAGGAGTGGGCCTACGCCGGCGTCTTCTTCGACGTGACGGCGGCGGTGGTGTCGGTGGTTGCCGTGGGTGACGGCATACTCCCTGCGCTGCTGCCCCTCGCTTTCGTAGGGCTCACGCTGACGTCGTGGGCGCTGCGTCCGGCCAGCCGCGCCCTGAACGCGTCGTTCTCGCCGCGCTCCGAATCGGCGCCCCTCGTCCCCTCGGGCAACGCTGCCGCGTGAGGAGATTACAGCCAGCCACCGATGGTGAGCCGCCCCGCTATCGTAGTCTGCTTGGAAGGTCCGGTCAGATCTGTGTCTAGAGCGGGGCCGAAGCCCAGGAAGAAGTGCTGGACAGGATGGAACATCAGCGGGGCAAACGCATTCAGCGCCAGGTGGTTGCCGGAAGCATTGTTCGAGGACGACGTTCCCGGTACCGCGGGATCGGCGGGTGTGCTCGAACTGGAGTAAGAGAAGCCCAGCTTGGGCCAGAACGAGAAGCGCTCCGCGAACACCAAGTTGTAGCCCGCGCGCGGGCCGATCGCGAAAGTGGTGGCGTGCGCGCCGCTGGTGCTCGTGTAGTCGAGCCCAACGAAGCCGCCGACCGACACGTTGTTGACCAGGAAGTAATCGACCGCGGGGCGCAACGTGAGGCTCGTGGTCGAACCATCGACGCCGCTGGTCGATGTACTCTTGATCTGCAGCCCGGCATCGCTCGAGATCGTGAATTGCCCCCGGCCACCGAATACCCCCGAGGGTGAATCGGCGGCGACGGCGGGTAGCTGCGGGCGCTGGTCATTGACGTTGACCTCGCCCTTCGCCGTCAAATCCTGTGCCGCGTCGGCTGACGCGGCGGCGGTGAAAAAAATGGAGGAGCAGGTTAGGCCGATGCCGCAAGCGCAAGCTCGGAAGCGCGATAGTCTCGTTGCAGAATTTCCGTGAATAGGCACACCGGTTGGAATGCAGGCGGCGTGCCCGGGACAAATTCCCAAAAGCGCCTCTAGTTTCCTCGATATAACCGGGTTCGGCGTAGCAAAACAGCGCAGAGCGGCGGTTTGTCGCTCGAACGAAGTGCGGCATGGTGACGCATTTTCGAGCGTGCTAGAGCAACTTAGGTTCAGGCTGTGGTCCGCTTCTTCGCTCGCGTCTCGTTTTGCGCTTGGCCCTTAGCTCTGAGCATCTTCGGCTGTAGTGAGCCGGCGCCGAGTGAGCCGGCGCCGAGCGAGCCCGCCTCGCGCAGCCCGACCCCCGGTTGCCGTGCGCCCGCTGGCGTGTCCAACTCACCGCGTACTATCGCGGAGACGGTGACGCTGATCAACGCGCTGCCCAAGCCGCTCAGCTTGCCCTGTTTTTTGGAGTCGCTAGCGCGCCCGCTCGAGCTCAGCGCGACGTACAGCTTGCTCAGTGCACAGCCGGCGCAGGGCGCCCGCAGCCCGCGCATCTTCTTGTTTCAAGAGCCGACCTTGTTGTCGATCGTACCCGCCGGTGACGGCGCCTCGCTGCTCGAGTTCGGCGAGCAGCGCCCTGAATTGCGCTCGCTCAAGGCGGAGCTCGTCTTCCCAGTCTCGGCTCCCCTCGCGCCGAGTGCGCCGTTCGAGCACCTGATGTTCAACTCCCAATTCACCACGTGCGGCGGCTGCCATGCGGGTGAGGTGTCGGAGTCCGAGCTGTCGGGAGTGCGCACCTTCGTCTCGCTCGCCCTGCGCCCGCGGCCTTCGGAGCTGGTGAGTACGGCTTCGCTCCAACATGAATTGCAGATCTGCGATCGAGCCCTAGAGCCTCAGCGCTGCGCGATGCTCGACGCCCTCTTGGGTTGGGGTGAGGTTACGGACCGCGCTTTTCCTGCGCAGATGGCCACTTTCGGAGGGCCCTAGTAGCGAGGCAGACTGCCCCGCGTCGGGCTCTAGAAGCCCGACGCTCCGCGCTAGCGTACTCGGCACGAGTTCTGCACCGGCCTGCGCGTGCCTCGTTCATTCCTGTCGCGCTTGCTGCTCGCGGTTTGCATGCTGTCGTGGAGCGCATCGAGTGCTCGTTCCGCGCTCGCCCAAACCAACCCAGTAAATCCCCCGCTATTGGCGCCAACGGAGCTGGAGAAGGCATCGCTCTGGCGCAACGAGTGGCCACAATTTCGCGTGGGTGAAGGCGTCGGGACGATCGCCGCAGGTTTGGCCTCGGCAGCAATCGTGCTGATTGGTCCGGTCGAACAACCGCACTGGCAAGGGCCCGTCTTGTTCGACGACGCCGTTCGAAACGGCTTGCGCGCGAGCGACCCCGAGCACCGCAAGACCTACAAGACCATCGGCGATTGGACCTATCGCTTGTCGCCGCTGTTGCCCCTCGTCGATGTGTTCATCGTGTCGGCGATTGGTCACTCGGATTCGAAGTTGGCACTCAACTTGGGCGGCATGTTGTTCGAAGCTTATAGTTACTCGGGCTTGCTCTCGGAGATCTCCACCCAGCTCTCGGCTCGCAAGCGGCCCTATGCGGATTGCAACGGCGGGGGCGAGTGCGACACGCAATCGTTTTTCAGCGGGCATTCGGCGATTGCCGCCACTGGCGCGGGGTTGATGTGCGCCAATCACACGCGTATCGCGCTGTACGGAAATCCGGCCTTGGACATTGGCTCGTGCGTCCTCGCATCCGCCAACGCCGTGCTGACGGCGGTGACTCGCGTGGCAGCCGACCGTCATTACGCGACGGACGTCATCGCGGGCACGAGCGTTGGCTTCGCTTTCGGCTATGCGGTGCCGGTCTTGCTTCACTATTCGTACGGACCGATGCGCGACAAGACCGTCGTGTTTGCGCCCGATCCTAGCTGCGGCGGCAACTGTATCGGTGTGCGCGGGAGCTTTTAGTTCAATGCTTCGGCGTGTTGTCGATCAGGCACAGTGTAGGCTCGTCGAGTTGCCACTTGCTTACACCCGCGGACGCTTTCCGTAGTCGCCCCCGTGCAACGACCGCTTGGCCGTCTGCGGGCACTTTACAGCACAGCACCGAGTCGTCGCCCGAGCAGGTCAGACCGCGTAGCGGAAGCGAGCCGGTGGGCTCGCCGATCAGCACGATCTGCATGTCGAGCGTGTGGCAGCAGGCACCCGGCGCGCACGTGCCAGAACCCGTCTTCTTGATCAGGGACAGGCCGAGCGTGCCGCTGACCACGACCTCCTTACCCAAAAGGACGTCGCCTTCGGTGACCACATCGACCCAAGGCCGTTGCGGTACCTGCGCCTCGCAGGTAGGAATCTCTTGGGGCCCAGGCTCGCAGCCTTTTTGAATCTTACAGCTCGCTTGCCAATCGTTCTTGTCGCGCTTTGGCAGTGGCGGCTTGGCGTCGGCGCGAAGCGCACTGGGCTCCGGGTCGGCCTGCATCTCCAGGGTCTTGGGCACGGTGAACGCGGGATGCGCCTTGACCGTCGATGCCGGGCGAGGTGCGTCGGAAGCGCCCTTCGACTCGCAGGCGATGCACATCGCCCAAAGAGCGCCCAAGGCCACGAGCTTTGCCCAGCTCGGCGAGCGTAGGGGAGCGCAGAGAGCAGGTAACTTCATCGTCTCCGAAAATAGTCGTCTGATTTCGCGCCGCAAGGAATTTCGCGTTGCCGACTCCAGTCGGAAGGACAAGGCTTGCGCGCGCGTCCCATGCCGCTCACGTCGTTTCACGCCGTAGTTCAACGTTGGTTCAGGGAGCGCCTGGGCGAGCCGACCGCGCCGCAGCGAGAAGGCTGGCCGGCAATTCGCGCTGGGAAGCACACTCTGATCGCCGCTCCTACCGGCTCGGGCAAGACGCTGGCCGCGTTTCTCTCGGCGCTCGACCAACTATTGTCACGCGGGGCCGAACTCGAAGATCGCACGCAGGTTTTGTACATCTCGCCGCTGAAGGCGCTCGCGAGCGATATAAAGAAGAATTTGGAGGGCCCGCTCGCGGAAATTCGTGCGCTGGACCCGAGTCTGCCGGAGCTACGCGTCTCGGTGCGTACCGGTGACACCTCCGCGAAACATCGCGCTTCGATGAGCAAGCGCCCGCCGCACATCTTGGTCACTACGCCGGAGTCGGTTTACATCTTGCTCACCAGCGAGGGCGGGCGGCGGATGCTGAGCTCCGTACGCACCGTAATCGTGGACGAAATCCACGCTTTGGCGCGTGACAAGCGGGGCTCTCACCTGGCGCTTTCGCTCGAGCGGCTCGAGGCGCTCAGTGGTGGCTCGCTGCAGCGCATCGGACTTTCGGCTACGCAGAAGCCACTCGACGAAGTCGCTCGCTTCTTGGTCGGGGTCGATCGAGAGTGCGAGCTGGTCGACGCAGGGCATTTGCGGAACATCGACCTCGGCATCGAAGTGCCACTCTCACCGTTGACTGCGGTCTGCTCGCACGAGGTGTGGGAAGAGATTTACTTACGCATTGCCACTTTGGTTCGCGAGCACCGCACCACGTTGGTGTTCGTGAACACGCGAAAAATGGCGGAACGCGTGGCGGCTCGGCTCGGCGCTCTGCTCGGACAAGAAGACGTTGCCTGCCATCACGGCAGCCTCGCCGCCGCGCGGCGTCACGATGCCGAGCAACGTCTAAAGGCCGGACAGCTGAAGGTGCTGGTCGCCACCGCCTCGCTCGAACTCGGGATCGACATCGGCGATGTCGATCTGGTGATCCAGGTCGGCGCATCACGTTCGATTGCAACGCTCTTGCAGCGCGTTGGTCGCGCCGGTCACGGGGTGTCGCGCACGCCCAAAGGCCGAGTTTTCCCGCTCACTTTGGACGAACTGGTGGAGGCGGCGGCGCTGCTGCGCAGCATTCGCTCGGGGTTGCTCGATCGCACTCCGCAGCCCGGCCGCCCCTTGGATATTCTGGCGCAACAGATCGTCGCTGCCTGCGTGGCTGAAACCTGGGACGAAGAGGCGCTGTTTCGCGCCCTGCGCCGCGCTTGGCCGTATCGTGACTTGGAGCGGAGCGAGTTCGATGAAGTCGTGAAGGTGCACTTGGAAGGGCGTTGGGCGCTCTTGCACCGTGATGGAGTCGGTCAGCGCCTGCGCGCAACGCGCCGCGCGCGCTTGACCGCGATCACCTCGGGCGGTGCGATCGCGGACAACGCAGACTACCAAGTGATCCTGGATCCCGAAGGCACGCTGGTCGGCACGCTGAACGAAGATTTCGCGATCGAGTCGAACGGGGGCGATATCTTCCAGCTGGGTACGGCCTCCTGGCGCATCTTGCGCGTCAGTGGTGGGGTCGTGCGCGTCGCAGACGCCCAGGGCGCTCCACCCACGATCCCATTTTGGCTCGGTGAAGCGCCCGCGCGCACTCGGGAGCTATCGGATGAGATCTCGCTGCTGCGCGAGCAAGCGGTGCGCGATTTAGAGCATATTTCCGCAGAGATTGGCGACGCGGCCGCGCGTCAGATCGCCGAGTATGCGAAGGCGGGCGTGAGCGCGCTGGGGGCGGTACCCACCCAGCGGCGCGTGATCTTGGAGCGCTTCTTCGACGAGAGCGGCGGCATGCAGCTGGTGATTCATGCGCCGTTCGGTGGCCGCATCAATCGCGCCTGGGGGCTCGCGCTCCGGAAGCGCTTCTGTCGCGGTTTCGGTTTCGAGCTGCAAGCGGCAGCCAACGAGGAAGCGATCGTACTCTCGCTCGGACCTCAGCACAGCTTCCCACTGGCGGAAGTATTCGACTACTTGCACCCGGAGACGGCGCGAGACTTGTTGGTCCAAGCACTCCTCCCCGCGCCCATGTTCAAGACGCGCTGGCGCTGGAACGTGTCGCGTGCGCTGCTCGTCGAGCGCATGCGCGGCGGTAAGCGCACGCCGCCCCCGCTCGTGCGCATGCGCGCGGATGATCTGCTGGCCGCGAGCTTTCCCGCTGCCGTAGCTTGCGGCGAAACGTTGCCGGCCGGCGACATCGAGGTGCCCATGGAGCACCCGCTGGTGCGGCAAACGGTGGCCGATTGCCTGACCGAGGCCATGGATATCGAGGGTTTTCTGGCTGTTTTGCGCGGTCTGCGCGACGGCAGCATCGAACGAGTCGCGGTGGATTCACCCGAACCGTCGGTATTTGCGCACGGTATTTTGGCGGCGCAGCCCTACTCCTTCTTGGACGACGCCCCGCTCGAAGAACGCCGCACGCAAGCCGTTCTCACCCGTCGCACGTTGGACGTGAAGTCCGCCGACGAACTCGGCGCGCTCGATCCGGAAGCGATTCGTCGCGTCCGCGAGGAGGCGTGGCCAGCCCCGACTTCGGCGGAAGAGGTACACGAGGCGTTGCTCTGGATGGGCTATGCGACGCGCGACGAAGCCGCGCCCTGGGCAGGCTGGATTCAGGAACTCGTGCGTGCAGGTCGCGTGCTGCTCGAAGGCGAGCGCTGGTTCGCGTACGAGGCTTCGCGAGATCCGAAGGAAATTCTGCGCGGGCGCCTGGAAGCGCTCGGACCAATCGTCAGTGACGATCCGCTGTTGTTCGAGTTGGAAGGGGAGGGCTTCGTGCTCCGCGGGCGTTTCGAGGGGCGTCCCGGCTGGTGCAGTCGGCGGCTCCTGGCGCGCATCCATCGCTACACACTCGAGGGCTTGCGAAAAGATATCGAGCCCGTCACCCCCGGCGATTTCTTGCGCTTTTTGGCGGCTTGGCAGCACTTGGATGCCGATCGCAAACTGGACGGTCCACGCGGCGTGTTGGAAGTGATCCGTCAACTGTCGGCTTTCGAAGTGCCGGCGTCGGCTTGGGAATCGAGCGTGCTGCCGGCGCGTGTGCGCAACTACAAACGCGAGTGGCTGGATGAACTCACTCTTTCGGGTGAGGTCGTTTGGGGGCGGATCTGGGGCAGCGGCTCGGCGACGATCCGCACCACCCCGGTGTGCCTCGTCCCGCGAGACGAGCTCGATGCGTGGCTCGCTCTCGGCAGCGCACCAACTATCGGCGACCTGGGACACGCGGCAGGCGTGCTGCACGGCTTGCTCGCCAGCGGAGGCGCGCTGTTCGCTCAAGCGCTGCAACGCGCGTCTGCCCTTCACCCGGACGAGCTCGATGAAGGCCTCGCCGAATTGATCGCGCGCGGGTTGGCCACTTGTGATTCGTTCAGTGGTCTACGCTCGCTGCTGCTCAGTGTTTCGAAGCGCCGCTCGGCCGCCAAGATGGCCGGCCGCTGGAGTTTGCTGCAGCACGATGGCCGGCATCCCCCGTCCGCGGAGTTCGTGGCGCGTCAGCTCCTACAGCGCACGGGCGTCGTGTTCAGAAAGACCGTTGCGCGTGAGAAGCAGCCGCTGCCTTGGCGCGATCTGGTGCGCGTGCTTCGCACCCTGGAAGCGCGCGGTGAGGTGCGCGGAGGCCGCTTCGTGGCTGGCTTCGACGGGGAACAGTACGCGCTTCCCGAGGCGGTTCCCTTGCTGCGCTCGGTCCGGCGGCGCGGTCCCACCGAGCCCGTATACGCTTCTGCTGCGGATCCGCTCAACTATCGCGGTATCCTCACCCCCGACGAACGAATCTCACCGCTGTCGCGCCAGAAGGTGTTGGTCGCTTAGGGACGCGCGCGCAAGCTCGAGGAGGGTTCATGATTGAAGGGCGTTGCCACTGCGGAAAGACATCTTTCCGGATCGAAGGCGCGCTGCCTTCGACCGTGACTCGCTGCACTTGTTCCGTCTGCACCAAGCGCGGCGCGCTGAACGCTTACTACCGCCCAGAACAGTTCTCGGTCATCGCGCAGGCGGACCAGATCTATCGCTGGGGCAGCCAGCTCGTCTCTAGCCATTTCTGCGGCGAATGCGGCTGTGCCACTTACTGTGAGAGCCCCGCCTTCGCGCCCGACGGCAGTTGGAACGCGAACACGCGAGTGATCGCCGTCAATGCACGGCTGCTCGACGACTTCGACGCGGATGCGGCACCCGTCACCGTTGTCGACGGCAAGAGCCGCACGGTGCAGCGAATGCCGCGCTGCGAGTCCTGACTCGCGTTCCGTCAGCCCGCGGTCGCCAAGAACTCATTCACGGCACTCGCGAACAGCGCGGGCGCGGTGAGCATAGCCACGTGTTGTTGCCCGGCGAGCTCGGCCAGAGTCGCGTTGGGCAGGCGGGCGGCGATGGTCTCGGCTGCGGCGCGCATACGCTCTGGGCTTGCAGAGCCGAGCAACATCAGAGTTCGAGTTCGAATTCCGGCAAGCTCCTCGGGATCGGCCGAGAACGAGCGTTGAATGAGAGAATCGTAGGGAACCGTGTGGGCGAGACCCTTCACCATGGGCGCCCACGCGGCACCGGCTTTCATGCTCAATAGTTCGGCTTCCGAGGCGCGCGGCCCTTCGCGAAGAAAAGTCTCCACCGCGGCCTCGGGCTGCCCTTGCGCCAATAGGGCCGCTAGGCGCTCGGGCAAATCAGCAGAGATGCAGTCGGGGGCTGCGAAGAACACTGGCGGTTCGTAGACGATCAAATGTTCGAGGTTGGGCGGCCTTCGCTGTGCGACTTGCAGGGCCAAGATTGCGCCCGATGAATGCCCCAAGAGATCGATCGGCCCCGTCAAAGCGGTGAGCACTGCCAATACGTCTTCGATCTCGCGTTCGGGCGCGTAATCCGAGCCACTTCCGCTCTTGCCGCGGCCTCGTCGGTCGATCACGATCACGCAGCGCTCCGAAATGAGCGGCGCTACTTTGAGCCACATCTCGCTCGCGAACAGCGCCCCCGATACGATCACCAGTGCGCGTCCGTCGCCGTAGCGCTGAGCGTTGATGAGCGTGCCGTCTGGGGACGTGACCAGGAGCTGTGCCATGCCGCAACTTTGCGACGGAACGCGCATGGCGGCGACCGAATTCGTGCTCGGCCGACGCTACTCGGCCTCTTCGATACAGACTTCGCGCGCAGCGGCTTTCAGCTTGCCGGATTTGATCTCGGCGAGCGCCGCCGTGCGCTCTTCCTGGGTCAGCTTTTGCTCGATGCACTCGATGGATAGGTCGAGTGAACTCAGGTCGTCCGGGGTCAAGAGTATGGTCTTGTCGCGTTTTTGTACCCAGACGCTGAGCATCTTGAGCTTCTTGAGATCACGCTCCTGCATGGCGGTGATCGCGGTCTCGATCGACACGCTGCGCGCGGCGAAGCGCTCCATGCCGTCGAGCGGGCGGACGCTGCGGTTCCCGCGGATCGGCTTGTCCTCGTCTTTCTGACAAGCCAGCGCGGTAAGCGCCGCGCCCAGCACGGCAGCGCGCCGGATCCAACGAAACTTGACGAAACCCATCGGAATCATTGAGCACAACCTGCCGCCCAAAGTCACGCGCCAGCTGCGCAAGGAACATAATATCGCGCCACCAGGAACGTGCTCGGGGGTCCTCGGTGGCTGGCACGCCCGAACGGTTGTAAACTCTCCGGGCCGCGGCGAAGGGCGCCGCGAGATGGAGGCCGTCATGAACCGATGGGTAATCGTGATCGCGGTGACTGCGTCGTCATTGGGCTTTGGCTGCCAAGATGAGGTGCGCTGCGAAAAAGAGCGCATGGATCTCAACAAGGCCTGGTCCGAGCTTCGTGCAGCAGCCACCCACCATAAGTTGGAAGGCACGGACGTGTCGACTTGGGCGGTGATCGAGAACAAAGCTGAGCTGCTCGAGAGCTCGTTCATGACCCGGCAGGTGACTTGGAATAGCGCCAAGAAGGCCAGCGATACCATCGCCTCCAAGCTGCCAACCCTCGAGTCCAGCGAGGGGGTCAAGCTGGCCGGCTTCCGAAACTCCGCGGAGACCGCGATCAAGCAGCAGAGTAGCTTCGAGAAAGAGTGCCGCTAAAGCTCGCGGGTCGGTGCTAAAAACGCACCATGAATGACGCCGCACAGCTTCCCTCGGTCTTCGCTCCCGGCAACGTGGCGCTGATCACCGGCGCGGCCAACGGGATTGGCCTCGCCGCCGCGCGGCGCTTCGCCGGTCTCGGAATGAAGATCGTGATGGCAGATTTGGGCGGCGCGGCGCTGGAACGCGCGGCTGCCGAGGTCGCAGCACTCGCCGAGAGTGACGTGCTCGCCGCCGCGACCGATGTCTCGCAACGTTCGCAGATGCAGCGCTTGCATGCGGAAGTCGAGCAACGCTTCGGTACGGTATCGGTGTTGATGAACAACGCGGGCGTGGGCAATAACCCGGGGTTGCCTTGGGAAAATGGCGACGCTTGGCAGAAGCTTTTGGACGTGAACCTGTGGGGCGTCATGCACGGCGTGCAAGCGTTCTTGCCGAGTATGCTTGCTTCCGAGAAGCCGGGCATGGTGATCAACACCGGCTCGAAGCAGGGCATCACGAGCCCACCGGGCAACTATGCGTACAACCTGTCCAAGGCCGCCCTGCGAAACTACACTGAGTCCGTGTCGCACGCGCTGCGCGGCGCATGCGGTGCACGCATCTCGGCGCACTTGCTGATCCCCGGCTTCACTCACACGGGGATGACGGGCGTGGTCGAGAAGCCCGCCTCGGCCTGGACCGCCGAGCAAGTCGTGGAATTTCTGCTGGAGCGCGTCAGCGCGGGTGATTTCTACGTCCTGTGTCCAGACAACGCCGTCGACCGTGCGACCGACGAGCGCCGCATGCGCTGGGCCATGGACGACATCATCCTCAATCGCCCGGCGCTCTCGCGTTGGCACCCGGACTACGAGGCCGAATTCGCGCGCTTCATGGCAATGCCCTAAACTGCGCGCGGCAATTGACCGGATCGCGCGGGCCGAGTAGCTCCTGTGCGCAGACGATGTCGACGCCCAAGAAGCCCCCGCGCCCCTTGCTGGAACGCATGGGCGGGCGCTTTCTCGAGTCGGGAAAATTCGCGCCCGCGCAGGCGGACGATCCGATCCACGTACTCAACCCCGTCGAACGAGCGGGGCTGCTGCGAGTGACGCGTGGCGCCGTGCTGCGTGCAGCACTAGCTGGCGCGATCAACGCCGCGGCGACCGGTCTGGGCGCCTTGTTCGCGGCGCACGTGCTGGGACACGAACCGGAGCACGCCACCCTGCTGCAGCACATCTCCTATTGGGGGCTGTTCGGCGTCTTGGCCCTGATCGCCGCGGTGCTCGAGATCGCGTACCTGTACTGGGATGGCTTACGCGCGGTGCGCGCGCTGTCGCTCGTTGCGGGCCTGCAACTCGATTCGCTCGAGAATTTGGACGTCCGCTATGCGCTGGCGCGCGCCGCCTTCGAGCTACCCAATCCGCCCGACGCGACGTTCGGCGTGAACCCGCACCGCGAGGCCAGCAAATTCACGCTCGCCACGGCATCGCTCGTCTACAAGCTCAAGATCTCCGTCACCAATTTCGTGTTCAAGGCGATCGTAGAGCGGGCCATCGGTCGCTTGGCGACTCGATCGGTGTTGGCGTTCACCGCGATCCCGATCAACGCCGTTTGGAACGCGCTCGTGTGTTGGTTCGTGCTGCGCGAAGCCCGGATTCGGGTGATGGGCCCCTCTGCGGCCAGCGAGATGCTCGATATCATCTTCCAAGGCGAGCCGCCGCCGTCGCCCGCGTTGATCGCCGCGATCCACTGTGCGCTGGGGGCCGCGGTGGTGCGCACGAGCGAGCTGCATCCAAATCACATCTCGCTGATGCGTGAACTGCGACAGCGCTTCGGCGAGCCGCCGGCCGGCATCGAAGTCGACGATACGCGCGCGTTCTTGGGGTCACTCGAGCACCTCACGCCCGCCGAGCAGCGCACCGCGCTGCGAGTCCTCACCGTCGCCGCGATCCTCGATGGGCGCTTGGTCAAGCGTGAGCGTCGCTTGCTGCTGGAGGCGTACGAGGCGGCATCGATTCCACCCGCGCTCGACCATGTGGAGCTCCTGCGCAAGGCGTTCGTGAGCGGAGACCCCATCTTGGGTCCCGAGCTCTTGGCTTCGGCGCGCTAACCGTCGCTCGGCTCTTCCGCGTCAGGCGCGGAGTCCAAGCGAGCGCCCGCCACGCTCGTCTCGAGTTGCTTCTTTTGCAGGGCGTCTCGTGCGCGCTCGGCTTTGCTGCGACCGTGCAGGCGGCGATTGGTCTCTGCTTGCTTGACCCGGTCAAGCTTCGCTTTCTGCTTCTTGAACTTGTTCAGGTTGACGACGTTGCTCATCACGCGGCAAGCCTGATTGGACTCAGCTGGACGTTCTGGCGCAAGCGCCGGAAGGAGCCGGGCGCCACGCCGTGCTGACGCTTGAACGCACGGCTGAACGCGAACTCCGAAGTGTAGCCGACGCGCAATGCAACTTCTGCGAGAGCCTCGTCAGTGCTCTCGAGCAGGCTGGCCGCGAGCGCGAGCCGCAGCTCGTTCAGAAAGCGCCGCGGCGAGCGGCCGCTGACGGCGGTGAAGCGTCGCGCAAACGCGGCGCGTGAGAGGCCCACCGCGCGCGCCAAGCGCTCCACGGTCCAAGGCTTGGCCGGCTCGGCTTGTAGCAGCCCGAGCGCACGCGCAATGCGCCGATCGAGTGCCCGGCCCGCCGCGGGTTGGCGCAGCAGGAGCGCGCCTGCTTCGACTCTTTCGGACTTTTGCGTCGCGCCGCGGATGGCGCAGCCCCCGCGCACGACCAGAAGCACCGTGTCCGAATCCGACAACACGAGTTGTGCGCCCTCGGCGAGGTGGTGAACGTTGCGAGTGCGACCCTTCATACTCCGAAGACTGCGCCGCCGCCGCTCGATCGTCCAGCACGGTGAGCGGAACGGCTAAAACTTCGAGCGCTCCAGCTATGGCAGAAACGGCCCCGAGGGCGCAGCTATCGGTAATGATTGAAGCCAATGGGGCGAGCGCAGCCACCGACGAAGTAGCGGGGCGGTCACGAGTGGAAAGAAGCCTGTACGAAGCGCGCACGGTGCTCTTGTTTGGCGAAATCAACATGATCCTAGCCGAGCGAATCAGCGCGCAACTTTTGGCGCTCGCCAGCGAAAACGATCGGCCGATCCGGGTGGTGATCAACTCACCGGGCGGTCACGTAGAGTCAGGCGACACCATCTACGACGTGCTCCGGTTCATCGAACCCGAGGTGACGATTTTGGGCACCGGTTGGGTCGCGAGCGCGGGAGCTTTGATCTTCGCGGCCGTGCCGCGACAGCGGCGTATTTGTCTGCCCAACACGCGCTTCATGTTGCATCAACCATCGGGCGGCGCAGGCGGCCCTGCCTCGGACATCGAGATCGAGGCCCTGCAAATCATGGCCGTGCGCGCGCGCTTGAATCGCATTTTCGCGGATGCCACCGGACAATCGCTCGAAAAGATCGCGCGCGACACCGATCGCAATCACTGGCTGAGCGCCGAGGAAGCGGTGGCTTATGGCTTGGTGGGCCGTATCGTCGACAGCGAGAGCGCTCTTCCCCCGAGCAGGGGCGAGCCGCAGCCGTAGGATTTTCGGGTCACGCGGGGCGCCCAGCTCGACTCATGGAGAAATCCACGGTTTCACGGCTGGGCGTCCGCGCCGCCGAAGGCTGAGACGCCGCGCGACGTGGTGCGTGACCATCCAAAAAAGAACGACTGTCTCAGCGCAGACCACCAGAGGCGAGCAGTGTTTCGCCGGTCAACCAACGCGAGTCTTTCGAGGCCAGAAATACTGCGATATCGGCGATCTCTTCCGGTTGCGCCACGCGACCGAGCGGGGTTTGCGCGGCCAGCGTTTTCTCGAAATCGGAGCCGATGAAGCCTGCGCCGCGGGCCCCCTCGGTATCGGTCATTCCCGGGTTGATCGAGTTCACGCGGATCTTTCGCGGCCCGAATTCACGCGAGAGCACGCCGGTGATGGCATCCACCGCGCCTTTGGTCGCGGTGTAGACGGCGCTGTTGGGCGGTGTGATGCGAGTGACCGCGGAGCCGATATTGATCACGCTCCCGCCCTCCGGTAGGTGCTTGGCGGCGGCCTGCGTCACGAGCAAGAGGCCGAGCACGTTGGTATTGAACTGCCGGTGAAAGTGCTCTTCGGTGATCGCCTCGATGGGCGCGAACTCGTAGACGCCGGAGTTGTTGACCAGCACGTCGAGGCGGCCGAACGCTTTCAGCGTCTCGTCGACCAATGCCTTCGCGTCGTCTGCCTTCGAGACGTCCGCTTTCACCGCAATCGCGTTTCCGCCTTTGCTGTTGATGGCTTCCACTACTTTGTCCGCGCCCGCCTTGCTGCTGGCGTAGTTCACGACCACCGAGGCGCCCTCGTCGGCCAGAGCCTTGGCGATAGCCGAGCCAATGCCTTTGGAAGCTCCCGTAACAACTGCCACTTTTCCGCTGAGTTTAGCCATGATCGTCCCTTTTTCGGAGGCGGCGACGCGCGCCGTCGTTCGTTAGTTCTAAACTACGGAACAATTGAACTTCGTCAAGGGGTGGCTAGACTGATTCCATGAAGCCGCTGGTTCATCCGGCACTGGAAGACATCACCGTGGAGGGCATCCTGCACGCGCTGTCCGATCCCACCCGCGTCGAGATTTTCGCCAAGATGGCGGACTCGAACGGCTCGGCCAACTGTTCGACCTTCCTGACCGTGAACGAGAAAGCAGTCCCGAAGTCCACGCTGTCGCAACATTTCAAAGTGCTGCGCGACGCAGGGCTGGTTCGCTCGGAGCGCGTAGGGGTCGAGATGCAGAACATCTCCCGCTGCAAGGAGATCGAGACGCGCTTCCCAGGTTTACTGCCTGCAATCGTGAGCGCACTGAGAACTCAGTCCGGTGAGCGCAGCGCAACGCGCGTGAGTGCCAAGAAGACCAAAAACAAATAGTGAACAGCCCTTGACGTTCCGTGTTACGGCCCGCACGAGACAACATGGAGTGCGGCCGTAAACCGTCTGGGCGTCGTAGCGCGTGAAGTTCGGTCGAGCGCCGTGCTTGCTTCTGCTGGTCGCGCTCGCCGGCTTCAGTGTCCAATGTAGCGATCCGCTCGATCTGTGTGCGCCGACGGAAGCAAACTTCGGTTTCTTTTCGAAGGGCGATTGCCGAGTCACGCGCGCCAGTTTCTTCCAAGGGCACGAGTGGCTGACTTGGCTGGGCAATCGAGATTTGCCCGAACGCGAGCGCTTCAACGACGCCGAAGTGCGGCAAATTGCCGAGGGCAATCGGCGTGTGGATTGGCCGCTCGAGTTGCTCGTGCACTTGAACAATAGTGTGGTCGCTTACCTGCTCGCGCTCACGGAGTATATCGAGCGTCCACAAGTGCAGCGCTTCCACTTCTTGCTCGATGACACCAACGACACTCAGCAGGCGTTCGCAGACTCGGCCGCTGAGCTCGAGCGCCTGTCCGTCGAGGCAGTGCGGCTCTGGCCAACGGAGCGCGTGCGCTCGCTGACGCAGCTCGGGCGCGCGAATCACTTGCTGCAAGACTCGTTCAGCGCCGCTCATGCGGTGCGCGAGCCGGAGAATGCTGCCGCTCCCTGGTGCGTGCGCACGATCAAAGCCTATATCGAGCGCAAGCCTGGCTTCGCGGGTCCGGAAATTCTGTATCACGGTGCAGATGAAGGCGAGGGTGCCACGCTCGGTCACACCACTCCCGAAGACTCGATTTACCGCGAAGGGCGTGATTGTCACGAGCCCAGCGGCGCGGCAGAAGTGGAAGCATGCCTGTCGGGTACCGCGCAGCGCGCTCGGCTCGCGTCGCGCAACTACCTGGAGATAATGCACGGCTTGGTCGGGCAGAACGCCTCCCCGGCTGACGTCGAATCTTCGGTCCACGCGGCCTTGGCTGAGTTCATGACCGTGGATTTGAGTCTGTGCCCATGACCGCGCGCTGGACATGGGCGTTGGTCGGTACGGTGCTGGGCACGGCTGCGATGCTCGCGACCGTAGGGCGCAGCTCGCTCGCTCACGGCGAACTGCTGTCGGTCGACGGGCGTATCAGCGTACGTACGGCGTCTCGATTGCTGGCTGACGGCGGCCTGGAGCAGGGTGCAATACTTTCCCGCGAAGCGTCTGCTGCCTTGCCCGAGGCGCAGCACGCGTCGGCCGCACTTTCGAAAATACCCGGCCAATTTGCGCCTGCCGCGGTAACCCTCGAGCTGAACTCGATGCGTGCGCCGGGGGTGCCACCGATACTCGGCGTGGAGTGCCACCGAGAAACGGGCGCGTTGCTGCTGGGGAGCACAGCACATTTTCTTCCCCAGGGCGTTTGGCTGCACGAGCTTTCACACACGCGGTTGCACGGTGCTCGGCCGAGCGCGCTGCTCGCCAAGCGCGTAGTCACCGCACTCGAAGAGGGCGTCGCTGACGACTATGCGGCCGTATTCGGCGGTTCACCGTTGCTCGGCTTCGGTGCGGAGCACCGCGATCTGCGGCATCCGCCGAGTGTCGGCGCGAGCGATTGGGCCAGCTTGGCCTTTCCGAATTTCGATCCGCACCGCTTGGGCTGGGCGTTCGGCGCGGCCCTGTACGCGGCCGAGCCTCGGGCGGGCGCGCTGTTGGAGGAAGCAATCGCTTGCCTCGACGGCCCGGGGCCGCTCGGCGCGGCCGAAAGCCCGGCAAGCGCCATCGCGAGCTTGCTCGCATCCTGCCCCGAGCCCGGCCGGAAAAGCTTCGAAGCGTTGCTCAGTGACTGGCTGCCACCCGCGTTCTTCAACGAATCGAGCCCACCATGACGCGCCTTTCCCTCGCCTTTGCCGTGTTCGTCTCGCTCGCCTGCGTGAACTGCACGTTCCATCACAGCAAGCAGGCCTTGTGGGCGGGCTCCGCACCAGCACCGCGCGCCAACGCTACGTTCGTCAGCAGCGAGGACAGCGGGCTGATGCTGTTCGGCATCTTCACGCTCTCCGAGCCCGATCACTACGCGGTGCTGCTCGAAAGAGCGCGCAGGCAGTTTCATTGCGACCGCATGCGCGATGCGCAACTCGACTTCTATACCGAGTATTGGATCCTGGTCTCGTATCCGATCAGTCGCATCACCTTGATCTGTGAGCACGACCCTGTGCCTCGAGGGCAGCCATGAGCCTCGGCGGCTGGTGCCCGCGGCTCGGAGCCCTGGCAACGGCGATCCTCTTGTTGAGTAGCAAAGCAGCAGGCCAAACGCGTCCGGATAAAGTCGAGCCGATCATGACTGGCCCGGTGCTGCCGCCCTCGCTGGTGCCCGAAAAGCCCGCCTACTTACGGCTTGGTCTGGGTCTGGAACGCTTCGGCAACGCCTCCCGCAACAGCGACTATCTGCTGGCGGTCAGTGGCATCTATCGCTATCGCTCGCTCGGCCCCAACGCTTCGTTCCTGGCCAAACCGAATATTGGCACCGCGTCTTACGAGACATCGCGCTTCTTGCTCGGGCTGGGCATGCGCGGATACGCGCAGCTGCTCGGCACGGAGTTCAGCTGTGGCATCGGCGTGCTCGGTGAGCTGCGTTTCGAAGATCATTTCTGGCTGCTCCAAGCCACGCCGTTCGAGCTCAGCGCGGTCGTCTATCGTCGGCGTACGTTCGAGGTCGAATTGACGGTCGGCATGCGCGTGGTCATGGCCGGCAAGTTGATCGACTCGTTTTTGCTCGATCCCAACGGTTTTCACAGCGAAGACGCACAGCTCGGCCTCGACCGCGCGCGGCACGACGACCGCGCCCGTGGCTTCATTCGGCTGATCTTCTCGCGGAGGCTCGATTGACGCGCTGGCAGGCGATGCCGATCGCGCTCGGCCTGTCGTTGCTCGCCGCTGCTCGCCCCTGCGCAGCCAAGGACTTCGGTCTGCACACTCCGTCAGGGCGTCAGATCTACGATCGAGACGAAGAGTTCGCCAACGTCGCGAACACCCGGCAACGCCGCTTCGTCGTGGAGGCCGCCGCGGGCGCCGGCCCCGAGGGCAACGTGGCAGCCTTGGTCGGCTTGCTCAATTGGCCGGTGCGCAGGCTCGATCTGTACGCGGGCTTCGGCTACGAGGCCAACCCCTCGCGCCACTATACGCTTTCCGCCCGCTACACCTTCAACCTGAACGGCTTTCGTCCGTACGTGGGCGCGGGCTACCTGTACAACGATCTGTATCGGCTCGGCACCTTCACGCACGAGACCTTCGCCGAGATCGGCTACACGTGGGTGATTCACGACACGTTTCGATTTTCGATCGGGCTCGGCACGCGCTACCGAGTTTACCTCGGGGTTCGCGATGCCTCGCTGCTCTCCAGTGAGCAAACCGATCCCGACCTTCTGAGTGAGCAGGCCGATTCTGTCGTGCCCTGGGTACCGACCCTCGCGCTGCGTTTCAGCCGCGCGTTCTGAGCTCACTAGTCCGCGGCCAAGTAACGCAGCACGAGATCGGTGAGCTCATCGACCAGGGTTTCGGAATCCAACCCCGCTGGGCGCTCGACCACGCAGGCCAACATACTCGCGCGCACGGCCTGATAAACCACGAACGCTGCTGCGTCCAAATTCGTGCGGCGGATGCGCAGGTTTGCGAGGGTCAAGAAGCTGCGGACGACGGCGATGATGCGCATGTCGAAGGCCTGCACGCGTTCGGTGGGGGTGACGCTCAGCCCCTGCACGACGAGTAAGCGGTGCAGCGAAGGAGCCGCGCTGTGCAGCTCGAGCAACCCCTCGATCACCGCGCGTGCGACTTCGCGATCGGTGCGGTAGGCGCCGCGGGTCAAGACGCGGTTCATCATCTCCGTGGCCCGCTCGAACTCGCGATCTTGGAGCGCATCCAAGATCGCCTCTCGATTGGCGAAGTATTGATACAAGGTACCGACGCTCACGCCCGCCACTTCGGCGATGCGAGAGGTGGTCGCAGCGTCCGATCCTTCTTGTTCCAAAATCCGAATCGTGGCCTCCAAAATGGCGGCTACGGTGACCTTGGAGCGCTGCTGTTTCGGCCCTTTTCGTGCGGCATTGCTCTCGTGTCGCTTGCTCATGGTCAAACCTGAAAGTGAAGCGAATGGCGCGTGTCGCTCTGGAAACCCATGATCGAATCGAGCGAGCGGCGCATCAGCGGCTCGCGACGCTAACACGGGGAAGCCATCATGCAGCTACGATTCATTGCCGACCGACGCACTCTGTTCTGGGCCTTGATCTTGTTCCCGGCGTTGCCGGTCTTGTCGTACGTGCGTCCCGCACTCGCGCCTTGGCTCTTGCCGTTCGCGCTCTACCTTTCGTATTGCTCGGGTGTGCTAGCGCACAACCACAATCACGCGCCCGTGTTTCGTGACAAGCGCCTGAACTCGCTGTACTCGGCGTGGTTGTCGTTCTTCTATGGTTGCCCGCTGTTCGTTTGGGTGCCGACCCACAATCAGAATCATCACCGCTATTTGGATGGCCCTGGCGATGCCACGCGAACATCGGAGCATGCTGCCAAGGACTCGTTGTGGGCCGCGCTCTGCTACCCAACGCGCTCTGCGATTGCGCAAATGCCGGCGGTTTGGCGCTATGTGCGAGACGCTCGGCGGCATCACTCCGCGCGCTTCCGGCAGATCCTCTTGGAGACTGCTACCGTCACGCTTGGTCACTTCGCGGCGGCGGGGCTCGCGTTGTATCTGTACGGCCTCGCACGCGGAGCGCTGCTGTATGCGTGCGCGCTGGGCGTCCCCGCCCTATACGCAGCGTGGTCGATGATGTTCACCAACTATCTGCAGCACGTGGGCTGCGACCACGCTTCCGCCGACGACCATTCACGCAACGCGATCAGCGGTTGGATGAACTGGCTGGTGTTCGACGCCGGCTACCACACGGTCCATCACGAACACGCCGGCACTCACTGGAGCGCTTACCCCGCTCTGCACGCCGCACGCGCCGCGCGCATCGCTCCGCACTTGAACCAAAACACCTTGCTCGGATTTTGCGCGCGAAGGTACGTGCTGGACCCGCTCACGCGGCGCACGAACGCTGCACCGTCGCAGGTTCCGTTGGTCGAGGCCAGAGCCGTGCGCCGCGCGGGCGCTCACTGGGACTGATTGCGACACCGGCCCCGATCGCGAATTTCGCGATAATTACGCATAAAACCCCGGTGCCGGGGTTGGCAGCCATATTGCATTGGTGTTCTGCAGCGGCGCACGGCGCCCCGACAACGGAGCATCATCATGTTTACCATCCTGCTGATCGTTTTGATTCTCGCCCTCATCGGTGGTGGCCTCGGGCATTCCCGTTTTGGCTACGCGGGTTGGTCGCCCGCTGGGCTCTTGGTCGTAATTCTGTTGTTCATGTTGTTCACCGGCCATCGGGTCTGAACGACGCGCGCGCAGCGGGTACACGCTCGTCGAGCGGTTCACGGCCATCGCGATCGTCTTCGTCTGGGTGCCACTCTCCACCGTGGCCCGAGAGCGAGTCCATATCGATGGAGAACTGCGCTTCGAGCTGTGCCCGCGCCGCCTTGGCCAGGGATAGGCGACGACTCTCGTCGCCGAACACGGGCAACAGCTCTTCGAGGTTTTGCACGTTGTGAAGGCGGAACCGGTCGGCGCGTTCGCGTGCTTCGTAGGGGGCTACGCCCAGGTGTTCGAGCGCGCGGCGCCCGAGTCGCAGCGCGGACTCGAACGTCTCACGCTCGATATGGCGGATCTTGAATTGCCGCAGCTTGATGTAGTGGCCTACGTTGCGCGCGCGAGCGATGATCCGCAAATGTGGGAAGTGCTCCTGCGCGACTTCCGCCAACTTGATGCTCGCGTTGACATCATCCAGCGCGATCACCAATAGTTTCGCGTGGGCCGCTCCCGCCGAATGCAATAAATCCAGCCGCGTCGCATCGCCGTAGAAGATTCGAAAGCCGAACTTTCTCAGGATCTCGATTTGATCCGGGTCATGGTCGAGCACCGTCGCGCGCGTCCCGCTCGCAAACAGCAAGCGGCCGACGATCTGGCCGAAACGGCCAAAGCCGGCGATGATCACCGGCGCATGGTGATGCTCGATCACATCATCCGGGCGCTCCTCGCTCGTGCCGCGCGCGCTGAGCTTCTCGCTCACGATCAGTAAGAGCGGGGTGAGCGCCATCGATAGCGCTACCACCAGCGTCAGCATTTCATCCCACTTACCCGGTAAGAGCCGGGCGCGGCTCGCTACACCGAAGACGACGAAGCCAAACTCGCTGCCCTGCGCGAGCAGCGCGGCGAACAGCCAGCGCTGTGTCGTGGGCACGCCGAGGCGCGGGGCGATCACAGCGAGACCGCCACCCTTGAACACGGTCAAGCCCGCGACCAAACCCAAGATCAGCAGCGGGCGCTCCGCGATCAGACTGAAATTGATGGACATGCCCACGGCGATGAAGAACAAGCCGAGGAGCAAGCCTTTGAATGGCTCGATGTCAGTCTCCAGCGCGTGTCGATATTCCGAGCCGGCCAAGACCACGCCGGCCAAGAACGCGCCCAGTGCCATGGACACGCCGACGGTGTCCATCAACTCGGAAATGGCAACGACGAGCAGCAGCGAGAAACCCGTGAATACCTCGCGTAGGCCGGTGCGAGCCATGATGCGCATCACGGGACGAGTCAGGTAGCGCCCCGCGACGACCACGAATAAAATCGCGGCCAGCACCTTCAACACCGCCAAAATCCCGCCGCCCTCGCTCTTTCCGCCGGCCAGCATCGGTACCAAGGCGACCAACGGAATGGCCGCGATGTCTTGGAACAGGAGCACCGAGAAGCCGGCGCGGCCGAGCGGCGCGTTCAGCAGATTGCGCTCGCGCATGGTTTGCACCGCGATTGCCGTCGAGGACAATGACAGCGCGAGACCCGCGACGAGTGCCGCTTGCCAAGGCAGGCCTACCGCCCACGCCCCCAAAGCCAAGAGCGCTCCACACACTCCGAGCTGCAACGCGCCGCCTCCGAACACCGGCCCGCGCAACCCCCAAAGGCGCTTCGGATCGAGCTCGAGCCCGATCGTGAACAACATCAACACCACGCCAAATTCGGCGAAGTGCAAGATCGATTCGACGTCACGCACGAGCCGCAGGCAATACGGTCCGATCACCGAGCCCGCGATCAAGTAGCCGAGCACGGAGCCCAGCTTGAAGCGCGCGGCGAGCGGCACGAACAGCACCGCGGCCGCCAGATACACCATCGTGTCGAACAGCAAACCATGGTCGCTCATGCGCCGGCTCCTGCGCTGGCGCTCGTACCAATCGACGGACGCGCGATGAAGCTAATCAGCCGCTCGCGGTACTCGATACCGCGCGCGCGCAGTTGCTCGTCCGTCGTGTGGTGCGAGCCGTGCAAAATCAACGGGGGCTGCCAGGTCATGCCGCAGAAACGCGCGGTCTGCTCAATAGGCGGCACGAACCTTTCGAAAGAATGACCATGCATGGCGCCCTCGCGATAAGCGTCGGTGTCACCGCCGGTGGTCGGTACCCACAGGCAGGCCTTGCCACGCAAAGCATCGCCGCCTTTGCCGTATGCCCAGCCGCGCGCGAGCACTTTCTCGAACCACAGGCTCATCAAAGGCGGTGCTGAGTACCAATAAATCGGGTGTTGCCAGACGATCAGTTCGGCCTCGCTGAGCACTGCTTGTTCCGCCGCGACATCGATCGAGAAGTCCGGATAGCGCTCGTACAACGAGCGAACTTTAACACCATCTAAATTGCTCACCGAGGCCAGCAACGTGCGGCCGGCGCGCGATCGATTGGGGTAGGGATGGGCGTAGATGAGGGCGATCCGAGCCATGACGGCAGGAAGATACACGCGCGCGAGGCACTTTGCGCTCGCCGCCGTCGATGCTGCCAAAAGCATCTCTCGCTGAGACGAAATTGGCCGATGTTTCCTGCTCGAAACAGATCGGTTGCTCGCTCGACGCGAGAAATCGAGAGCGGACTCGAGCGCCTGACAGAAACGCGCCGGATCGCATTCGTGCGCGCTGGGAAGAATCCACTCAATCTCGTCGTAGTTCGCAGCCGAAGCAAAACGCGAGCAAAACGCAAGCAGAGCCGCGTGGCCGTGACGCGGAGTTCCATCGCCGTCTGATATCATGATAGGTTCGATTGCTTTTGCTTTGCTCGGAGAACATCCGAGGGAGAGTCGCGGGTAGCTATGGCTGGGATGTTGTCGATAGAGGTCGAAACCGATCGCCCTGGTGAGCGCTTGTCCGTCCATCGCGCGGCTAATCTAACGGGCGTGGAGTTCTGGTCGGTGCGAGATTCGATGCGCCACTGGGCCATGCATCACGACACGTTCACGGCAAGCTTGGTCGCTGGTCGCCCGTCGATGAACGCAACCTGGTCGTATCGGGGGCGCAAGCAGGACATCTCCACGGGACAGATGCAGCTCATGGAACCGGGTGAGGCACACGCCACCACGCGGGTGTCCGAGCCCGCTTCGTTCTTCGTGATTTGGTGGCACCCGGACGTGCTCGCGAACGCCGCGGAATCCATTGGGCTACGGGGCGCCGTGCACCTCAAAGTCTCACAGACGAACCATCCCGGCTTGCAAGCGTCGTTTCAAGGCCTCTTTACGGGCGTTCAGCACGAAGGTGATCCTGGGTTCGTCGAAGAACGATTTCTGGAGAGCACGTTGCAGCTGCTCGAATCGTGCGGCGAGCGCAAGCCGCCCTTACGCCCGCCCGGGAGCCACCCCGCAATGAGCAAAGTGCGCGCACGGCTCCACGACGAGTTCACGCAAACGCTCTCTCTCGAACTCCTTGCGAAGGAAGTGGGGCTGTCCAAATTCCACGTCGCGCGCTGTTTCAAGGAGGCCACCGGCGTGCCTCCCCACAAATACCAAAAGCTACTTCGCCTTCAGAGCGCGCGCCGCCACATCGAACGCGGCTCCTGCGTCCGCGAAGCCGCGGCCGCGGCGGGCTTCGCGGATGAAGCGCACCTCAGCCGCTCCTTCCGCGATTGGCTGGGCGTTTCGCCCGGCACTTGGCGTCGGGCCAACGTTGCCAAAGTCTGCACCTCGCTCCCGTGCGCCATCGCGACATGACCACGACCGATTTTCGTCGCGTCCTCCTCTGACGTCAACGGAGCGGCGGTTAGTTCGAGATTTCGTAGCCGAGGTCGACGAAGACGGCGCGATCGAGGTGCGTGAGCGCTGACCGCTCACCGTTCGATTGCCCGGGATCCATCAAGGTGTCCGTGCCGTCGGACTGCAGATGATCCTGGAAATGTCCGGCGTCGGCTCCGAGCGGCACGGGGCCACCGTAGTTCGCCTGGGCGGCGGGCCCGACGAACGACGTTCCGGAAGTGAAGTTGGTGAACGCCATGCAGCTGGCGAAGCCGAGTATGTGGCCGAGTTCATGCTCGGCGATGGACACGAAGTCGTAAGCTGCAGGCGGGATATCGTCGGAAGTCGCCGGCGTCGGATCGAAGAAGAAATTCGAGGACGCTTTGAAGCTGATCGAGCCTGCCCAAGGCTCGAAATCCGCGCCATCACGGCGCGCCGCGAGGGCTGCCGCGAGAGTCGGGTCGTCCGTCATCGCAGTACCAGAGGGGCCGCTTCGGCCCAACCCGGGGATTGCCTCCGAGGTGCCGACGAACACCAATAGGTCGTCGATATCTTCCTCGATCGCGCTCACCATCAGATACTCGTCGCGGTTTTCTGGGTTGCGTACCCGAAGGCCGGTGCCCTTTGGCACCGTCTCGAAGTCATCTCGAATGTAGTTCGACCAAGCGGCGCCCGCCGCTTCGAGCGCGGCGCGTCGTTCGGGCGTGAAGAAGCCGACGGTGTCGAAGCGATAGTCGAAACGAATACTGAAGCGGTGCGATGACGCGCCGCCTCCGCCCGAAAGCCCGCCACTGCCCGCGAGCCCGGCGCCTCCCGCCGCGTTGGCTCCTGCCGCTCCACCGTTGCCTCCTGCAAGCGTGCCAGCAGCACCGGGATTGCTGCCGCCCGCTCCCGCCGTGCCAACTGTGGCGCCGCCGCTGCCCGCGTTGGATCCCGCGGCCGCGACACTCTCGCCGCCCGTCCCAGCGCCGCTTTCGTCTGTTTGGCCACCAGGGTCAGTCGAACTGCACCCGTTGACGACGAGCAGTCCCAGGGCCGTACCCACCACTTGACTCAAGACGCGCATCCGCAAAGCCTCCAATATCCACCGCTCGCCCACCAGAACTGCGACTACTTTAGCACGGCCCGCGCTCCGTTGGTCGCGTTTGCCTGGCTGACCGTCTATAACGATGCGCGAATGAGGGTGAACGGATCGTGAGGTTCTGCCTCCTCGCTCGCAGCATGATCGGCGCAGTCTGTTTCGCCCCATGCGTCTTCGCGCAGTCCATTTCGATCGATGACGATTCGGCGCCAGAAAAGCCGCCTGCGCCTCCGCCTACATCCTCACCCGTTCCCGCACCCGCGCCGGTTCCCGTGACGCCGCCGCAGGCGATCTCCACTCCGATCGGTTATCCCGAGCACGCGCAGGGCGAACGAGAGGTCGTGCTCGAGTTGACGATCGGCAAAGACGGCAGCGTGACGACGGCGCGTGCGATCAGCGGCGAAGAGCCATTCACCGATGCCGCGCTCGCGGCCAGCAAGAGCTGGCAATTTTCGCCCGCTAAACGCGGTGCAGATCCGGTTCTTGCCAAGATCCGCTTCGCGGTGCGTTTTCAGCCGCCACGGGAGGAAGCGGCGCCTGATTCCGCGCGAGTTGCCGCACCGCTGAGTTCGCCGCCCAAAGCGCCCGCTGAACCGGCGATGCAAGAGATCTTGGTGATCGGCCAAAAGGAGCCGATCAAACACACGCTCGGCCGCGCGGACGTGCACGACATGCCGGGCGCCTTCGGAGATCCGTACCGTGCGATCGAGGCGCTGCCCGGCGTGGTGCCGATTGCCAGTGGGCTACCGTATTTTTACGTGCGCGGCGCGCCACCCGGCAACGTGGGCTACTTCTTCGACGGCATACCGGTGCCGTACTTGTATCACTTTGCTGCGGGGCCCGGCGTCTTGCAGCCGGCTTTCGTGGATCACGTCGATCTGTATCCGGGGGCGTATCCCGCCCGCTACGGCCGCTTTGCGGGCGCAATCGTTGCCGGGGAAATGGCGCCGCCCAGCTATCGCTTCCGCGGCGAAGCGAGCGTTCGTTTGATCGACAGCGGCGCGACCATCGAAGCTCCCTTTGCGTCGGGTCGTGGCTCGGCCATGGTGGGTGGACGCTTCTCGTACACAGCCGCGGTGTTGTCACTGCTCGTGCCCGACGTGAAAGTGAACTACTGGGACTACCAAGCGCGCATCCGCTACGACCTAGACAGCAAAAATAGTCTCGAATTGCTCTCGTTCGGCGCGGGTGACTTCTTGTCCGACATCGAAGAGCGCACCCGCTCGACGCAAACCGCGGGGGGCGGCTTCACGTCGCAATCCGTGCGCGAACAACGGACGATCGTGGATGTTGGCTTTCATCGCCTGGATTTGCGCTTGGATCACCGAATCCCCGACGGTAACTGGCGCAACGCGCTGATGCTTGGCCTCGACCGTACGGGCGCCGACAACGGCACCGTGACCGTGCGCAGTCAAATGGTCGGCTTTCGCTCGGAGTATCGCCAAGCGCTCGATAGGCGCACGACCTTGCGCGCCGGCGCAGACGCACTGTTCGAAAACTTGGCTCAACAGGACAACAGTGGCCAAGCCGAGCGCGCCGAGGACGGCACCGCGATCGTCGGGTCGGACGACAACGACGTCACCTTCGGATTCAGTCGGGCGCGCCGAGACTTTACCAGCGGTGTGTGGGGAGATCTCGTGCTCACGGTTGCGCCCAAGCTCGAGATCACGCCGGGCCTACGCGCCGACCTGTTCGTTTCTGGTGGGCGCGTCGCGCTCGCCATCGACCCACGGATCACTGCGCGCTACACGCTATCGAAGAAGCTGACCGTGACGCATGGGCTCGCACTCGTGCATCAAGCGCCGAGCTTCGTCGTGCCCGTGCCCGGCTTCAAACCGTCCTTGGAGGGCGGGTTGCAGAGTGCCGTGCAGTATAGTGCCGGGCTCTCGTACTCGTTGCCAGCCGGCTTCGAGTCCTCGCTGGCCGTGTTTCAGAACGCGTTCTTCAACATGACCGATCTGATTAGCGTGATTCAGTTGCAGAGCACGACCAGCAAGGACGAACCGGATTTCCGCTCCACCGGTCACGCCTATGGTTTCGAGTTGATGCTGCGCCGCAGTCTCTCACGCCGCGTGGGCGGGTTCGCATCGTATACGCTCTCGCGCTCGCTGCGCAGTTCGGGTGAGCTCGAGGGCCCCGCCACGACCGACCGAACGCACGTGCTGAACCTCGCGCTCTCTGCGGATCTGGGCGGAGATTGGCGTGTCGGCGGCCGCTGGCTATTCTACAGCGGCTTGCCCGCGCACGTGGCCTACGTCGCTGCCAGCAAGTCACCGCCGCGCACGCCGCCTTTCTGGCGGCTGGACTTCAAAGTACAAAAACGCTGGTACATCGAGCGCCCCAACGTCTGGTGGGGCCTGGTGTTGGAGGTGCTCAACACTACCTTGAACACGGAGGTGCTGAACGGCGACTGCAACGCATTCGCGTGCAAGTTCGATCGCATTGGGCCCGTGACGATTCCCAGCATCGGCGCCGAGGGCGCGTTTTGAACGGCTTTACTCGGCGCTGCTCGGTGCAGGAGGGGCGGTCGTCACCATGCAACCTGCCAGCGCTTCGTCTTCGGCTACGCACGCCGGCACCAAGCCGTCGCCCGAATCGAAACAAGTGATGTTTGGCTGCTGTTCCAAACAGCTCAGGAGTCGATCGAACTGTGGATTGCAGCGCGCGCCGCCCACTTTCTGTTCGCAGAGCACCACGCAACGCGCGGGGTTGTAGTTTCCGCAAAAGGTATCTTGCACCAGATCGCACCAGCGGTCACAACGCGTCGCCGCGACGGGATAGGCGTCTTGGCAGCCCGCGAGCGCCAGCGCGCTGCCCAGGATCGGGGCGGCGGCACCAGCTATCGCCCGCCCACGAAGCTTGGAGAAGTTCACCTCAGGGCGCCGGGCTGGCCACGTTGACGGTCAGCGTATGCATCGCGTTGCCAGATACCCAACCGACGCTGCCCGTGCTCGGGCCGGCTGGAAAACGGAACAGCGGTGCACTCTTGACGAATTCGATGCCGGACGCCGCCTTGGCGGCCCCGAGCGGCTTCAGCGTCGAGTCGAGCAACAGCGAATACCAATCGATCTTCTTGTTCGTACGCTGTGTGGAATCCCACAAGCCGTAGGAGACGAATAGTTTGTCGCCCAACACTTCGACCTTGGGTGTCGTCGCCTGAATGTTGCCGGTGTTCGTGGTGAGCCAGGCTTCGGACAAGGTGGCACCGGTCGTGCCGTTGGCGAGCAAGATGCGCACGTCGCGCGCGGTTCGACCTTGGGCCGTGGTGTGGACGATCACGAAGCGCCCGTCCGCCAGTTTGATGAACTGGCCGGTCTCGGTGTCGGTCTTGTTTTCGCCCTCGTCGCCCGCGATCATGAAATAGGATTGATCGAAGGTCGTGTTGTTCTTCTTCGTGTAGCTATCCAGGGTCCAGGCGGAGAAGCCCAATTGCCGGCCGGGGAAGGCGTCCCCATGTGCCAGCGTGTAAGAAACGCCCTGGTCGATCAGCAGTCGTTGATCGAAGTTGTGCGAATAGAACCAGCCCGCGCCCGTCTGCGCGGGATTGCTGCCACCGACTTTGGCTTGCACGCCCGTGGCCGGATCGAAGTAACCGAAATAGCCGGCTTGATGGCGAACTCCGTTGTCCGCGCCGTTATCACCCCAGGCCATTTGATGCGCGACATACAGCACGAGCTTCTGATTCGTGACATCGAAGCCGAGCACGCCCGAGCCTGCCGCTCCGGCGTTGCCCTTGGACAGGTCCTTGATGTTGTCCTTGTCGCCGAAGACCAAGGTGTCCCAAACTTTGGTCGTGAAATCGGCGCTGGTCGACTTGGCGACCTTCAGCTCGTTGCCATCGACGTCATTGGGGTCGTCTTGGGTATTGGTCTTGAAAGGGTGATCGGCGCAATATGCCAGGTAAAACGCACCACTGGGGTCGACCGTGAAACCGAGCAAGCGATACGACGAAATGCCGGTCGCCACCGTTGAACCAGTGCCGAGCGCAGGGTCGATGTGCGTGATGTAGATCATGCCGGGCGAGGGCAGCGCAAACGGTTTGCCCTTGCCGTTCGTGTAGTCGAGCCACGCGACATCGAGCCCGCCATCTGCGCGCACGGCGGGGACGATTTGGGTTTGAAAGCCGAAATTCGCCAACGGGCTCGGCGGGACGAAGCCGTCGTCGAAAAAATCCTCGGCGACATTGAAGGCCTTGCCCGCGCTCACCGCGATCGGGTGCGCGGTAATCGAGACCTCGCTGACGGGGCCCATGCCACCGTGAGCAGTGCCACCTGCCGCAGCTCCCGCTTGGCCTGCCTGGTTCGTGCCGCCCGCGCTACTTCCGCCCGAGCTCGGTGCGCCGGATGCGCTCGGTGCGCCGGATCCGCTCGGTGCGCCGGACGCGCTCGAGCCGCCGGACGCGCTCGAGCCGCCGGACGCGCTGCCATTGCCAGCTGAATTGGCCCCCGCCGTCGCAGGCAGGGAGCCAGCGTCGGATTTGCTGCTGCAAGCGCCGAGCGCGATGCAGGCTGCGAACAAACAGTAGTGTCCCCGCGCTGCACTGCGCACGGATCGCAATTTCGAGCTGAGTTCGTTCATGATACGGGTGACCTAGGGGCAAAGCAGTACTGCGCTTTCCCATATAGCCATGAGTACCCGGAACGGCCCGCAAAAGGCGCACCGGGCGACTAAAGTCACACGTTGTGCCCAAAGGTGAGCGAGCGGGTCGGCGGAATTATCGCGCCAAATCGGCAGAGCGGCGGCCCGCGCTGCGCGGCGCGCCTGCGCTCGACCCTGCCTGCGCGCGCCGCGAAATGAAGGAGCGCTTGCCTTCGCTCTCGGCGTACAGCGTGCGTAACTCTTCGAATGACGAGACCTCGGAGTTGCGCGCTATCCCCGCGTGCCCGCGGCACAGCCACACCCGTCGGTCGCCGAAAGAGACTTCGAGCAGGGCGCGCGTTGGATCGTGTTGTCGACGCGGACTGAAGGAATCACAAACTTCGCAGCGATGCTCCATGCGCTGTAGCCTTCCCGAATTGCTCAGCCCGGGCCAAATTTGCTGGGCCGGCGACGGCGGGAGCGCAGCAGCACGGCAAGCGCGGCCAGGGCGCCCACGCATGCCCCCGTAGCTCGGTGAAAGCCGAGTGAAAATGCACAGCTAGAGGCGAGTGAGCGCGCAGCTTCGGGCGAGCCGTTGGCGGCGCCGCTGGCTGACGGTTCCGCGGGAGCACTCGGAATGCCTGGGCCGCCTGCGCTGCCACCGCCGCCGCCGCTCGAGCCGCCTGAGCCGCTCTCGACGCAATAGCCCGCTCTGCACACCAACCCGGCTTTCCCGCACAGCTCGAGATCGCTGCCGTTGTCGTTGACACCATCGCAGTCGTCGTCGAAGTCGTTGCATTCTTCGACGCGCGGTTGCCCAGGCATGCAAATGGACGTGCAGCCCAGTGCATATTGCGCGCACCAGCCGACGCCGCACACGACGCGCGCTTCTTCGTCGACGCGATCGTTGCAGTTGTCGTCCTTGCTGTTACAGAGCTCGACCGCGCCGGGATAGATCGCTGGATCGCCGTCGTTGCAGTCGTTGTCGCACGCGCCAAAGCCTTTGCTCGGCCCGCAGCCGGTGCGGGTGCCCGCGCCCGAGACACCATGACCGTCGAGATCTGCGTCGGCGCAATAAGTGTCGCTGGGGAGGGCTTCGTCCGTCTGCCCGTCGCAGTCGTTGTCCTTGCCGTCGCAGAGCTCGGCGTTGCCCGGAAAAATCTTCGGATCGTTGTCGTCGCAGTCCCCGAGTCGGGTCGAGTAAGACTGGGGTGCGCTACACGCCACGGTGTAGCCAGAGCCTTCGGCGCCCACGCCGTCGCCGTCGAAATCACGGTAGAATGTGCTGCCCGTACAACCGAAGGCCAGGCTGTAGAACGCACTGCCGGCCGCGTCGCCGCGGCTCGAACGATCACCATCGGCGGAGTTGCCCCAGGCCAGGAAGTCGACCCCACCTGGCTCTGCCGGCGCAGTCCAACCGACTTTGAACGTGATCGGTCCGCCGGTGCCCGTGCGCGGAGCCGTATGAACCACGCCGCCCGCAGAGAGCTTGGTCCCCGAATCGACGATGCTGAATTTTCCGCCGCGTGACTCCAGAAAGAAGCCCGCCGTATTGCCGTTCGCGGCCGAGATACCGACCGTCAGCGTCAGCAACTGTCCGGGGCTGACGCTGGTCAGATCGGGGGTGATCGTCACCGTCGGAGTCTTGCCGCCCAGGTGACAACCATTGCAGCCTTCCGTGGCCGCGCCGTTGGAGTGAGCCAGCGCGCGAGCCGGCAGGACAACGGCAAGCAGTACGATCAGTGGCGCGGCGAATTGCCGCAGGGTGCAGGGCATCGTCAGGTTCATCGCAGGAGGCTTCGGCTCTTATATGTGCGAAAAGCGCTGGCGCAGCTCGCCTTACTCACGACGCGCGAGGAAGTGCCCTTTTGCCGGACGATTCAGGGGTGCGCTTTCCACCATCGACGGAGATGGAGCCGATGCGCGCGGAAGGTGGTTGAGTGTGCGCAGATCACCCGAGCACGGCGCTGGTTGGTCCGGTCAGACGAAGCGGTTAGTCTGTGAGGATGGGCGCCTTGATCCTGATAGTGGATGACAGCGCCAGCATCCGTGGCCAGATCCGGGGCGTGCTCCAGCAGGTGGAGGGCTTCGATGAGTTCATCGAGGCGGGCGACGGCCTGCAGGCCTTCAAGCTGATGCTCGATCGGCATCCGGATCTGGTGATCTGCGATTTGATCATGCCCGTCTTCGACGGCTTGAAGTTCCTGGCGCTGCGTGCCACCCGCCCCGAGCTCGCGAGCATCCCGGTGATCATGCTCACTGCAGAAGGCGACGCCAATCGCAAGGTCGAGGTGTTCGACCAAGGCGCGTCGGACTACGTCACGAAGCCGTTCAATGATCGTGAGCTATTGGCACGGGCCAAGGTGCACTACGGGCTCAAAGTCCTGCAAGACGAGCTCCGCGAAGCGAACAAGCGCCTCGAAGCTTTGGCCGATACCGACGGCCTCACGGGCTTGTTCAACCGCCGCTACTTCGATGCGCTGTTGGTGCGGGAGCTGCAGCGCACCGAGCGCTACAAGACGCCGCTCGGTTTGGTCTTGCTGGACATCGACCATTTCAAGCGAGTCAACGACAGCTTCGGCCACTCGATGGGCGATGAGGTCCTGCGCAACGTCAGCCGCGTCGTGACCTCCAGCGTACGCGTGACGGACTCCGTGGCGCGCTACGGTGGTGAGGAGATCGCGATCGTCTTCACGCAAACGACCGCCCAAGGGGTGTCCGAGGTGACCGAACGCTTGCGCCAACGCTTGGCCGATTTTACTCACGATTATCAGGGCAATCACGTGAACTGCACGGCAAGCTTCGGGATCAGCGTGTGTGACGGTCGGGGCACGACTCCGAACGCCAAGGAGCTCATCGATCGCGCTGATCGCGCTCTGTACCGCGCCAAGCGTACGGGGCGAAACTGCGTCGTGCCTTGGACACCAGAGCTCGATTTGGAGCCGGCCATCCCGGTCGAACACGCCCCCTGAGCGTGGCGCGCGGGGGCTACGGCATCCACCCTATCGAACAGGCCATGAGTATCCGGCAGCTTTGCGGTCGAGATCGTCCAGCCGCCGGCACGTGTTGGCCGCTCCTGCTCCTGGCGCTCGCAGCCTGCTCGAAGGCGCCGCAGAGCACAGAGCCACACAGCGCCGCGCCGCAAGCGGCAACCGAATCTAGCCGGACCAGCGCCAATCCGCTCGTGGTTTGGCGCTACCAAGCACGCCTCGAAGCGGGCAGCGAACTCGCAATCGAGGGTCGCTTCGATGGCAAGAACGACGGCGTGTTTTCGGCGTACGACGAAGTCGCGCCCTTCGTTCGACAGGTCGAAATGGCGCAAGGCGAGCACTGGCTGCCCGTCGCGAAGCGTGATGCGTCGTGGCTCGTACCCTGCAACTCGGGCTGCACGATCCGCTATCGCTTCGCATTGCGCGAAGCCACCGCGACCCTGGCCCAAGCAGACACCGCGATCGCCTCTGGCGACGTGCTGATCTCGCCACCCTCTACCTGGCTGCTCCGCCCGGGAAGCGACCATAAAGATGCCGATTTCGAGCTGACGGTGGAGCCGGGTTCAGGGGCGCGCTTCGTGAGTGCTTTCCAGCCCGTAGCCGGCGGCCGAGCCAACCAATACCGCGCCGCAATCGGCGTGCTCGACGACGCGAGTTTCGCGGCGTTTGGTCCGCTGCACGTGGCCGAGATCCCCGCGGGCGACACCACGGTGCAGCTCGCGGTAGCCGCTCGCGACCTGAGGCTGAGCACCGCACAAGCCGAAGCTTGGGTCTCGGCTTCCGCTGGCGCGGTCGCAAGCTACTATCGAGGACACCTGCCAGCGCGGCGCACGTTGGTCTTGCTGATGCAAGGCTCGGGTGAATCGACGCGTGGCATCACGCTCGGCGGGGGCGGTCCAGGTGTACTCGTGCGCGCGTCGGATCGTCTGACCGCGAGCACCGTGGCTGACGATTGGGTCGTCACCCACGAGTTGCTGCACGCGAATTTCCCCGACATTGGCCGCGAGCATGGCTGGCTCAGCGAAGGGTTGGCGACCTATCTAGAGCCGATCGCCCGCGCTCGCGTCGGGCTCGTCAGTGAGGCGAAAGTGTGGCGAGACATGGTCGATGGGATGCCGCAAGGCTTGCCGCAAGCCGGCGACCAAGGATTGGAGAACACTCGGACTTGGGGCCGCACTTACTGGGGCGGGGCGATTTTCTGTTTGATGGCCGATGTCGAATTGCGCGAAAAGACCGGTAACCAGCACTCACTCGACGACGTACTGCTGGCGATTGGCAAAACTGGAGCTTCGGACCAAGACTACTGGCCGATCGAGCGCGTGCTCGAGATGGCGGAGCGCGCAACCGGCACGCAAATCCTGCGCGAGCTCTTCGCGCGCCTGGCCGAGAAGCCCGGAACCGTGGATCTTGCTCAGCTTTTCGCGCACCTCGGCGTGCGCGTACAAGGCCACTCGGTGGCCTTCGACGAGCGGGCGCCGCTCGCCAAACTGCGAAAGTCCATCACGGCCCGTCGCCCGAAGTGAGCAAGTTGCGGTACTGATTTCCGGTGTGCTCCGCGCGCCCGTTGCGTTCGTGTATCAGTGGGAAAAGTTGACCGGAAGCGTGAGCGGCGCGAGTCTTCACGCCACTCGAAGAACCAAGGCCGTGAAACGCCACGGACTAAGAGACCATCGTGCGTCGCAAGCGCACGCTGTTAGCTAACTTCACGAGGGTTTATCGCAAATGAATCTATCCAATGTTCTGATGGCGGCTGCTGTTTCTGGAATCCTGACGGGCGTCGTCGGCTGTGGCGGTTCGACGCCTCCGGCCGAAGCTCCCTCTGCCGAATTGCCGGCAACCCCCGCTGCTGATGCTCCGGCCGGCGACCCCCCGGCCGCCGCGGCTGACGCCGCCGCTGCTGGCGCCAAGCACGACTGTAAGGGCAAGAACGAATGCAAGGGCAATGGCGGTTGCAAGACCGACAAGCACGATTGCAAGGGCAAGAACGACTGTAAGGGACAGGGCGGCTGCAAGAGCTGATTCGCCTTCTTTGATCCGAGCACACGCTACGTCGGCCCTGCCGGCGTAGCGTGTGGTCTCATTGGGGTAGAAGCTAATGGCAAATAGGTTCCAACTGCCCAACCTGGGGATCGGCCTCGGGCTGCGAACCAAGCACTACTCGACCATCCTCGAACAGAAGCCCGCCGTCGACTGGTTCGAGATCCTCAGTGAAAACTATCTGCGGACCGAAGGGCGGCCTTTGGATTTCCTGGCTCAGATCGCCGACTCCTATCCCGTGGTAATGCACGGAGTGTCGCTGTCGATTGGTTCCACGGACCCGCTCGATCGACAGTACCTGCTCGAACTTCGGGCGTTGCGTGATCGCGTGAAGGCGCGCTGGGTCTCCGATCATCTATGTTGGACCGGCGTGGCTGGCAAGAACACCCACGATCTGTTGCCGATGCCGTACACGGAAGAGGCCCTTGCCCACGTGGTCGGTCGCGTGCGCGCCGTGCAGGACTTTTTGGGTACGCCCCTGGCGCTCGAGAATCCCTCGAGCTACGCAGAGTTTGCTGGCGACTCCATGCGCGAGTGGGAGTTCCTCGGGCGGCTCGCGGAGGAAGCGGACTGCGCGCTCTTATTGGACGTGAACAACGTCTACGTATCGAGCAAAAATCACGGCTTCGACCCGCACACCTATCTGAACGCGCTTCCGTTCGACCGCGTCGTGCAAGTCCACGTCGCTGGGCACACCGATCACGGCACTCACATCATCGACTCACACATCGGCCCTGTGATCGACTCGGTCTGGCAATTGCTGGCGGCAGCGCACGAGCGCACCGCGGGCGTCCCGGTGCTGCTGGAATGGGACGCCGAGATCCCGAGCTTCGAAGCGACGCACGCCGAGGCCTTGCGTGCGCGAGAATTCATCGGAGCCGCAGCGTGAATCGCGAAGCGACCGCCGACGCACTCGGCCTGCATGAACGGGCAAGCGCGACGCCCGAACGCGCGGAGTCGCCGCGAAAAGCCACGCTCGGTACTGCCCCTGCCTGGACAGAGGGCAAGCTCGGGCTGCGGGCCCAGCAGGAATGGTTCGCGGCGATCGTCAGCACTCCGCAAGACGAGCCCGCTCCGGTCGACGCGCGCACCGCATCGCGCTTGATCACGGCCAGCAAGACGCTCAGCTCGCTGGAGCGCATCGATATCTACCGCCGGGGTTATCACGCGCGCCTGATCGAGTGCTTGGTGGATGACTATCCGGTGCTCGAGCACGCGCTCGGTGAAGAGGTGTTCGAGGCGCTCAGCCGCCGCTACATCGCGCGTCACCCTTCGACGGCGCCCAGCCTCAACTATTTCGGCCGATTCATGGCCGATTTCTGTCGCACCGAAGCCCTGCCCGAGCCGGGGTTTGCCGCCGATCTCGCCGCGCTCGAGTGGGCGATCGTGCTTTCCATCCACGCGCCGACGGTGACTGCCATCGGCTTCGAGGACTTGAGCCAAGTGCCGATCGAGCGTTGGCCCGGCGCGCGCTTCAGCGTGAATCCTTCGCTCAAGATCTTGCATCTCGGTTATCCAGCGAACGCGTACCTGCAAGCTTACCGTCAGGGTAAGCCGGCCGCGTTCCCCGCGGCCCGCCCGACGAGCGTCGCCGTGTATCGTACGGGGCGCAGCGTGTGGCGTTTGGAGCTCGAGCCCACGATGGTCACGCTGGTCGAGTCGCTCGCGAATGGCGCAACCCTCGAGGTAGGCCTAGCGGAAGTCCAGGCTTCGCTGGCCCACGAAGCCGAACAGGAGATCGCGAAAAAGATCTCCCATTGCTTCCAGCACAGCGTCTCGAGCGGCCTATTTTCCGCTATCTCGCTGTAGTTCGTTGATCGATGCACCCGAAAGGGAACATATTGGAGGGTAGCGTCGTATGACGCCGTGGGCAGAATTTCATCTTTCAGGGGTATATGCGCGTGAGCATCGGCAAGATTCTGGGTGGGTTGGTCGCAATCGGGTTGGTAACGGGTTGCGGAGGTACTTCGTCGGATGATCCGCAGGCGACCGCGGGCAGCGGTGGTGCGGCCAGCGCGGGCGCCGCTGGTCTTTCGAGCGCGGGATCCAATGCCGGAACTGCGGGGACCGCGGAGACCGCGGGGACCGCGGGAACCGACGGCTCTCTGGGCGGTGCCGCGGGCGAGGGCGGAGCCGGCGGCGAAGCCGGCGACGACGGTTCGGCTGGTCTGGGCGGCAACGGCGGTGCCAGCGGAAGTCTGGGCGCGTCGGGCGCGGGCGGGGTCATCAACTATCCACCGATCGACATCGGCGCGCAGAAGACCTCGGACAAGTTGGACGTGCTGTTCGTCGTCGACAACTCGGTGTCGATGGCAGACAAACAGAACATCCTCAACGCGTCGCTGCCGAACTTCGTCTCGCGTTTGGTCAACCCGTTGTGCGTCGATGCTCAAGGCAAGCCGGTCGCTACGCAACCCGCGTCGGGCACGGCCGCCTGCATCAGCGGTACGCGAGAGCTGACGCCCGTGACTGACCTGCACTTGGGCGTGATCACGACCAGCATCGGTAGTCACGGCGGTGCGGTCTGCGCGATGCCCGTTTCGGCGGACGATCACCTCGACGACCGCGCCGAGCTATTGCCTGCTCAGCGTCCCAATTTGCCGAGCTACAATAACTCCGGATATCTGGCCTACGATTCCGCCGGATTGCTCGGCGTGTCGAACATCAATAGCGTGATCACGGACTTGCAGACGATCGTCAGCGCGGCCAGCGAACACGGTTGCGGTTTCGAGGCGCCGCTGGAGGCCATGTATCGCTTCTTGGTCGATCCCGAGCCGCCGGTCTCGGTCTCCCTGGTCAACAATCAAAGCACCCTCGGCCCCGTCAACCTGGCGCTGCTTGCGCAACGGAATGCATTCTTGCGGCCGGACTCGGCGGTGGCCGTCGTTATCCTCAGCGACGAGAGTGACTGCTCGATCCGGGATGACTCGGTAGGTTGGTTCGTCGGCTCGAACTCGCGGATGCCGCGCTCGACAGCGGCGTGTGACGCGAACGTGAACGACCCCTGTTGTCGTTCGTGCGCTCAAAACGAAAGCGTTCCGCCTGCGGGCTGTCCCTCGCTGCAACAGGACGCCATTTGCAAGACCATCCCCTCGGGCCAGCAGTACGCCAGCTGGGATCAAGTTCACGACTCGCTCAATTTGCGCTGCTTCGATCAAAAGAAGCGCTTTGGTTTCGATCTGCTTTATCCGGTCGAACGCTATAGCAATGCGCTCAGCAATCCGCAGGTTTCCAACCGGGCAGGCGTTTTGATCGACAACCCGCTCTTGGCCGTCCGCGATGGCAAGGGGCCGCGTTCGGCAACGCTGATCAGCGTGTCGCTGATCGTGGGCGCGCCCTGGCAAGATCTGGCTACTAGCGCGAGTCTGCTCACTGGCCACCCGATCGAGTACCTCGATGGCGCTGCCCTCGAGACCAATGAACGCTGGCCGCTCCTGCTGGGCAATCGCGCGCTCAATCTGCCGCCCACGGATCCGTTCATGATCGAATCGACGTCCGCGCGCATCGGTCAGAACCCACTGACCCTAACGCCAATCGTCGGCCCCAACTCTACGAACCCCCTTGCCAACGCCATCAACGGTCACGAGCAGAACGTCCCGGCTTTCGACGATCTGCAATATGCGTGCACGTTCCCGCTGCCCGCGCCGAAGTCGTGTGCGAACGGCGATGCCGCTTGCGATTGTTCCGCGGACAAGAGCGGCAATTCTGACGCGGTGAAAGCCGCCAATAGTCCACTCTGCCAGCCTCCGGCGGGCGGCATCGCGGGGACCACTCAGTACTATGGCAAGGGTTATCCCGGCACGCGCGAGCTGAGCTTGGCCAAGCTGCTCGGTGCGCGCGCCGTGCCTGCCTCGATTTGCCCGAAGACACTGACGGACACTACTAGCCCTGACTACGCCTACACTCCTGCGTTCAACGCACTGATCACTCGCATTGGAGCGACGTTGAAATGAAGGCTGCGTCTGGTCTCGCTCTCTCGATTGCGGTCGGCTTGGTGCAGGCTTGCGGCGGCTCGCACACGGACGCCCCTGCTGCCGGCGGTAGCGGCTCAACTAGCGCTGGTTCTGGCGGCATGACCGCGAGCGGCGGCGCTTTGCCCAATGCGGGTACTGGCAATGCCAGCGCAGGCAGCACGGCGATTGGGCCGCAAGCCACCGCCGACAAGTTGGACGTGTTGTTCGTGGTCGACAATTCGTTGTCCATGGGCGGCAAACAACAAGTGTTGGCAAACTCGATGCCGCGCTTCGTCGCTCGTCTGACCAACCCGCCGTGTGTCGACGATCAAGGCGTACCCATCGAGCAACCCGCGGGGCCAACGGCCGCCTGCGCGAGCGGCACTCGGGAGCGCAAGCCGATCGGCGATATTCACTTCGGTGCGATCACGACCAGCCTGGGCAGCCACGGGGGCGACATCTGCGACAGCGCTTCGTCCCCCGAGCAGGACGACCAAGCGCAGCTCTTGGCATCCAAGCGCCCCGCCGTCGCGACTTACCAGAATAGCGGCTTTTTGGCGTTCGACGCTTCTGGCAATGCCGGGGTGAGCGATTCAGTCGCTCTATCGACCGATTTGAGCGCGATGATTGCCGCCGCCGGCGAAAAGGGCTGCGGCTATGAAGCGCCGCTAGAAGCGATGTATCGCTTTTTGGTCGATCCAGAACCGCCGCTGTCGATTCAGGTCGTCGATCAAAAGAGCACGCCAACCGGCATCAACGATACCCTGCTCACCCAGCGCGCCGCGTTCCTGCGACCGGACTCGTCGCTCGCGATCGTGATCTTCAGCGATGAAAACGACTGTTCGATGAAGGATTCGGGCCTCGGTTGGATGCTCGCGTCCACCCGGATCCCGGGCAGCACGATGTCGGTTCGCATGCCACGCGCTACGAGCGCCTGTGATAACGATGCGAACGATGCCTGTTGCCGCTCTTGCGGAAACAGCGAAACTGCCCCGCCTCCCGGCTGCACGGCGCTCGCCCAAGACAGCGTATGCAGCGTGATTGCGACCGGTCAGCCCTACGCGAGCTACGAAGCCTTGGATGATTCGCTCAACCTGCGTTGCTTCGATCAGCAACGGCGCTTCGGTTTCGACATGCTGCAGCCGATCGAGCGCTACAGCGATGCACTGAGCAAACCAAAGATCCCGAACCGCGCCGGCGCGCTGGTCGACAACCCCTTGTTTGCCGCACGTGACGGCAAGGGGCCGCGCTCGGCATCATTGGTCAGCGTTTCCGTGATCGTGGGCGCACCTTGGCAAGATCTCGCGACTCCGGACAGCCTATCTGGTGGACGGATCCAATACCTGGACGCTGCGGGTCTCGAGAGCAACGAGCGCTGGTCGATGTTGATTGGCGACCGCAAGAAAAACGTCTCACCGTCTGACCCATTCATGGTCGAGTCGACTGCGCCGCGCATGGGTCGGAGCCCGGTGACTCCTTTTTCGCTGTCTCCTGCGAGCTCGACCAACCCGCAAGAAAACCCGATCAACGGGCACGAGAAGAACGACGTCGATCACTCGGACTTGCAGCATGCGTGCATTTTCCATTTGCCGAAACCGATCCTCTGCACGTTCGACAACCCCGGTTGCGATTGTGCTCCGGACAGGAATGGTGAGCTGAGCTACGTGCTAGCGGAAAATAGTGCGCTCTGTCAGCCGCCGGGAGGTGGCCCCGCGACGACCACGCAGTACTTTGCCAAAGCTTACCCGGGCACCCGTGAGCTTGCGTTTGCGCGGCAAATGGGCGAGCGCGCCGCCTCCGCGTCGCTCTGTGCCTGGTCCGTACTGGACGTGGCTGACCGGGACTACGGCTACGGGCCCGCGCTCGACGGGCTGCTCAGGCGCATCGACCAAACGATCAAGTAGTACGCGGCACGAGCTTCTGGAGCGCGGCCTCGTCGCCGCGCTCCATGGCCAATTCGGCCTCCAGGCTCGCGCGATCGCGGCCGATCGTGACGAGCGCGAGCGTTCGGTCAGCCACGCGGAACGCGACCGCGCAATCGAGCGCGCCGAGATCGCCCGCGACGTCGATGCGCTCCCAGCTCTCGGCGTGTCCGAGGTAGGAGATGGTGCAATCGTAGTGCGCGCTCCAAAAGAAGGGCACCGCATGGTACTGCTGATTTTTGCCGAGCAGATTCAATGCGGCGACTTCACCTTGACGCGTTGCCACCACCCAGTGCTCCACGCGGATCAGCTGGCCCGTGCGAGCCTCGGGAAAACGCGCAATGTCGCCCGCGGCGAAGATGTCCGGCGCACTGCTGCGCAGGAACTGGTCGACCACGACTCCTCGGTCCACGTTTAGGCCAGCGGCCTCGGCGAGATCGGTCGAGGGGCGCACGCCCACGCCAAAGATCACCAAATCCGCCGGCAACTCGCTGCCGTCTTCGAGCACGACGCTGTGCGCGGTGATCGCCTTGGGGCGCGTGCTCAAACGGAATTGAACGCCATGGGCCTCGTGCAACCCTTGTACGACGTGCCCGAGCGCTTCACCGAGCACGCGTCCGAGGGGCACGGTGTCCGGAGCTACGACCGTCACTTCTAGGCCACGTGCCCGCAAAGCCGCCGCCGCTTCGAGTCCGATGAAGCCCGCGCCGATCAAAACGGCGCGCTTGGCGCCCGTGCTCGCCGCGATGATCGCGCGGCTGTCGGCGAGCGTGCGCAACGTGTACACGTGCGGCAGACCGCCGCCTGGGATATTCAAACGAATCGCCGCGGCGCCCGTGGCGAGCAACAGTGCGTCGTAGCTGAGCCGCGAGCCGTCCGCGAGGGTCACGCTCTTCGCGCTCGTGTCGATGCTGCTCACCTTGGTTTGCACGAGCTCGATCCGCTGCTCGCGATAGAAATCTTCGGAACGGAGCGGGATCCACTCTTCGGGCGCGGTACCGGCCAAGTAATCTTTGGATAGGTTGGGGCGATCGACGGGCAGTGAACCCTCGGCACCGACGAGCGTGAGCTTTCCGGCGTAGCCCTCGCGGCGCAGCTTCTCGGCAGCCGAGTTGCCCGCCGCGCCAGCGCCGACGATTACGATCGTGTTGGGCTGGGCGATGGCTCGAGCCGGCCCCGCTGCGGGCTGCTTGCCGAGCACGAACAGCTTGCCGTCGCGTTGTTCGACTTGGTAGCACGCAAGCGGATCGCGCGCGGGCGCGCGCAAAGCTTCGCCTGTTTCGAGCGAAAAGCAGGCGTGGTGATAGGGGCAGCGCACCGTGTCGCCTACCAGAAGGCCGTCTGCCAAGGGCGCGCCGTAGTGGGTGCAGTGAGCGCCAATCGCGAATACCTTCGCGGACGAGCGCGCCAAGAGTACGGCTTCGCCGTTCGTGTGTCCGACGAGCATTTGCCCCTCGGCCAACGAACTCGCGTCGAGACCCTCGCCGAAGTCTGGCCCAGTCAGTTCTTGATTGCTTGCCATGCGCGTCTCCCTCGATGAGACCGCTACTCCAAGCCTCGGTGCAGCGCTAGGGGGCGAAGAGCACCTCGCTCGCTCACTTATTTTGCTCCGCGCTCGGCGCGGGCTTTTCAGCCTCGCTGGCGCGGACGCGGAGCACGCCGTGCTCCTGCAAGATGCGGAGCTTGGTGCGCGTGGCCAACGGTAGGCTCTCGAAGTCACTCTCCGCGACTTCGTTTTCGCCGCGCTGAATTGCAATCCCCGTCGAAGCTTGGAATTGCTCTGTCGATTCGATCAGCATCCGGTCCTCACGCTACCTGGGCTCGTCATACACTACGGATCTTTGTCGTCGGGCGTTGAGGGCTACAGGCATGCAAAAGTCACATTCCGTTGCGGACGCCGATGGCGCCGTTCAGTTGCCTCCGCAACGCTCATACGGTGAGCAGTGTTCCCGACTTAGGAAATGCATCAGCAAACCGTTTCGGGCTGAATTTTCCCGAATTTCTTGCTAATTCAGCCAAGCTTGAATAAGGCAGCAGTGCTGCCAAAGGCTCGAAGCTTCAGCCCCCGAGGCGCGGTCGACCCGCTCCTCCGGCGGACGTGCTATTCGGGGCAGCTAGCACTGGCCGCACGCCTGAACGGCTGCGGTGTTTTCCCAAGCAATCATCGTGGCAAGCAGTCTCGAATCTCTCCTCGCCGAAGGCGTCATCAGCGAGATCTACGGTCGTCTCAAGAGTGGTAAGGAGGCCGAGGTTTTCGCGGTCGCCTACGGCGACGAGGTGGTAGCCGCCAAGGTCTACAAGGACCGCGCGCAACGCAGCTTCAAGAGCAATTCGGCCTACAAGGAGGGCCGAGCGGTCAGGAACACGCGCTCGCAGCGCGCCATGGATCGCGGCTCCAAGTTCGGCCAAGAAGCTGCCGAGGACGCGTGGAAGGCCGAAGAGGCAAACGCCCTGTACAAGTTGCACGCGGCGGGCGTGCGCGTGCCAAAGCCAGTCATGTATCTGGAAGGCGTCTTGTTCATGGAGCTGGTACGCGGCTTCGACGGGGAAGTGGCGCCGCGCTTGATCGACACCCAGCTCGACCCGGCACAAGCGCACGCGGCCTACTTGGACATGCTCTCGCAGCTGGTGCGCATTCTGTCGTGCGACCTGATCCACGGCGATTTATCGCCCTACAACGTACTCTGGGCGGAGTCGGGCGCGACCATCATCGATTTCCCGCAGATCGTTTCGGCCGCGCAAAATAGCCAGTCCGAGTCGTTCTTCATTCGTGACGCGCGCAACATCCTCGGTCATTTCGCGGCCATCGATCCCAGCTTGCGTGGGCGCCTAAACAGTGACCCCCGTGAGATTTGGCGCGCCTACGTGCGGCGCGAATTGTCGCCCGAGTTTTTACCCACGGGCCGTCCGCCTGCTCCGGAACCGCGACCGCGCTTCGTCGATCATCAGTCCCCGCGCGAGCGAGACGATCGCGGCCCGCAACAGAATCGCGGTCCCCAGCAGGATCGCGGCCCGCAGCAATATCGCGGGCCGCAACAGAACCGCGGTCCTCAGCAAGATCGCGGCCTGCAGCAGAATCGCGGCCCTCAACAGGATCGCGGCCCGCAGCAGAATCGGGGTCCCCAGCAGGATCGCGGCCCGCAACAGAACCGCGGTCCCCAGCAGGATAGCGGTCCACGGCAGGATCGCGGTCCCCAGCAGGATCGCGGCCCGCAGCAGAATCGGGGTCCCCAGCAGGATCGCGGCCCGCAGCAGAATCG
>Ga0247772_1000019_pt1 | contig 150909 bp, 106 predicted proteins | sample UWRJL151409C6_FD_179945 | JGI IMG/M metagenome (GOLD analysis project Ga0247772, IMG submission 179945) | Plant litter microbial communities from Arlington Agricultural Research Station in Wisconsin, United States - UWRJ-L151-409C-6 | ecosystem: Environmental > Terrestrial > Plant litter >...
GGTCTTCGCCCACTCCAAGTGGGTGCCGGTCAAACCGTAGGCCGCGCCGACGGCATCCGCCAATGCGCCCACGGACGCAATGCGATGCGCTGCGGTCTTCTTGAACGCGTGCGTCATCACGCGATCGAGCGTGGGTGGCACTGGGTACTTCTGGCCTTTGCCTGCTTCACTCGGAGCCGCGGGCTCCTTGGTCAAGATCTGCAGCAAAATGCTGGGGCCGTTGTTGCCGATGAACGGCACGCGGCCGACGACGCATTCGTAGATGATCGCGGCCAGCGCCCAGACATCGGCGCGATGATCCAGGGTATCCAAGCCCTGCGCTTGCTCGGGTGCCATGTAGAAGGGCGAACCGATCGTGGTGCCCAGCACGGTCAGCTTTTTGGCTGACTCTCCCTTGTCTTTGGCCGAGCCAAAGTCCAAGAGCTTGGCGATGTCACCCTCGTGCGTCTGGCACAGGAACAGATTGTCCGGCTTCAGATCGCGGTGCACGAATTTGCGGGCGTGCGCGCCATCCAAGCCGATCGCGACCTGGCTCAGCATGCGCAGCATGCGCGCGGGAGTAATCACCTGCTCGCGCTTGAGCGTGGCGCGCAGCTCCTCACCGTAGAGGAACTCCATCGCCAACACGAAGCTTTGGTCGGGCGTGGGTTGGAAGTCCAATACCTCCACGATGTAATCGTGGGGCAGCATTTTGCTGACCTCGAACTCGCGCTTGAAGCGCTCCACGGCGATCGGATCCCGTGACACGTCCGGGTGCAGCACTTTGAGCGCGACGTTGCGGCGCGCCTGCATATCGAGCGCTTCGTACACGCGGCCCATGCCACCGTCGGCGACCACGCGCCGCACTTGGTAGCGGTTGCACAAGAGCTGCCCGATGCGCGCGTCTTGGTTATCCGCGAGCACCGGCACTTGCGTGGCGCTAGTGAGTTGCGCGCCGTCGACTGGGCAAAAGCCGGCGTCGTCCGGGTACAGGCGTCCGCAGGCCGGGCAGGCTTTCATTCAGACCGACGCGCCTTCAGCGAGCTGCGCGGGCGAAGGCTCGCGAACACGATCAAGGCGCGCCTGACTCGCTGCTGTCACTGGTTACGCCGGGGCGGTAGTACAGGATGCGATTGCAGCTCGGGCATTGCTCGAACTTGTTCTCGCGCGTCAGCCCCTGGAACAACATCGGCGGCAAGCGCATGTGGCAGGCCGAACAGGTGCCATCCGTCGTGGAGCTGATCGCGGTGCCGCGGCGACCTCGGATCATCTCGTAGCGGCGGTACAGCACCGGCGGCACGTTGGCGACCAGGCCAGCGCGAATCGCCTCCTTTTCGGCAACTGCGGCGTCCCCCTGAGCCAGACGGCCCACGGTGTCGCCTTCGACCGAGGCCAGCTCCGCCAAGAGCGCATCCCGCTCGCCGGTCACCTGCGCCATGTCCTTCTGGGCCTGCTCGAGGAAGCCATCGAGCTTCTCCACCTCGATCTCGCGATCGCGGTACAGCTTGCGCAGCTCCTCGATTTCACGCTGGGCCGCGTTCGCCTCGCGTTCGGTACGACAGCGAGACAGTTTCTCGCGCGAGCGTTCGACCTGAACGCTCATTTGTCGAACCTCCCCCATCAAGTCACCACGCGTCTTGTCCATATCGCCAGAGTTCTTCTGGCTGCGGGCGAGCCGCTCTTCCAACGAAGCCAAAGTCGAGCGCTTGGCATCGAGCCCTTGTCGCTCCTGTTTGACCGCGTCGCGGAGCTCTTTCAGCTCCACATCGAGCGCCGCTAAATTTTCGAGATTCTCGATTTGCGCCTGGATTGTCACTGTCTAAAACGGCTCCTCGCGTCCCTCTAACCTATTATTGCCACGAGCTGGGGGTCAGTGGGCCCACCTGGGTTCGAACCAGGAACAACCCGGTTATGAGCCGGGGGCTCTGACCGATTGAGCTATAGGCCCAAGCTTGTGTGCACATCGAGCGACGGCGGCTCGGGCCCCGACCTCTCGCTGTGCTCGTGGCCGCCCCAACGCCGGGCCCTGCTGACGAGTCCCGGGCGTTGTTGAAAGCAAGCTCCACGCCGCGAAAGCTAATCGAAGCGGGCAGGTAGGGCAATGCTATGCGTCGCCGGCCTCCGGGCAGGACAAAAAGGCGGCCCGCGAGGGTGGGTACGCGACCCGCGCGGCCGAGCCCCCGTTCGGCCGCCGAACTCGGGCCCCAAATCGCGCGCGGCGACGAATATGTTACACCTACACGCTCCCCGCTCGCGCCTCGCGGGCCGGCGTTTGCCGTTCATACCGTGCAGAAATCAATGGAGTCCCTGGTCGTCCGCGGTGCCACGCAGCACAACCTGAAGAATGTCAGCTGCGAGCTGCCCCGCAATCAATTGGTGGTGATTACCGGGCCGAGCGGTTCGGGGAAATCCTCCCTCGCGTTCGACACCATCTACGCCGAGGGTCAGCGTCGCTACGTCGAGTCGCTGTCGGCCTACGCCAGGCAGTTCCTCGACCAGCTACCGAAACCACGCGTCGAGAGCATCGAAGGCCTGAGCCCGGCGATCGCCATCGAGCAGAAGGGGCTCGGCAAGAGCCCGCGCTCCACCGTGGGCACGGTCACCGAAATCGCGGACTACCTGCGCTTGCTCTACGCGCGCATCGGGGTTCCGCACTGCCCCAAGTCCGGCAAGGTGCTGCGCGCGTACACCGTGCAAGAGATCGTCGACTCGATCTTGTCCCGCGGTGAGGGCGCGCGCTTGGCGTTGCTTGCGCCGATCGTGCGCAAACAAAAGGGCGACTTGAGCGCGGAGCTCGAGCGCTTGCGCCGTGAAGGCTTCGTGCGCGCACGCATCGACGGCGAACAGGTCGATCTGGGCGATGATCGCGAGCTGGATCGTCAAAAGACGCACGACCTCGACGTCGTGGTCGATCGCATCGCGGTGCGCGATGGCGCCAAGGGGCGCGTCACCGATTCCGTCGAACTCGCGTTGAAACTGGGTGACGGCACCGTGCTGCTCGACGCGGTCGATGGCAGCGAGCCGGTCGTGATGAGCGAGCGCTTGGTCAGCTGGGAATACGGCATCACCTTGCCGCCCCTCGAACCGCGCCTATTTTCCTTCAATAGCCCCCACGGCGCGTGCCCCAGCTGCGACGGCCTGGGCGTGCGCTCGGCGATCGACGTCGGGCGCATCGTGCCGGATGAAAGTCGCTCATTGCGCGAAGGCGCGATCGCCGCCTTCGGCCGGCGCGGCTCGGTGGCCACCGCGACCGAAGTGTCGCGCGCGGTCGAAGCGCTCTCGCTGAACCCCGACGTGCCCTGGTCGGAGCTGCCCGAGGCGCAACGCCAAGCGCTGCTCTACGGCAGCACCGGTAGCGGCCCCAAGCGCAAGAACTCCGCGCCGAGCTACGAGGGCATCGTGCCGCGCTTGCAGCATATGCTCGACACCGGCGCGTTCGCCGAAGGTGAAGATCACGAATCGGACGACGGCGGGATTGGCCCGGACGATCTGGGTCGCTTCATCGTCACCCAGACGTGCGAAGCGTGCGGCGGCGTGCGACTGCGCCCGGAAGCGCTCGCCGTGAAACTCGGAGGCCGGACCATCGCCGAGCTTTCGGCCATGCCGCTGCGCGGTCTGCGCGAATTTCTGTCGGCCTTCGGTACGGAGAGCGCGCTCGCCCCGCGCGAGGCGGCGATTGCCCTGCCCTTGATCAAAGCGGTCACCGAGCGGCTCGGCTTCTTGCTCGAGGTCGGGCTCGATTATTTGTCCCTCGAACGCACCGCGCACACGCTGTCCGGCGGCGAAGGGCAACGCATTCGCCTAGCGACCCAGATCGGCGCCTCTTTGGTGGGCGTGCTGTACGTGCTGGACGAACCCAGCATCGGCCTCCACGCCCGCGACAACGCGCGTTTGCTCCAAGCCCTGCGACGCCTGGTCGACAAGGGCAACAGCGTATTGGTCGTGGAGCACGACCGCGACGCGATCTTGAGCGCCGACCACGTGGTCGACATGGGTCCGGGCGCGGGCGCGCTCGGCGGTCAGATCGTGGCGCAGGGCACGGCCGCGGAGATCATGAAAGATCCCGGCTCGATCACCGGTCCGTATCTTTCGGGCGAAAAGCATTTGCCCGTGCCAACCGTGCGCCAGCCACCCAGTGATCTGAAGCTGCGCATCGTGGGCGCCAAGGCCCACAACCTGAAGAACATCACCGTCGAGATCCCGCTCGGCTTGATCAGCGCGGTCACTGGCGTCAGCGGCTCCGGCAAGAGCAGCCTGATCGTCGACACGCTGCTCAGCGCCGCGCGCGCCGAGCTGTACGGCGCGACCGGTTGGGTCGGCCCCTGCGAGCGTATCGAAGGCCTCGAGCACATCGACAAGGTGATCAGCATCGATCAAGCGCCGATCGGCCGCACCCCGCGCTCGAATCCCGCGACCTACACCGGCATCTTCACGCACCTGCGTGAGCTGTACGCGGGCTTGCCCGACGCGCGCGCGCGCGGCTACAAACCAGGCCGTTTCTCGTTCAACGTCAAAGGCGGCCGCTGCGAAGCCTGCCAAGGCGACGGCGTGCTACGCGTCGAGATGCACTTCTTGCCGGACGTGTACGTCACCTGCGACTCGTGCGCCGGCCGTCGCTACAACCGCGAAACGCTGGAAGTGAAGTACCGAGGACTCTCGATCGCGGACGCGCTCGACCTCACGGTCGACGAAGCGGACGAACTGTTCGAGTCGATCCCACGCATTCGTCAAAAGCTGACCGCTCTTCGTCAGGTGGGCCTCGGATACATCCAACTCGGCCAGCCCGCGACTACGCTCTCCGGCGGCGAAGCCCAGCGCGTGAAACTGGCCAGTGAACTGTCACGCAAAGCCACCGGCCGCACGCTGTACGTGCTGGACGAACCCACCACCGGCCTGCACTTTTCGGACATCGAGCTGCTCACGCACGCCCTGTTCGGCCTGCGCGACGCCGGCAACTCGGTGCTGCTGATCGAGCACAACATCGAACTCATCGCCTGCGCCGATTGGGTGATCGACATGGGCCCCGAGGGCGGCAACAACGGCGGCGATATCGTCGTCGCGGGCACGCCCGAAGAAGTGGCCAGGACGCCCGGCAGCCACACCGGCGTCTACCTCAAACAAGCGCTCGCAGACGTGGGCAAGCCCCCCGTGAAAGCCGCCCCCTCCCCCAAGCGACCCGCGAAAAAACCCGCCAAAGCGCGCTGATCCCGACGAGCGCGCTCGAGGTGCGCTGGTTGGGGGCGATCGCAAGCGCGGCCCAGCAGCTCAGTGCACGTCGCGCGCCTCGCGGCCGTCCGCGATCGCGAGGCGCGCGCGACGACTGAAACGCGCTGCCAACGCGAGTGCCAGCAGGGCGCTGAGTGCGGGATTGGGCGAGCTCTTCCTGCCCGGAGCCAAATTGCAGGCCGAGCTTTTTTCAGACGGTGATGCCGGCGCGCGCACCTGGTCAGCGCCGCCGATCCCTGCCTCGACCCCACCGCTTGCAGAGGGCGATCCCCCCGCGCCGCCTTGCGCAGCGCTCGCAGAGCTGGTCACGAGTGCGCCGTCCTGAGTGAGCCCCTGGGGCGTGCAGCCGATATTTTCACTGCCGCGAATCGTAAACAGCGGAGCATCCGCGCCGCACAGCACGAGCGGCTCGCTGTAGACCGCGTTCGCGCCGCGGGTTCGCAGCTTCACACAGCGAAAATTCGTGTTCTGCGTGATGCCCGTCAGGTCGGTAAACCACGACTCGCGGTACAAAAATTTCAGCGAATTTTCTTGACCGACGTCGTCGACGTTCGTCGCCTCGACCGGCAACCCTGCGCTCACCGCGACGCACGTTCCCTGTTGCCACGGGCTGCAGCTCGACCTCAGCTGCTCAGCGAATAGATAATGGCGCAGAAACCCGCGAGGCGGCGGGGGAGGAGCCGACGAGGCGGGGCCGGCGCCGGTCGTGAACGCCAGCGTGAGGGTTTCGACAAAGTCTGGTCCCGCAGGTTCGTCGAAGCTCGCAACGAGAGTGTAGCTCGTGTTCGGTTGCAGCTCGCTCTCAATCGTGAGCTCGGTGGTGGCCACTTGAGCGCGCGCCGCTTGCGCAGTCAGCGATTCGCCAGCAGACGATGTGAGCGTGAACGTCGCGTGCTCTAGAGGAGTTCCGTACGCCGACGCTGCGTCGTAGAACGGCACGACGTTGGTGGGCACTTCCACTTCCCCATCGCTCGGGTAACCGCGCAGCGCTGACGCGGGCGGCAACGTCGAGCACGCGGCAGCCGTGCGTGTGCCCGAGAGACCAAGCAGGAGCGGCAGGCCAGCCAGCACGACGCTCGCCACCCATCGCATCGCCTCCGGCAGCAATCTCCCCGCCCTCACGTGTTTTCGACGCATCACCGCACATCTTAGCAAGCCCAGACGCCTGCGCCCCACGCGGCGATCCGCCAAGTGCTCGCGCTATCTCGCGCCCTTGCCGCTCACAAAAGACGAAGGACCCCCGCGCAGGCCTTTGGCCTGCGCTTGGGGGTCCGGACGCGCGCAGCGTGCGCGCTAGAGATGGGCCGCGCCTGCGGCCCGTAGGGACTCGGCCTACCTCGCGGCGCGCGGCCGCCGTAACGCGACGCGACGAACGCGGGGCAGCCCAAACCTCAGGTGAAGTCTTTTTCGACGCGCTCTTGATCCTCTTTGCAACGGATACACAGCGTGGTCTCCGGACGCGCCTCGAGGCGCTTCACGGAAATCTTTTCGCCGCAGTCGTCGCAGACGCCGAAGGTTCCTTTATCGATCTTGTCGATCGCCTTACCGATCTTATCCAAGAACGCCTTCTCACGACCACGTAGGCGAAACTGGAACGATTGCAGATACTCGCTCGATGCGAGATCCATCTCGTCCGGCAGATCGTTGGCGTCGAGGGCCATATCTTCATCGAGCGTCTGTTGGGCTCGCTTGATGATTTCTTGGCGCCTCGCCTCGAGCATGTCCCGGAATTTTTTTAGCTGGACTTTGGTCATCGGTAGCGCACTCGACTGGCTTGTCTGACTACAGAAAAACGCCCCCAATTCTGGGGGCCGGTTAAGATAGGGACCCGCCCCGCCTCAGTCAATAGCCGGCACCGATAATCAGCCGCGCGGATTTTTTCGTAAATTCGACAAAATGGGGACAAACCGCAGGCGAATTTCGGCTCGCAGCAGGGCACCCACTCCAGGGCGCGAGTCGGCTCGCGGGCGTTCAGAGGCCGTCCCGGTAGGCGCGCACGGCATTTACGATCGCGTCGGCGATTTTTTGTCGGAAGTCACCGGTGTTGAAGCGCGTCTCGCCAACCGGATTGGAGATGAACGAGGTCTCGAACAGCACCGCGGGCATGCGCGCACCGGCCAACACGTAAAAGCCCGCGCGCTTGATGCCGGAGTTGGGAATATCGCCGTAGCTCGGCGAGAGCGATGCGATCGCGGAACGCTGCAGCAGCTCGGCAAAATGATTGGAACGGCCCGCGCTCAAGCTGCCTTCGCCGCGACGCAGAGCGCCGGCGAGCTCGGCCGCGGCCTCCGCCGAGGCGTCGTTCTCGCGCGCGGCGAGGCGCGTCGACATGGCGTCGCGCGAGTCGTCCAGCACGAACGTCATCACGCCGCGGCCCGCGCCATCTTCGCTGGCATTGCAGTGAATGGACAGGAACAGATCGGCTTGAAAGGCATTGGCGCGCGCGGTGCGTTCGTCGAGCGCGACGTAGTCGTCACCGTCGCGCGTGAGCAAGGTCGAGATCCCGAGTTCACGCGCGATCAGCGGGGCTGCGCGGTGAGCAATGTCGAGCGTCACGTCCTTTTCGCGCAAACCGCTCGGACCGCTCGCTCCGGGATCGTGCCCGCCGTGCCCCGGGTCCAACACGACGCGTTTTACTCGACGTGGACCGCGCGTGACTTCTGCTGCGCGCAGAGGCGGATCTTTGGAGACGTCGATGACCAAGCGAAACGGCTCCGGCATGTAAAAGACGTGCCGATACGCGGTCGCGTTCAAGTCCAAGACCACGCGCGTGCGCGTAGCCTCCGCGCCAATCCGCACTCGAGCCACGAGACCGCCCACGTCGAAGGCCTTGGCCCCCTGATACGTCGCGCCGTCGATATCGACGAACAGCCGCGGGTTCTTGCTGCCTTCGTCCAAGAAGCCAACCTTGTAGGTTGCGGGCTGGGTCACGTAGACCACGACGCGCGCGGCGTCCGCCGCGGCGTAGCGCTCGATCTTCGTCACGCGCGCCGGCCCCCGCTGGGCGCCGAGCGTCGGCACGATCACGCCGTCGCTCGGCGCAGGTTCGGCGGAGCGCGCGGGCGTTGGCTCGATGGGGCGCGCCGCGAGCGGCGCCGACGTGCTCCCTTCGCGCTCGATCTGGGAAAGCACGGTGGGTAGCGGTCGGTACGCGCTCAGCGTGCTCAAGATCAGCTCCGTGTGCTGCTTGCAGCCAGGTTCCGCGCCCGGTGCGAGCCCCGCGCGATACACGGCCTGAAAGGTCAGCTCCGGGTCCGCCTTCAACTCGCCCTCCAACAGCGCGGCCGAGGTGGCCGCCGAACAGCGCAGCGAAGGTTCGCCACGAGCCGCTTGCCGGTACAGTTCGATGGCCTCGAATGCGTCGGCCTCGCGGTGGTCAGCGCGGAAAATTCGTTCACGCAAGCGAGCGGCGTCGAGCAGAAGTTTCGCTCCGGCCTGCCCGCCCTGCTTGGTTCCGGCCACGGCCCAGGCATCGGCGTGCGCAACGCCCTCGGCGCGCTCGGGAATTTCGGGCGAACCCGCGCTGCTCACGCTCGCGGCAGGCTTCGATTGAGCGGCGTCTGGAGTGCTCGATCGACAGCTCGAAGCACCGAGCAGCGCAAGAAGCAGGGTCAGCGAGCGCGGAATGCGCGGGAAGCTTCGGGATCGCATGCCGCTTGCGTTGACTCTTAGCGTGCCCTTGGCGAATCGGCCAAAACAGCGGCTGCCCCGCGTTGCGCCACGAGGAGTCACGGTGCTAGCCTCTGACTCGCAATTGATGCCCGATCCAGCTGACAAAGGTCGCCCTTCTTCGCCACCGCTGAGTGTCGAAGACGCCGATCGGCTCGCCGACAGCTTCACGGCGTTCTGGGACGATGCGCCCGCTCCGCCGCCGGCCCGCCCCGTTTCCGTGCTGCCCCCGGTTGCGATCTTGGCCCCAGTCAGCGCCCCCCCTCCGCCGGTTGCCGCTCCAAGCTCGATTCCCGCTCCTGCGCCGGTTGCCGCTGACGCTCGGCACCCGGGCACGGTGACTGCACCGATGCCCGCCGTTCAAGCCATCCCCCAACCGAAGCCTCTGGGCAAGCAGACGCTGCTCGGCATTGCGCCGATCAACATCGAGAAGCCTGCGCGCTCCGAGCCCGCTCACTCGGCCCCCATTCAATCGTCGCCCGAGGTTCCCGGCTACGCGATCGCCTACACGCCGAAGGACCCGCCGAGCACGCCGGCGGTGGTGATCGCGCCCGAGGCGCAATCCTCACCGGAGAACCTACCTCCCGAAAACAAGCGCCAGTTCTCGCAGACCGTTCCCTCGCGCGTGCGCTCGGCACCGAATGCTTCCTTGTCGCCTATCGCGCCCCCCGCACGCGTCGCGCCTGCTCCGGCGGCGGACAATTTCAATCCGTATGCCCCACGAAAGGGAAAGGGCAAAATCATCGGCTTGGTAATGGCTGGTGCGTTGCTACTGCTCGTTTCCGTGGTCGGTGTTCGGTCGTTCAGCGGCGGCAGTCACGAGCCGCCCACCGCAGCTGCGCTCGCCAATGATGTCGTGCAAACGGTCACCACCGGCGCCGCGGCACCTACTCCCTCACCCAGCGAGCCAGCGGAGACCGCGGCAGCGCTCACGCCAACTCCTGCGGTGACGGGGCCTGAGCTTGGCCTCGCCCCGCGCTCGAAAAGCGAACGCGCGCCGGTCAAGGTGAAGGCAAAAGTGAAAGCAGAGCCGGCAGCCCCCGCAGCGCGACCGGCAAGCCGTGCCCCCGCCGCTGAGCCGAGCCCCACCCCGAGTAAGCCAGCGGGCAAGGGTGTGATCGTGCGGGATGCTCCCTTCTGAGTCGCGGATTCACATTTCGCCCCCAGAAAATGCCACCTATTGTCCGAGCGACGATGAGAAAATTCAGTGTCCGCGCGCTGCTCTGCTGCTCGCTCTCGTGCACCCTACTGCTCGGAGCAGCGTCATCGTTGGCCGCGCCCGCTGGACGCTCGGGTGACGAAGACACGACGGTAGCGATCGCCCGCGAGCGCTTCAAAGAAGGCGTCGCATTCTTCGATCAGAAGCAATACGACAAAGCGCGCGTTGCGTTCTTGCAGGCCTACGCATTGAAGAAGCACCCCGCCGTGCTGCTCAACCTGGCGCAGAGCGAGCTACGCTGTAACCACGAGGCCGACGCGGCCAAACATTTCTCTGCTTACTTGCGTGAATCCACCACGGCGAGTGACTCCGAACGCCAAGCCGCCGAAGCGGGGTTGAACGCGACGAAGTCCGCGGTCGCCTTGCTCGACGTGAGCGTCGACGAGGGCGGCGCCGAGATCTACGTCGACGGATCGCTGGAAGGCGTTTCGCCGCTGCCCGGGCCGCTGTACGTAAACCCCGGCACGCACAACATCGAGGCGCGCAAGGGCGGCAAGACCAGAACGCAACAAGTCACTGCCAGCGCCGGCCGGCAGTTCATGGCAGAGCTGAATTTCGCACCGAAAGTCGTGCCCGCCGAGCCCGCCGCCGCGGTCGCTCCAGCACGGTCCGAGGGCGAGCCTGCTGCGCCGGAAGCAGAGCCCGCCGAGCCGAGCGCAGGACGAAAGCCGTTCTTCAAGTGGCTCGTGAGCTCGCCGGTCGGCATCGTGGGTCTCGGCCTCACCGGCGCCGGCGTGGGTAGCGGCATTGGTTTGGCGATTGCCTCCAAGAAAAGTTACGACAACGCAGACTCCGTGGCCTCGCAGATTTCGACCACTGCCGCCAAAGACAGCATGATGGCGAACCCGGACACGAGCGACTTGTGCTCCAACCCGAGCTCGTGGCTCATGGGCACGTCATTCCCCGCGTCCGAAATCCCGTCGCGTTCGAAGCAGTACAACACCGCTTGCTCGAAGTACCAAGACAACGTGAACAGCGGCGACAAACTGAAGACTTGGTCCACGGTGGGCTTCGTGGTTGGCGGGGTGGCCGCGGTGGGCACCGTGATCTACTATTTCGTCGATCCCAACGCGCGCGAAGACGCCGACAAGCAGGCCCGCGCCGCGCGGCGGCGCGTTTCGATCGTGCCCAGCGTCGGCCCCGCGCACACCGGCCTGACCGTGATCGGCAGCTTTTAGTCGCTGTTTTCCGGCTCGTCATTCGGCGGCTCGGGGCGACTCGGCTCCGGCGCTTTGGCCAACCAGGCACGGAAGGTACTGCGCGGCACCCCGGCGGAACGCGCGGCCCGACTGACGTTGCCCTCGCACAGCTCGAGCAGCGCACGCGCATCTCGATTCGGACGAGCATGCGGCGCTTGGCGGCTCGCTTCATCCACGTGGCGCGCCGCGATCTCGTATTCGGCGCTGGCCGCCGCGCGATACAGCACTGCGCCTAGCTCGCGCACATTGCCCGGCCAACTCTGCGCGACCAAACGCGACAATGCTGCGCTGGACAAGACGCGCTCGCCTACATCGGCGCGCATGCGCCGCAGCAACGATTGGCTCAGCTGCGCAATGTCACTGCGGCGCTCACGCAGGGGCGGAAGTTCGACCACGACGGTCGCCAGGCGATGATACAAGTCCGCCCGAAAGCGGCCCTCGAGCACGCGCTGCTCGAGCTCTGCCCAGCTCGCCGAAACCAAGCGCACCGCCACGCGCAGCGCCTGAGCCGCGCCCACGGCGCGCACCATGCCGTCTTCCACCACGCGCAGCAGCTTGACCTGGATCGATAGCGGTAACTCCGCAATTTCGTCGAGAAAAAGCGTGCCGTCATGAGCTTGCTCGAAGGCGCCGACGCGGCTCGTTACGGCGCCGGTGAACGCCCCGCGACGATGACCGAACAGCTCCGCATCAGCGAGCGACTCCGGCAACGCGGCCATGTTGAGCGGCACGTACGGACCATCCCGTCGCCCGAGTTCGTGAATCGCACGCGCCACCATGTCTTTGCCGGTGCCCGACTCGCCCTGCAGCAAGATCGGGACCCGCGATTTCGCGTGCAAGCGCACGAGCCGCGCCACCCGGAGCATGGGCGCGGAGCTGCCAATCACGCCGGGCAGCGGATCACTCGGAGCGAGCAGCTCCTCGCGCTCGACGGTACGCACGCACACCGCCGAGCGACCCACTACGAACGCCGCGCCCGACTCGGACAGCAACGCCGAGCTCACCCGCGCGCCGCCCACGTACAGCCCGTTCTTGGACGCCAAGTCCTCGACGAAGATCCCGGAGTCGACCACCCGCAGGCGACAGTGCAAGCTGCTGACCGCAGGGTCGTGCACCCGCAGCAGCGCGGCGCGGCCGCTGCCCAGCGTGAGCTCGTCGCCCTGGCGCAGCGTCATGCTCGTGGCCTCGTCTTCAGCACCCAGCTCGACCCGCCATGGGCCGGGCAAACGCGCCCGGGGACATTCGACGGTTTGCGAGGTTGGATCGATGGTGGGTGGCTCATTGGACATGACCCGGTTCCCATCGGCCAGCGCGACGCCCGGGTTGCGCCAAAGCTCGACGCAGGGGTTTCGTGAGCTCGCCGCCGATGCTAACAAGGCGCCCATGCGAACCTCTGTCGCGCTCCGCGTAGCCTCGGGCCTGATTTTTTTGGCCCAGTTCGCCAGCGCCGAAACTCCTGCCAGCGCCCCTCCCCAGCCGAGCGCAGCGCCGGCCCCCGGTACGGCTCCCGCTCCGGTGCCCGCCAGCGCTGAGCCAGGCGCCGCCGCCGCCGACCCGACCGCAGCGGAGGACGCAGGTCCGGTCGTGGTACCAGCCGACAATCAGCAGCCTCCCTTGGAGCCAATCCCCAGTGCGCACGACACGCTCGGTGGCCACTTCGTGGTCGGCGCTTCCGTCGGGGCCAAGTGGCAGTACGGCAGCATCGATCAGGGCATGAAGCTCAACGACTACCTGGGCGCCGCCCTGGCCCTGAATCTCGATCTCGGTTACGGCGTCAGTCGCAACGTAGTGCTCGGTGTGTGGGGCAACTTCGACGACCACTCGAAGCCGAACGGGTGCCCGCTCGACTTGTGCACCGGTGGCAAGAGCTTCGCGGGCGGTCCGTTCATTCGCTACCATTTGGTGCAAGGCACGCGCTTCGATCCCTGGGGCATGTTCTCCCTCGGCGTGCGCTCGACGACCGTGGACAGCAAGATCGGCAGCAAGGACTATTTCGGCGTCGATATCCTGAAGCTCACCGTGGGCGGCGATTGGTACCCGACCTCGAATGTCGGCTTCGGCCCCTATTTCACCTTCGATTGGGGCACGTACGGCAGCAACGGCGGACACACCGGGATCTCCACGGGCGTGCGACTGGTGCTGGATCTACCGGGCAAATAGCCTACCGCGGCTCGCATCGAGAACGCTCGGGTCTGCGCGCGGGTACTCGCGTTTGAGTGCTGTGGCAGGCACCAGGAGCGCCCCGCGCAAATGTTTGACTGTCCGGCTAACGGCCTTGTCCGTTAGTTCCGGACACCGCCATTCGCTGCACGAGCTCGAGTGATCGCGCACGCGCTGCCTCGAGGCAGTGTGCGAAGCTCCGAGGTGCGTGGGCGAACCTGAGATCGCCCCGCTCGGTTGCGAAGATCGAGCCCATCGGCGAGGTCAGTGCACTCAGCAAGCGCACTGACCTCACACCGCGCAAGCTCAGACTGCGATCGCGACGCCCAGGGCGCGACGCACGGTCGAGTAGTCCTCGCTGACGAAGTACAGCAAGACTTCTTTCATCTTGTCCGCTGCCGACAAGTCACCAGGCGCTTGCGCCTCGGCGCCGATCAGCTTCTTCGAGATCTCGAGGTCGCCGCAGACGATCATGCCGGCACGGCATGCCGTCAGTTCGACGGCCTGGTTCCAACGTTTGATGTTGGCCTTGGCGCCCTCCTCGATGAACCGCTTCACGACCAAGCGCAGGTGCTCGAGCTGAACCGGCTGCATGTACTTGGCGAGCTCTTGGGCCGTGGCTCGGATCTGCGCGGCCATGTCTTGCGGCATGGGCGTGCTCGGGGCCGCCAACATCACGCCTGCGAACAGCATGATGGTGAGCTCCGACTGAGTCGGGAACAGCGTGCGGATGTAGTGCTCGGGACGGTAGTGAGCCAAGTGCTTGCCGCACATGAAGGTCAGCTCTTGCGGCTGGAAGCCGGTGAGCACCGTTTGACCCGCGACCGACGCAGGAGGATTGGCCGGCACCGCGACGATCGCGCCCGCAACGTCGTTGCGCACGTAGAGATCGGGCGCTTGCACGCCGAGCACTTGCGCCGCCCACCCGAACGTCTTGGCAAACGTCACGGTCGAGGTCGCCGGATCCTGCCGGAACTGCTTGGGCAGCACCGGCAACTTATTGGTGGCTTGCAGCTGCGCCACCTTCGCCGCCAGCGCGGCCGGCGCGATCATCATGAAGATCTTGGAGATGTACAGGTTCTCGTCGGCGTGGAAAACGTGCTTCGCCCACAAGTCGTCGGTCAAGCGGCCCTTCACGGCCAGCATGCCCTGCGGCTTGTAATCGTCGAAGAAGCGCTGCTCTTCCTCGTCCGCCTTCTTCATGAAGGCCATCGCGGCCGCCAAGCACCAAGCTTCGTCGTACGACTGCTTCTGCAGGTACAGCCGATACAGCGCCCGGTAGGCGTCGATCTTCAGCGGCTCGGCCTCCAAGATCACGCGCTGCTCGGCAATTGCCTCGTCCCAGCGCTCGCCTACTTCGTATAGCTCCGCCAAGATCTGGCGCACCACGACCGTATCCGGCTTGTTGGTGGCGGCCATCTTGAAGGCCTCGATCGCCGAGTCCGTCTGCTGCAACCGGTCGCGATAGATCAGGCCGAGTTGATGCCAGAGCGTGTGCTCCAGGTCCGCGTTGCCCTTGCCCGCGATGCGGTGCAGCATCTTGCGGTAAGCGCGCTCCAGCTGCTTCCAGTTCTTCTGCTGGGTGAGCACCTTGTTGATGCGCTCGAAGGCCTCGAGGTAACTCGGGTTCAGATCGAGTGACTCGTTGAAGAGTTCGACCGCGCGGTCCAAATCTTCGATCTTGTCGCGGTAGATCTGGGCTTGGGTGAAGATGTAACGCGCCTTGATCTCGCGTTTCTCTTCGTGCTCAGCGATCGCCTGCAGCGTGTCGACCATCTTCTGCCAGTCAGCGGCCGACTGATAGAGCTGCAGGAGCTTGTGCAAGAGCACGTGATCCTGGGGCTTGAGATCGCGAGCTTCCTCCAAGGCCTCGATGGCCTTTTGCGGGTTCTTCTCGCGTTCGCTCCAGATGTCCCCGATCTCGTTGAGGATCTTGAAGCGCTCTTCGCCGTCGTAAACGCTGTCCAGGATCTGGCGCTTGTAGGCAGCAACCTGCTTCCAATCGTTGCCCTGGGCGTAGGTGTCGACCAAGGCTTCGAGGGTGGGGCGATGCTCGCCGTTCAGCCCGAGTGCCTTCTCGAAGTTGTTGATCGCCTGCTTGGCCTGGCCCTGTTCGCGCTTGATTTGGCCGAGGCGGTAGTAGACGTCCGTGCGCTGCTCGGTGTCGTCCTCGGCCAGCGCCGTGAGCACCTTTTGATAATTGGTGAGCGCGCTCGGCCAGTCCTTCAATTGGAAGGCGACGTCCGCGATACCGCGAATCGTCTCTTGGTCCGTGAGGTCGAGGGTGTTGGCGTTGGTGTACGCCTTGAGCGCTTTGTCGTTGTTGCCGAGCGAGGCGTGAACCTTACCGAGCAGCTTGAACAGCGTGTGCTGCTCGGACTTTTCCTTGTTCTTGCTCTTCCGAACCAGCATTTCTGCCAGCGGTTCGGCATCTTGGAAGCGCTCGACGCGGATGTACTCTTGGAGCAGCGGCAGCGCGGCTTCCTCGCAGTCTGCATCGCACTGCATCGCCAGCTCGTACGCTTGCACCGCGAGCTCGTGCTCGCTGAGCATGTCGTCGCGCAACTTGCCGAGCTCGACCAAGAGCTTGGCGCGCGCACGCGGCGTCGGCGTGTTGAGCTGCTCTTGCTCGAGGTAGCGCGCCGCGCGGTCCCAATCCGACTCGTCGATCGCGATCGTGCGCAGGGCGGCGAGGGTCGGCAAATGCGCGGGATCGAGATCGAGTGACATCTCGAAGCGCTCTTGCGCTTGGCGACGGTCGCCCAGCTTCTCTTCGAGCGCCTTGCCGATGCGGTAGTACATCTCGACGCGCTGATTGCCATCCGAGGTCAGATCCGCGACGCGGGTCATGGACTCGATCGCCTGCGCGGCGTCGCCCTGTTTCTCGTACAGCTTGCTCAGCGCTTCGAGCGCGGGCACGTTCGTGTCGTCGATATCGACGATGTTGCGGTAGGCGTCGATCGCGCGGTCCGCTTCGCCGACCTCTTCGGCGTAGACGGCCGCGATCAGCCCGTACAGCTCCACCTTGGTGCCGCTGCTCGCAGCTTCACTGATGTGGCGCTCGTAGGTGTTGATCAAATCGAGCCACTGCTTGAGCCGGCGGTAGCATCGCTCCAAAGCAACGTACGCGCGTTCTTCACCGGGCGAGATCTCGAGCGCTTGCTCGAGCCGTGTCGCGGCGATGTCGAACTTGAGGAAGTGCTCTTCCTGAATGCCGGCCAAGCGCAGCAAGACTTCCACGCGCTCGCGCTCGGTCTGCACCACGTCCAGCTGGCGTTCGAGGATGCCGATCAAATCCGACCAGGCCTGCAGCGCCTGGTAGATGCGCTCTAGGCCGCGCAGTGCGGTCACGTTCGCGCCGTCGATCTCGAGCACCTCGCGGTACACCCTGCCCGCGCGCTCGAAGTCACCCAAGTTGGCTTCGTACAGCGAAGCCAGGCGCAGCTTGGTCGTGGCGATCTGATCCGAGTCGGTCAAGGCTTGCACCTTGGACGTGAGGATCTCGGCCAAATCTGCGTGATTCGCGCGTTCTTCGTAGATGCGCTCGAGTGCCGTCAAACCAGGCAGGTAGAGCGGATCGACCTCCAGCGCACGCTTGTAGTAAGCGATGCCCTGATCGGCTTGGCCCATGTTCTTGAACAGGAGCTCGCCCATGTCGACCAAGATGGCTTTGCGATCCTCGTTGGATGCCGCCACGTTCATCGCCAAGGTCAGCGTCTCGCCGACCTTTTGCCACTGCGCGCCCATACGATGAATGGCCGCGATCTGCCGCATCACCTGCACGTTGTTGGGGTCCAGCGCGACGACCTGCTGGTAGTACGGCTGGGCGTACTCGGCGTGACCGAGGTCCTCGCCGTACCACTTGCCTAGGCGCAGGCAGAGTCGGATTTTCTGCTTGTTGTCGGTCTGCTCCGGCAACCAGGCGTTGGCGGTGTTGATCAGCTCGCCCCAACGGCCCGTGGCTTGCGCCATGCGCTCCAGGTAGCGCGCCGTCTCGTCGTCACTGAAGTCTTCGCTGAAGGCGTTGACGAGCGCGTCGAAGGCCTGGTTCTTGTCGTCCAGGCGCTCCTCGAAGACGCGCGCGATGCGACGCAAGAGCTCGTTCTTCTCCTGCACCGACTCGCGAGTCTCCAAGCGATTCAGATACAGCTCGACCAGCGTTTCCCAGCGACCGGCCGCGGTGTGCAAGCGCTCCAAGGCCTCGAAGGCCTCCTGGTGCGCCGGATCGATGCTCAGGATTTGCTCGAAAGCAGGCGTCGCCTGATCGTAGTCGTTGGCTTCCTTCTTCCACAGCTCGGTGACTTCGAGCAGCTCGCGCACACGCTCGTTCGGGTCTTCCAGGGCGTTGGCGCGCTGGAGCTTGACGCCGATCACCTCTACCCAGCGCTCGTCGCTGCGGTAGATGGTCTCGAGTTCGGCCATCGCTTCGAAGTCGGTCGGATCGACCTCGAGTAGGTGGCGCCAGGCTTCGGCCGCGTCGAACGGCTGCGACAGCACGGAGCCGTAGGTCTTACCGAGCTCGCGGTAGATGCCTTTGAGTTCGTCCGCCTCGAGCAGCGCCGCCGCACGATCGATAGTGGCGTGCAGCGCAGTGACGAGTTCGTTCGGGTCTTGGCGTGTGCGCGCAACTTGAGCGGTGGCACGCAAGGCCGCGACGTTCGAAAAATCGATATCCAGCACGCGCTGCCAGGTCTCCAGCGCTTCGTCGTCGCGGTTCAGCTGCTCGCTGAACAGTCGGGCGCGGCGCGTGAGCACGTTCACGCGATCTTCGTCCGATTCCGCGATGTCGAAATGCCGCTCGAGCACGTCCGTCAGCTCGGCCCACTTGCTCTGCTGTTCGTACAGACCGGCGAGCGCGCCGAGCGCCTCCGGATCTTCACCGCGCAGATCGAGCACCCGCTTCCAGCCCTCGATCGCGCCGTCCACGTTGCCCAGACGCTCCGCCGACAAATGCGCCATTTTTGCGCGAATCTCGGCCTCTTGTACGTCACCGACGGCGTTCTCGAGCTCGCGCTGATAGACCGTGCTGAGCTCGCTGTACGCTTCGCTCTGCTCGTAGATACGTCCGAGCGCGAGAATCGCGTCCTCGTTGGTCGGTTCGAGCTTGTCGAAGATCGCGCGGTAAGCCCGCACCGCTTCTTGGGTTTGCCCGAGGCGCTCTTCGTACACCTGACCGAGGCGAGTGTAGAGCTCGACACGCTCGTGGTCGTCCTCGGTGGACACCGCGCGCTGCTCGAGCACGCCCGCCAACTCCGGCCATTGTTCGAGCGAGGTGTAGATGCGATCCAAGTTCGCTAGCGCGTCGCTCTCCTGCGGAGCAACCGTCAGCACGTAGCGGTAGGTCTCTTCTGCCTTGGCCACGTCCGCGAGCTCTTCCTCGAAGACGCGCGCCAAGCGCTTGCCCACTACGGCTTGGGTGGGCGCATCGATGCCCTCGATGCCGAGCACGTCGGCGTAGGCATTCGCGAGCGGCTCCCAGCCGCCATCGAGCATGCTGGCCAGCCGCTCGATCTCTTCACTGGTGCGCTCGTCGAGCGGGCTCTCTTTGATCGCCCGCACGTGCACGTTGAACGCGAGCACCGGATCGAGCAAACGCTCTTCGGCATCCTCCGCGATACGGTGGTGCATCGCCACGCGCTCTTCTGGATCGGTGGTGTGTGAAAGCTCCGCCTCACGCACGCGGATCAGCTTCTCCCACTCACTGGAGGCTTGGTACAACGGCTCGAGAATGGCGCCGATTTCCAGCTGTTTGGTGCCGCTCTCGAAGAGCGCTTCGAGGGCGCGCAGCGTGTCTTCGTGCTCCGGAGCCGCGCTGATCACCTCGCGGTAAGCAGCGATCGCCTTGTCCAAGTCGCCGAGGCGAACTTGGTACACCTGGCCCAAGCGATACTTGAACTCCAGGATCTCGTCCGGGCTCTGACCGACCTCGGACTCGCGCACGAGCACGTCCGCCAGGTCTTGCCAACGCTCCATTTGGGTGAACAGGCGATCCAGCGCGCGCACCGCGCTTTGGTTCTCCGGATCTGCGGAGAGCACGCGGCCATAACGATTCACCGCGTTGTCGAGATTCTCGAGCTGAACCTCGTAGACCTGCGCCACGCGCAGGCCGAGGTCGACGAAACGCTCGGGATCGGTCTCGAGTTTGTCGAGCTCGGCGTCGTACAGCTGCGCGACGGCCGGCCAGCGCTCGATCATCATCGCCAAGCGCTCGAGCGAACCGAGCGACTCCTCGTTTTGACTGTCGACGCCGATCGCGCGCGAGTAGGTCTCGAACGCGCGCGAGTGGTCGCGCAGGCTCTCCTCGTACAGCCGCGCGATGCGGTGCAAGAGCTCGACCTTGGCGAAGGTGTCGTCCGAGAAACGGACCTGTACCTCGAGCACGCTGATCAGCTTCTCGTACTCGCCCGTGGCGTCGTACACCGGCTCGAGTACGGAGGCGGCCGCGAGCGGCGCCTTCTTGCCGTTCTTGATGCCCTCCAAGGCACCGAGGGTGGGCAGATGATCGGGCTGAATATTGAGGATTTCCCGGTACAGCTCGACCGAGCGGTCGATGTCGCCCAAGTGCTTCTCGTACAGCTCTGCGATGCGATACTGGTAGCTGACGGCCTCGGCCGGATCCGGCGTGAGCTCGGCTTCGTGCTGCAGGATGCTGAGCAGCTCCTGCCAGTTGCCGGCCGTTTGATACAAGACGTCCAAACGGCTGAGCGCCGTCAGGTCGTCGGGATCGAGCTCGAGCACCTTCTGATAAGTGTCGATCGCCCGGTTCACGTCCGAGAGCTCGCGCTCGTAGACCGCGCCCACCTGGTAGAAGATTAGCTTCTTCTCTTCCGTATCGAGGACCAGATCGGCCTTCTTGGAGTACACGGAGAGCAGCTCTTCCCAGCGGGAAAGACCGAGGTAGAGCTTGATCAGGGCGTCGATGCTGTGCAGATCTTCGCCGTCGATCTCGAGGATCTTCAGGTACACGCCGATCGCGTTCTCCTGACGCTCGAGTACGTCTTCTTCCAGCTGCGCGGCCTGATAGAGCGCACGCTTCTGGGCGTCGACGTCCTCCAGGATCTCCGCTTTGCGCTGCAGAATCAGCGACATGTCGCCGTAGCGTTCGGCGGTCTGGAACAGCGTCTGCAACGACTCGGCGGCGGCTAGGTTCGTGGGGTCGATGCTCAGCACCTTGCGGTACAGTTCGATGGCGCGTTCGCCATCGCCCACCATGTGCTCGTACACGCTGGCCGCCGACGCATACAGGCGGCTCCCCAGTTCGGGATCCTTCTGCACAACTGCCAGCTGTTCGAATACGCGCGCCAGATCCGTGAAGCGACCGGTCACGCGAGCCAGGCGGTCCAAGCCTGCTTGCGTCTCTTCGTGCGCGGGATCGACCGCCAAGGCGCGCGCCAAGGTGTCGAATGCCGCGTTCACGTCGCCCGCAGCGTCTTCATGCAGCGCCGCCACTTGGTGGAGCAGCTCCACCTTGCGCGAGGCTTCTTCCGCTTGCGCGACCTGCACCTCGTGCACGCCGATCAGCTTCTGATAGTCCCCTTGCCCACGGTACAAAGGCTCCAGGATTTCCGCGATCGACAACGAGTGCGCGCTGTCCTCGGAGAGTCGCTCGAGTGCACCGAGCGCAGTCTGGTTCGTCGGATCGCGATCGAGCACTTGGCGGTAGCCCTCGATTGCGGCTTCCGGCTGACCCATCTGACGCTCGCGTAGGGCGGCCAAGCGCAACATCAAGTCGCGCTGAGCGTTGTCCGTATCCGCGAGCCCGAGTTGAGTCTCCAGGTTGTCCGCGAGTTCGTTCCACAGTCCGCGCCGTGTGAACAAACCATCCAGGGAGTTGAGCGCACCTTGGCTGGTCGGATCCAGCGCGAGCACCTCACGGTAAGCCGCGATCGCTTCGTCGGGCTTGCCCAGCTTCTCTTCGTAAACCTGGGCCATCTGCGAATAGATGGCTTCGCTCTCGGCCCCGTCTTGCGCCAGATCGATGCGCCGACGAAATACGCTGATCAGCTCTTCCCAGTGACCGGTGCCACGATACAGCGCATCCATGGCCTGCAGTGCTTCGGCATCCGCAGGGTCGAGCTTGAGCACCTTCTCGTAGCTGGCCGCGGCCTGCGGCACCTTGCCCAGCCGCTCTTCGATCACGGCCAAGCGCATCCAGTATTGGCGCGCTAGCGCGGGCTCGTTGAGCGAGCCTGCGACATCGTTGTAGATGCCGCGTAGCTTGTCCCAGGCGCCTGCCTGCCCGGCCAAGTGTTCCAGCTCGAGCAGGGTCTCACCCTGCGCAGGATCTTCCTTGAGCGCACGTGCTTGAGCATCGAGCGCGCGATCCAATGAGCCGAGTTGATTCGCGGAAGTGGCGGCGATCTTGCGCAGCAAGAACACGCGCCGTTCCACTTCCGAGTCACTGGCGGCCAAGATCTCGAGTGCGCCGATCAGCTTCTCCCAATCGCCACGCGTCTCGTAGATCGTCTCGAGAATCGCCGCGGCTTCCGCGCTCAGCGATTCGCTCTTCAGCATGCCTTCGAGGGCCAAGCGCGCGCCCTCGTGATCGGCGTCAATCAGCAGAATTTCCCGATAATTCGCGAGCGCGCCGGCTTCGTCGCCCAGATACTCGAGCTCGGTTTCGGCGAGTCGGAATTTCAAATCCACGAGCACGCGCTCGTCGCCCTCGAGCTCGATTCGACGCCGGAGCACCTCGGCGTACGGCTCCCAGCTCTTGGTCTTCTGATACAGCGCATCGAGCGCCGCTAGGGTCGCCGAGTCCGCCGGATCGTCCTCGAGTACCGCTTGGAAGGTCTCGATGGCCGCCTTCGGATCGCCGATCTGCACTTCGTACAGCTTCGCGATCTCGTACAAGATGCGCTTGCGCTCCTCCGGTTGATCGGCGAGCTCACGCTTCTTCTCGTACACGTCGAGCAAATCACGCCAGCGCTGGGTCTGACGATACAGGCTCTCGAGCGCGCCGAGCGCGACTTGGTTGTCCGGATCGCTCTCGTACACGGCGCGGTATTCGGCCAAGGCGTCGTCGACGCGTTTGGCCTCTTCCACGTACACGCGACCCAAGCGCAAGCGCAGCGCGTTGGCAGTAGCTCCGTCGCGCTCTTCGTCCGCGGTCAGAACTGCTGTGCTGTAGGCGGCGATGACGTCATCCCAGCGCGCGGTGACTTGAGCCACGCGCTCCATGTCCGCCTGGCTCTGCGGGTCCGCCGGTGCCAGCTTGAAGGCCGCCAAATAACGCTCGAAGGCCTTGGCCTTGTCGTTGATGCGTGACTCGTACAGCCCCGCCACTTCTCGCAACAGCCCGAGGCTGTCTTCGGCGTCTTGCACGTGCCCGAGCTTGACCTCGATCGCCGTCGCCAACCCCTTGGGGTTATTGGCGGTGGTGTAAATCGGGATCAGGCGCTCGGCCGCCGCGAGGTTGTTCTCCTCGAAGCTCAGCACCTTCTCGTAAGCTTTGGCCGCTCGATCTGGCTTGCCCTTTTGGGTCATCCAGAGCTCGGCGATCTTCATCAGCATGCCGATGCGTTGCGGCGTATCCGTCGCGCGCGCTTCGTTGCTCTCCAGCACACGGATGAACTCGTCCCACTTGCCGGTGTCGGCGTAGAAGACTTCGAGATCGTCCCAGCGACCGAGGGTCACGTAACGCTTCTTGAGCTGCTCTTGCGCGCGGCGATCATCCGGCTGCAGCGTGAGCAAGGCGCGGTACGCGTCGACCGCTCGCTCTTCGTCCTTCAGGCGATCACCCGCGACCTGACCGAGCTTGTTCAGGAGCTCGATCTTGGCGGCGGTGTCGTAGGTGAGCTCGGCCAAGCGCCCCAAGACGTCGGCCAATTTGTCGTAGTCGCGCGAGCGCTCGTACAGCTGAGAGAGCGCGTTCAGCGCGTCTGCGTCGTCCGGATCGTTATCCAGCACGACGGCCCAGAGATCGATGCAAACCTCGGGCTTTTTGACCTTATCGGTGGCCAAGAGCGCGATCTGTTTGTACTTCGCCGCACGCTCTGCTCCGCTCGGCAGGGAGCTGGCTTCGCGCATGCTGAGTTGAATCAGCTTCTCCCAGTCGCGCCGTTTCTCGTACATCTCCCGCAGGTAGCCGATGGCAGCGGGCTGATTCGGATCGACCTCGAGCACCTTTTCGTAGGCGCGCACGGCTTCCGCCTGATTCGCGAACTTGGTCACGTACAGGTCGGCGGCCTTGGCGTACAGGTCCGCCTTCTCTTCCGGGTCGGACACCGCATCGCCCAAGGCGACGAGCGTCTTCACGTATTCGTTGAAGCGCTTGGCGGCTTCTTGCTGGGCGAGCTTCTCGCGCAGCGAAGCGATCAGCGAAGCGTCGCTCGCGGCCACCGCGGGCGCGGGTGGCGCCGCCGACACGACCGGAGCCGGAGCGGCGGGAGCCGGAATGGACGCCGCGACATGAGCGGCAACGACTTCGGGCGCGGGCGGCGTGGCCGCCAGCGAAGCGGCAGACGGCGCAGCCGGCGCTGCTTCGACGGCCACTGCTTTCGCAGATACCGGCGCAGGCTCGGCGGCGCGCACAGATGGAGCTCCAGCGAGCTGTTCACCGATCTGTGCCTCGAAGGCCTTGAGCGCGGGGTGTGCGGGCTCGACGCGGCTGAGCCGTTCGAAGAACTTGCGCGCGCGGATCAGATCTCCGCGCTCTTTCCAGGCCATCAGCCCGCCGGTGGCGAGCAAATAGCTGGCCGACGCCGACACGCCGGCGCGATCGGATAGCTCGTCCGCGAGACGGATCACGCGTTCCCAGTCCGAGCCGCGCACGCCGATGGCGTCTTTCAAGAACGTGAATGCGGGCTCGCGACTCGGATCGAGGCGCAGTGCCTCCTCCAAGAATTGGCTACCGACTTCCAGATTCTGATGACGAAGCGCCCAGCGAGCGCCGAAGCGGAATGCAGCGTCCGCTTTCGCGAGCGGGGCTTCGATTCGCTTCAGTGATTCACGCTGCGTCTCGAGGATCGTCTCGGTGCGCTGAGCGTCGACGAGCAGGCCCTCGTACAAGGCGGCGGCACTCGCGCTGGCGGGGTCGACCGAGTAGGCCTGCGCCAGAATCCCCTCGTATTCGCTGGGCGCGAAACGACGAGCGATGCGCGCTGCGCGCAAGAAAATCTCCGAGCTCTCGACCGCGGTCTTCGCGGCGTGTGCTTCACGCAGCAGAGTCGCGATGCGCTCTTGCCACTCGTCTGCACCGACCTGCGCGTCGAGCAAGCGCTCGCCGATATCTCCCGGCTTTCCGTCGGCGTTTTGCAACGCCTTGGCATATGCCTCTGCGGCGCGCTCGTATTCACCCACGTCGCAAAGGACGTCGCCGAGTTCCCGGAACAGTGCGCACTTCACGCGCGCGTCAGGGGCGCTCTTCAGCTGCAGCTCGAGCAGCTTCTGCACCATGTTGAGCTTGCCCAGCTCCCAATAAATCGCGCGCGCTTCACTCAGCGCGTCGAACAAAGCTGGATTGAGCTTGTACGCGTCTTGAAAGTGTTTCAGCGCTCGCACACCCTGCAAAAACTGGATGTGCAGCACGCGGCCGAGCCGCAGATGAATGTCCGCCTTCAGCGTCGCGTCCTGGGTGGACCCCAGGCCCTGCTCCAATGCTTCGACGATGCCGTGCCAGTCGTGGTGGCTCTCCAGCTGTTTCAGACGCTGCTCTAGATCCATGCTCCCTCGGGCAAGCTACTTAGCGCTGAGCCCCGCACGGCGATGGCGCCAGAGCGAGGCTCGGATAGTGGACGCAAACGCGGAGCGTGCAGGTAGCGCACGCCCCGCTCCAATACGGCCGCTCGATCGCGGCACAACACGACATTCGGCAGTTCGAGTGTCGATCGAGGCCGGCGCTGCACCTACCCAGCCACTTCGAGGCGGGGACTCATCGAACGTGCAGCGGTCGGCCTTTACGACACGAAACAAAATCAGGATCCCAGCTTCTGAATCAAAGACGACGTCTCTTCGCACTCGTCTTTGAACTTCATGGCCTGCGCGCCTTTGCAAACGCGCTTGGTGAAAGCGTTCAGCAGACGAAGCGCCTTCTCCTTTTGCGGAGGCTCTTGAGTTCCGTACGTGCTGCCGAGCATGTACGAAAACTCCGGATGGGCGTCGCCCGCGAACGGTTCGGCTTTCTCGATCGCCGCGACCTGACCCGCTTTGTCGCCCTTGGCGAGCGAAAGCGTCGATTGCAGGATGTACAGATTGTAGATCTTGCCTTTGTTCTTCTCGATCGGCGGAACCAACTTCAGCCCTTCGCTGATGACCTGATCCGCCTCCTTGTAGAACTTGAGGTTGATGTACAGGCTGGCCAGATCTGCGTAAAAATAGCCCTTGGTCGGATCGTGATCGATCGCCTTGGAGTAGTTGTCCAAAGCGCCCTGCTCATCATCCGTCCACAAGTAGGTCTCGCCCAGCTCGTTGTAGCAATCGGCAGAATTGGCATCCTTCTCGATGCACTTCTTCAGCGGCTCTTGAGCCTGCTTGTACTGATCGAGGTTGCCACCGCGGGCTTGCATGATCAGCGCGTGGCCACGTGCGCCCCAGTAGTTCGCGAAGTCAGGGGCGACCTGAACCGCGCGCGAGAGGGTGGACGCCATCTTGTCCCAATCCTCTTTCTTTTCGTAGGCGTTCGCGAGCTTCCAGAGAATACGGTGGTTGGTCGGATCGAGGTCGATCGCCTGCTCGTATTTTTGGATCGCGCCTTCGACGTTGATCTTGACGGATTGATCACCCTCGTTGGCGAGGTTGATGGCCTCGATCTTGTCGCGGCTGCAGCCTGAGACCGAGCCCAACAGGCCCACCGCAAGCAAACAAATCGTGGAAGACTTCAGGAGTTTCATCGCAAGCTTTCCCTCTTTCCAGTCAGTACGCATAGGGAGACTCACCAGCAGAATCGAAAATTCTCTGGTGGTAGGGCCACTGCTAGCAGCCAAGGCTGATTCGAACGCGACGCGAAACGAAGCACTTTGGTATCCCTCGACCTTTCTGCGCACATCGCAGTCGGGTCAAAGAGGCTTGCAGCATAGGCGGACGCGGCCCATGGAGTAAAGGCGCTTCGCACGTCTGTCGCGTTGGCATTTTGGGCCCCGGCCCCAAATGCGTCCCGCCAATTCGGGGCCTTTTCGAACTGCCTCGACGCGCCTGCGCAGCTGCTCTCGCACGTCGACAAGGTGCGCGTCGCGCGTACGGTCTTCGCGCGGAGCGAACGCGCAGACGATCGAAAACTACAAGCCCCGACATTCCGCCGGGGTGCGTGCGTGAAGTGATGAAGCGGATTCAATCACTCGCGCGACGCGCAAGGTGAGAGCGCGTGTGCGCGCGTTCGAGGCACAAACGCAGAAACGCGCGGCAAGTTCGACCTGCCGCGCGTCTCTTACGCAACACCCTGCCGAAGCCGGATGCTGCTCTACCCGGGTTTCAGCCCGGAGAGAGCATGATGGGGTAAACCACCGTGACGATGCCACCTTCGGGCTGCGGGAAGGAGAGCCCGTAGAAGGCCGACACCACGCAGCTGACCACGCCGCTGTCCGGAAGATCCGAACCGCCGTTGGAAGCGTTGGAAACTGCGCCGTCGCGACCGATTACGAAACGTGCAGAAACGCGCCCTTCGAGGTTCGGGTTACGACCGAGGCCCTGCTCGTAACACATACGGAAACGGCCGTAGTTCTGGCGAACGATGCGCTGAATGACTTCAGGCGGGAGACGACCACTGACGGTCGTTGCGCCCATGCGCACCTTGGGCGCTTTGGTCTGATGCGAACCGCCGAGGCGGCCGTGACCAGCACCGAAGCCCTGGCCAGTGCCGGTACCGGCTCCGTGGCCCAAAGTTCCGATGTTGCCCAAGCCGATGCCTTCACCGCGACCACCGCCGCCCTCGCCGATACCGGAGAGACCGAGGCCGCCCGCGCCGAACGCGTCGCCGATTTCATCGCCCCACATGTTACCGCGGGCGCTCACGTCATCGGCACCGCTCGACGTGTCACGACCCCAGGGAGCAGTAGGAGCGTTCGGGTCACCGGCCGCGCCCGTGTTGAGCAGGCCGATCATGCCGAATTCCGCAGCCTCACGCAGAGCGGCCTGGCGGGCGATGTGTGGATCCGGATTGTCCTTCGGGCCCTGCACGGCGTAGCGCTTGTTGACGGCTTTGGTCGTGGGGTTACCCATCGAACCTTCTTCGCCCTTGGCGCGGGTACCGGTGCCGCCCTCTTTGTTGTCCGAGTTGTCTTGGACGACTTCGGCTTCTTTCTCTTCCTGTTCGCGCTCGGCAGCGGACTTCAGGTACTGCTGCATCAAGTACAGCGCGTCCTTGTCGAGCTCTTCGTCGTCCGTCAAACCCATGGGCGGGACGAAGAAGGCCATGGCCGCAACCAAGCCGCCAACCGCCGCCAAGGACAGGCCGAAGTACATCGCGACGTTCCAATCGAAACCGACCGCGACACCGTGCTTGATCGGCTTGCCGGCGTTGACCGCCGCGACCTGGAACACGAAATCACCAATCTCGACGCGCGCCTTGCCGCCGCTCGGCAGGTTCAGCTGATGGCCACCGCTGACCTCGGCCGTTGGTTGAGCACGCTGGCGCGCCTCATCCATCGACATGCGTGGCATGCCCGGCAACTCCACCGTGCCACCCGCGCCCGGCGGAATGACGACCGCGACCGAAGCGCGATCACCAATCACCACCGGAAGGCGCGTGGTGCCCAGCTTCTCGCTCGGGATGAAAAAGTCGCACGCGAAGTTTTTGCCCTGTTCCTCACCCACGTAAAAGTTCCGGGGCGGGGTCAGATGGGACACGTGAAGCACGTTGGCCCCCCAAAGCACCATGACTTCGACCGATTGGAGATGCGGGATCTCCACTTCGTCCGAGCTCACGTCGGGGCCGCTCTTGATCATCGTGTAAGTGTAGGTGCCCGGAGCGGCGTCGTCCGCCACGTGCAGCGCGTGAGCGCGGGCGGTGGCAGCAGCACCAGCGGCGAACGGATTGGCGGAGCGCACCTCGAACGGATTGCTCGCAGCAGCGAACGGGCTCGGCGCGGCAGCGGCGAACGGGTTCGGCGGCGGCGCGCCGTAACCAGGCGGCGGTGCAGCAACGGCTTCGGCACCAGCGGCGTCCGCGCTCTCGAGCACGATGTACGTCTGCCCGACCTGGATCTGGTCGCCGACGTGCAGCTTGCACTTGTTGACTCGCGCACCATTGACCATCGTTCCTGGCTCGTTGCCGAGATCGATCAACGTGATGTCTTCGGGGCCCGCGACCTCGATCACCGCGTGCATCCGCGAGGCCATCTCGTCGTCGACGCGAAGATGGCTCTTCGGGTCCTTGCCGACTTTCACGATGTCCTGCGTCACGGTTTCCCGGCGCTGGAGAGCATCACCCTGGTAGAGCGCAAACGTCAGTACAGCTTTTGCCATGCCTAGTATTTCCTGATTGCCAGGGCCGCTACGCCCCATAGAGCCGTGTCTCGAGAAGCCCGGCATGCGCCACACGCGGCGAATGCTGAGCTGTCACGATCAAATATTTTCGACAGACTTGAGCATTTCCGGCACGAACGTGGTGCGGGGCCGGATCAGCGTGGTGCGCGCAGCGCGGGGACGAACTTTGATCGTTGCGTCGTTCGGGCCGAAGCCGCCGGCGTTCAGCGGGTCATCGGAGAACTCGTAACCGTAGCCGTCCGCCTTGTCGCCGCCGCCCTTGGCGTCTTGCGCCAGTGCCGCAGAAGACAGAGCAAACGCAGCAACCCCGATTGAAATCGCGACGATTTTAGAGCGCTTGGATGCCATTTCAGTCTCCTCGGAATGATCTCGTGTTATTACAGCCAGATTGTAACTTCTGAGTCTTCAATGCGTCAACGCAAAAGAAGAGGCGGCGTCCTTATGAATTGGGACACCGCCTACCGCTCAAGGTTCCAAAAAAAGAACCGAGTCGATCACTTCTTCGGCGCAGCGGGCTTCGCGCCCTTGGCGTCCGCAGGCGGAGCGCCCTTTGCATCAGCCGGCGGCGGTGCCGCGCCCTTGCCGTCAGCCGGAGGAGCGCCCTTGCCGTCAGCCGGAGGAGGGGCACCCTTGCCGTCAGCCGGAGGAGCGGCGCCATCGGCCGGGGGTGGCGGAGGTGGCGGGGGCTGGTTCGCTGCATCCTTGGCCGCCTGCTCACCCTCCTGGATGAACTTGACGGTATCGGAGATGTCCGTGCTGCGATCTTTGGAGCGCTTCACGGCCGCTGCGAATCCAGGATCCGAGCCTGCCTTGTCGATGAACTGACGGTACTGCTCGGCTGCCTTCTGCAGCGTCGGCACCGGGTTGCCACGCTTGGCGCGGAACTCCTGCGTCAGAATCGCTTCGTTGTAATAGGTCTCCGGGCGGTCCGGCGCGATCTTCTTGGCTTCGTCCAGGTGCGACTGGGCCTCGGCCACCAACTTGTCGAAGTTCGAATCGTTGATCTGACCGCGCAGCGCGAGTGCCAACCCGAGCTGAGCCTCGTAGTCCTTGGGGTGCAGCTTGAGCGCGTCGCGGTAGGCCTTCTCCGCTTCCTCGTAGCCGCGGAACGAGAGGTTCACCGCAGCGTAGTTCATTTGCGCTTCGTAGAACGTCGGGTCGAGCTGGCGTGCCTTGCCGAAGCTCTTCACGGCGCCGTTGAAGTTCTTGAGCTGAACTTGGATTAGGCCGGTGGTGTTCGAAATCGGCGCGTAGTTCGGGTTCTTCTTCTGGGCTTGAGCAGCCACGAGCGCCGCCAAGTCGAGCTGCTGAGAGTCTACGCTCGCCTTCGAGGCGCCCGAGACTTCCATGCCGCGCCGACCACGCTTGCCAGTCTTGTCGAGCTGGCCTGCTTTGGCTTTGGCTTGAGTCAGGTAGTAGACGGAGAGCTGATTGAAGGCGGGCATGTAGCCGTCGTCGATCGCCAGTGCGCGCTGCAAGTTGCGCTGCGCACGCTCTAGGTCGTTCTTGCCGTCACCATCGGCCTGGTCGTTCCCGCGTTCCATTTGCAGGGCCGCGAGGCTGACCAAAGCTTCCACGTTCTGGAACTTGGCGTCGTGAATGATCTGGTCGAGCTTCGAGATCGTGCCGTCCAGATCGTTCGACTTGGCGTAGTCGTAGAGCGCGATTTGGGCGCGCGCGCGGTGGAACGAAGGGTCGCTCTTCACGACTGCTTCGAACTCCGAGCGCGCGTCGGCGTCTTTGCCGCAGCGCTGATAGGCCAAGCCGGAGTTGTACTGGGCTTCCGGGAAAGGACGCCCCGTGTCCGACTTTTGCGCATCCGCAGCCGCGTTGAAGGCCTTGGCGATCGCCGAACAACCGGCGTCGTCCCAGTCCTGCTTCTTGTCGTGCGCCGCGAACTGCTCCAGCGCCGAATCGAAGTTCGCCGCTGCTTCTTTGCTTACGGCGTGGCCCTTGGCATCCGCCTTACCGCTCGCCTTTTCAGGGGAGAGCACCTTACCGCCGGCGCCGGCCCCGCCGCCGCAGGCAGCGGACAGCGTGGCGATACTGACGAGCACTAGTGCTGCTTTGAAACGTGACATCACTTCTTGCCCTTCTTCTCGGCCTTCTTGTCGTCAGCCGGTGCCGCTGCGTCGCTCTTCTTGGCGGGCGTCGGCTCTGCGCTCTGCGTGACCATCGGCTCACCACCGATGCGCAGCGGGTTGCCCTGTTCGAGCAGCACGCTATTCACGCGGTTCGGGGAACCACGGAACTCGTCGACCAAGTGGTACTCGTTCTTGTAGTTCTGAGCGAGCCACTCCTCACACGTACGGCTGAACTCGTCGAAGTACTGGTACTTCACGGAGTAGCCTAGGCAGACCTCGAACGCGCTCTTGGCTTGTTGCTTCTGCGGTTCAGACGCCTCGTCCAAGCTTGCGTAGTAGGTCTGACGGATTTCAACGTCCCTGCGGAAAGCTTCCGGGATCGGTGCGGCGCGGAACTCTTTGACGAACCCGCCCCACATTTCACCGACGCGCGAGCCGGCGGCGATGACCCAACGCGGCGGAGGCACCGGCTGGAGATCGACGATCTTCTTGTACTCGCCGCTCGCCTTCTCGATTAGTGGGCGCTTCTTGACGATCCAGTCTTTGACCTTGGTGTTGATGTGCTTCAGCACATCTTCCTTGGAGTTGTTGCCGCGGTATTCCGGGAACTTGAGCTTGTCGACCTTGGCCTTGTCCAGATCCGCGAAGTAGAACATCGCTTCACCGACGGCTTCCAAAGCGCGACCGAGACGACGCTGCTTTGCGCCCTCGTCCTCGCCGGGGATGCCCTGGATCTTGGCGACCGCTGCGTTCGGATCCGACCACAGGCCAACGACGGCCTTGTACTCGCGAACCGCCAGAGTCTCCTTGCCCAACTTGATGTCGGCGCGAGCCAGGAGCGCGTGCGCCTGGGCGACGATATCGAGCGTGGCTTTGCTGTCGATCATCTTCATCGAGCCGCCGAGGCGTTTCTCGACGTTGTTCCAGTCCTTCTTCTCGCCGTAGTGCGCCGCGATGGCGTAGGCGATCTGAGCGGTCTGGGCCGGCTTCTTGGCACCGAAGTACTTGTTGAAGTTGTTCGAGTCGTCGATGCCCTGGTCTTCTTGACCGAGACCCAAGCGCAGCACCACGGCGTCGCTCAAGGCTTGATCCGCGAACTCGCCTCGGTAGGCGGTCTTCTTCGCGTACAGCTCGAAGAAGTCGGAAGCCTTGTCGTACACGGCAATTGCTTGATAATTGCCGCCGATTTCGTAGGTGGCCTTCATCGCCAAGGGCGAATCGGACATGCCGTACTTTTGGCTGAGCAAAATCAGCCTGGCTTGAATCGACTTCGCGAGCAGGCGGGCGGCTTGGTAGCCACGCGCCATGTTGTACACGATTTCGTCGGCCTTCTCGCACTGCTTGGGCTTCTCGCCCTTGCCGAGCGGCTCTTCGCAATAAGACCGCCACAGCTCGAGGTACGAATCTGCACCCTTCTTGTAGTTGTCGAGGGCGTTCTTGTAGTCGCCCTTGTCCTGCTGTGAATCAGCGAGCTCGATTTGCTTCTGGGCCTTGAGACGGCGGATATCGAACTGAATGCGATTCAGGGTCTCGCACTGTTCCTTGTTGTCCTCGGCCTTGCTGCCCTTGCAGTACAGCTCGAGGAACGTCGGGACGTCTTTGCCCATCTCGTCGAAGCAAGCCGGGCGCGGCGGCTCGGCACGTGCACCGAGCACGTTGATCGCTTCGAGATAGAGCTGAGCGGCGTAGATGCCGGCGTCCTTGTCGGCGTGGTTGATGGCGACGTCGCGGAAGGCGAGCGCGGCTTCCTCCCAGTGCTGCGCCTCGAAGTAGATGCGCGCGCGGCCGTACTTCACTTCGACGTACTGCTCGAGGGCGTCCTTGTCGTCCTTCTGCGGTTTGACGTAGCAGACGTAGCGATTGAAGGCGTTGACCATGCCCTTCTGCATGTCGGTCAGGGGCTTGGGCTTGAACTTCTCCCACTCCCCCTTCTTCGCTTCGCGATCCGATTCGTCAGCGCCCTTCGGACCTAGGCCTTTGCCCTTGCGGTCCGTCGCGCCCTTGTACATCTGGTCGTACATCTTCTGGTAGCAGAGGACGGAAGCGTAAGCGGCTTCAGCAGCCTGCTCGTTCTTCGGATCTTCCACGACCACCGCGTCGAATGCCGGACCGCACTCTTCCCAGCGCTGCTGGAAGTAGAGCAAGTCCGCCATCGCGTACTTGATCTTGTACATCGTCGGCCAGTCGCTCTTGACGATGCGCGGGAACTCGAACTTGGCGAAGTCACCGGAGGTGAAGTTGTCGGCGACCTTCTTGTACAGGTACGCCGCCAGATCCATCGTCTTCTTGTCGCCCGTACCGCGGACGCCACCGGAGCCGACGGCTTCCAAATGCCAGCTCATCGCGGTTTCGGCGAGGAGCTCGGCCGTCTTGTTGGCGCACTGGAGCTTCGCCGGATCCGGATGCTTCTCCTTCACGAAGTCGTTGTAAACGCGAACCTGCGCGTCCATCTCCTTCTTGATGGCTTCCTTGTCGCCCGAGTTGATCGCCGACGACGCGGTGGTGATCTGACCCTGGTAGAAGCAGCTCTTGTCGCCGCCATCGCGGCTCAAGAGATCGCGATAAAGAACGATGCCTTCTTTGTAGTGACCGGTGTCGAGATAAGCGAGACCGAGCTCGTTCATCATCTCGACGGTGTGGGTGGTTTCGCCGCCCTTGTCACCGCTGAGCGGCTTGAAGAAGTTGAACGCCTTGCCCGGGTCACCGCTCACTGCATAGACCGGGATCGTGTCGCGGCGAGCCGACTTGGCCAGCTGCTTGGCGTTCGGGAGATCGCCGTACGTGTCGCCGTACTCGATCACCTTCTTGAACTCGTTCAGGGCGTTGGCGTACTCACCCTTGTTCCAGAACACGTAGCCGAGCTTGTAGCGAGCGTAGCCGTAGACCTTGTTGTTGGGCGGCGGGTACTTGATCACTTCCTTGTAAGCAGCGGCGGAGAGCTCCCACTTGGATGGATCGCCCTGCGCTTCTTGGAAGAAGAGCTCGCCGAAGGCCAAGTAGGCGTTCGGGATGTAAGTCGACTTGGGCGCCTTCTGGATCAGCTCGAAGTACGTGGCGCGCGCATTCTTGAGATCGCCACCCTGCTCGTACTCGTACGCGAGGTAATACAAAACCTCGTCGATCTTCGAGTAGTCCGGGTAGTCATCCTTCATCAGCTTGTAGTACGAGATGGCGCTCTTGCGCGCGGCGGCCAGGATCTTGTCGGCGGCGGCGGCGTCAGAGCGAAACTTGCTCGCGTCCTGCTTCTTCCGCTTCGCGTCCTGGGCCGAGATGTCGGCCGCGATTTTGTCGCGTTGCGCCGCGCTCTCGAGCTCGACGTAGCCTTCCGCCAAACGGCGCGTCAGCTGCGGGCGATCGGGAGATTTTTTGGCCGTACGCTTGTACAAGCGCTCGAGGCCCTGGATCTCGGTGATCAGCAGGGCGCGAGCGCGAGCTTGCAAGCGGTTCTTGCGCGTATCGCGCTCGGCCAGCTTGGTCATCTCTTCCGGATTGACCGGCTTGGAGTCGTCCTGACGCTTCTTCACGTCCCGCGGAGGCGGTGCGCTGGAAAACGCTGCTGGGCGCTTGCTGTGCACGTCCGCCATTTTGCCGGCGGGGCACTCGCTGAGTGCCTTGGCGGCGTCCGGCGAGATGCACTCACTGCTCAGATCAGTCGGTTTGGCTTCGGTCACGGCGCCCGAGGTCGCCGCGCTGAGCAGCAAACCGAACGCAACCGTGACGCCTACGAACGCTCTTTTGGAGCTCATTTCCAATTACCTCCCACACGCGGAAACAACGCGCTGGCGATAGAAGCCGAGCTCGTCACGCCAATACTCACCGTCGAAGGGCCAAATCACGTGCTCTTCGTCGGGCTTAACATCACCGAAGGTCTTCGAATCCGCCGCGCTGACCTGACCGGTGGCGATCTTCTCGTCCAAAAGGTTTCGTTGCGCGGCCGTGATGTCGATCAAGATCTTCTCACCGTCACGCAAGTGTTCGTTCAGCTCGTCGACGTTGCGCTGGTAGCGCGAGAGCGCAAGCTCACCCGCCTGACGCACGGCGAGGTCGCGCGCCAACTTCAGCGCGTCACCGACCTGTTGCCCGATGCTCGAGCTCTGGAAGCTGGGGGGCGCTTTCTTGAAGCGCTTGTCCTCTTCCTCGAGCAGCTTCACGTAATCGATGTTGCGGAGCAGCTGGCGATCACTGAGCGCGTTCTCGACGATCGGGCGAATGCGTTCGTCCAAGTTGCCGCCACCGGCGCGAACCTCGAGCAAGAACTTGAAGAACGGCTCTTCCTTGTTCTCGCCCTTGTAGTTCTTGAGCACCTTCTCCAGCTGCTCTTTGATCGGCGTGTACTTCTTGTTGAACTGCGCGACGACGGTGGTGGCCGCCTCGTAGTTGCAGTTCGAGAAGTAAATGACGGCCTTGAGCACCGCCGCTTCCGGGTAGAACGAGTTCGGGAAGTACGGCGACTGCAGGGTGTGGATGTTGCCGAGCGCGTGCGGATAATCGCCGGCCATGAAGTAGGCCCACGACTCTTCGAACAGTGCGTCGAGCCAGTACTCGCTGGCCACGTCGACCTGGTTCCAGTACTTCACCGCGGCGCTCAGCTTGGTGCTGTCGACCGTCGGCTGGTTGGTCTCCGCGTCCGTCTTGATCGACGACGAATAGTAAGTGCGCGCCATCGACAGCGACGCCAAATCGCGCAAGCGGCTCTCGTCTTCGACGCCTTCGACGCCTTCGTCGAGAGCCTTCTGGATGCGCTGGAAGGCTTGTACGGCAGGAATCGACTTGCGAACCTGCACGTAGCTGATGCCCGTGAAGAACTGCGACTTCACGTAGTATTCGCTGCGCCGGTCGACCTTCTGGAACAGGCGAATCGCCTCTTCGAATTGGCGATTGCGGTACTTGTACCGGCCCAGCATGTAGTTGAGCTGCCAGTACAGGTCGCGCTGCTGGTCGTTGTCGAAGCGAGCCACCTGCTCGTCGTTGTACTTACCGACGCGCTCGATGATGTCTGCCGGCTCGGGCAGCTGTGTGGCGAGCTTGGCCAACCAGAGCAAGGTCTCTTTGAACTTCACGTGGTTCGGGTTGTCCGCAACGACGCTGAAGATCGCGTAGCTCGCCTGGTAGAACTTGAGGCGGTAGAGCGAGATGGCCAGGAAGTACTCGGCCAGCTGCTTGTTGCCCGGGTCATCGCCGGTCTCGCCGTTGACCACGCGGTGCAATGCCTGCGCGGCTTCGCTCCACTTCTCTTTGTCGAAGAGGGCTTTGGCCGAAGCCGCGGCTTCGGTCATCTGACCGGCGACGACGGCTGGTTGAGCTCCTGGCGAGCCTTCATCGAGATCGATGTCGACCTTGCCACCCTTCTTGCCGGCGGGAGCGCCGGTTGCTGGTGCGGCTTTGCCAGGTTTGGCAGCGCCGCCCTTCTTCTTCGCCGGGGCTGGCGTATCGGAATCCAAGTCGATGACATCCTGTGCTCGCGCGAGGCGAGTGACCGCGAGGCTCGGGAGAGCTACGGATGCCAGAATGCAGACCGCAACGAGGCGCTTTCGAAACATGGATCCTCTGTAGTGGGGTTGAGATCGGCGCCTTTACGGGCGGCGCCGCGACCGGGTGCAGGGGGCCTAGCCGGCCAAATCGAGAAAAACCTAATAAGTACCGCTACATACCACCCGCGGTCGTGGGCATGTTAGAGATCGCGATGCAAGCTTGTCAAGTGTCGTCGGAAAGCATCGGCATGTCGCCGTCGCCGGCTCACACCCGCGCTAGGACTGCACTTCAAAATTGTCGCTCTCCGGAATTTGCAGGGCGTCGTGACACACGTTCCGGACGCGAATCGCGCGCTGCGGAGTCGCGGCCCCACGCATGAGTAACGTGGGTGCATATCGCACTTTGGTCACGAACGTTGCGCGTTTCTCGACCCGCCGAACCGCGAGACGTTTGGCGCACCGATTCGTAAAGACCAAAGACACTGACCAGGGTTGATCGGATCCGCCGCTGGGGCACATTGATAAAAAGTCAGGGATGCTCGTCAACACCCGCTATCCGACACGCGCGTTGGAAAATTCCTTGGCAGCGGGGACGTTAGCGGGCGTTCGCGTGACCTGCGGCTTCTTTCGCGTTGACTGCGTTGGAAGCGCTGAACTAGCGTACGCGCGGTTGCAGCGGCGCGACAGCGACGAGCGATCGATGTTTAGACCACCAGTCGAACGGGTGACGGTCAGGCGATGATACGTAAAATCACGGGCTTCTCTCTGCTGGCCACAGCGCTCTTGGGCCTCTTCCCGCTGGCGTGCCAACCTGGTGGCGTCGGCGATCCTTGCACGCCGGAAGACGAATACAACACGACCTTCTCCGGCTACGACGCCAAGGAAGTCAACGTCGAGAGCAAGTCTTTCCAATGCGAGACGCGCGTTTGCCTGGCCAATCACTTCCAAGGCCGCGTGAGCTGCAAGTACGGCCAAGCCGCAGGCAGCGGCGGTTGCCACGTCCCGGGCAACAAGGACAAAGCGATCACGGTAAAGGTCTCTCCGCAACTGCAAGAGCGCCAGGCCGATAAGGCAGTTTATTGCTCCTGCCGCTGCGATGGCGAAGACAAGAACGCCCGCTACTGTAAGTGCCCCTCGGGCTACGCCTGCACGCACCTCGTGGACGACCTCCACCTCGGCGGCGGCCAGCTCGCCGGTTCGTACTGCATGCGCGACGGCACCACCTACGACCCAACGCAAACGACCGGTTGCTCCCCGGTCGGCTACCCCACCGTCGCCGGCACGCCGAGCTGCGGCGAGCCCGAAGAGGGCTGATCGCCGCGAGCGCGGGCTCGCTGCGGAAGTCGTCGTTCGCAATTGGCTCGAAGCACGCGGTCTCCGCGTGCTCGCCGCCAACCTGCGCGTGAACTATCTCGAAGTCGACCTGCTCGTCCAAGACGGGCGCACCCTGGTCGTAGTCGAAGTTCGCACACGCAATCGCGGCTCGTGGACTTCAGCGCTCGGCAGCGTTGATGGTTGGAAACGCACGCGCCTCAAGCGCGCCGGCGAACGGCTTTGGCGCCGCGAATATCAATTCCGACCCGAGTTCGACCACGTCCGCTTCGATGTAGCCGCTGTCACGTGGCGGGCTGGCGAGGCCCAAGTCGAATACATCCGCGCCGCCTTCTGACGTCGCGGGTGGGAACGCGGCGCTGCGCGCGCGGGATCGGCTGTTGAGGATTTTGGCCTAGCGGCTTTCGGTGGCGCTGGGCCGCCCGCGCTTCGCCCTTGGATCGCATTCGCCTGTGCGGTCAGTTCTTGTAGGTCTCCATCTCATTCGTTTGATCGTGATCTTATCCTGCCAAGGTCGGCTGACCTCGACGAATTTCCAGGCATGCGGCTGGGACTGCTTGGCGCGCGCTCCGGCGCGAAGCGTGCTGCGCTGCGCGCGCACCGAAGTTTGTGGGCAGCGTCGTGCGACTCCGCTCAGGCCGCGGGGACCCGAGGCTTGGCTCGGGACGCGAGGCTTTGGCGTCGGGAGGCGGGAGAGTGGGGCGATCGCGGTCCTGCATCGCAACTTCGGGTTTACGCAGGGTTCCGAACGCGGACGGCTCCCAAAGTCGAGGCATGGCTTGGCGATTGAAAACACGCGGCGAAGTGTTCACGTCGCTCATCGAGCGATGCGCAAACCCCAATCTCCCTCCCCTCTTCTGGCGTTTTGGCGTTTTGGCGGTTAGTCCCCTCGCGGCAAGCGTCGTCGCGCGCGCTCAACGCGTTTGAGCTCGCGAAACGAGTCGAGCCAGGCCGCCGAAGGCTGAGACGGACGCGATGGCAATTGTGACCATCAAAAATTCTCCCGGCGAAAAGACAGGTCGCTCACGTTCCGAGCGCCGCGCGCGTCTCAGTAGTCCAGCGCGTCCTTCATTTCTTTGCGCAGCTGATACAGCGGCTCGAGTTCACCGGGTTCGGCCTTGGGCTCCATCGTGCTGATGGCGCGTTCGAGCTTTTCGATTTCCCCTTCTTGGCGCGCGCGCAGGTTGCGGACCATCGTTTCGAACGTGTCGAAGAAGTGCACGAGCTCGTCGCCTTTGCGCAGCTTGCCCGGGATCCTCAAATGTCCTTTGCCGACATCACTGATCTGGCGCTTCATCTTGAAGATCGGGCCGGCCACCTTGTGCGTGACCAGGATGCCCGCGAAGCCGATCAAGATCACCAGTAGCGAGAGCGCGCCGACCAAGGTGTACAGCATCGCGTGCTGCTTGTCGGTCAGTGCGGAAGCCTGGTCGCGAAGCGCCGTCGCCTGCCCTTCGAGCAATTGTTGCTGGGCCTTGAGCCGCTCGTCTTGCTTGTCCGCGTCCGCCTTGAAGGCATCGAGCAGGGCCGGGTTGTCGCTGTAGACCGGGTCTTTGATGATGTTCATCTTGACCACTTCGCTGACCTTCTGGCTCTCAGCGACGACTTGGCGACCGCGCTCGACGACTTGCTCCCCTTGATGCACCGCCTGGTGGCTCTGCGCGATCACCGCCACGCTCGTGCGCCAGATCAATAGCCCGAGCGAGACGCTGAAGAGCAGCGCGATGCCCACCAAGTACCCGGTGTACTTGAGCTGGAAGTGACTATCGAGCAGGTAGTTACGAAGGCGTCGCTGGTGCCGGCCGGTGACCGGCGGGGCCGAAGTGCCTGGAGGGGCCGAAGAGGCGTCTCCCATGTGCTGGGACTCCTTTGCGGAAAAGGGAGGGACTTAAGAGTACGGCTTTAGCCGCACGGTGTGCAAGAAGTGCGCTGTTTGGCTCGGCCGCGACGACGATGACGTGACGATTGGGGAGGTAGTCGCAACGCCCCAACCCACTCCTAAGGTAGGCGGGCGGCGGCGGCCGTGAACTTCTCGAACGCGCGCGCAGCGGTGTCTCGGATCAGCTCGTCTTCGGTCTCCTTGTCAGGGGAAGAAACCCCCTGCTGGGTCAGCTTGGTCGTGTAGCTACCAAGTAGGGATTTGTCGGGGTAACTGAACATCGCGACTTCGATGCGAATCGTCAGGTTGCCGCCCGAGTAGTCCGGCACGGGCACGCGCGGCGAAAGGAACACCGGCTTGACGCCGGAGTGCCCGACCAGCCGACGTTTGGCGTCGGCCAGGCTCTCGCCCGGGGGCGCGATCGTGAACACCGGCAATGCTGCAGCTGCACCGACCATCGCGCGGTGCACGATGGCGTCGACCTCGTCACCGCTGCGGCCGGTCTTGTCCGAGATCTTGCCAATCGCGACGTAGTATTTGGTCTCCGGCGAAAACACGGGGTCGAGTGCCTTCACGATCGCAGATTTGACGGTATCGCTAGCTTCAGTGGCCAGGCGCTTCTGTAAGCACTCTGCACCGCCCATGCGCAGGCGACCGAGCGCTGCGGCCGAAGCTGCACGCACCGTTGCGTTCGCGTCAGTCAGGCCGGTGCACAACGGTTCGACGGCGCGTTTCGACTTGGACGCGCCGAGCGCCAGTGCTGCCTGGGTGCGAATGCGGAAGTCCGCACCCGTGGACAGATTTCGCACCAAGTGATCGACGTCCGCGGTGGCCTCCGCGAAAGCCGGGCGAGCGGCTACGAACCCCAGGCCAGCGAGCAGCGCAGCCAAACCGAGACAACGCATTACCCGGCACCGTATCATGAGGATAGGGCGCTCCGTCGACCTTCTGTAGCTCGCGCTCAACTTGCTTGGTATGACGACCGCGGCGAGCATTTGCTTCAGCAACTTGTGCGGAAGGGTTCGAGTCGGTCACCGAATCTCCGTTTAGGGCTTTTTCGCGATACGCGGAAATGCTGCGATGTATGATGATTCGGTGAAGACGCCGACCGGCGGACCAAACGAGGGTCTAGAACCGACACGGCGGAACACGCCGCGGAGTCGGCTGTGGTTCGCGACCGGATGTGCGGCTCTCTCCTACTGCCTTGCGGCGCGAGGAGCCGCAGCAGAAACGACGCGCTCCGTGATGCCCGACGGGGTGCAACTCCGTGTCACCGGCAGCCTGACCATCGAAGCAAGCGCATCGCAGCTCGCCGGCGGAAGTGAGCTCGAGGCGCGGCTCCTCGACGATGCAGGTCATGCCGTCCCTGGTCGCACGCTGCAGATCAAACCGCTCTACGTCAGCGCGCCGCTAGCGGCGCGCGATTGCCAATCGCGTGCCGTTTCGTTGCCGGCGAATCCGAGTGGCGTGTATCTGGCGCGCAGCAACGGCGCCGGCTCGCTGTGCGTCCACTTCGATGGCACCCCGGAGCACGCGGAGTTCGAGCTCAGCTTCGTCGATAGTGACGGCCTGTACGCTGCAACGAGTCGCAAGGTCGTCGCCGACAGCGCCATCCGCAGCGTGCAGATGGCGTTCGCTCCCGCGCCGAGCGTGCTCGCGCTCGAGCGCGAGCAGCAAACCTTGACGCTCGCAACCAGACCGCTGCCCGCGCTCGCCGCCGGTGAGCCACTCGAGAGCCTCGACATCTCGCTGACCATGAAGCGCGACGGACAGCCTGCCCAAGCACTCGGCGTCAGCACCGTGGAGATTGGCAGCAACGCAGAGTTCCGTGTTCCGAGCCGCCTCTTGGGTACACCGGGGCCACTCGAATTGAGCGCTGAATTCGTTGGCAGCACCACGACCCGCGCGGCTCGCACGCTGACTCGCGCCAGCGCGACGGCGGTGGTCCAGTTGTCGCTCGCCGAGCCCATCCTCCCCAGCCACCCCGAGAGCGGCGCGCACATCCGCGTGCGCGTGCACTCGGTCGCCGGCCCCGTGCACAGCGGCTCGATCGAAGCGCGCGTCGCTGGTTCGAACCTAGGTAGCGCGCGCGTCAGCGAGGGTTTGGCCGAGCTCTACCTGCAGCTCGAGGAGACCACCGCCAAGAGCCACCCGATCGAGCTGCGCTACGCCTCGGACTCCCCTTGGTGGCTGCCCGGTCCTGAGTTGTCGGTAACCATCCCGGTGTTACCGCCCAGCCCCTGGCGACGCGTCGCGTGGATCGCGGCGGTGGTGGTGCTCGGCTCATGGTTGCTCTTGGGTTGGCAGCGCCCGCGGCGCCTCGAACGCAAGGCCGCCTCACTCGTCCCCGCTCATGCGGCCCGAGCCCCGGTAGACGTCATCGAGGTGGGTGATGTTCGCAGCGGGTGGCGCGGGCGCGTGCTCGATGCACACGACGGGACGCCGATCGCAAACGCCGTCTTGCTCGTTCGCTTGCCTGCTTTCGACACGAGCGGCGTCCTCCACACCGCAAACACCGACGAGCAAGGCACTTTCGTGCTCGAAGGCCCGCTGTCTCCCGGCCCCGGGGCCGCGTTGGAGGTGCGCGCCCCGCTGCACACACCGCTGGCAGCACCGATGCCGCCACCAGGCACGCTGGTGTTGTCCCTGACTTCGCGCCGCCGCACATTGCTCGGTCGTTTCGTCGATTGGGCCCTGCGGGATGGCGGCTGGGAACGCCATGGTGAAGCAACACCGGGAGAAGTCGCACGCCGCACCGAGCGCAGTGAGGTCGCCTCATGGGCAAGCGCCTTGGACGAAGCCGCGTTCGGCCCCGACCCACTGTCCGAGGCAAAAGAGCAGGCGGTGATCGCGCGCGAGCCCGCTCACAATCGCAAGCCGCCACTGAAGGCAGATCGCGGTTGAGACGTTGGACCTACATTGGGCAAAGCTGGAAAACAGTGGCAGCCCATTGACGGGGCAAAGCGCGCGTTTCTATAGTCCGCCCACAACGCCGCACCAGCGCGGTTAGCAGCTATGATTTACGCTCTCCTCGCGCTTGCCGTCGCCGCCGTCGCCGCCGTCTATTTCTTGTTCCTCAAGAAAGGGCAGCCGGCGGAGCTCCCTCCGAGCTCGACAAAGAGCCACCCGCCACCGCCCCCAAGTCGCACCGCGAGCCCTCGTCGGGCACCGGAGCCGACGCCCCCGGCGCAAGAGTCGAAAGCGACGGCGGCGTCAGGAACGAAGCCGGTCGCCGACGCGACGCCTCTGTCGCCGCAAGCCGCGCCCGCACCGAGGTCCAGCACTCCCCCGCCCCCACCTTCCAAGCGAGCCGGCGCACGAGCTCCGCGTGACATCGATGGTCTGCGCAAGGGTTTGTCGAAGGCACGCGCGTCGGAAGGCTTCTTCGGTCGTCTGCGCGCGCTTTTCTCCGGCAAAAAAGAGCTCAACGCGGATATCGCCAGCGACCTCGAAGAGGTACTGTTGAGCTCGGACGTCGGGGCCGAGACCACCGCCCTGCTGCTCGCGCGCGTAAAAGACGCGCTCGGCCAAGGTGACCTCGCTGATCCCGAGAAGGTCTGGGACGCGCTACGCGCAGAAGCGGAACGCATCGTCTCCGTGGATGGCCGCACTGGCCCACTCGAACTGCGCAATCAGCCAACCGTCGTGCTGTTGGTGGGAGTCAACGGCGCCGGCAAGACGACCACGATTGGCAAGCTCGCTACCAAACTCCAAGCGAGCGGGAAGAAGTGCTTACTCGCCGCCGGCGACACCTTTCGCGCGGCTGCCGTGCAACAGTTGGTCGTTTGGGGTGATCGAATCGGCTGTGAAGTCGTGCGCGGTAAGGACGGCTCGGATCCGGGCAGCGTTATATTTGATGCGATCAAGCGAGCGGAGACATTAGGTGTCGATGTCGTACTCGCTGATACCGCAGGTCGCCTGCACACGAAGTCGAACCTGATGGCGGAAATGAAAAAGATCGCCAAGACAGCTGAAAAAGCGCTGGCCGGCGCGCCGCACGAAATATTGCTGGTCATTGATGCGACGAACGGGCAAAACGCTCTCGCTCAAGCAAAAGAGTTTCAGGAAGCGCTCCCACTCACCGGCATCGTGCTGACTAAGCTCGATGGCACTGCCAAAGGGGGCGTGGTGCTCGGAATCGCCAACGCGCTTCGTCTTCCAGTTCGCTTCGTCGGCCTCGGTGAACGGCCCGACGATCTCCACGAGTTTGCCCCGGCGGACTTCGTGGAGGCATTACTCGGTCGCGAAGCGGCCGAGTAAGTTTCGAGAGGCTGGGTCGCGAAGCGGCCGAGTGATGTTGAGGGGTTCGGGCGTGAAGCAGTTGAATGATCGAAATTCATCCCGGGTCAAAAAGTTTTAGCTTGTTGATTGTAAGATTTTTAGCGTGATATAGTCCCCCGGCGTTTCCGGTTCGCGGAATTGTTCAATAGTTCCAAGTGGTTGCGGTGTTGGAACCGCGCGCTGACCCAATGCGTCGTTTTGAAGGGAAAGCGGAAGAGGCATCGATGAAGTCAAGTCCCATCGGGCTCCTCGTGGCAGTAGCCCTCGGCATATTCCCTGCGCAAAGCTGGGCGCAAGCCAAAGCAGGGAAGGTCACGGTGGCCGGAAAAGCTGCGGCGACAAAAGATAGCGAAGGCGTGATCGACGCTGACGCGAGTGGTAGCGCCACGGCCGGCGGTGATGCCGCTGGCGAAGCGGCCCCCGCGGCGGGCGATACGCCTGCCGATGGCGGCGAAGAAACTGGAGACACGCCAGCTGGCTCCGGTCTCGACGACATCTGCAAGATCGATCCTGCCGCATGTCCGAATCTGGACATGGACAAGGAGGCTGCCCGCCCCTTGAAGGAGCAGATCTTCGCGGTGCAGCAGGCGTACGCTTTGCGCGTACGGCGCTTCGAACTCCAAGCGGGGTGGTCGCAGAGCCTGAATGACCAGTTCGTCGGCCACCCGGCCCCGAACCTGGCGCTCAACTACTACATCACCAACGTCCTCGCGATCGGCGTGAACGGCCAGTACTACGCACCGTTCAACCTCGATAAGGACTTCAACGCTCAGGTTCGGCGCGCTGCGCGCGTTGCCGTGCCCCTCACCGAGTACCAGTGGGGCGCCGCGCTGAACTTCACCTACGTCCCGGCGTACGGCAAATTCGCCGGCTTCGGTGACTTCATCTTCCACTACGACGCTTACGTGGTGGGCGGCGTGGGCGCGATGAGCGTGCGCCCGATCGCCGTGATCGATCCGGACAATCGCAACTTCGAGTACCAGACCAAGCTGGCTTTCAACGCCGGCATCGGCCTCCGTATCTTCTTCAATAAGTGGTTCGCCGCGGTGTTGGAAGTGCGTGACTATGTATTCAACGACAAGCTCGAATCCCTCACGGCCAGCAAGATTCCCGGACCCGGACCCAACGGCGCCGGCAATCCAAACACGTGGTACGGGGAAACGAGTTTGACGAACAATGTGCAAGCACAGTTGGGTGCTGCCATCTTCATCCCGTTCTCGTTCGACTACCGGTTGCCGAAGTGATGGGCAAAGGGCGAGGCATGACGACCACGAAACAGAAGACTACGAAGCGGCTGGTGTCCGTGCTGGCTGCTGCGCTCGCACTTTTCGCTTTCACCGAACGCGCCGAGGCGCAGCAAATCTTGCTCACCGGGCCGCTCGCCGGAGCTCCCGCAGTGCGCAAGCTGCGTCAGCATCGCAAGGCGCGTTTCGAGGTGGCTCCGGCCGTCTCGTTCACCCTCTTGGATGAGTATCAGCGCACGATTTTCGCGGGCGCTCGGCTCAACTATCACTTCACCGACTGGCTGGCGCTGGGTGCCTGGGGAGCGTTCGGAGCTGCCCACATCCCAACGCATCTGAGTGATCAGATTCAGGAGGTGAACGCCGCCCGACGAGCCACCCCCGGCACTTCGCGCGACGAAGAGTTGACGGCGGGCAATCTCGGTCCGGACTTCAAGAAGCAGCTCGCCAGTATGGATTGGGTCGTTGCTCCGCAGCTGACCGCAGTCCCCTTCCGCGGCAAGCTGGCCTTGTTCCAGAGCATCTATCTGGACACGGACTTGTACTTCTTCGGTGGCGCTGCCTTCGTCGGCTTGAACGAGCGCAAGAACTGCGAGAACTGCACGAACTCGTTCGAGATGGCAAGTCGCGTGGCGATCGCGCCGACCTTCGGTCTCGGTTTCTCGTTCTACATCAACAAGTGGAGCGCGATTGGCTTCGAGTACCGCGGTATGCCCTTCGCTTGGAACACGGGCGGCTTCGATACTGCCGGTGGCGGGAAAGACAAGAAGTTCCCGGACAACAAGATCACCAACGACGACCGCCAGTTCAACTTCAATCAAGTGCTGACGGTGAGCTGGAACGTGTACCTGCCGTTCCAATACAAGGTCAGTGAGTAAACGCGCTCCCTGATTGCAGTGCGCTTCGTCTCGAAAGTCCGGACGAGCGCACTGAACGCGAAACGCCCCGCCAAAAGCGGGGCGTTTTCCGTTTGTGTGCGGGGCCAAGCGCGCACGAAGCGCGCGCTTGGCCGAGCGCTATCAACCCTTCTGAACTCGATCGCCGACGAGACGGTAACCGGGCGGCAGGGCCGCCTTCGTGCGGTCGGCGAGACCGGACGGGATGAGCCAGCCGCGATCCGCTAGCCCCTGAGCGATTCGGTTCTGAGTACGGCGAGACTCTTCGGTCTCGATGGCCGTGATCAGCGCCGGCAGGCTTTGGGGATCGTTGATGGCGAACAGCGTGGTGGCGGACGTGAAGCGTACCGGTTCGCTCATGTCACCGAGGAACGGCTCGACCGCGACCCTCACCGCTTCACTCGGATAGCTTTCGAGCGCTTGAATCAGCTGCACCTTGGGTTCCGCGTTGCGGACGTACTCGGTGTCGAATTTTTCGAGCACGCCGAGCAGTTCGCGCGCAGCCTGCGCTTCGTCCGTGACGATGGCGCGCAGCACCTTGAGCGGCCAGGTCAGACTCTCGGCCTTTTGACAATATTCACGGATCGGCTCGAGCGCGTCTTCACCCGCGGAGACGATGCCGCGCATGCAGGACTCCTTCTCCTCCTGATCCGTAATCGAAGGATCGAGCACCCAGTCGAAGCGCTTGAGCAACGCGGCCGCCGCCTGCGCAGTCCCCATGCGACCGAGCTCTTGAATCGCTTCTTGGCGATCGAAGTTCTGCGAAAGCTTGTTGCCCAGTAAGCGCTCGAGGCGAGCGATCTCTTTTTGGGATGCGCGCGGCGGCTGATCGCTCTTGTTCTTGCTCAGAAAATCGAAAATTCCCATGGTCCTATTGCGGCGCGCGGAGGAGCGCAGGGCGCGCGCCGGCTGGTGCATATAGCTCGAAATGCCGCCTCGTCCCAGCGCGGTGGCGCAGTCCCGCGCGTTTGAACGAGGAAAACCCGAATCAGGACAAGGGAACCGCGATCAACACCACGGCGTTGCCGCGCAGCTGAACCTGGTAACGCACGGGCTTGCCGTGCTTTTGCGAGGTTTCGGCCTCGCTGGCGCGGATCCGGCCCACGAACGCTTCGAACGTGATGTGCTCGACCGGTTCACCAATCTGACGTTTGGCGGCGATGTATTCGTCGAACAGGCGCCGGTAGTATTGGTCGGCATTTTCCGCGGCGAGGGAGGTCGCGACACTGGGATCGACATTTCCCGCCACGGAGCTCTCGTCGACCGCGAGCGCTTCTTGGAAATCGCGAGCGCTCGGCCCCTGGGAAGGTCGGCCCTGCTCGTCCGTGGTGTCCTCGGCCACCCCCATCATGGCGTTCAGCAAGGAATTGATGCGGAACACCAGGCCGCCCAATTCATCGTGCTCGAGCTGAAAGCGGAGTTCCGAATTGCCGTTGATGATCGCGAGCAAGCCATCTTCGAGCTCGGATACCGGACCCGAGATGTAGTTGCCGAGCAGCGTGCCGCCCACGACGACCAAGAGCACGCCGAGACCGGCGACCGCGAACACCGGCCAGAGCAGCCCCGGCACACTGTCTACGAGGGAGGCTGGAACCGCAGCGATGATCACGCCTCGTGTCTCGCCGACATAACCATCGAGCGGTACCGCGCCGAACAAATTGCCCGCGCCGGCCGCCTCGACGGTCACGACCCCCCCAGAGCTGAGGGCCTGCTTGGAGGCCGCGGTGACGTTCGCCTGATTGGCAGATGCGACGACGCCAGCCGGCGCTGCGCTATCGGCAACGATTTCGACCGAGTCAGAGACGGCGGCAAGGAGCAGCGTGTGACCGCTGGTCAAATCACTCGTACGCGTCAAGCGCTCATCGTTGAGCGGTGTACCGACCACCAACGCGCCCAGCACGGTGCCGTTGTCGGCGCGCAGCGGCGCATAGCTCGCGAGCATCTGCTCTTGGCGCTTGTGATTGACCCAAAGCGCGCTCGACGTACGGCCGCTCTTCAGCGATTCGGCCAGAGACGGGTACGCGGCAGCCACCTTCTCGCCGCGCATCAGCGCCGAGCCATTGCGCCCAATGGCGACGCCCTGAGCATCGACGATCAGCACCAGCGACGGGGCCATCTTCGCGAAAAGCGGCTCGCTCACTGCAGCGTCGCGCAAGCGATTGGCCTCGGCGGTCGCGGCCTCACTGCGAGCATCCGCGGTGCCGCCGGAGAGCGCGGCGTGCACCGAGGGCGCGGCGGTATTGCCGTCCAGCCAACGCTCCATGCGCAACGCATCCAGCGCGAGCTGCGCGTTCGCGGCGCGCAACGCCTGAGCAACTTCGCGTTTGCGTTCAGTCTGATTGGTGAGCACGTCGTTCAGCGACGTGGCCAAGAGAACGTACGTCAGCAGGCCGACGACAACGACGATACCGGCGTTTACAATGATGATCTTCCAACGCATCCTGTGGCCCCTTTGGCTCGAACCCCGGGCTCCCGAGATTGGCCGCGCTCCGACGTAAGCGCACCAGCGGCGCTTTGGGGCCGACGGTACTACTTGTCCGGGCGGAGCTAAAGTCCGTGACGCGCTAAAGTCTGGCCCTCACACCAACGACAGAGTGCGTTAGTGTGTGCAGGCTTTTTTTTGCTGAGTCGGGCAGCCCGGGCTCACGGTCCGGAAAGGAAACGAGACAATGCAAAAGACCTTGGCGCTCGTCGATGATCCGCTGTTCTGTGAGCACCTCGCGCCCGCTGGCCATCCCGAGCGTCCGGAACGCCTACACGCCGCGCGCGCAGCGATCGCGCGCGCCGACTTCGACTTGGCTCGAACGGATCTCGCCACACGTGGCGCCACGAACGAGGAGCTCGCCCGCGTGCACGACGAGGCGTATCTCGACTTGCTGGGCCAGGTGGCCGGCCAGGTCGGCTACCTCGACGAGGACACGTTCTACAGCGCGCAGTCGGTAGCCGCAGCGCGCGCCGGTGCGGGCGCCGCGATCGTGATGACGGACGCGGTTCTGGATCGGCGCGCTGATTTTGGCCTCGCACTACTTCGCCCCCCGGGGCACCACGCACGGCCATCGGGCGCGATGGGCTTTTGCCTACTCAACAACGTCGCGGTCGCGGCGGCGCATGCGCGTGCGCGCGGCGTCGAACGAGTTGCGATTGTCGACTTCGACGTCCACCACGGCAATGGCACCCAAGAGATGTTCTACGACGATCCCTCGGTGCTGTTCATTTCGCTCCACCAATCCCCGCTCTATCCAGGCTCTGGGGCGACGGCTGAGAAGGGCACGGGCGATGGGCATGGCTACACGTTGAACGTGCCGCTGTCCGCCGGCGCGGGGGATGCCGTCTACGCCGCAGCTCTGGAGCGCATCGTCGCCCCAGTACTCGAGGCATATCGGCCGGGCCTACTGCTGTTCAGCGCCGGCTTCGACGCGCACAGCCGCGATCCCCTAGCGCAAATGGAGCTGACCGACGGCGGCTTTCGCGCCATCGTCCAGCGCACGCTGGGCGCACTCGGGGGCGCGGTTCCGGTGGGCATGGTGCTGGAGGGCGGCTACGATCTGGTCGGGCTGGGTAGTTCGCTCGGCGCCGTCCTGGCGGGCCTGGGCGAAGGGCCCATGCGAGATCTCCCTGCAGAACGGCTATGGCAGACCCACGAGCGAGACCTGAGCGCCGCGGCAGCAGCCGCAGCGGAACTTTGGAAGCTAGCCTGAGAATTTTGTTCGCTGCATTGGGTTGCTGAAGCACCCCGAGGTGAGCTAAGTACCGCCTGCGTTGGCGGCGCCCAAACTGGTCGCGTCGCCGGTCACCGTAAATGACGGTGGGTGTAGCTCAGTGGTAGAGCACTGGATTGTGGCTCCGGTTGTCGCGGGTTCGATCCCCGTCACTCACCCCGTAGGAAGCTGATTCGAAAACGAGTCAGCTTCTTTTTTTTCCATCCCGCGCTGGCCCCAAAACTCCGCCTGGGCGCCAACTTTTTAACGACGCATTCGGGTCGGCAGAAAGCGCGCGACTGGTGGATTGTCGAGTATGATGAGGCTTCGGAGGAATGCTCTCAATGATGAACGGTTGCCCGCGATGGTCGTTTCTGACGGTTCCCTTGCTTGCTGCGTTGGGCTGCAGCGACCCTGTACCTAGGCCTCCGCAAGGCAACACCACCTTGAGCATTCAAGTCGCCGCGACAGGCACGGCGAATTGCCCCGTGCCGGGCAAGACTTATGTCGTCGGCAATCCCAAAGGCCCAAACAATTCCATGGCCGGTGATCGTTTGATCGACGGCGAGCACGGCGCGACCATCAAGTGCTCGGTGAAAGGCAGTGGCCCGTACACCTTCTCCGGCACGATCAAGGGGCTGAGCAGCGAGAGCGATAAGGTGACGCTGACGATGACGAACGGCGTCGTCAATGCGGACAATCTGACTGGCACCGTGACGGTCGCGGTGAACACTCCGCAACTCGCTGGCAACTTCGTCAGCGCAGAAGGCGCCTGCACGATTGGCGTCGTCGGTGGCAACGTCAAACCGGGCAGCCTTTGGGCGACGCTGAGCTGCCCGACCATCACCGAACCGACCACGAGCAAGACCTGCGGCGTGGGCGCGCCGACCACCACGTTCGTGCTCGAGAATTGCGACGGCTCCTGACGTCCGAACGCGCCGCGAGCGCGCGCTAGCGCGACCGAAGAAAACGCGAACTCACGGTGAGTTCGCGTTTTCTCGTTTCAGACCTTCAACCTTTGGGGTCGGACTTGGGCGTAACCGCGCCCGCAGGCGGTGTGTCCGCAGTCACGTCGGGGATCGAAGCTTGCGGGCCGCGCGCCGCGGCGCCGGGCGTCGGCAGAGTGTCGGATAAGCTCGGGCCATCTTCCGCACCCGCCGCGATGCGCACGACTACAGCGGTAATGTTGTCTTCGCCGCCGTGCTCGTTGGCGAGCGCGATCAGCTTGCGACACACGTCCGGGAGCTCGGCTGAAGATTGCACGAGAGCCAAGATCTCGTCGTCTTCGATCATGCCGCTCAGGCCATCCGAACACAGGATGTACGAATCTCCGACCTGGGCGTCATCGGCCTGCAGATCGACGGAGACGTGCTCCTGCATGCCCAGCGCGCGCGTGATCACGTTCTTGGGCAGCTCGCTGCGTTGCTCTTCGGTGAGCTCGGGCATCGCCAAGAGGTAATCGTTGACCAGCGAGTGATCGCGGGTCATCTGCTTGATCTGTCCGCCACGCACGCGGTACGCGCGGCTGTCGCCGACGTGACCGATGTACATTTTCTTCTTGCGCGAGCTGAACAAGCAACCCACCACCGTGGTGCCCATGCCGTGGAACTCGCGTGAGCGCGCGCTACGATCGACGATCTGCCGGTTGGCGATTCGGATCCCCGTCAGCAGCCGATTCTCTTCCTCCGACAGCCGAGCGTCGAAGTGAAACGGCCAAGTGAAATCCTCCGTGGCGGTGGCGCGGAAGAAGTCGACGATGGCTTCGGTCGCGAGCTTGCTGGCGACGTCACCGGCGCGATGGCCACCCATGCCGTCGGCCACGATGTACAGCGTGTGATCTTCGAGGATGGCAAAGCTATCCTCGTTGTGGTCACGCTGCAGACCCACGTCAGTGACGCCTGCTGCTACTGCACGCACGGATAACTTCCCTGAATCGTTGATCGATTAGCCATGCGGGCCAGACCCTCGCTGAGAGCAACCCGCAAGCTTTCATGGCGCCCCGGGTGTGTCAAGCAGGGCACCTCGGTCGGGGCCCGCGCGCCGAGGGGGCGTCTCGGTCGTTCAGGGCGATATTGGTGAATTTGGGCGCCGGGCGCGGCCGAGAAAAGAGCGCTCGGGCACAACTGCTCCGCGTCTCCGGCGGAACCGGAATGGTCGCTCAAATCGCCAGGATCTCTTTCTCTTTGACCTGGATGATGTGGTCGATGGCCTGCCCCGCTTCGGACATGATCTCTTCGACCTTCTTTTTGGCGCGTTCGACGTCGTCTTCACTCGCGCCGCCGCCGTCTTTTACTTCGGCCAGCATGTCGAGCGCTTCGTGGCGGGCTTTGCGCACGCTGACTTTGCACTCTTCGCCGTCCTTCTTGGCGATCTTCACCAGATCCTTGCGGCGCTCTTCGCTGAGCGGCGGGATCGGGATGCGAATCAGGTCGCCATCGACTTGGGGATTCAGGCCGAGATCCGACTCGCGCAGCGCCTTTTCGGCGGCTTTCACCTGTGATTTGTCCCAAGGCTTGACCGTCAGCAAGCGCGGCTCGGGCACGCTGACCGTCGCCATTTGGCCGAGCGGCGTGGTTTGCCCGTAATAGTCGACGCGAATCGAATCGAGCATCGACGGATGCGCGCGTCCGGTTCGAAGCTTGGCGGTCTCGCGACGCAGTGCATCCTTCGATTTCTCGATTGCCTGCCGCAGTTCGTTCAAAACATCGTCGATCATCTGCGTACCTTTGATGGAGCGGAGCCGGTTCTATATCACCAGCCGGAAACTCGGGCGAGGGTCGATCAGGGGCGCTTTTTCTTCGGGGCCGCGCGGTGAACGGTGGGCGGCTTGCCCGCATCCTGGGCCGCCGAGCCGGCATCCGGCACCCAGAACTGCTTCTCCGCCTCGCGCAACTTCCGCTGGTTGTCGGCTTCGACGACCGCCGCGGCACTGGCGGTGGCCTGACGAACCGCTTCATCTGCTTCGCGGGTGCGTTTGAAAACGTACAACCCCAGCACGCCGAGCATCAACGAGGCGCCGACGAGCAAGCCGGCCAGCAGGCGGCCTCGACTCGACGGCTGCGGCTCGAGATCGCCCGTGTCGACGATGCTCGGCGCCATCGGCCTGATCTCGTACAGCACCTGCTCGCGCTGCGCGCGCGCCCACTCGTCGAGTCGCACCAGTGCATCGGCGAGCTCGACAACCGACGTGAAGCGGCGCCGGGGATCACGCGAACAAGCGCGCTCGAACCAAGCATCGAACGCTTTGGGCAGCGAGGGTTGGATCTGGGAGGGCACGGGCAACGGCGCTGCACACACCTTCAGCACCACATCGCCGATCGCATCGCCCTCGAAAGGGACGCGCCCGCACGCAGCGGAAAATGCGCACGCGCCCAGCGACCAAATGTCGGAAGCTGCGCTCACCGGCGCGCTCGCGGTCAACGCTTCCGGACTCATGTAGTGAGGCGTGCCGAGCACCATGCCGGCTTGCGTGGACGAAGCGCCGCCCGCCGCTTCTTCGTGCACCATCTTGGCGATCCCGAAATCGAGCAATTTAACCGAATAACCGCGGGTTCCGGCCTCACCATCGCGAGCCAAGAAAATATTGTCCGGCTTCAGATCGCGATGCACGATCCCGGCTTGGTGTGCAGCGTGTAACGCACGTGCCGCCTGTTGAACGATCTCCGCGACTTCATGGAGAGGCAATTTGCCGCGCCTAGCGATCGACTGCTCGAGGGACTCACCCTCCAAGTACTCCATCACGATGTAGGGCTGGCCACCCTCACTGACTCCGTGATCGTAAACCGCAACTGCATGGCGGCTCTTGATGCGCGCAGCTGCCTTGGCTTCCGTGTCGAAACGCCTCAGTGCCTCCGCGCTGCCCGCCAACTTAGGATGCACGAACTTAATCGCCACCAATTGGTCGAGGCTGATGTGGCGTCCTGCCCATACGGTGCCCATGCCGCCTTGGCCAATCAAGCGTTCGACCAGGTAGCGACCGGCGATAGTGGTGCCCTGGAGGTCGGGAGGCGGCGAGGTGGTCATGGGTGCGGGGCGTGAGTCACCCCGAGCTTAGCCCAGCTCGCCGCCGGTTCGGAACTTCCCCACAAACGAGGCTAGAGTCAGGGCATGCGGGCACATCTGCCCGCCTCAAACGAGCCTCGTATGCAATTTCGTGTCGTCAGCTGGAACATTCACAAGGGCATTGGCGGAGCCGACCGCCGTTACCGACTCGAGCGGATCATCGAGGTGCTCACCGCCCTCGCCCCCGATGTCGCCCTGCTTCAGGAAGTCGCGGAGGACATGCCGCGCTCACACTTCCACGATCAACCGTCGGCCCTCGCCGAGGCGCTCGAGATGAAGCACCTCGCGTTCGGCCCCGAACACCGCTTTCGCATGGGGGGCTACGGCAACGCGATCTTGAGTCGCTGGCCATTGACCGACATCAGCCGCGTCGATCTGACGATCGGCACGCGCAAGAAGCGCGGCGCGCTGACCGCACGCGCGCACGTCCATGGGCTCGAACACGAACGCAGCTTGGTGCTCGTCAACATGCACCTCGGCTTGGCGGGTTCGGAACGCGGACTACAGCTAGAACGATTCCTCGCGTCCCAACCGTTCGCGCATCTGCAGCGGCGTACGCCAGTCATCTTGGGCGGTGACTTGAACGACGTTTGGGGATCGCTCGGGCCGCGCTACTTGCAGCCTGCGGGCTTCGGCCGTTGTGGCTCGTTGCTGAACACGTTCCCTGCTTACCTGCCCGTGCGCCCGCTCGACGGCGTGTTCGTACGCGGAGATTTGGAGTCCCGCGGGATCAGTGTTCCCAAAACGAAACTGGCCAAACAAGCGTCGGATCACCTGCCCCTGGTGGCGGATCTGAATTTGGTGGGGCTGGAAGCGTAACGGTCGTGAGGGGGCGATCGCTTGCCCGCATCGCACCCCGCGGTCGTTGGGTTTCCCGACATTTGACGCCGAAGGCTGTGACGGCCCGCGCCCACGCCGGGTGACCATCAACCCCCCTGCCCTCGACTCCTCGCAACCGCGCCGCAACAACCTCACTCTGCCGCGCCATGGTAGCCTGCCGCCGCCATGGCGAATTCTACAGACCTCACCCGCAGCCCGGAGTGGCAAGCCCTCGAGGCGCACTACCAGGCCAGTCACGCAACCGAGATGCGCGAGCTGTTCGCGCAGGATGCAACGCGCGCCGAGCGCTTTTCGGTAGAGGCCCTCGGCATCTATCTGGACTACTCGAAGAACCGCATTACCGACGAGACCATCAAGGCGCTTTTGGCCGTGGCCGAGAGCGCGGGCCTGCGCGCCAAGATCGACGCCATGTTCGCGGGCGAAAAGATCAACACCACCGAAGGTCGCGCGGTCTTGCATACGGCGCTACGCGCTCCCGCCGGCGCTTCGATCGTGGTCGACGGCAAGAACGTAGTACCCGAAGTGCACGCGGTGCTCGCCAAAATGTCGGACTTTTGCGAGCGCGTACGCAGCGGCGCTTGGAAGGGAATCACCGGCAAGGCGATCAAGAACATCGTCAATATCGGCATCGGTGGCTCTGATCTCGGCCCGTATATGGCAACCGAGGCGCTGCGCTTCTACAGCGCGCGCCACCTCACCTTCCGCTTCGTCTCCAACGTGGATGCCACGGATTTCGCGGAGGCGACCCATGATCTCGATCCGGAAGAGACGCTGTTCATCGTGTGTTCCAAGACCTTCACCACGCAGGAGACGCTGGGCAACGCCAAGACTGCCCGCGAGTTCCTGCTCGCCAAGCTGAAGGATCCCGCCGCGGTCAAGAAGCACTTCGTGGCCGTGTCGACCAACGCCGAGGAGGTCGCCAAGTTCGGCATCGACACGGCCAACATGTTCGGCTTTTGGGATTGGGTCGGCGGGCGCTACTCCTACGACTCGGCGGTGGGCCTATCCCTGATGCTTGCCATCGGCGGCGAAGCCTTCAACGACATGTTGTCCGGCTTCCACGCCATGGACGAGCACTTCCGCACGACGCCTTTCGCGCAGAACATGCCGGTGCTCTTGGCCTTGATCGGCATTTGGTACAACAACTTCCACGGTGCAGAGACGTTCGCGGTTCTGCCCTACGATCAATACTTGGCTCGCTTCAGCGCTTACCTGCAACAGCTGGACATGGAGTCCAACGGCAAACGTGTCACCCTGAAGGGTGAACCCGTCGACTACCAGACGGGGCCGATCTTGTGGGGACAGCCCGGCACCAACGGGCAGCACGCTTTCTACCAATTGATTCATCAGGGCACGAAGCTCGTGCCCTGCGATTTCATCGGCTTCATCCACAGCCTCAATCCGATTGGCGCACACCACGACCTATTGATGGCGAATTTCTTCGCCCAAACCGAGGCGCTCGCCTTCGGAAAAACCACCGCCGAGGTCGCCAAGGAGGGCGTCGCGCCCGAGCTCACGACGCACAAGACCTTCCCCGGCAATCGCCCGACCAACACGCTGCTCTGTGATCGGCTCACGCCGAGCATGCTCGGCAAGCTGGTCGCCTTGTACGAGCACAAGGTGTTCGTGCAAGGCGTGGTTTGGCAGATCAATTCGTTCGATCAGTGGGGCGTGGAGCTCGGCAAGGTGTTGGCCAAGCGCATCGGCAGCGAGCTGGAAGCCAAGAGCGAACCCGCGCTCGCCCACGACAGCTCGACCAATACGCTGATCAAGCGCTACCGCGCGGCTCGCGGTTAGCCCGCGAGCTCTTTCACGATCCGGGCGGCGAGCTCGGCTCCCTCCGTGGGGTCGAGCTTGCCAGCGGGCCAGCCCACGCCCAGGCCCGACTTCTCGTCAGGCTTGGGAATGATGTGGAAGTGAACGTGGAAGACCGCCTGATGGGCCAAGCTCTCGTTGTTCTCGAGCACGTTGAACGCGCTGGCACCCGTGATGCGTTTGATTGCTCGGCACAGGCGCGGCAGAACGCGCCCGATGGCCGCACTCGATTCATCCGAGAGCAGGTCGAGCGTCCGCGCGCGTTCCTTGGGAATCACCAGCGCGTGGCCGAAGCTCAGCGGCGCGATGTCCAGAAACGCGAGCACCAGCTCGTCTTCGTACAGCTTGTGGCAAGGAATTTCGCCCCGAAGGATCTTGTCGAAAATGGTCTCGGCCATGGCTCGATCATTTAGCATGCTCGCGGTGCGGGGCGGCCCGCGATGGGTCAGAGTTGAATCGCCGCCATGTTGAAAGCCAGCAGCGTTCTCGGAAATAGCCAACGCCTCGATGGCGGCGCGATGTTCGGCAATGCCCCACGCGCGTTGTGGAGTCGCTGGGCAGCGCCGGACGAAGCGGGGCGCGTCGCCCTGGCCTGTCGCGCGCTGTTGGTCGAAGACCCTTCACGTCGCATATTGATCGAGACCGGTATCGGCACGTTCTTCGCGCCTGAGCTGCGCGAGCGCTACGGCGTGGTCGAGACCGAGCACGTCTTACTCGAGTCACTGGCCGAGCTCGGCACGAGCCATCACGACGTGGATGTAGTCGTGCTCAGCCATTTGCATTTCGATCACGCGGGCGGCTTGCTCGCGCCCTTTCGCCCGGGCAAGCCGCCCGAGCTGCTTTTTCCGCGAGCCCAGTTCGTGGTCGGTAAGACGGCCTTCGAGCGCGCTGAGCGGCCACATCTCCGCGACCGAGCGTCGTACATTCCCGAGTTGCCCGAGTTGCTACGGCGCTCGGGCCGCCTGCACTTGGTCGACGCGGCGAGCGATTCCTCGGCGCTGCTCGGCACGCGGCTTCGTTTCGCCGAAACGCTGGGACACACGCCGGGCATGCTCCACGCAAGGGTGAAAGGTGAGCGTGCCCGGCTGTTCTTCGCAGCGGATCTGGTGCCCGGCCGGGCCTGGGTCCATTTGCCGATCACTATGGGCTACGACCGCTTTCCCGAGCACCTGATCGACGAAAAGGCCGAGCTTTTTCGGGATCTCGTCGCACACGACGAGTTTCTGTTTTTTACCCACGACCCAGTGCTGGCCGCGGCCCGCCTACGCGAAGAAGCGGGCCGCTTTCATCCGAGCCACGAACTCGGTGCGTTTCGCGGCTGGGACCTCGATATCGAACCCTCACCGACGACGATTGCGGCGTCGGCCTAGCACCAGCAACCCGAGCAGTAGCGAGAGCAATGGCTTCGAGCCCGCGGCGCGCTGGCTCACCGTGCAACCGCCCGAGTCGGCGCCGTCGCCCGAACTCGCGGTACCCGTCCCACCGGCAGCCGGAGCGGCGCCCGCGCTGCTACTCCCTGCGCTCGCGGGCGCGCCGGCCGCCGCCGTAGCTGCTCCCGCAGAGCCGCCGCCACTGATCCCGATCGGCGCGCCACCGCCAGTGCCACCGGCCCCGCCTCCGCCGGACGTGCTCACGCCAGCCGCACCACCGGCGGCCGCGCCACCGGACGCTCCACCAGCACCGGCCGTGCTCCCTGCCCCGCCACTCGACCCGCCGCCCGCTCCGCTACCCGCGGTGGGATCGAAGATCGGCTTGCTGGTGTCCGCGGTGATCTTCAGATCCGCGCAATGATGGTAAAAGAACCCGGCTTTGTCACCGTTCGAGGCGTGCTTCGCCATGAACTCGATCACCTGGAGCGTGCACTTGTCGCAGTTCACGTTGGGCAACGTGATCTCGCCCGAGAACATCGAGCCGCTCGTATGCGGGAACAAGTTGTCAGCCAACACGGGGAAAACCGGATCCGTCTGGTAGTCAGCGGTGGCTGACATGCCCGTCTTGTTGGTGGGCAGCAGGACCATGCCGCTGGCATCCTTCACCACGTTGTCAGCGGGCAGCTCGGTTCGCGACTTGATGGACAAGGCAACCCGGTAAAACCCAGGGTGCGAGACCGTTTCGTTGACCTTCAGCATCAGCTTGCTGCCACCCATCACTGGCGTGACGACGTTCGACGGCATGTCCGTCGGCCCACAGGGCGGGTCGCCTTTGCCACCATTGGTCGAATTCGACGCGGGAGGCGGAGCGAGGATCGTGAAATGCGCCTCGGCTGCCCGTGGCAGAGCGAGCAACGAAACACAAACAACCAGCACGGACGAGCGCATCGAAAACCTCCAGAAGGACAAGCGTTCCGCGAACTCTAGCTAGATCCAGAGCCGCGCCAATCCGAGGTTGTCGACCGAAGCGCGAATTGTTCGCGTCACGACCAGCGCCAGCGTCTTTTTTTGCTCAGTATGTTTTTTGACCTGTCTACGACGCGCGACGATCAGGCTCCCAGCGCCGCGCCGACGATCTTTCGCGCTTCATCCAGGATGACATCTAGGTGCGCAGCGCCTTTGAAGCTCTCGGCGTAGATCTTGTAGACGTTCTCGGTGCCCGACGGCCGCGCCGCGAACCAGCCGTTTTCGGTCACGACCTTCAGGCCACCGATGGCCGCGTCGTTGGCGGGGGCGCGGGTGAGCTTGTGCAAGATGGGCTCGCCCGCCAGTGTGCTCGCGCTGACCGATTCCGGGGAGAGTTTCTTGAGCAACGACTTCTGTGCCGGCGTCGCTGCTTGATCCACGCGCGTGTAGTACGGCGTACCGAATTGGCGGCTGAGCTCCTGATAGTGCAGCCCCGGATCTTTGCCCGTGACGGCGGTGATCTCGGCGGCGAGCAGGTTGAGGATGACGCCGTCCTTGTCGGTAGTCCACACGCCGCCGTTCTTGCGCAAAAAGCTGGCGCCCGCGCTCTCTTCACCGCCGAAGCCGAAGGAACCGTCGACCAAACCGTCGACGAACCACTTGAAACCGACGGGGACTTCCTTCAGCGGCCGACCGATCGACTTCACTACGCGGTCGATCAGCGAGCTACTGACCAAGGTCTTGCCCACCGCTGCGCTCGGCGACCACTCTGGGCGGTGCGTGAACAGGTAGCGAATCGCGACCGCGAGGTAGTGATTCGGATTCATCAACCCCGCTGATGGCGTGACGATGCCGTGCCGGTCCGAGTCCGGATCATTGCCGAATGCAATATCGTACTTGTCTTTCAGACCTACGAGCTTCGCCATTGCATACGGGCTCGAGCAGTCCATGCGGATCTTGCCGTCGTGGTCCACGGTCATGAACGAGAACCGCGGATCGACAGCGGGGTTCACGACGCTGATGTCGAGCCCATAGTGTTCGGCGATCCGCGACCAATACGCGACGCTCGCTCCGCCCAAGGGGTCCGCGCCGAGACGCAGTTTCGCCGACCGAATCGCGTCGATGTCCACCACGTTTTCGAGATCGGCCACGTATGCCGCCGCGAAATCCCGCTCGTGCGTGGTGCTCGCGCGCTTGGCGGCTTCGTAGCTCAGACGCTTCACACCGGCGTTATTCTCACGCAACAGGGCGTTGGCGCGATCCTGCACCCAGCCCGTCACGTCCGTGTCGGCGGGGCCGCCGTTTGGCGGGTTGTATTTGAAGCCGCCGTCACGCGGCGGGTTGTGGGAGGGCGTAATGACGATACCATCCGCGAGCCGCGCCGGGCGACTCGCGTTGAAGGCTAGGATCGCGTGGGAAATCCCCGGGGTGGCCGTGTAGCCGCCGCCCGCTTGCAAGATGGTTTCGACACCGTTGGCGGCGAGCACCTCCAGCGCGCTGCGTTCGGCGGGCTCGGAAGCAGCGTGAGTATCTCGCCCCATGTACAGCGGGCCGCTGATGCCCTGCGCTGCGCGGTACTCGCAAATCGCCTGGGTCGTGGCCAGAATGTGGGCTTCGTTGAAGCTGCCGTCCTCCGCCGAGCCGCGGTGACCACTGGTGCCGAAGCTGACCAATTGCTCCGGATTCTGAAGATCGGGCCGTACCGCGTAGTACGCAGCAACGAGCTTTTCTGGATCGATCAGGATATCGGCGGGGGCGGGTTTTCCCGCCAAGGGGTGAACGGCCATCGCCGCGCAGCGTAGCGCTTACTGGCGCGAATTTGGAAGCGGGGCCGCGCGTCAGGCTCGAGAAAAACCTGGCACCGGCCCTGACTCCCAAGCGTCACGCACTGGAAACCGCCCGCATCGAATCAGGAACTCTGAACTTCGATTCGTCGGGGACGAAACGCGGCGCTCTTGGCCAGATGCACGCGCAAGACACCGTTGGTATACTCCGCTTTCACGCGCTCCGGGTCGATGCGTTCGTCGATCCGGAAGGTTCGCGTGTAGACCACGGGCTTGTCCGCCGAGCCTTGGACCTTGGCCTCGATGCGAAACTCGGGCAAATCCACATGCACGCCGATATCGTTCGGATCGAGCCCTGGTACGTCGGCGACGACCAATAGCTCTGCGTCGTTTTCGAAGATGTCGACGTTCGGGGTCAGTTCACGCGCGGGGCGGGTCTTCTCTTGGCTTTGGTTCTGCATGGTCCTTCTCCTGGTTCCTCTCGTAGAAAAAGCTGCGGTTCAGGCCGTGGCGGAAACGGTCACTCGCTTGGGCTGAGCTTCAGCCGCCTTGGGCAAAGTCAGCGTGAGCACACCCTGCTTGAGCGATGCCTGCACCTTCTCCGGATCGATGCGCGCGGGCAGCTCGTAGCTCTGGGCAAACGAGTAACTCTGACGCTCACGACGATGCGCGGCGTAGCCCTCGGGGGCTTCGACCTTACGGGCGGCCTTTACCGTCAGCACGTTGGCCGTCACGCTGATATCGACGTCTTTTTCGCTCAACCCGGGCAACTCCACGCGCAGCGTCAACGCCTCACCGGTGTCGGCAAAGCTGGCGGCGGGCGCGTTCAGCGCCGCAAACGACGGCGCACGCTCCAAATCACCGAACAGGCGATCGAGTTCGCGTCGGAGTGACGAGACCGGCAGGCTACGGGACGCACGAAATGAAGGGAACCCACTGCGATCATTGAAACGAACGAGCATGACTATTCCTCCTTGAAAAACGGACGACGGCTTGGCCCCGGAACGGAATTGCACCCACCGGCAGTGACTGAAAGGAGCCAGCTGCGGCGAACCGTGCTTTCTGTCGGGAACGCAAAGAAGGTGTCCATCGGGTCCGCTGCTGACAAGGGGAGCGGCGGCCAAAAATCGCGCCCAGCTCCCCTGCCCGGCTCAAAACCCTTTGAGATTCGGACGGAAGACCCCGTAGAGTCAGTCCCCCCGAAGGAGCCCCCAACATGCCAATCCTGAGCGAAGGCGCGACCGCCCCCAACTTCACCCTGCAAACCGACACTGGCGCCCAAGTCACGCTGTCAGCGCTGCAGGACAAGCCTTTGGTGCTGTTCTTCTATCCCAAAGACGACACCCCGGGCTGCACCATCGAGTGCAAAGAGTTTCGCGACGCGCGCGCGGAGTTCGAGGCAAAAGCACACGTGTTCGGAATCAGCCCCGACGACGTAGCCAGCCACCAGGCCTTCCGCGACAAGTACGCCCTCAATTTTCCCCTACTCTCCGACCCCGGACACGAGATCGCCAGTCAGTTCGGAGTCTGGGCGCTGAAGAAGAGCGGCACGGAGGGCATCCACCGCACCACGTTCGTAATCCGCGGCGGCAAGATCGCCCGCGTGTTCAGCGAGGTGAAGCCCGAAGGCCACGCCGCGCAAGTGCTGGCCACGCTCTGACTTCTAGCGTCGTGACCGAGTCGCTCAATCTACGCCCCATCGGCGTCGTGCATTCGCCTTTCAAGGAGCGCGTGGATGCGCCGCGCCAGCCGATCCTGGCGCGCGGCGTCCAAGGCACGATCGAGCTGTTTCCCGGACGGAATCTGGAGCAAGCGCTCGAGGACATCCAAGGTTTCAACTTCATCTGGGTGTTGTTTTGGTTCCACCTCAACTCGACCTGGAAGCCCAAGGTCCAGCCACCGCGCAGCGGTCTGCGGCGCGGCGTGTTTGCGACCCGCTCTCCCTATCGCCCGAATCCGATCGGCATGAGCGTGGTCGAGCTGCGCAAGGTGGAAGGCTTGTCCCTCTCGGTGCAAAATCTGGACATCCTGGACGGCTCACCGGTACTCGATTTGAAGCCGTATATCGCCTACTCGGACAGCGTGCCCGACGCGAGTAGCGGTTGGCTCGAGGCGCCGAGCGACCCGCAACCGGACTACGCGGTCGAGTTTGCCCCGCTGGCAACGGAGCAACTGAAGTATCTCAGCGAAGGCTTCGCGCTCGAGATTGCCGAACGCTTCGTGGCTGCGCTGCGCCTCGGCCCGGAGCCCCAAGCGTTTCGCCGCATCCGCAAGGACGGCGCAGGCTACCTGATCGCCGTCAAAGATTGGCGCGCGCGCTTCGTGGCCAGCGAGCGAACGATCACCGTGCTCGAGTTTCGAACCGGACACCGTCCGCAGGTGCTCGCAACCACGGCAGACCCCGCGCTCGACTCACATCGCGGCTTCGTGACGCGCTTCGGACATGGCTGAGGGTGGCGCGCTCAGCGCCAGCTGCGCAGCACCGTCAGCGCCTGCTCATTCAGCTCCACCGCGCGCGGCTCGCTGCCTGCCTCCGTGTAGCAGCGGAGCTCGGGCGCGTTGCCCGAGGCGCGCAAGTGCACGACTTCGTCCGAAGTGAAGGTCACGCGTAGACCGTCGACCATGGATACATCCGCGACTTCACCAAAGGCGGGAAATGCTGCGGCGATGGCTTCGGGCCCGCCTTGCGCCAAGGCCCCGAGCCGCTCTTTGGAGAGCGCGGTCGGGAAATCCTCCAGACGATCACTGGCCGTAAAGCGTTGCGGCAAGCTCGCCAGCAAGCGAGAAATGCTAGTGCCTTGGGCACGAGCGCGGAGCAGCACCGAAAGCGGCACGAGTAGCGCATCGCGCGTGGGCAGCGCGGGGAGCGGACCTGCGATGGTGAAATCGGTCGCGGTCAGAAAACCGCCGTTCGCCTCGTAGCCGACGACCTTTTCGCTGCCGCCGAGCGCGCCGTTCATCGCCTCGATCACGTAAGGAGAGCCGATGCGAGTGCGCACCACGCGCCCGAACGCGCCGCTCTTCTCGACCGCAGTGTTGCAGCTGACCGGCGTGGCCACGAACGTCGCCCCCAGGAAGCGCGCGGTCAGGATCCCCGCCACGTCTCCGCGCAGCCACTTGCCATGCTCGTCGCTGACCAACGGACGATCGCTGTCACCGTCGGTAGAAACGATCGTATCGAACTGATGCTCGCTCGCCCAGCGCGCGGCGGATGCCACATCCTCCGGCCGAATTGCCTCGGTATCGACGGGGATGAACGCTTCCGAACGCCCGAGACGCGTCACCTTGGCGCCGAGACCACTGAGCACCTCGAACAAAACATCACGCCCCACCGCGGAATGTTCGAACAGGCCGATGTGCGTGCCGCGCAAGGCGCCTTCGCCGAAGGCTTCGAAGTAGCGCTGCACGTAGCGGCGTTCGATTTCCGCCAGCACCGCGGGTTCGGCGCGCTGCGCGCTAGGCAAAGTAGCGCCTTTGGCGTCGAAATCCGGCGGCAGCTCGACGACCTGCTCTTTCATGCCCGGCTCGTCCCGCTTGAGCAGCTCACTCTTCGGGCGATAGAACTTGATACCGTTGCGATCGTCCGGGATGTGACTGCCGGTGACCATGATCGACGGGATTTTTTGGGCAAAGCCAAACAGAGCAACCGCTGGCGTGGGCACGCGGCCCCCGTTGACGGGCACGCTACCGTGATCGGCAATCGCCTTCATCACCGCGCGCATGATGCGCGGCGTGCTGGAGCGAAGGTCGCCCGCGACGGCGACGCGCCCGCCGCGTTGGATCTCGCGCTCACGCTCCAGATACTGGAGAAAGCCGCGCGTGTAGATGTAACAAACCTCGTCCGTCATGGCGCTGACGAGACCACGCGCGCCGCTCGTCCCGAAGGCGACGCCGCTGCTATCCATTGCTTCCGCGATCGAGACTCTGCGAGCGAGCATGATGCGGAACTTATACTACGTGGGACCTTGCGGAGCCCACGGGCGCGACGCCAATTTTTGCGCCAGCGCGATGATTTCGGCAGAAATCTACCGGCACAAAAGCGTCACTCCAGGACGCCGAGGGATGTCGAGATTTGCCACATCTCGGAGCGCTGCTCAGCCGAGCGCTTCGACGTCGACCGCAACCTCGATACTGTGGGCGCCGCCGCCGAGAACCACGCCCTTCAGCGGACTCACGTCGCTGAAATCTCGGCCCCAACCCACCGTCACGTGGCGAGTCGCGGGCACGACCGCGTTGGTTGGGTCGAAGTCGAACCAGCCAAAGCCCGGAATGTAGACCGACGCCCAAGCATGCGAAGCATCTGCACCTACGAGCCGCGGGCGGTCGATGGGCGGATCGGTCTCCAAGTAACCCGAGACATAACGCGCCGCGAGCCCGAGTGAGCGCAAGGCACCCACCGCAACGTGGGCGAAGTCTTGGCACACACCGCGTTTGTCGCGCAGCACCTGCGCGAGCGGGGTACTGAGATCGGTTGCGCGAGGATCGTACGTGAACTCTTCGAAGATCTGGCGGTTGAAGGCCAGCACGGCATCCACCAGCGGGCGCTTGGCGGTAAATGAGGGGGCGGCATAAGCGGCCAGGAGCGAGTGCGCACGAACCAGCGGTGAATCGAAGCGGTACTCACTCACCTCCACCAAGCCGCGATCGGCGGCCAGGCGATCGGCGGCTTCTTCCCAGGTCACCCGGGCGGCGAGCCCTTCTGGTGCGTCGCGCTCGCGCAGGCCGATGTAGGTCTTGGCGGTGACGACCAGCGCCTCGTGTTCGCTCAGGATCTCGATGAAATGCGCCCGATTCCCGAAATAATCATGCTCTTCGTAGAGGCTCGCGGGCTCTGGCGTCACATCCAATGAATAGCCAGAAACGCGCTGAAACTGCAGCGGCCGCGGCGCCAGGTGCGCGATGTGATGAGCATGCACCACGGGGCTCTCGTATTCGTAGCGCGTCGAGTGGCTGACGCTGAACATTCTCATTTGGCCTCCAGATCCTCGTTGATCCACACCGGTGGCGAGACGGCGCGCGAGGAAGCCAGGTGCGAAAAGAAGGTGTGTCCGACTTCGTCCGAGAACTGCCACAGTAGCGTGGCCGAATCCTCGAGCAACTGCCGCAGGCCGGAGCCGTCCCCGGCGCAGGCCTGTTCGATGTCTGCCGTCAAAAGCGTGCTTTGCAGCGAAATCAAGCGGCGCTCGGCGCGGGTGCGCGTCACGTCACTGTGCACCTGCAGGCGCTTGAAGTGATCCATCAGCGCTTCCACTTGGAATGCCACCGAGCGCGGATTCGAAGTATCGGTGAGCAGCAAATCCACCACCGGTGCGACTTGCAGGGTGCTCAAGTAGCGCGCACGGTACGTGAGCAAGCTGTCGGCGACCTCCAGCAAGGCCTCCATGTGCACGCGCGAAGCACCAGGCGGCAGCAACGCTTGCAACTGCACCAGCGAAAGCGCGCCGCGCTCGACGCGCCGCCCCATGTCCAGGAACGCCCAGGCATGGCTTCGCACCATGTTGTCGAGCGTGGTGCCGCTGACGGCGGCGAGCGTGATCAGGATCTGATCCAATACATCCACCGCGTTGCCGAGTTTCTCGGGAGTCGCGTTGGGGAGCGATTCGATCGAGTTCGAGAGCCGGCGCAAGACGTGCCAGGCATCACGCGATAGGCGGCTGCGCACACCCAGGGTAAGTTCGTGCACGCGACGCAGGATGCCGCGCAGATTGTTGGGCGAATCAGCGTCGAACAGCACGCCCAAGAGCAGCGCTTCCGCCGGCGTGCTCGGCGCACCGGGCCGCGCCTCGGCGACTTTGGCGTCGACCGCCGCCGCCGGCGTGACGCCCGAGCGCTGCAATGCGTCCAAAATAGCGCCCAACGCCAGCGGCGCGTCCGGAGCTGCCTCGAGCGTCGCTCGCTCGATGCCCGCGCGCGCCAAGCGCGCCGTACAATCACAGCGCTCGACATAGCGACCCAGCCAATAAATATCGTCGAGCAAGCGGCTCGGTAGATCCAAACCACCGCGCTTCAAATCGACGCGACGATCCGGCATGGACGGCAAGACCGGCTCTGCGCTGCCGGCCGCGGACGGAACCCAGACGTCCTTACTCACCGCGTTGCTGCGGATCGCCAAAAATAGGCCATCCGGGGACTCGTTGATGCGGGCGAGCCCACCCGGCATCACGTCGTAATCCTCGCCATCGCGGCACAAGAATGCACGCCAGGCGAGGCCCCCGTTGACCACGCCGCCCGATTCCCAAACGGGAACCACGGACAGCCCACCCCAACGCTCACCGACGAAATCCCCCGGGTGCGCCTTGAGTCGTTCGACCAGTTGCGCGCGAGCCTTCTCGTCCATTTGGGCAGGCACGAACGGATCGCCGCGGCGATCGCCGAAGGCCGGCTTGATCACCATGTCATTGAGCGAGCCGAGCACCAGAGAAAGCGACGCGGGATCACCACACCAGAAAGTGGGCACCGACTCGACCATCAGCTCTTCACCCAGGACCGCGCGCGAGAGGCCCGGCAAGTACGCCTTGAGCGCCGGCATTTCCGTGATCACCGAGCCGAGCGGATTGGCCAAGCCGACATTGCCGGCGCGAGCGGCGGAGACCAAGCCCGCGACGCCTTGCGTCGAGCCTCCGCGCAGGGCCAATGCATCACACCAAGCATCTCCGACGCGCCGCAGCAGCACATCCACCCGCTGCAGGCCGGACAGCGTTTTCAGGTAAACGACGTTGTCGCGGACGGTCAGATCGCGGCCCTCGACCAACTCGTAGCCGAGATAGCGCGCGAGGTACGCGTGCTCGAACGAGCTTTCGTCGCGGGCACCCGCGGACAACAGCAGCACCCGTGGCTGACCGCCGTTTACCTTGGGCGCCAAGCTCTCGACGGTGCGCCGCATCTTCGCGAAGAAGCCGGCGATACGCTCGACGCGATAGTCACGGAAGAGATCGGGCAGCGTGCGGCCCATCACCAGCCGGTTCTCGAGTGCGTACCCCGCGCCCGTCGGAGCTTGGGTGCGATCCGAATAGATCGTGAACTTGCCGTTCGGATCTCTACCGAGGTCGACCGCGTACAGGTGCAAGCGGTGACGCCCAACGGGTTCCCAGCCGTGACACGCGCGCAGGAAATCCGGATGGCCGAGCACTAGCTCGGCGGGCAAGAGCCCCTCACGAACGAGGCGCTGCGGCCCGTAGCAATCGGCGATGACCTCATTCAGCAGGCGAGCCCGCTGGCGCAGCCCGCGACATAGCGCGAGCCACTCGTTCCGTTCGACCAAGTAGGGCAGCACGTCTAGATGCCAAGGTCGGTTCGTCCCCTCAGGGACGCCTAGGATGTTGAACGTCACCTCTTGCTCGGTGATGCGCCAACGAACGGACTTCTGTAGCTGGTCGAGCTCTGCCGGTGAGCGCTCCGCTAGGAAGCGCTCGAGCAAGCTTTGATGCGCACGCAGCGCACCGCCTGCGTCACGAAATTCGTCAAACGCTGTCACGTGTTGCTCGAGTGCGTTCGGTGAGCCGAGGTACGGCCAGGAATCGACAGCCACCACGCAGTGTCATACGCGAGACCCGGGGCGGATGTCACGCAAGTCACGGCATGCGGCGCAAATCGAGAGTGAAAGGAAAGTGCGGATCGAGCTTGGGCTGTCTCACGGCGAAACGCCCTGGCACGTGACCCATGTGGTCGAAACGGGCGATTCGTCGACTTTCCGCGGCCGCGGCGTTGACCGGTCGAACCTCGTTGGAGCGGCCCCCGGGGTGAACGACGTGGTAGGTGCACCCGGCAATCGCGCGCTGATTCCAGCTGTCGTAGATGTCGATGTGTAACGGCCCGTGAATGCCGATGGTCGGGTGCAGGCAGGACGGAGGCTGCCAAGCGCGATACCGCACGCCGCAGACCCCTTCCCCCAACACACCGGTCGGCTGGAGTGGCAACGGGTAACCGTTGACGGTGATCATGTGGCGTCCCTCGGTGAGACCGAGCGCTCGGACCTGCAGCCGTTCCAAGGATGAATCGACGTAGCGAGCTTGGCCGCCGGCACCGCTCTCCTCCCCGAGCACGTTCCAGGGCTCGAGTGCGCCGCGCACCTCCATGAAGATCGCGTCTTTGGCCACCCGCCCATAGAACGGGAAGCGAAACTCGTAGTGGGGGCGGAACCATTCGTCGTCGAACTCGTATCCGCGTTCGCGGAGATCGCTCATCACGTCGCCGAAGTCTTGCTGGACGAAGTGCGGCAAGAGGAAGCGATCGTGAAGCAGCGTGCCCCACTTTACGAGGGGCGCACGATACGGACGCTCCCAGAACGCCGACAACAGCGAGCGCAGCAAGAGCTGCTGCACGCTCGACATGCGATAGTGCGGAGGCATCTCGAACGCCCGCAGTTCGAGCAAACCGAGGCGCCCGGCGGATCCGTCCGGTGAATACATCTTGTCGATGCAAAACTCCGAACGGTGCGTGTTGCCGGTCACGTCGGTCAACAAGTTGCGAAAGATGCGATCCACGAGCCAGGGCGGAGTGTAGCCACCCACTTCTGGCAGCTCGCGAAACGCGACCTCGAGCTCGTAAACCGAATCATTTCTGGCCTCGTCGACCCGGGGCGCCTGCGAGGTCGGACCGATGAAGCGCCCTGAAAACAGGTACGAGAGTGAAGGATGGTTGTTCCAATAGGCTACCAAGCTGGCGAGCAAATCCGGCCGCCGCAGGAACGGGCTATCGGCAGCCGTAGCGCCGCCCATCACCATGTGATTGCCGCCGCCTGAGCCGATGTGCGCCCCGTCGAGCTCGAACTTCTCGGCAGTGAGGTGCTCTTCACGCGCGGCGCCGTACAAGCTCTCGGTCTGCGAGACCAGCTCTTGCCAATTCTTGACCGGCGTCACGTTCACTTCGATGACGCCCGGATCGGGTGTCAGGCGGAAGACGCCGAGACGCGGATCATTGGGCGGCTCGTAGCCTTCGATTTGAATCGGGAAATTCAGATCCTTGGCCGTTCGTTCGATCGCCGCGACCAGTTCGAGGTAATTCTCGAGCAGCGGGATGGGCGGCATGAACACGTGCAGGATGCCGTCGCGCGGCTCCACGCAGAGCGCCGTACGCGTGATGCCCGTTGCCGATTCGGACGGCAATGGCTTCAAGTGCGGATCGGCGTTGGTGCCTGGTTCATTCGGGAAACCCGGACGCTGCGGACGACGCACCGTGGGGCGCGCCGTCGGCGTCGGCGGCGGGAAGCGATATTCCCTTGGCAACGCGGCACGCTCGGCAAAAGGATCGCGTTCCGGTTCCACGTCGGAATCGCCACGCGCCATCCACGGCAGCGAGTCGAGCGGCAGGCGCAAGCCCATGGACGAGTCACCCGGCATCAAGAGCAAGTGCTCTTCACGCAAGAACCAATTTCCGGAGACCCAGCCGCCCCAATGGGCCAGGGGCAGGCAATAGCCGACGATGCTGCCCAGATCTTGATTGAAGACGCGCGCGATGCGCGCTCTCTCGATCGGATCGGCCAGATTGCTCTTGAGCGGGTCCACGTTGCCCGGCAAACGGCGCTCTCTCCACAGATAGTAGAAAGAGTCTTCGTAGGCCGGCATTAGCCCATGCTTCTTCAGGCCCAACACCTCGATCAGGTGCTCGACGAAGATCTTGGCCTGCTCGATTCGGTGACCGGGCGGCGCGGATTCCCGCGCGAACAGCTTGGGATCTTCCCAGATGGCGACGCCATCCTTGCGGAAGAAGCAGCCCAGCGCCCAGCGCGGCAACTGTTCACCCGGATACCACTTGCCCTGGCCGTGGTGCAGCATGGAACCCGGCTGCCAAAGCGCCTGTAGACGTCGCAACAGACGATCGGCGGTAGGCAGCTTCTGACCGCCGAGCGCGGCCACGTTCCACTCCGGAGCGTCCGGTTCGAGCGCGCTGACGAACGTGGGCTCACCGCCCATCGTCAGTCGCACGTCTTGGGCTTCGAGTTGCAAGTCTACTTCGTCACCGAGCGCGAGGATCGCTTGCCACTGCTCCTCACTGTACGGCTTCGTCACGCGCGGCACGTCGATCACGCGCGCTACGGACATCTCGAAATCGAAATCGGTCTCGGCTTTTTCGACCCCACCCTCGATCGGCGCGGCCGACAAAGGATCGGGGCTGACCGCGAGCGGGATGTGCCCCTCGGCCGTGAACAAACCCGAGGTCGGATCGAGGCCAATCCAACCGGCTCCCGGCACGTACGCTTCACACCACGCGTGAAGATCCGTAAAATCCGCGGTCGGGCCGGTGGGGCCTTCTACCGGCTTTTCGTCGGCAACCAGTTGCACCAGATAACCAGAGACGAAGCGCGCGGCGATGCCCAGCTCGCGCAGAACACGAACCAGGAGCCAACTCGAGTCGCGGCAGGAACCCTTGCCAATCTCCAGCGTTTCTTCTGGAGTTTGCACGCCGGGCTCCAGGCGAACGATGTATTTGACCGCTTCGTTGACGGCGCGATTCACGTCGATCAGAAAGTCGACCGTGCGCCGCTCCGTGCGGTCGATGCCCTTCATCAACTCGTCGAAGTGCGGGCCAGCAGGGACCTTGGCAAAATACGGCTGGAGCTCGTGCTCCAGCATTTTGTCGTAAGCAAAAGGCGATTGTTCGGCGTTCGGCTCCAGGAAGAAATCGAACGGATTGTACGATTCGAGATCGGCAACCAGATCGACCGTGACGCTGAAGTGCTTGGTTTTCTCGGGGAAGACTACGCGCGCGAGGTAGTTACCCTGCGGGTCTTGCTGCCAATTGATGAAGTGCTCGGGCGGCTGGATATCCAGAGAGTAACTGTGAATCGGCGTGCGATTGTGCGGGGCAGGCCGCAAGCGAATGACCTGTGGTCCGAGCGTGACTGCGCGCTCGTAGTCGTAGCTCGTCTTGTGATGAAGTGCGATTCGGATGGCCACGTTTACTCAGACCTCGAAGAATTGCTTGTGGATCGCAGTCCCAATGTCATTGATCGCGCCCTGCAGACCGTCGACATATTCGTGAAGTCCTCCCTCCATGACGTCCTCGATCGTCGCGTAGTCCAAGCGCGCCCTGAGCTGACCCAAGAGGCGCTCCGCTTCGCACTGATAAGTACCAATCGGCGAGCGCATCACGGCGTGCAGGCTCTCCTGCGCTTGGCGAATGCAATACGAAATTGCGCGCGGGAAATTCTGATTCAAGAGCAAGAAGCTGGTGACGTTCGCCGGCGAAGTCACGTGAAACAGCTGCCGGTACATCTGCAGCGCGCTGGCCGAGTTGAGCAGCGCCGTCCAGCCGAGCTGGTCGACGGTGGTCCCCACGCCGTTGCCCGCGGGCAGCAGCAGGAAATACTTCACGTCCAAGATGCGTGAGGTCTTGTCGGCGCGCTCCAGCAACCGACCGAGGCGCGCGAAATGCCAAGCCTCCCCGCGTGACAGCGTCGCGTCGGTGACACCCTCGAAGTAGATACCCGCGCTCTTCACCCGACCGTAGAAATCATTCAGGTCCTCCGGGTTCACGTCGGGGCGCGCCGCCTGGTTGACCATCAGATAGAATTCGTTCAGCTCCTGCCACATCTCACGAGAGATGATGTCACGCACGGTGCGGGCATTCTCGCGAGCCGCGGCGACGCTAGATGCGATCGAGTTCGGGTATTCGCGGTCGAAGGTGAGAAACTGCGTGACGGCTTTCGGCGTCGCCTTGCCAAAGCGCTTGGCAAAAAGCTCATGATCGCCGGTGATCATGACCAGGCTGTCCCAGCCGCTCTTCTGCTCGATCGGTGAGTCGAGCAAGAGATTCATGTTCACGTCGATGAAGCGCGCGACGTTCTCCGCGCGCTCGACGTAGCGGCTCGACCAGTAGATTGCTTCGGCAACTCGGCTCAGCATCGTATGTCTTGTTCAGTTCGAGTTCAGGATTGCAAAAGTGTCGGCGTAGCGCGGAGTTTTCGTGCGCGAAAACTCAAGACTGGGACTGCGATTGAGATTGGCCCGCATCGTCGGAGAGCACCCAGGTGTCTTTGCTTCCGCCTCCCTGGGAGGAATTCACGACCAATGAACCCTTCTTGAGGGCAACACGCGTCAGGCCTCCGGGTTGCACGTAGATGTCCTCGCCATACAGCACGTACGGTCGCAGATCCACGTGCCGGCTTTCGAAATGATCGCCGATGATCGTCGGTACGCGCGAGAGGGAGAGTGTCGGCTGGGCAATGTAACCACGCGGATTCTTGTTGATGCGCCCCGCGAAGTCCACCTGTTCCTCGGGCGTGGAATGCGGACCGATCAACATGCCGTAGCCACCCGCGCCGTCGGTGGCCTTGACCACCAGCTCCGGCAAATGCTCGAGCACGTAGCTGCGATCTTTCTCGTCGCTACATACATAAGTCGGCACGTTGGGGATGATCGCGTCTTCGTCCAGGTAGTACTTGATGATGCGCTCGACGTACCGATAGATCGCCTTGTCGTCCGCGACTCCCGTACCGGGAGCGTTGGCCAGCGCCACGCGGCCGTTCAAGAAAACTTCCATCACACCCGGTATGCCGAGCAGTGATTCTGGACGGAACACCAGTGGATCCAAGAAATCATCGCCCACCCGGCGGTAGATCACATCCACGCGCTTGAAGCCCTCGGTCGTGCGCATCTGCACGTAGCCTTCACGCACGACCAAATCTTGAGGCTCGACCAGCTCCACGCCCATCTGCTGCGCCAGGAACGCGTGCTCGTAATAGGCGCTGTTGAAGCGCCCCGGAGTCAGCACGACGACCTGCGGATCGTCACGCCGATCGGAAGCCAAGTAGCGCAGTGTCTCGAGCAGCCTGAGCGGGTAGTCGTCGACCGGACGAATCGACATTTGCTCGAGCACACGCGGGAACGTGCGCTTCAAGATCTGGCGATTCTCGAGGACGTAACTGACGCCCGACGGGCAACGCAAGTTGTCCTCCAGGACGTAGAACTCGCCGTTCTTGTCGCGCACGAGATCGGTACCAACGATGTGGCACCAGATCCCTCGGGGCGGCTTCACGCCGATGCATTGCGGGCGAAAGTCAGGGCAAGTCTTGATCAGCTCCTCGGGGACGACTTTGTCCTTCAAGATCTTCTGCTCGCCATACACGTCACTCAAGAACAAGTTGAGGGCTTCGATGCGCTGACGCAGACCGCGATCGATGCGTTCCCACTCTTTGGCACCGACAACCCGCGGGATGACATCGAACGGGAAGATACGCTCGGAGCTGCCGCCCTTGTCCCCATACAGCGTAAAGGTGATGCCCATACTCAGCAGCGCGCGCTCCGCGGCAGCTTGACGCATCAGCAGCGATCCGCTCTCGAGCGCATTGATGCCGTTCACGAGCGGTTCGAAGCCGGGGCGAGGAACACCCGTGGCTGCGAATGTTTCATCGTAGAACGGGCCGTTTTGAGGGTCGTAAACGTCGAACTTCATGAGCTTTCCGTAAAACAGCCGGCCAGCGAGGCTGACCCGACCGAGCTAACCCAGAACCTATCCCGGAACTGAGACGACCTAACGTCGCCCCGGGGATCGCGACGCTTTCAATCGTGTTTCCGACTCGTATCACTGGTTTCGTAGCAGGTTTCCCGGTGCCGCGCGCGGGCGTGAGATGCGTTGACAAGGGCGTTAGCCGGGACGTACCATCGCATCCCGCAATGTTCTCCCGCACCCCGCACGTCGAGCTGAATCGCTCGCTTTGCAGCGTCATTTGGATGACGCAAAAGGTCGTCGTGTAACGGGAAGGGTAACATCGCATCGTTTGGCGAACGCCCTTCCGGTCCCCCGGTAGGGCGTTTCGCTTTTGTGGCCTTGCATTCGGCAAGGCGGAGCTGAGACCCATGACGTTCGTCGTTGAGCTTCGCGATCTGAAAAAGAGCCTGCCCCGGCCCGTCACCCATTTCTGGCAGCAGGCGGCAAGCGCGCTGTGTGCGTTGCGCGTCCGACTAGCCTTTTTGGGCTTGCTCGGCTGCGCGTTGGATTGCCCGCTCGACGCGAGCGTGACAGCGGGCAGCGGTGTGCTCGCGTTGCTTTGCGGCGTGCTCACCGCGGCGGCATCCGCCACTCTCGGTTTGATGTGTGATGCGACCAGCGCCCTATCTGGCCTACTGGGCGACTACGCGAGCCCCGCATGGCGCTTCGATCGAGGCCTCGGCCTGCGTTTCGCGGAGCCGCAATTAAAATTCGATATTTGCCCGCAGGCTGGGCCTTTTCCCGCGCTTTCTGGGCATTCTCTGGTGGCCCTGGTCGCCTGTGCGCTGCTCCTGTTCGGTTCCGGCTTCAGCCATCGGGAGCAAGCAAAGCAGCGCGGGGGGTGCTGAAAGGCTGACTTTGCCGAACAAAAGTGCGCGGTGTATAGCCGGGTCTCGCATGCCGTTTGCCTCCCCTCTGCTTCGGAATGCTGTGCTCGGCCCATTGGCGTTTTGTCTCAGCGCTAGCTGCGCCGGCGCGCCCGCGAAGTCCGCGCTCGACGTCAGCAAGAGGCCGGCCACGAGTTTCGAACTCGAGGGAGAGCCCTTTTGCTTCGCGGGAACGAACAACTACTACCTTTCCTACAAACCTTCGGCGATGGTCGACGACGTGCTCGAGAGCGCGCGCGCGATGGGCCTGAAGGTCGTGCGCATCTGGGCCTTCATCGACCGCGGTTCGCTAGATGGCCGGGTGCGTAGCATCGATGACGCAGGCGAAAAGCGTGGGCTCTATTTTCAAGCCTGGGATCCGGCCCTGCAGCGCGCGATCTTCAACGATGGCCCGAACGGGTTGGAGAGGCTGGACTACGCGCTCGCCAAGGCAGACCAATTGGGACTCAAGGTGGTGCTGGTGCTGACCAACAACTGGGCCGAGTTCGGCGGTATGGACCAGTACCTTGCCTGGTTCGGGCTGTCCGGGCATGCGGATTTCTATAGCGATGCGCGAGTGCGCCAAGCCTACAAAGCTTGGCTCGCGCACCTCGCCCTGCGAGAAAATACCCTGACCAAGCGCGCCTATCGCGATGATCCGACGATCTTCGCCTGGGAGCTCGCCAACGAGCCCCGCGGACCTGCCGGTACACCGAGCAACGTGCTGACGCGCTGGGCAAACGAGATGTCCCGCTACCTCAAGTCGATCGACGCGAACCATCTGGTCGCCGTAGGGGACGAGGGTTTCCTGGATGGGCCGAGTGAACACTGGACGTACCACGCCGACAATGGCGTCGATCATCGAGCGCTGACCGAGCTGCCGGCCATCGACTACGGAACGTTTCACATGTACCCGGAGACGTGGGGAACCGGCTTCGGTTGGAGCGAGCGTTGGATCGACGATCATTTGCGCGTCGCGCGCGAGCTCGGCAAGCCCACCGTGCTGGAAGAGTATGGTTTGAAGGTGACGCGCGATACCCTGGGACGAATCGACGAAGGGCTACCCGTTCGGCTCCGCAACTACAGCGCATGGAACGAGCGCATCCTTGCGCGGGGCGGAAACGCGGCGATGTTCTGGTTGCTGGTCGGCCGAGATACGGAGCAGGGCGGCTGGTACCAGGACTACGATCACTTCAGCGTCTACCCAGGAGATGCCACGGCTCAGCTTCTCAGTCGCTTCGCGGCGCGTTTTACGCACGAAGCGCCCGCTTGCTCGGGCGGCGCATCGAGAGCAACTCCCTCTGCGTTCGTCCGCGTTCGGCGCACGAATGAGTCTGCATTTGGCTTTCGTGCCGAGCCAGGCTGAGCGAGCCTTTCGCTTACGGAGGAGTCGTGTTCGTGCAGCTCACGTCAGGCACCATACTGAAGCCGTCGTAGCCGGCATCCCCAGGGGCAGAAGCGTTGCCAGTGATGATCGTGTACGGCGTCATCATACTCATCGAGCCATCACTGACGCCGGTCACGGTTACGGTCTGCGGCGTCTCCCAGCTTCCCGTGCCCGAAGTCGTGAAGGTGACCGATTCGGGCGATACGGTACCTACGGTTGGCGTATCGCTACTCAGGGCGATCGTGACGTTCACGCTGGGCTGCGACTTCAAACGGATGGTGAAGGTGGATGTCGTGCCGGGGGTCGTCGAACAACTGGTGGCTGGCATCACCTGCGTCACCAACACGCCAAGCTCGTCATCATCGAGGTTGGTCAGTGACACCGCCGGGGGCGCCGGAGGGCCGTAAGCCGCGTCGGCCGTGAACGAGACTTGGTATGGAACATTTCCATCTACCTTTTTGTCGTCGAGGCCCGTCACCGTGGCCACGTGCGGCTGATCCCAATCCGCGGCGCTAAAAACCAATGCGGCGGGCAACACGGCTCCCTCTTTGTCGTTGGTGCTGTTTAGACCAAGGGTCACCGTGGCCATGCCGGCGGGCTTCGATCTGAGCACCACACTGAAAGTAGCTTGCCCGCCACTTTCAGTGGTTTGCAGCATCGAAGCAGCGCTCACCGTGTAGCCGGGCACATCGTCATCGATATTCAGCACGTCCAGCTGAGTGCCGAACTTGCCGTTGTATTTGGCGTCACCCATGCTGCCAGGGCTGCTCGCGTTGGACAGCCTGACTTGATACATCTGGGGCCCGTCAGCGACGTCATCTTGGACGCCAGTGACGGTCACGGTTTGGGGCGTCGACCAGTTGCTGGGTGTGAACAGCAGCGTAGAAGGCGAGACCTTACCTTCCCCAGTGTTGCTGCTACTCAGACCGATGCTCACGTCCGCGGTTGGCTGCGAGCGCAACGCCACGGTGAACGTGGCAGTTCCCGCATTGTTCTCCGTAGTTTGCAGATCGGCGGCAGCGACGATGGTGAGTCCGGGAACGTCTTCGTCGAGGTTGATGAACGGCAAATCAACGCCGAATTTGCCGTCGTACTTCGGATCGGCGCTGCTGCCGTTGCTCAGACGCACGGTGTACTGCTGGTCGCCATCGGCCAAATCGTCGTTGACGCCGGTCACCGTGACGACTTGCGCGGTCCTACCGTTAGTAGGCGTGAACTTGAGCGTAGTTGGCGAAACTTTGCCTTCCGATGTGTCCAGGCTGCTGACCGTGAACGTCACGTCATCGGTCGGCAGCGAATTCAGTGCGACGGTGAACGTGCTCTTCCCGGCCATTTGTTCGGTGGTGACCGCTGGCGACGTCTGACTCGGCACCGGTGTGATGATCACGAACGCGTTGTCGTCGTCCATGTTCGTGACCGAAACGTCGTCCGGCTTGTGAGCGTTGTAGTTTGGGTCCGCGCTGACGGCCAGCGACATGACGATCATGTACGGCTGAGGTCCGTCTGCGACGAGCTCGTCGAGGCCGGTCACGGTTACCGTTTGGGGCGAACGCCAATTCACGTCCGTGAACGTGAGGCTACTCGGGCTTACGCTGCCCTCGGTCGGCTTGCTGCTGCTGAGCGTGAATCGCACGCTCGTCGAGCTGGCCGCACTGACAGGCTTGGATTTGAGCGAGACGGTGAAGGTTGCCTTGCCCCCGCCTTCGGACGTAACGAGCCCCGTGGTCGGCGTGACCTTGAAGCCCGCGCTATCGTTGTCGATGTTCTTCAGGCTGACGTCGGTCGGGTCCCACTTGTCGTAGCTGAGGTCCTTGCTCTTGGCGGGCTCGAGGATGATTTTGTAGGTTTGATCTCCGTCCTGCGCGCCATCGTCGTCCACCCCGGTCACGGTGATGGTCTGATTCGCGGCCCAGTTCGCGGGTGTGAACGTGACACTGCTGACGCTCGGCCTACCTTCATCGGAATTGTTGCTGGAGATGGCGATCGTGACGTCGGCAGTCGGCTGTGACTGCAAGCGGATGGTGAATGAATCGGTCTTCGCATCCTCGGAGGTGGTAAGGCCGCTGGTCGGATTCACGATCACCCCCGGCGAATCGTCGTCGCGATTGGTGATTTGCACCTGAGACAAGAACTTGCCGTTGAAGTTGGGATCTTTGCTGATCGCCGCTCCCACGGTGATGGTGTAGGGCTGATCTCCGTCGAAAATCTTGTCGTCGACGCCCGCGATCGTGACGGTCTGCGGCGCGCTGTAGTTCAGCGGCGTGAAGAGTAACGAGGACGACCAGAGCGTGCCTTCCCTCTCGTTGCTGTTGGTCAGCGGGATCGTCACTTCTTCCGCAGGGCGCGAGGCGAGCGCTACGGTAAAGGTCGCGCTCGTGCCGATTTCTTCCGTGACCAACTGATTCGGATTCTTTGGATCTAGCCCTTTACCCAAGACCACCAACACGTTGGCCGTGTCGTCGTCCTGGTTGGTCACTTGGACGTCTGGCGGATCGAGCTTGTAACGCTCGTCCGAGGTCATGAGGACAGTGGTGGTGACGTAGAAGAGCGGGCTGCCATCTTCGATGTCATCGTCGACACCAGTCACACTGACGACTTGCGGCGCTTTCCAATTCTCCGTCGTGAATATGAGTTGCCCGGGCGAGGCCACGGCCTCCGAGACCATACTGCTGAACACCTTGATGATCACGTCACCGGAGGGCCTAGAGTTGAGAGCCAACGAGAAGGTGGCGGTCGTACGGGCTTCGGTCGTGCGCAGCTTGGTCGGATCCTGAGGGTCGATGCCGGTGAGCAGCATCAACGTGAACCCCGCTTTTTCGTTGTCGACGTTGGATGCAAACACATCCTTCTCGGCCAGCGCGGTGTAGTCCGGATCTTCCCCCGTCGGAGGACCCAAGGCGATCACGTACGGCTGATCGCCGTCGGCGGTTCCGTCGTCTTCCACGCCCGTCACGGTCACGAACTGCGGCGCGTTCCAATTGTCTCTGGTGAAAGTCAGGCGCTCCGGGCTCACCGTACCCTCACCCGCCGAATCGGTGGTGACGGGGACCACGACGTCCGTAGCCGGCGGAGCGCTCAGCGCCACCGTGAACGTCGCCGTGTCACCGCTCTCACTGGTGCGGAGACGGGTCGGGTTGATCGGATCGATTCCGGTGACCAACACCACGGTCAGCCCTGCCGAATCGTCGTCCTCGTTGACTACTTTGACGGTTGTCGGGGCGATACGAGCATAGTTTTGATCCTCGCTCATGCCGGAGACGGTCACTTTGTACTCGTGCGCCGGGTCTTTGACGTCGTCGTTGACGCCCGTGACCGTTGCAAGCTGCGGCGCCATCCAGTTTTTCGGCGTAAAAATCAGGCTGGCGGGGGTGACGAAGCCTTCCGACGGCGTGTCACTGAGCAGGCTGATCGTGACGTCCTTCGTGGGTGGCGAGTTGAGGACGACCGAGAAGCTGTCTTGTCCGCCGACTTCGCTGGTGACGAGCCCTTCCCTCGGTACGACGGTGATGCCGGCGGTCTCGTTGTCGATGTTCACCAACTCGAGATCAATCGCATTCTTGCCGTTGTAAGACGGGTCCTCGCTCGTCGCGGGCGCGGTGACGATTTTGTAGGTCTGATTTCCGTCCACACGAGTGTCGTCGATGCCGGTAACCGTAACGACCTGCGGCGCCTTCCAGTCGTCTTTTGTGAACATCACGCTCGTGGGACTGACCGTTCCCTCGTTCATGTTGCTACTCGAGAGAGCAACCGTCACATTCGCGGTTGGCTGGTGATCGAGCACGATGGTGAACGTTGCCTGCCCACCCCACTCGGTCGTGTACAGACCTTTGGCGGGCGCGAGAAAGATTGGACCGGTTTGCACGCCTGCGGGCGTGAACGCGTTTGGGTCGATCGTGAATCCACCGAACAGCTTCTGGCAGCTGACCGCAGTCGTCAGCACCGAGGCCAGCCCCAACGCTTGTAGCAACCTCCCGAAGCGGCCCATCAGAAACTCCCCATGGCGCCCACACTGCCGAGCCCGACATAAGGATGCACGACGACGCCCTGCGCGGGGGCAGGCTTGCTCGCATGGCGATTCATCAGCCAAAGCGTCATCCCCACGCCCGCCCCGGCGACGCCAACCGCAAAGCCGACAACCGAGATCGTACCGAGCCTGTCGTGCTCCTTCACCGCGTCCGTTTCGCTCGGCTCACAGGCGTTGTCGGCATTGCACAGCCCCTTCAATTCCGCGTGCTTGCTGAGAAATAGACTACCACTGACCGCACCCACCGCTAGGCCCGCGGCAGAAACGCCAAATGCCACGTACATCGCCGTCGGCTTGCGGGGCTTGACCGGCGCTTGCGCAGGTGGCGGTGGTACCGCCGCAGTGATCTTTTGCGCGTCCGGATCGGGCTCGAGCTCGAACGCGACCGTCTCTTCCGCACCCTCCCTCAGATCTACGCTCTTCTCCTGCGCCAGAAAGTTCTTGGCTTGAACGCGCACTTGGAGCGCCCCTGGGTTCGCTGCGCGTCGAACACCGATCGCCGCCGGCGGCACCCTGACGCCGTCGATGGTGACCTGCGGGTCTTCGGCGCCCGAGACCGAGATCGTGACCCAGGCCAGGCGCGGTTTGAGCTGAGCCAGCTCCGTGTTCGCGTCCGCTAGCGCACGATGCCAGGACTTCGGCGCTTTCGAATCGACACCCTCACGCACGATTTGTTCGTAGCGCTCTTGCGCCTCCACCAACTTACCGAGCCCAACGAGTGAGCGCGCCCAATCGATCATCAGCGTTGGAGCGTGCACGAGCGCGTCAGCACGGCCGAAGCGATCCGCAGCGGCAGCGAAATCCTTGCTCTGCAGGGCCTGGTAGCCCTCACCCGCCAAGGCGCGCGCAGTCGCGCGATCAGCGGCGCTGGGCTCCGCCCAGCTCGTGCCCCCCCAGAGCAAACCAATGCCCAGGCCCGACCAAAAAATTGAACGGCGTGTCATCGACCCTCGCTCAAATGCCGTAGTCGCGCGGGGCTCCTGCGGGGCGCGGGGCGGGCGCCACGGTACCGGGGCCGCCCACCGGTTTCTTCTTCTTTTCTTCCTCGAGTGGAAGTGAGGAGGGATCGAGGATGATGGGGGCGGCGGGTTGCATCGTCTTACTCGACGGGACTGGCGTCACTACGATTGCAGGCGCTGCGGAAGGCCGAGTGGCTGCAACCGAGGTCGGGGGGGGGCTGCGTAAGCTCGCGATCACCAAAAATCCTAGCACTGCGAGCAACGCCCCGCCCACGGACAGCACGATCAAGCGCTGTTTTCGGGGCAGCGAGGAAAGCTCGGGCAGCATGGAGCCGCGCGTCCGCGTGACTGGCGCGTCGGTGCCCTCGTCTGCGTCCAGCCGCGTACGGTCGCTGAACAGGCCCGGGGAGCTGAAGCGCGCGCTCTGGTCCGCGAGCGACATGGCGGGCGGGCGCAGGCTGCGAAGCCCATCGAAATCGTTGAAGCTCGGCAGCGCGGCGCGCGGCGCAATGCTCGGCACGAGCATCAGCTTCGAGGTCTCGATCGCCTCGCCGAACGAATCGGCGAGTTCCTTGGCCGATTGAAAGCGCTGTTCGCGATCACGCGCGACGGCTCGCTGCCACCAGAGCTCGAGTGCATCCGGCAGGTCGGGCGCGGAAGTGGTGATCGGAGGAATCGGATCGTAAATGATCATGCCCATCAGTTCGCCGAGCGCTTCGCTCTCGAACGGTGGCCGACCATTGAGGCACTGATAAGCGATCACGCCGAGCGCCCACAGATCCGAGCGCCAATCAATCGCGCGACCGCGCGCCTGCTCGGGGCTCATGTAATAGGGCGTTCCCATGAACGAGCCGGTCTTGGTCGTCTTACCCGCCAGCGAATATTGCTCGTGCTTGGCGATGCCGAAATCCAGCACTTTAGCCACTTCTTGATCGTCACCGGGCACGAGAAAAATGTTCTCGGGCTTGAGGTCACGATGCACGATGCCTGCGGCATGGGCGCGCACGAGCGCGCGGGCGACCTGACTGACGATCTGGTACGTCTGCTCGGAGTCGAGAGCGCCCTCGCGATCCAGGCGTGCACCGAGGTCCTCGCCCTCGAGGTATTCCATCACGATGAACGGCGTGCCGTCCCAGATCCCGTGATCGAAGATGTCCACCACATTTGCGCCACGGATTTGCGCGGCCGCTTTCGCCTCGCGCTCGAAGCGAATGCGCACCTCTTCATCCGCCGCCTTCTCGGGATCGACGAGCTTGACCGCGCATTGGCTATCGAGCGATTGATCGTGCGCAAGCCACACCGAACCCATGCCACCAGCCCCCAGCTTTCGAAGCAGGCAGTAGCGGTCCGCGATGATGCTGCCAGTGGCGGCTGCTTGCACGAGGTTCGGTCTCAAGTGTACGGCTAGCTCAAGTGATAGCGTCGATGCGCGTTCGTTCACGTTCCCCAGACGCGCAAATCCAGTAACGAAATATGCGACAAGGAGCCTTAAATGCCTACCTTATCGCTGTCCAAAAATCAAGGCTCCCGGGCCGGAATATGGGATATTTACCACATGGATGCCGCCTTTGCCGTGCCCTGGGGCGCGCAATTTCCGTCTGCCCCGTCTAGCTGTACGCGCGAGGATTTTTCCCACGCAACAGCCATGGTGGCAAAAGGGAATACGATAAACAATGGGCATGAAGCTGAGTGGCTGTCTCGGCCCGGAACGCGGCATTCGTTCATCGTTTTTCTGTAATTCCACCCCTGGCGCCGTGAAATGGGATGAGCTCGGCACCACGGTCAGACGCATGAGAGATCTCACAATTCGCAAAATTGTGAGATCTCGTAACGTACCGGAAAAGTGCAGTCTCCGTCCACCCTGCTCCCCCGTGCGGAACGTTTTTCGTCGCGACGCGTTCGTGCCCGCCTGGAATCCGGCTGTGGCGTGAGGCGTCAGCGGAGCGCTTTTGGCACTCGAACCATGGCGCTGTGCACCGCCGCGCGCAGCGCGTCGCGTCTTGCCGCAGGGGCTTTGGCCTCCTCAGCCGTTGCCCGCCCCTGCACCAGCGCATGGAGCGTGGCGCCGTCGCGCAGGATTGCCACTGAAACCACACACGTCGCGCGAGCCGAGTCCGAGGCCTGAACGCTGTCCAAGCGCACCAGGGTGGCCGATAACACGTAGCGCTCGTTGGTTCTGACTCGAGAAAATTCGGCAGACGCAAGCTCCGCGCGCAGTAGCGACCGGAGCTCGCCCTCGACTTCCGGCTTGGCCTTCCCTACCCCGATCGAACCGAGGAAGACCGGAACGTCCGCACCCAAAGCCATCCCGCTCGCGAGAAGGACTGAAAGCGCGAAGAACCCCGCCGCGCATCGCGCTGCCCACTCGAACTTGAATCGCCCTGAGTTCATACCCGGGGTAGAGCAAGTCCCATACCGCGCCGTCGAACATCTCCGAGCCACGTACTTTTGCTATCAGAGCGCGATACTTCGGACAAATTAGCGAGGCGTTCTGCCCAAGTGATCGATCACCCAGGTTTCCTGACATGGGAACGGGATGGGTACCTGACCAACGCGCGTGGCGCGTCGGTCCCAGGGCGAGGCAACATTGCGGATCACCATTCTCAATCCGGGCTCGGCGCAATCCGATGCTATAGCCGGCCACCTAGCGATGGCGAGCGACCGACGAGGACGACGTGCAGTCACGCGGGGGGCGTTCGGCGCCGCCCTGCTATTACTCGCGCTGAGCGCCTGCACGCCACTCATCGGGGGTGCCGCGCTGGTGGGTGTCGTGTCGATCGCTGCCCTCACGTCGCATTGCTACGACTACCTGGACGTAACGGTTTTGGACGCCGATGGTCGCAAGACCTGTGCGGCGACCGTGACTGCAATCAACGGCGGGAGCCAGTTCGATCTCGCGTCTTGTTACTACACACCGCTGACGGACGGGAAATGGACCCTGCGCGCATCGTTGCCCGGATCTCCCGACACCTTTAGCAAGGTCGTGGTCGACCACGCGCACGATTGTACGCGGCACGTGCAGAGCGTGGAGCTGACCTTGAACCGTGCTGGCTCGGTGCCGGCAGCGAAACCCGCTCGGCAATCCGCGCCAATGGTCGCATCACCACCACCGGCTGCGACGCCCGCATCATCCGCGCTACCGACTTCGTCCGCTCCACCTCCAGCGGCTCCCGCTCCCGCGGCTGCCGGATCGAGTTCCAGCGATGGCGCTACTCCGAGCGTTGGCGTGTTTCCGAATTCAGAAACGTCACACTGAAGAAACGTCGAACGACGTGTCAACCGCAGCCTGATGTGACATTTCTCCCCGAAGAAACTGTTGCTAGATGGCTTGCGAGACGCGCCGCGCGCTCAATACTTGAAACCGTGACGGTCAGCAGCTCGGCGCCAGGAACTTCGCAATCGCCCTCAGCAACCGAAGGGGAACGAAGCCGTCCGAACTGCACCTCGTGCGGTCGCAACGACGTTCGGCGTTCACATTCGCGCCGCCTCTTCGACGGCGTCGCGCGGACATTGGGCTTCAAGCCTTACCGTTGTCGCGCTTGTCGCGCGCGCTTCTTTGCCAAATGAGCGCGGGGCGCGTCAGATCGCACGGCTTTGCTTGGCTTCAGCTCGACGGCGGAAGAAGCGACGCCAGAAATAAGTACCAACCAGCGCGAGCACCGCACCGAGCACCGCGCAAGTCAGCTGCAGCTTCACGAACTGACTCAGCGCTAGGTTGACGCTACCCGAACAAGAGAACGAATCCTGGAGGGGCTTGAACAGCAAGCTCACGAGTTCCGGCCCCTCGAGGGTGGCTCCCGTAAAACCCAAGATGACGCCGACGCAAGCGATCAATAGCGTGCGCCGGTGATTGACCTTTGAGAGTTGTTCTTCCGCCACGGCGGCAGCATAAGGGGAGTCTTCGTCTCCGTCTACAGAATAGCCGCCATAGCGGAATCCCGTGGCCGAGCGCTTGCCGAGACTAGAAGCCGGTCGCATACACGGCGACAGTGAGTCCGTTTGCGCTTTGGTCGGTTGCCGCTTGGGTGCTCGTGGTCGCTTGCGCCTGGCGATTTCGTTCGCGATCGTACGCCACCTTTCGAGCCGTATTGCTCGGCATGCAGGTGCTGCTCGCCAGCGCGCTGTTCCCGCGATTTCACGGTGTGTGGCCGCTCTTCGTATACGGACACGCCGCGGTCTTCGTGCAGTCGTTGGTGCTGATTCGTCCAAGCATGCGCGGCCTCGGCTACCGCGTGCTGATCAGCATCCCAGGGGCGTTTTTCGGTGCGGGGACTCTGCTCGCGTTGCCCTGGGTGTTGCTTTCGCTGCTCGGCGTGAACCTGCCCGCAGTTTGGGCGCCGTACGCGGTCGCCTTGCTGGGCGTGCTGCAGTCGTTGCGCAGCGCGGAAGAGGATGTCGAGCTAGTGGTGGCCGACGGCGAGTCCGTTCCGGAATTGCAGCGGCACCCAATGCGGGCACAGAGCACGGGCCGCCCACTCTCGATCGTACAGATCACCGATCCGCATCTGGGCCCGTTCATGTCTGTCGCTCGCCTACGTCGCATCTGTGAACGTGCGGTGGCGCGAAACCCGGATCTGGTGCTGCTGACAGGTGATTTCTTGACCATGGAGTCGCAGAGCGATCCGGAGCTGTTGGGGGCAGCGCTGGCTCCTTTGGCTGCGCTCCCGGGCCGCTGCTTTGCCTGCTTCGGCAATCATGATCACGAGGCGCCCGACACCGTGCGCAGCGCGCTCGAACGCGCCGGAGTGATCTTGCTCATCGACGACGCTCGTGAGCTGATGACCGCCGCGGGTCCGGTCCAAATTTTGGGCATGGATTTCGTTTGGCGCGAGCGCAAAGAGCACTTGTCGCGCGTTTGCGCCGAGCATCCGCGGGTCGCCGATCACCTGCGCATCGTGCTCCTGCACGATCCCGGCGCTTTCCGTCATTTGCCGGAAGGCGAGGCAGATCTCGCGTTGTCCGGGCACACGCACGGCGGCCAAGTCGGCTTGGTCAGCCTCGGCCTCAATTGGACCATGATGCGCGTTTTCGTGAAGGCCCCCGATCACGGCTTCTGGGCGCGCGGCAACGATCGCCTATACGTGCATCGCGGCACCGGACACTACGGTTTCCCACTGCGGCTCGGTGTCCCCGGTGAACAGAGCATGCTGCTCGTGCACGCGGGGATGTCAAAGGCCACCGCCCACGCCTCCGCGTGAGAGCGAGCCTTCGTAGGCCGCCCAGGCCACGTGTGACTCGTGCAGCGTAACGCGTAGGCTGTCCAAGCGCTCCGAGCCAGGGCCCAGCTCACCCGCACCGATGCGGGCAGCAATACGATCGAACACGAACCGTGACAGGAATTCGGTGGTGGTGTTTTGATTCGCGAACGCAGGATCGTCGTCCAAGTTTCTGAAATTGAGCGTTTCCAGGATCGCCGTCAGGGCCTGCGAGGCCCGGCCGATATCGACCACCACGCCCTCCGGGCCGAGCTCGCGTGCCCGAAATTCCGCATCGACCACGTACGTCGCGCCGTGTAGACGCTGGGCGGGTCCGAATAACTCACCGCGAAAGCTGTGGGCGATCATCACATGACCACGAACGCAAACACTGTACATCATGACTCCTTAGGGATCGTAGCGAAGGCGATGAGCCAGTGACCCGCTCTCGGGTGAGGCCAATTGCGGCATCACATCGGGCAAGTTCTGGAACTGAGTTTCCGTCTCGATCAAACAATCGAGCGCCGGGTCTCTGCACAGCTCGAGTGCCAGGGCGAGCCGAGCTCGATGGTCGAAGCGCGCACGCGCACGCGGGCTCAGCGTGCCCACCTGCGAAGAACGCAGGCTCAGCCTGCGCACGTGAAATGCGGCGCCGAGCGGCAAGGTGACCGAATGGTCGCCAAACCAGCTGAGTTCGAGCACCGTCGCATCCGTCCCGGCCAACGAAAGGCTGGTACGGAGTCCAGCTTCGCTACCGCTGGCGTGAACGACCAAGTCGCGCTCTGGTCGCGCGTCCTCCGGCAGGGCAAAGCTTGCCCCGAACGCGCGCGCAACGGCGGCGCGCTCGGGGCGCAGATCGACGAGCTCGACGGATACGCCTGGGTGCCGCGCGAGCAAGTATGCGCACAGACACCCCACGACCCCCGCACCCACGACGGCCACGCGATCACCGAGACGGGGAGCCGCGTCCCAAAGCGCGTTGATTGCTGTCTCCAGATTGGCGGCCAGCACGGCGCGCTCGGGCGGCACCCCCTGCGGCAGGGGCAGCACCGCGAGCGCGGGCACCACGTACGCGGACTGATGGGGAAACAGACAGAACACACGCTGCCCGACTAGCTCCGCGCTGCCGGCTTCCACGAGGCCCACGCTGCTGTAGCCATACTTGACTGGTCCAGGGAACTCACCGACCTGATGCGGGCAACGCATGCGGTGCGCCTCGCTCAGCGGCACACGACCGTGAAAGACGAGCGATTCGGTGCCACGGCTGACTGCGCTGTACAGCGTCCGCACCAGCACCTCACCCGCCGCCGGCGTCCGCAGTTGCTCGGAGCGCAGCTCACCCCGACCCGGCTCGACCACCCAAAAAGCGCGCGCGCTCTCGATCATGCTGTCTGCCCGATCCTAGCGCGGCCCACGATGATTGCTTGATAGCATGGCTCGGCGACGAGCCCAGAGCTGCCGCGCCCGGATCATGAATCAGCGTCGAAGCGCCGCCCTTTCCCCGGCAAACCTGCCGCTCGCGGCCTGGAGCCGTGCGCAAGCGTTGGCCACGACGTGCGCGCTCGCGGTGTGCATTTGGCAGCGTGCGGCCTGGCCACTCGTCCCGAGCGCGCTGACGCTGTTTGCGAGTCTACTGCTGCTCGGCCGCGGCGCATACACCCCAAGCGGTCGCTTCGGCTTCGCCAACGCCGTCACAGCTGCGCGCCTGCTCGTGCTGCTGACGCTCACGCTACCCGCGCACGTCTTGCCCGCGTGCTCTGCGCTGATGATCACGCTCTTGATTTTGGCCTTCGATCTGCTCGATGGTTGGCTGGCGCGGCAGCGGGGCGATGCCTCCGCGTTTGGCGCGCACTTCGACATGGAGACCGATGCGCTGCTGGTGCTGGCCGTCACGCTGCGCTTGTGGCTCGGCCAAGGCGACCCGCCATGGGTGCTGATCTCCGGCTGTTTACGCTACGGATACGTGCTCTGGCTGTGGGGCTGGCCCGGCAGCGGTCGCGAGGCGCCGCGGTCGCGCTTGGGGCGCGTGGCCTTCGCGCTCTTGATGCTAGCCCTGTGCAGCGGCCTCGTGCTGCCAGGATTCGCCGGCCACGTGGCGGTCGCCCTGGGCACGCTCGTGGTCAGCCTCTCGTTCGCGCGTTCCTGCTACTTCTCGAGGCTTTCCAACTGAGTGAGCAGCGACCGAGCTGTCTCCGGCCAGGGCCGCGTCGGTAGCGCCAGTCGACGCGCTTGGTCGATTCGCTGCCGCACGCGGCCCGGTGCGCGGGCGAGCTCCAAGCAAGCGGCTGCCAACGCACCCACGTCGTTCACGAGTTGTCCGCCAGCCTCGCGGACGATATGTCGAACGACATTGCCCCCTGCGCAGGCCAAGATCGGGATCCCCGCTACGCGCGCCTCGAACAGCGCCATGCCGAAGCTTTCCATGCGCGACGCCGAGATCAGTGTTTCGGCCTGACTCAGCAGCTTTGCCGTCCGATCGGGACTACACGCGCCAAGCAGCGTAATCCGCTGTGCGAGCAGCCTCGAATCAGCAATGATTCGCTGGCAGCGCGCGGCATACGTCGGATCGAATGCGAGGCTTCCAACCACCGACAGCTCGAAGTGATCGTCGGCGGTCAGCAAATTCGATAGCGCGACAAGCAACTCTTCTAGGCCTTTGCCGGGCACCAGATTGCCGATCATCAGTGAGCGCAAGCCGCGCGAAGGGCGCGGAGACGATGCCGCCAATCGGCTGTGGCTGCCGGGAAGGGCCACGAGGATCGCTTTTCGTGGGGCCACGAGCGGCTCGAAAGCCTCGCGCATGAAGTCGCTCGTCACCACGAACGCTTCCGCACTGAAAAGCGCGCTCGCCTCGACTGGGCTCAGCTCTGCGGCGTGCGCGGCGCGCCCGTAGGCAACGAACGAAGGCAGGTAGTGAGCAAGCAAGCCAACCCGGCCCGTTGCCTCACGCACTAGGTCGGGCACGGCCGCCAAATACAAACTATCGACCCAGACCTGATCCGCCGATTTCAACGCGGCGGGCAGCGCCGCGGCTCCGAGTTCACAGACCTCGACTCGTACTGCACAGCCACGCAGCGCCGAGCACAGCTCGCGGTTGTACAACGTGCCCCCACTGACCGGGCCATCCAGGGCCGGCACGACGAAGCACAGTGTGAACGGGGAACGCGCGCTCATCGACTCGATAGTCGACAATCGAAGAGCACGTCTGCACCCAACATGAAGCGACGCGTAGCGGGGCGCAGTGCCTGATCCAAGCGCTCGACGCCGGGCAAGCTCAGCCCTGGCCGACCGCGGCCGATCAAGATCGGGCAAACCGTCACGTGCAGCCGGTCCAAGCAGCGCGCTTGAATGAAGGTCGACAGGGTCACTCCCCCGCCCTCGACGAAGATGCGGCGCAGACCGCGCTCGGCCAACGATGAAAGCAGTTCGGACAGCGACAGGCGCTCGGCGTCCTTCGTCAGTTCCAAGAGCGGGATGCGCGGTGGTCCCTCTCCGCGTCTGCCTTCGCGCTGGCAGGCAATGAGCGTGGGGGCGAGACCGTCACGGTACAGCTTGCGGGCGTGAGCCACGCGTAACGTCGGATCGATCACCACGCGGGTTGGGTGATCCCCCGGAACCAGGCGCGTGGTCAACTCCGGATCATCCGATTCAACGGTGCCGGCGCCGACGACCACGGCGTCCATCAACGAGCGCAAGCGGTGCATGTGCACGATGTTCTCCGGACCGGTAACATAACGCGATGCGCCTGCCGAGGTTGCGATCTGGCCGTCCAAACTCTGCCCCACGTGACCCACCACCAAACGCTCGGCGCCCCGACCAATACACAGCGGAAGATACAGATCGAGCAACTCCGCGACGCCGCTGGACAGCCGCTGCGGACTTTGAAAACCGGGCTCGGCGTTCGGGTCGAGCACGAGTTGTGCTCGGTCGGCCGCGACCTCTTCGAGTCGCCCGTCGGCATCGGAGGCAACCGCGGTGCGCACTAGGATCGCATTGCCGGCGCTGGCTCGACGCGCCAAGGCACGGAGCAAACCCCAGGCCCAGCGCTCGTCTTGGAGTACCGGTGGACTCGAGACGAGTTGCATCAATGCGCGCCTCCGCTCGGCGCGGACGAGAAATCGACCAACAGATCGAGCATCAGCGATTGCAGCCCCAGATGTGGCCGCGCTTGGTCAGCGAGCATGCCCGGAGTGTAGCCGCGCGCGCGGAAAGGATCGATGAACACGCGATTTCGGCTCAAAACATGCACTGGCACGGAGTGCGACGGGTTCTGCTCGGTGACATCGGAATGTGGCTGGTGATCGCCGAGGATGATCAGCAGCGAGTCGTCGCGCACGAATTCGGCAATGTAACGGCGTAGCACCTCGAAGTCATAAACGATCGCATCGGCGTAGGCGGTGCGCGCCCCCGAAAGAGACAGCCAACTCGTACGGTACTGTCGCGCGGGTAGCCCGTGGAAAATCGAACCGTCTCCGAGACGCGACCAATCTTCGACGATCGGCGGCAAGGCAGACCAGGGCACGTGGCTCGACACCAGCGCGTAACAAAAGAATGTCGAGCGCGGAGCGGATTTGCTCGACTCACGACGGCGCACGGAATCGAGCACGAATTGGTCGGGCATCGTGGCCCAACCGAAGCGCGGGCCGCGATAACCGAGATCATGCGCGAAGTAGTTTTGTTCGAAGTGGAGCAGATCCGGCTCGGACGATGGTCGCACGGTGCCGGGCTGCGCCAGCACCGTACGGTAGCCCGCGGCTCGAAAAAGCTGCGCCAAAGTTTGGGGCTGCGCGCCACGCAGGAGCTGGAACTCGACTTGATCGTGCACGGCTACACCGGTCAAGAGCGTTGCCTGGGCGAGCCAGGATCGCCCGCCGTAGGTCGGTGAATCGAGCAGAGCAGAAGCGATCTGAAAGCCGCCCCGCGAAAGTTCCGCATCGAAGCGGCGATACTCCGGCTCCACGCGAGCACGTAGGCTCGGCTGTTCGAGCACGGTTTCACCGTACGACTCGATGAGAAACAGATACACGCTCCTGCCCTGCAGGCGCGAGAAATCACTCGGCCCCACGCGCACGACCTGCTGCGCGGCGGCAATGCGCCTCAGTTGCGCGCGGCGATAGTCGAGGAAGCGTCGCGCAAAGCTCAGCTCCGTGTGCACGCGCACGAGCAGGCTCGGAGCAAACACCGCCTCCGGGCGTGCACCGACCGCGAGCACCGCCAGCCCGGCAATCAGCGAGCTCACGATCCGCGCGCGAGCCGGCGAGCTCATGCCCGCCTCGAGCAACGCGAGCGCCCGCTCGATCGCCCATGCGAACACGCCCAGCGCGAGCAGGCCCGACGCAAGCACGAGCGCAAAAGTCGAGCGCGGTAGCGTGTCGTGAAATAGCCGCACGAACTCGGGCAAGAGCGGCAAATCCAAGGACCAGCTGAACTCACGCAGGTACGCGCCCTGCTCGATACCATCGGCAATTTGTTGCACGCGCCAGACCACGAACCCCAGCGTGAGCATCCAGCGCAGCACGCGCGGAAGGCGCTTCTGCCAAGCTCCGCACAACGCAAACACGACCAGCAGCGCGACCATATCCAGCGAGATCGCAAGATAAGCTTGCCACGGCGGTCGCTCGGGAAAGCGGACGGTCAGGACCGCATTCAAGAACAGCAATGCCAGCCAAAAGCCCGCCCGGCGCGCAGCGTTCACGCTCGGTACATAGGCCGCCCGAGCGCGCGGGTCTCGAAAATTCCACTGGGGCGAGTGGCGCCCCGCCCTGGCCGCTCAGAACAAAAAGGAGACGCCCAGCGAAAACGACGGATAGCCGACGCGCATGGTCAAGGCCACGCTGTCGTTGAAGTGGAACCGGCCACCTGCGTTGAACACGGGCAGCACACCGAAACCATCACTGCCGTGAGAAAGAGCCAAGCCCGGTTCGCCGAACACCGACCACTGGCGATGGAGCCAGAAGTTCCACTGCATGACTACCGGTACGAACAAGTAGTTCGACGAATGCGTGCTGGTTTCGACACACACCGGGACGCCCTGAGGGGTGTACTCGAATTGCCGGCAATACCCGCGACCATTCAGGCCGTCATAGTGAATCCAATCCAGCCCGAAGCCGATGCCCACGGAATCATTGAGCTTGGGAATGAAGCCCTCTGGCGCAAGCTCGAGCGTGCCGCGCACGCCGAGCCCAAGGCCATCCCCGCTCGGATCGTCGGGGGCCTCGAACGGGGTGAAGAGCACGTGCGGTTCGAGCTCGAAGGAATACGCAGGCCGCTGGCCTGGAACTCGGATCGTCGACTGTGCGTGCGCGCGGCCAGCGACGCTGCCGATCAGCGCGAAGCTGGCCAGGTTGAGCAAAACGAGACGGACGAAACCACGCGCGATCACGGGCAACCTCCACAGGCGAATTGGCCCGGTTTGCACTCCGTGGGCGCAGCGTTGCCCGCACACTTGACCAGGCAACTGTCTCCCGTGCAGTTCACGACGCAGTTTCCATTGCAAACGACGTCGCAGCGATTCACGGAATTGCAGTTCACCTCGCTGTTCGAGCCCACCTCCACCGAGCACTGCATGGTGTCGTGGCAATTCAGGCGGCAGTTGTCTCCGCAGATCGCCCCGCAGCTATTGGTGTGCGAACATTCGAGCCCGCAACCCGAGCCGCATGACTGCGAGCACTGCTGAACATCATGGCATTGGGAACTGCAACCGTCCCCGCACACCGTGCCGCAGCGATTCATATTGTGACAGGATTGGTCACAACCGTCGCCGTCACAGCCCAGGTAGCATTGATCGCCTTCCGAGCATTCGCAGTGGTGGCCCGACGAACAGTTATCGCCGGACGTACAGCCAACCGCACAAACTAAGCCTATCAACAAGAAGCCGAGAACGGCCAGGACGCGACGCATCAGGCGCGCAGCCTAGAGCAACTTGCGCGGAAGTGGGCGAGAAATCGCAAAGTTTCGGGGCTTTACCATGCCACGCCCATCACCGCTCATCCGCTCACGCCATCGGGTTCGCTTTGAGCGCGGTGAGCAAGTCATCCACGTTCACGAGCGCGAAGGAGCTCGCGTAGTCACTCATCGCGTACGGGATAATCAAATCTTTGCCGTGGATTTGACCGCCGCAACTGTACACCACGTTGGGCACATAGCCCTCGCGCTCGGCGTGCTCCGGCGATAAGAGCGGCTCCTTCAAGCGACCTAGCACCTTCGATGGATCGTTGATATCGAGCAGGAATGCGCCAATCGAATACTTGCGCATCGGCCCCACGCCGTGGCTCAAAACGAGCCAGCCGGCCTCGGTCTCGATCGGCGAACCGCAGTTACCGAGCTGCACGAATTCCCAACCATAAGTGGGTTTGAGCAGGGTTTCGCGGGTCAACCAGAAGTGCAGATCTTCCGAGTACATGATGAAGATGTTCTCGCCGTCTTGGCGTGAGAGCATCGCGTAGCGGCCGTTGATCTTGCGTGGGAACAGGGCCATGCCTTTGTTCTGCACCTGCGGGCCATTCATGGTGCTGATCTTGAAGCGCAGGAAGTCAGTCGTCTCCAGGATCTGCGGAAACGTGACCCGCCCATCGTACGCTGTGTAGGTCGCGAGGTATTTGGTCTGCCCGTCTTCCTCCGTAAACTGCACGAAGCGCGCGTCCTCGATGCCGTTGGATTCGGTAGGAGAATTCGGGAAGATGATGCGCTCCGACATTTGGTGCATCGGCTCGTAGATGACCTCGTAGTTGGCCTCTGCGAGCGCCAGCATCGAGCGGGACGTCGCAGGCTGCAGGCTCTTCGATTGCGTGCGGTATTCCACTTCGACCGCGCGCACGGCCGCGCGCAATTCCTTCATGTTGAACGAATCACCCAAGCGCCCGAGCACACGCTGCGAAAAACCATCCGCGGTGCCCAGCTCGAACAGTGTTCGCTCGAATAGGAACTTGTCGTAGAACGGATCAGGTACCGTTTCCGGTGTGGTCACGAAAGGAGTGACCGGGTCGAGCGTGATCTCGCTGTGTTCGTTGACTACGCCGGAGCGGAAGGTAATCGATGAGATATGCCCCTCCCCGGTCGAACGTAGGCTGAGCACGAAGCGCCTAGCCCCCTCCGCCAGGCCGCTTTGATCGGGGTGCCAGACCATGGACGGGTTGAAGAGCGCGGCGGACTCTACCGAGTATTCTTGAGTAAAATACGACCCAATCAGCATGCGACGGTCTTCGGCCAAAGGCGCGTCCGTAACCATGAAACGCCGCATCTGCTCGAAGCGCAGCAAAAAGAACTGCTGCAAGCGATGGTGACGGCCGCGGAACTCGTGCATCACGTGCTCGAGCAACTGCGTGACCTCTTCGTCACGCAGCGACATCACGCGCGCGAAGATGCGCACCACACGCGCCTCGTCGATTTGATTGAATGGACGGAACAGGACCCGCGCCGCGTTTGGGCGGATCACGATATTCGTTCGACGCACGATCATCGCTAACGACCTATCACGTTGCGTTCTGATTGGCTGCACTCCGCATCGGTGAAAGGCCACGCTCGACCGATTCTGGCGCGTCGTCCAAACCGGCCACCCGAGTTTCGAGCGATTGAATCTCGACCAACGCACTCAAAAACGCCAAGGTGGATTCTGCTCCCTCGTTCAAATTGACACGATCGATGTGCAGGCCGTCACGGCAGCCGCCAGAATCCGGGTTGTAGACGCTGGTATCGAGGTCGTTCTGGCCCAAAAACCAGCCAAATGCGCGACGAGCCTCAGTTACCCAGAAGCGATCACCGGTAACCTGATACGCCTCGTTGCAAGCCGACACGGTGGCATGCGCTTCGAGGGGCTGCTGATCGAAACGAGCGCGCGGTTCTCCGCGGCGATAAAAACCATTCGAGCCGATGGGCTGGAAATAACCGCGCTCCGCGCGTTGCGTTTCGACCAACCAGCGCAGAGATTCGAGCCCAACGTCGAGCATGCCCGACATTTCCGGGTTCTTACCCGCCGTTGCGATCACGGCCTGCGCCAAACGAGCGTTGTCGTACGAAACGACGTCCTCGAACCAATGCCAATTGTGGGATTTGGTCCGCTTGTAAAGGTCGACCAGACGGCTCACGAGCTCTACCTGCATGCGGGCGGCCGGACGATCGCCGCGTAGCCGACGCAAGTACTCTTTGATGCCGAGGATGGCGAACGCCCATGCCCGCGGCGAGCTGGTATCGGCGATTCCGGGCAACGCCCGCATGAACAAATCCGCGGCCCAAGCCCGCAACTCACGGCGCTGCGTATGGCCCACACAGGTACCGAGCGCCCAGAGGGCTCGCGCTTGGCTATCCTCCGAGCCCATGCTTTCGAGCCAACGACGGTCGTAGCTCATGAAGTTTCTGAATTTGCCGAGTTCAGCGTTGTACGCATAGTCGACGAAGCTCGCGTAGCGCGTGGCAAGCGACGCGATCTCTTCACCACCCACGCCGCGCTTCTCGAGCTGCACCGTGAGCATCAGCGCTCGCGCGTTGTCGTCGATACAGTAGCCCTCGGCGTAGTTCGGCAAGGTGAAACGCGCGTGCTGCAACATACCGGTCGAATCGGACATGCGCTTCAGGTGTTCGAAGCCCAGCTCTGGCAGCTGTAGTTCACGCGAGTCGGAGGTGCGCTTCGGGACGACTTTGAGTGAGCGCTCGCTTCGATTCTTCCGCGCCGCGGAGAACGTCGACAAATAGTGCTCGGCCGTCTTGCTCCACACCATTTCGCGGCTCGCCATGTACGCGCGCTTGCGCATGGCGTGACGACGCCCCTCGTCGTGCAGCAGGCCGTTGATTTCGCGCGCCATGGCTTCGGAATCCCCGAACGGCACGAGCACGCCTCGCCCGTCGGCGAGCAGCTCCTGAGCGTGCCAGTAGGGGGTGGACACCACCGCCTTGCCGCAACCGAAAGCATAAGCGAGCGTGCCGGAGGTGATTTGCGCTTCGTTCAGGTACGGGGTGACGTAAATATCGGCGGCACCCAAGAAGCGTTTCAGCTCCTCGAGCTCCACGAACTGATTGAAGAAGCGCACGTTCTCGGACACGCCGAGGCGCTCGGCGAGCGCTTGCAAGCTCTCACGGTACACCTCACCGTGTTCCCGGACGAGATTGGGGTGGGTTGCGCCGAGCACGATGTACACGACGTCCGGAAACTCCGCCACGATGGCCGGCAAAGCTTCGATCATCTTCTCGATGCCTTTGTTCGGCGACAAGAGACCGAAAGTGAGCAGTACCCGCCGCCCCTCCACGGAGTACTGATCCTTGAAGAAATTCGGATCGGCAAAGGACATGTCCGGAATGCCGTGCGGAATGACGTCGATCTTTCGCTCGGGAACCGAGTAGGTCTCCTTCAAGATCGCGCGGCCGCAATCGGACATCACGACTAGCCGCGAAGACAGGCTCGTCAGCTCCTGCATCACCCGTCGTTGCTCCACACTCGGCTGCTTGAGAATGGTGTGCAGCGTGGTGATGAACGGCATGCGCAGACGGCGCAGCATATTGAGCACGTGGCTGCCGCTCGGGCCTCCGTAAATACCGAATTCGTGCTGCAATGACACGACATCCACATTGAGCAGATTTAGGTACTCCGCTGCCCGCAAATAGTCGTCGGGATTCTGCTCCGCAATTTCGAAGCGCACCTCGTCCGAATACTCGTAATTCTCCTTGCCGTCGCTGACCGCAATCACCGAGCATTGCCCGTCTGGAAGCGCACCTTGAACGGCGCTTCGAAGGTCATGCGTGAAGGTCGCGATACCGCATTTGCGCGGCAGGTAGTTCCCGACGAAGGCGATTTTGCGGAAGTCACTCATGGTACTGGTCCCTTTGCAAAGCCCGTTCCGCGCGTAGTTTTCGCCTATAAACGCACGACTATCGGGGCTGTTTCTGTGGCGCTTCGTCACTCACGTGCTGACTGACGCCGGCCCGTGATGCTTTTTGTCGCAAGCAGTCGCGCTGCCCATGCAGCATCGAGCACTTTTCCAGTTAGAAGCAGCACCGTCGGCGCGAAGCGCGAAACTGGCACGGACGCTGCAAAGCCCCTGACCGTATCAGTTTTCCCGGAGGAGTGTCATGTTATATTGGGCAGCCGTATTTTTCGTGATCGCGCTACTTGCCGCCATTTTTGGCTTTGGCGGGATAGCGGCCAGCGCAGCCGGCGTGGCGAAAATTCTATTTTTCGTCTTCTTGGTGTTCGCTGTGGTCTCGTTCCTGTTCGGTCGACGCAGCCCCGCGTGAGTTGCGTCTCGCAACGCTGGTGCGCGTCGCGACCCTTGCATGCCGGCGCGACGCGCACAGCAAGCGAATCATCGACCAGAAGCGTGTGCAACCGCCGCGCTGAGCTGCGCCGGCTCGACCGGCTTTGCAACGTGCGCTTGGAACCCCGCCGCCAACGCCTTGGCGACGTCTTGGCGCGACGCATAGGCAGTCACGGCGACGGCGGGCAAGTCCTGGTTCGACTCGCGAACACGCTTCAGCAGTTGGAAGCCGTCTCCGTCCGGTAAGCCGATGTCCGAGACCAGCACGTCGGGCCGGCGTTCGCGCACCGATTCGAGTGCAGCGGCGGCCGTCGACACTGCCGTGACTTCTGCGCCGAATCGGCGCAACATCATCTGCATCAAATCGCAGCCGTCGGGATCGTCTTCCACGAGTAGCGCGTAAATGCCGGAAAGTGCGCCGCGCTCCTCGACGGCGGTCGGAGCCGGTTCGGCCGCAACTAAAGTCGCTGCGTCTTCGGTCGTCGCTCCCTGAAGGGCAGGCACTCCGAGCGGTAGTGTCACGACGAAGCGAGCGCCCTTGCCGAGGCCTTCGCTATGAGCGGTTACGGTGCCACCGTGCAGCTCGACCAAATGCTTGACGATGGCAAGCCCTAGGCCGAGTCCGCGTTGTGCACGATGCGCGCCGCTGTCCGCTTGCTTGAAGCGATCGAACATCACAGGCAAAAATTCTGGTGCAATGCCGGGACCATCGTCCTGGATCTCCAAACGCGCTACTTCACCCTCGACGGTCAAAGAGAGTGCGACGTGGCCGCCCTTGGCGGTGAATTTGAGCGCGTTGCCCAATATATTTCCGACCACCTGCTGCAAGCGCGTCGCATCCCCCACGGTATTCAGGGGCCCGTCCGGCAGCACCGCGTCGAGCGCGACGCCGTTCGATGCGGCCACGGGTCGGGCGGCATCCAGCGCCGCCTCGACGATGCCACGCAAATCGACTTGGCCTTCGTCCACGTGCAAATTGCCGGAAACTACTCGGGAAACATCGAGCAAGTCCGCGACCAATTGGGCCAGAGCGCGCCCGTTGCGTTCGATGGTGTCGACGGCGCGTTGTTCGGTCTCGCGCGAAAGGCCGCCACCGCGCAGCATTTGCCCCCAACCCACGATCGCGTTGAGCGGGGTGCGCAGCTCGTGCGAAACCGTGGCGAGAAACATGTCCTTCGCACGATTGGCTTCTTGAAGCTTGGCGCGCTCGCTCTGGGCTAGTTCGTACAGGCCCACGTTGTCGAGCGCCGTAGCCATGCGTCCCGCGACGTCTTTGGCGAGCTCGACGTCCGAATCGAGGTAGTGCCTTTCGGGATCGCGATTCAAAAATACCAGACTGCCGAACACACGGTCGCGAATGAACAGCGGCCAACAGATGTAGGAGGAAACGCCGAGCTCGTGCAGGAACCAGACGTGCTCGCCGGCCCGCGAGGGGCCCGATTGCGCCAGGATCTCCGACACATTTGCCAAGATTTCTGGCTCCCCGTCGAAGCACACCGTCGATGGGCCGAGATCGAAGCGAGGATCATCCAAGTTCAACGCGGCAGACAGGCTCGCGGACGCGCGCTTGCTCACCGTCTCGCCAGAGCGCAGATAGAGCACGGCCGAGTCACCCAGCACCGGCAAGGTGGCGGCCAGCACCTGATCGAGGCCATGACTGCGGTCGGTGAGCTCGCCCAGGCGCCGTGTCAGGCTCGCCAGCATTTGCAGCGCTTGCTCGGCGCGCTTTCGGGCATCGATGTCGGTGCTCGTGCCCACCCAGCCGCTGACGTCGCCGTTCGCGTCGCGCTCGGGGAGCATGCGCACCAGGTGCCAGCGAAAGCGTCGTTCGGCCACGTTGCCCAAACGAAATTCCGCCTCCCACGCTCGTTCCTCGGTCAGTGCCTCCGAGAAGGCGCGCGCGAACTCCGAATACTCACTCGGGTGAACGATGCTTCGCCAGGAGAGCTCGTCACTTTCTGGCAGGCCCGCGCATTCGAACCAACGACCGTTGCCATACCGCAGCAGGCCTTGGCTGTCCGTCGTCCACACGATTTGCGGCATGGACTCGGCGAGCATCGTGTAGCGGTATTCGCTGACGCGCCGGAAGTCCGCGAACTCTCGCTCCGTGGCCCGCTTCAATTCCTCCGCCTGACGGCTGATGATCTGCCCTTTTTGATAGAGCTCGATGAATACCGCTACCTTGCTACGCAGGATCTCCGGGTCGATCGGCTTCAAGATGTAGTCGACCGCGCCCACGGTGTATGCACGCGCGACCAGCCGCTGATCTCGATGAATCGCGGTCAAGAAAATGATCGGCACGGCCCGCGAACGCTCGCGCGCGCGTATCAGCTCCGCCACCTCGTAACCGTCGAGGACCGGCATCTGGACGTCGAGCAGGACCAAAGCAAACTCGTCGCGCAGCAGGTAGCGCAATGCTTCCTTGCCGGAACTCGCTTGGACCACCTCTTGGCCAAGTGGTTCTAGCATCGCGTTCAAAGCGAGCAGGTTCTTCGGCTGATCGTCGACCAGCAGGATCTTGGCGGGGGGTAAGCCGCTCGTCCCGGGCTCGACGCGCGCTGGCGCCAACTCCTCGCTCACGCGGGCCTCGCTTCACTGGCACGCATGATCAACTCAGCAGCAATCTGCTCGAGGTTCAGGATTCGGTCCGGACGCAGATTCTTGACCGCGTGCTTCGGCATGAATGCACTTTCCGCCGAATCCGGATTTTGAACGATCACGTATCCCCCGCGTTCCTTGATCCGCTTCAGGCCGCGCGTTCCGTCCTGGTTCGCGCCCGTGAGTAACACACCAATCACGGCGCTGCCGTGCGAATACGCGGCCGACTCGAACAGTACGTCGATCGACGGGCGACTGTACGCAACCGGTTCCTCGGTGGAGAGCGCGACCCAATCGAGCTCGACCAACAGGTGGTAGTCGGGCGGGCTCAAGTAGACTCCGGGGCTACGCAGCGGTTCCTTGTCCTCCGCTTCGCAGACGGGGAGGAGGGAGGCGCCACTCAGCAGCATCGACAAGCGCTCGTCCGAATCCCGGGAGCGATGTTGGACGATCGCGATCGGTAACGGGAAATTCGCGGGCAAGTCCGCTAGCAAGCGCGTCAGCGCGTGCAGGCCGCCGGTCGAGGTGCCCATCACCACCAGGTCGTAACGCGAGCTCACTTGTTTCTCCGATAGATCCGCTCGCGCGCCGAGAGAGCCGTGAACTCGTCCTCGAACGCGGTGAAACGCAGCGATTCTTTGCGTCCCAAGCAAAGCACTCCGAGCGTGGCCAGGCTTTCCGAAAACAACTTCAGCGAGTGATCCTTGAGCGTCCGGTCGAAGTAGATCAACACGTTGCGACACAGGATTACGTTGAACTCGCTGAAGCCGCGGTCCATGGCCAGGTTGTGCTGGGTGAAGAGCACGTTCTTGGCCAAGCGCGGAGCGAACAATGCCCCGTCGTACTTGGCCGTGAAGTAGTCGCTGAGCGACCGCTTCCCTCCGCCCAAGAAGTAATTGGCTGTGTATTCCTTCATGCGCGACACCGGGAAGATCCCCTGACGCGCATGATCGAGCACTGTGGAATCCATATCGGTCGCGTAAATGCGGCAGCGGTCGTAGAGCCCCTCTTCCTCGAGCAAAATCGACATCGCGTAGACTTCTTCGCCCGTCGAACAGCCAGCGTGCCAGATGCGAACCGTCGGGTAGGTTCGCAAGAGCGGCACCACGGAGCTGCGAAACTCCGCGAAGAACGTCGGATCGCGGAACATGGCCGTCACGTTCACGGAGAGATCGTGCAAGAGCCGCTGCAGAGCGCTGGGGTCGTGCAAGATCAGCTCGGTCAGCCTGGAGATCGTGGGCACGTGAGCGTTCTCCATGTGCCTGCGGATTCGGCGATGCAGCGAGGCCGGCGCGTAAGAACGGAAGTCGAAGCCGTGATGACGATAGATCGCCAACAACAGGAGCTCCATCTCCAAGCGCTCCAGCTCCGTAGTCGCCGTCACGAAGCGCCCCTCCGAGGCCTCGCTCGCCGATTCGCCGTTGCCCAGATGAATTGGACCTGCCATGTACGCCTTGCATCAGCCCGTCACGCTCGGCGCGTACATCCACACTCGCATCATCGATAGCAAGCGGTCCGGATCCACGGGCTTGGTGATGTAGTCCGACGCGCCGGCTTCCAGGCACTTCTCGCGATCGCCTTTCATCGCCTTTGCCGTCAAGGCCAAGATGGGCAGCGCGCGATACTCCGGAATACGCCTGATTTGCCGCATCGTCTCGTAGCCGTCCATCTCCGGCATCATGACGTCCATCAATACCAAGGACACGTCTGGGGTCTTCCGGAGCAGCTCGATGCCATCCCGGCCATTTTCGGCGAACACGACCTTCATTCCTTGGCCCTCGAGCACGGTGGTGACCGCGTAGATGTTGCGTACGTCGTCATCGACGACCAGCACGGTGGCGCCTTGAAATGCGGCTTCGCGCCCATGAGCTGTGTGCAAGATCCTCCGCTTCTCTTCCGGTAGGTGTGCCTCGACGCGATGCAAGAACAGCGCCGTTTCATCGAGCAGCCGTTCCGGCGACCGAACGTCCTTGAGGATGATCGACTCCGCATACTTGCGCAGGCGCGTCTCCTCGGCCGGGGATAGCTCGCGACCGGTGTAAACGATCACCGGCAGGTTGCGCAGGGCCTCTTCCGTCTTGACTCGCTCCAGTAGTTGGAAACCGCTCGCACCGGGCAGGCCCAGGTCCAGCACCATGCAGTCGAAGTGCTGAGCGGCAAGCAACTCCAGCGCTTCCTCCGCAGAGCTGACCGCCGTCGACGTGACATCACCGTTGCCAATCAACTCCACGATGCTCGAGCGCTGCATGTCGTCGTCTTCCACGATCAGCAAGCTCTTCGACTTTCGCGACAAGAAGCTGAGAATGCTGGATAGCCCTTCGTCGAGCGCTTCCTTGCTGACTGGCTTTTGGGCGTATCCGAGGGCACCGAGCCGCAGGCCATCGCGCCGACGATCGGTACCGGACACGATGTGCACTGGGATATGGCGCGTGTCCGGGTTCTGTTTGAGGCGGTCCAAGATGCTCAAGCCGTCCATCGCGGGCAGGCCGATGTCGAGCAAGATGGCGTCAGGCCGGACGCGCCGCGCGAGCGCGAAGCCTGTGTCACCACGCAGCGAAACGATGCCCTTGAAGCCGCGATCGCGCGCGGCATCGAGCAACAAGGTGGCAAACGCCACATCGTCCTCGACGATCAGCAGCACGCGGTCACCCGGCTTTACCGATTGACGATCGTCCGGGATTTCAGCGGCGTGTACACCGCCGAAGCTGCCCCCCTCGTCCCGAAAAGCTTCGGGCTCTCGTGGGTCGGTCTCCCCCGGGAGGTCTCGGCTCTGATACTCGCGCGGCAGGTAGAGCGTGAACGTGCTGCCCTTGCCGGGCTGGCTCTTGACGTGGATCTCGCCTCCCAGCAGCCTCGAAAGCTCGCGGCTGATGGATAGGCCGAGGCCCGTCCCGCCGTACTTGCGACTCGTGGTGCCATCGGCCTGCTGAAAGGCCTCGAAGATCAGCTGCTGCTTATCCAAGGGGATACCGATGCCCGTGTCGCTGACGCTGAATGCGATCACGTTCTCCGGCATTGCTCGCAGCAAGTCCGAGCGAAGCACGACACCGGGCTCCGGCAACCCGATGCGAATCGATACCGTCCCCGTTTCGGTGAACTTGAAGGCGTTGCTGAGCAGGTTGCGCAGCACTTGCTGTAGTCGCTGACCGTCGGTACGGAAGGTGTCGATGCTCGCGCGGTCCGCGTTCAACTGGAAGCCCACGTTCTTCTGCTGCGCCATGGGCCGGAACGTGCGCTCCAGGTACTCCGTGACCTCATCGATCCGGACGTCGCTCGCGTAGATCTCGATCTTACCCGCCTCGACCTTGGACAAGTCGAGCACCTCGTTGATCAGGTTCAAGAGATCCGTGCCTGCAGCCTGGATGGTCTTGGCATACTCGACCTGCTTCTCGGAGAGCTTGCCTTCCTTGTTGTCGCTGAGCAGGCGAGCCAAGATCAATAGGCTATTGAGCGGCGTGCGCAGCTCATGGCTCATATTGGCCAAAAATTCGCTCTTGTAGCGTGACGAGACGGCAAGCTGTTCGGCCTTCTCCTCGATCGCCATGCGCGTCATCTCGACTTCGCGATTCTTTTGCTCGACCGCCTTGTTCTGCTCGGCCAAGAGGGCAGCCTTCTCTTCCAGCTCTTCGTTGACTTGCTGCAGCTCCTCTTGCTGCTCCTTCAGCATTTCTTCGGACGCCTTGAGCGTCTTGGTCTGCTGAGCGAGTTCGGAGTTCGACCGCTTGAGTTCGTCCTGCTGAGATTGCAGTTCGAGTGACTGGGACTGCAGTTCTTGCGCCAGAGATTGAGACTGGTTGAGCAGCTCTTCGGTGCGCATGTTGGCGGCGATCATGTTGAGCACCACGCCAATGCTCTCCGACAGTTGATCCAAGAAGATGCGATGAATCGGGCTGAACGGCTCGAAGCTGGCAAGCTCCGTCACCGCGCGCACCTCGCCCTCGAACAAGATCGGCAAGACCAGGATGTTGAGCGGTGTCGCTTCACCCAAGCCGGAGTTCACCTGAATATAGTCAGACGGCACGCGCGTCAGCAAAATCGGCTTCTTTTCCAGCGCACACTGCCCGACCAAACCTTCACCGCGAGTGAAGCGACTGGAGACGTGCTTCCTCTCCTTGTACGCATAGCTGGAGGTCAGCCGTAGCGTCTCGTCCGACTCGGCGGAGATGAAGAAAGCACCATGGCTGGCTCCGACGAGCGGGGTGAGCTCGCTCATGATCAGGCGCGACACCGACTCGAGTGTCTTTTGGCCTTGCATCATCGCGCTGAACTTGGCGAGGTTGGTCTTCAGCCAATCTTGCTCGCGGTTCTTCTCCGTGGTTTCGCGGAGGTTGGCGATCATCTGATTGACGCGCTCTTTCAGGGCCAAGAGCTCGCCTTGGGCCTCGACCGTGATCGAGCGAGTGAGATCGCCCTCGGTCACTGCGGTGGCCACGTCCGCGATCGCACGCACCTGACCGGTGAGGTTGTTCGCCAACTGATTCACGTTGTCGGTGAGATCGCGCCAGGTGCCCGCGGCTCCCGGAACCTTGGCCTGGCCGCCCAGCTTGCCTTCCGTGCCTACCTCGCGAGCGACCGTCGTCACCTGCTCGGCGAAGACGCGCAAGGTATCGGTCATGGTGTTGATGGTATCGGCCAAGGCCGCGATTTCGCCCTGTGATTCCATCAGAAACTTGAGGGTCAAGTCACCATTGGCGACGGCGGTCACGACCTTGACGATGCCACGCACCTGAGTGGTGAGGTTGCTCGCCATGCTGTTCACGCTATCGGTCAGATCTTTCCAGGTGCCGGCCACACCAGGCACGCGAGCCTGACCACCGAGCTTGCCTTCCGTACCCACCTCGCGCGCCACCGTGGTCACCTGCTCGGCAAAGATGCCCAGCGTCTCGGTCATATCGTTGATCGTTTCGGCCAGCTCGGCGATCTCGCCCTTGGCCTCGACGACCAACTTCTTGGACAGGTCACCGTCGGCGACGGCGGTCACGACCTTGGCGATGCCGCGCACCTGCGTGGTGAGGTTACTCGCCATGCTGTTCACGTTGTCCGTCAGATCCTTCCAGGTGCCAGCGACGCCGGGCACGTAGGCCTGACCGCCGAGCTTGCCGTCCGTGCCTACCTCGCGCGCCACGCGGGTCACTTCTGCGGAGAAGCTGCGCAGCTGATCCACCATGGTGTTGATGGTGTTTTTCAGCTGCAAAACCTCACCCCGCACGTCTACCGTGATCTTCTGCGAGAGGTCTCCGTTGGCGACCGCGGTCGTGACCAAGGCGATGTTGCGCACCTGATCGGTCAGGTTGTTCGCCATGTAGTTCACGCTGTCCGTCAAGTCCTTCCAAGTGCCGGCAACACCGGGCACCGCGGCTTGCACGCCGAGCTTGCCTTCACCACCGACCTCGCGTGCTACGCGCGTCACTTCACCGGAGAAGCTACGCAGCTGATCCACCATGGTGTTGATGGTGTTCTTCAGCTCTAGAATCTCGCCCTCCACGTCGACGGTGATCTTCTTGGACAGATCACCATTCGCGACCGCGGTCGTCACCAGCGCGATGTTTCGCACCTGCCCGGTCAGATTGGAGGCCATGTAGTTCACGTTGTCGGTCAGATCCTTCCACGTGCCGGCGACGCCAGGCACGTGCGCCTGCCCGCCCAAGTTCCCTTCCGTGCCTACCTCCTTGGCGACGCGCGTCACTTCTGCAGCGAAGCTGCGTAGCTGCTCCACCATGGTATTGATGGTGTTCTTCAGCTCGAGCAACTCGCCTTTCACGTCGACGGTGATCTTCTTCGACAAGTCACCATTGGCGACCGCGGTGGTCACGAGCGCGATGTTGCGCACTTGGTCGGTCAAGTTGCCGGCCATGTAGTTCACGTTGTCGGTCAGATCCTTCCACGTACCGGCGACCGCGGGGACGTGTGCCTGACCACCGAGCTTCCCTTCGGTACCGACTTCGCGCGCCACGCGCGTCACTTCCGCAGCGAAGATACCCAGGCTGTCGACCATCTGGTTGATCACGTTTTTGATCTGCAAGATCTCGCCTTGCGTATCGACGGTGATCTTCTGCGTGAGGTCGCCGTTGGCGATCGCGGTGGCGACCTTCGAAACGTCGCGCAGCTGCACGGTCAGGTTGCCGGCCATCGCGTTCACGCTATCGGTCAGGCCCTTCCACGTACCGCTGACTCCCTTCACCTCCGCTTGCACACCCAGCTTGCCTTCGGTACCTACCTCGCGCGCGACGCGAGTCACCTCACCCGCGAACGCGTTCAGCTGATCCACCATGGTATTGACGGTGTTTTTCAGCTCCAAGATCTCGCCCTTGGTCTCGACCACGAGCTTCTTCGATAGATCGCCATTGGCGACCGCGGTCACGACACCGGCAATGCCGCGCACCTGAGTGGTCAGATTGGTGGCCATGCCGTTTACGCTGTCCGTCAGATCCTTCCACGTGCCGGCGACGCCGGGCACATGCGCTTGGCCGCCCAGCTTGCCCTCGGTGCCTACCTCGCGTGCAACACGCGTCACTTCGTTGGCGAAGGCGTTGAGCTGATCGACCATGGTATTGACCGTCGCGCCGATGCGCAGAAACTCGCCACGAACCGGCTTGCCTTCGATCTCGAGAGCCATCTTCTGAGACAAGTCCCCGGAGGCCACCGCGGTAATCACGCGAGCAACCTCGGTCGACGGACGGACCAAGTCGCCGATCAGCGCATTGAACGAGTCCCCGGTGACCACCCAACTCCCACTCCAGTCGTGAGTTTCGACGCGCGCCGTCATATCGCCGTCGCGGCCGACTACCCGAGCCACGCGCGAAAATTCGCGGGTCGAGGTGTCGAGCTGCTGAGCCAGCGCATTGAACGCATCCGCGATGTCCCGGGACACTCCCTCTTGCGTATTCAAGCGCCTGCTGAAGTCGCCATGCCTGAGAGCCGAAAGCGCTTCCACGAGCCGCAAGCTCCGGGCAGTTGCGGATTCTCGTTTCGGGCTCGGAGGTTTGTCAGGACGATTGGCTTTGTCGGATCGCGAGGGGGAGCGTTTGGGGGGAACGTCGAATGATTCTGACAAGGCGGCCTCCGGTGTCGCGCCAGAATGCAAAGCGTGCGCCGGGGGGTATCTGCGCGAAAACGCCTCAGAATTCGCATGTTGGTGAGGCCGAGCGCCGAGCGGCGCTGTCACACTGAGGCAAAGCGCCTCGACTGCGCCTGCTTTGGACCTTCGGGGCGCTTCGGCCGCACGCTCGAGCGGCAGCGCCAACTTTTTTCGCTTCGCCCATTTCGATCAGTGCCTCGCTTGGTTCGGCTGCAGCTGCGGACACCCGTCAATGAGCCATTAGTGAGCACGTTGTATGCCGACTCCAACTTGGTACGCGCTGTGCTTTGGACCGAGCAAGCGTTCGCTGAAAGGGAGACGAATCATGATCGACGCATCGAACAATGAGAAGGCACTGAGCAATCTGGAGGCGCTCTGTCGGGGCGAACTTGCGGCCGTGGAGACCTACAACACGGCACTATCCTCCGCTTCGCTCGGCAGCTTTCGTCCGCAGCTGATTCAGTGCCAGCGCTCGCATCAAAACCGCGTGCACCTGTTGGGATGGCGAATTCATTTGCTGGGCGGGACGCCACCCGAATCGTCTGGAGCGTGGGGAGTATTTGCCAAAGCGGTCGAGGGCGCCGCCACCGTGATCGGTGAGAAAGCGGCAATTAGCGCGCTGGAAGAGGGAGAAGACCACGGCTTGAACGAGTACCGAACTCGCATCTCGGATCTCGATTCCGACACACGAGACTTCATTCAGGCTCGTGTCTTGCCGGCCCAAACCGAAACGCACGGCATCGCCCGTGCGCTGAAGCTCGGCATGTCACAGACCACGGCCCGAGCATAGCCTCCAGAAACAAAGCGCCGAGTCGAACCGTAGCCGATGCTACGCCGGCTCGGCGCTTCTTCTTTGAAAGCGCGTTCAGGCGAGTGACTACGCTCGCGCGACTTGCGGCTTTTCGTCCAGAGCGCTGCTGAGCAGCCGCTGTGTCAACCGGCCACTCAAAATTCCCAGCGCGGACAACGCTGCGCTGCGCGCGGCCTCGGCGAAGAACGATCGCTCGCGCCTGAAGCCGGGGAAGGTCGGCCTCTTCGGGCGACGACCAGCGAACACGGCAATACCCACCAGTGCCACTACACCAATCCCGAGCATGACCGGAGCTTTGTTAATCGCCGTTTCTGTATTTTCGATCATCTGGTTACCCATCTTTTTTATCTCGATGATGTCTCGCAGCAGCTTTTTCCGCGCTTCGTCGGCGCGCAGCGTGTCCAGAGCAATGGTGTCGCTCATTTGACCGTCTCCAGGACTTGCTTGGCGTCCGAGCTGAGGCGCGCGGTCGTACGCGGGAGCTTCTTCCCTTGTGAAGACTTCACGCCGATGACCAGCAACAGAGCGCCGATCGCCGCCAGGACGACTGGGACACTGGCGGCGGCCAGACTGACTCCGAGCGCGAGCACGATCAGCACCCCCAGAGTCACTAGCGCGGCTTGCAAGCACATCCCGCCCGCGATGAGCAGAAGGGCAGAACCGAGGGCTTGCTTCAACTCGAGTTTGAGCTCACCCCGAGCGAGCGACAGTTCTGCCTGTACCAGCGTCTTGGCTTGGTGCAGCGCGTCCTCGACGAGCTCGCCCAGGTTCGGTGGACTTGGTTTGGGTGCGGCGGATTCGAACATCTCGATTCCCCTTGTGCAGTCGGCGTGCCAGCGACGAATTTGCGCAGATTCCCAGGCTCATCCGCGAATGAGTGGGGCGCCGCTCCCACACCCATATCAGCGTCGTGGCGCGCCGCCCCACCCCCGAGGCGAGATGTCTCGGCATTCTCGCAGATTGCTCGCAATACACCGACCGGCGAGCGAGTCATGAGCTGCGCGCGCGGTGATCGCGGCAAAAAAGGCCTACTTTCCGTGGTTGGCACTGCGCTTGCTCATTCAGGGTCGCAGCTCCGTCAAACCCTCGCTAGCTAGCCGGATCTTTCGGCGCGCGCCCCACCCGCGATGTTCGCCGGACAGGGGGCACGAGCGAACGACTCTGCGAAAGGAATCAAGCAATGCCTGAAGAGAGCAGTACCGTGGACATTTTGGCTCTGCATCGTCGTGCGCACACGCGCGAGCGAAACGAACGCATCGGCAGCGCGGCGGCTGGTGTAATCCTCAGCGGCGCGGCGGCGCTGGGTGGACGCGGCAAACCGTCGTTGACGCGCGTGCTCTTGGCAACCGCGGGCGGTCTCTTGATCGCACGTGGAGTCTCAGGCTTGAGCGTCAGGCAGCTGAGCGCGTACGTACAAAAGCTCTTCACGCACCGCACCGACCTCGAGAAGCGGTTCAACGACGGTGAGCACGATATCGTGGACGCCGCCTCGTTCGACTCGTTTCCTGCCAGCGATCCACCGAGCTACTCCCCCGGCGTAGGCTGAGCGGATAGAAGGCACTGATGGCCGCAAATGAGATGGGGAAAGGCGCGCAAGCGCTGATAGTACTGGCGGCGGCCGCGATCGTGGCCGCTGCCATCAAACTTGCGGCCGCCGTGGTCGCGCCCTTTTTGGTCGCCGCCTGCATTGCTATTGCCGTGCAACCGATCTTCCGTTGGGTGCACAGTTCGCGTATTCCCGACGTCAGCGCGGTCATCATCTCTCTGCTGGCCGTGGTTGGTCTTTTGGGAGGGGTTGGCGCCCTGTTGGTCTTGGCGCTCGCGAATCTGAGTGGCTCTGCTGCTCAGTACGTCTCATCACTTCATCAAGTTCAAGTGCAGGCGACCGTTTGGCTCGAGACGCACCATCAGCACACCCTGGCGCAATCGTTGTACGGGTCTCGCCTAGACACGCTGCTGCAAGAAGCGATCACTTACGTGCTCATGAGCCTGCCCACGGTCATGTCCGCCTTGCTGACGGTGCTGCTACTGATCGCGTTCATGTTGCTGGAGGTGACCACCATGCCGAAGCGTTTGCACGCGGCGCTCGGCTGGTCCCCCACTACCTTCAGTGACCTATCGCGCACGATGGCCGAAATTCAGCGTTACCTGAGTGTGAAGACGGCGACCAGCGCCGCGGCTGGGTTGTGCGCTGGGCTCTGGTGCGCAGTGTGGGGTGTGCCCAATCCCGCGCTCTGGGGCTTAGTGACCTTCGCGCTCCACTATGTCCCCACCGTTGGCGGATTGGTCGCAGCAATGCCGCCGGTTTTCATCGCTCTGACCGCTTACGGTGTCGGGCGCGCGGCCATCGTTGCGGGAGGCTTGTCGGTCTTTGGCATGATCATCGGCAACATCATCGAGCCCAACGCTCTCGGGCGCTCGCTCAGCGTTTCGCCGTTGATCGTGCTCGTATCGATGTTCGTGTGGGGTTGGCTGCTGGGGCCAATTGGTGCGCTGCTTTCGGTGCCCCTGACCTTGATCGCCAAGATTGTTCTGTGGAATACCAGCGACCTGCACTGGGTTGCCGTATTGCTGGGGCCGACACCACCGGCGAGCGCTCGCAATTCCGCTGAGCCGGGCGCAGGGCGCGACTCATTGTTACCCCAGCCCAAAGAGTCACCCAGCGTCATTGCCCCGCCGCCGCGGGGCAATGTGTCGCGAGCCAAGGCCTGAATAGCGACGTTCGCGAGTGAGTAGACGGCCTACGCGGCTCGAGAAACGCCGCTCGATGCTGCGGGATCCGGGTGCCGGTAGGCGCTGGCACGATCCGTGCTGTTCGCCGGATGCATCGCTGCACCGCACCGAAAGAAATCGAATGTTACGACGAGCACGCCTCACGGTTCTCGAGCTAGGAGCTTCGGCAATGGCCTGGGCGTCATGCCACGCTCTAGGCGCCGACGACTGGATAGTGGTGGCTCAGCAGAGCGACGAAGCCGCGCCGGAGTTCACGCACCGCGTTCGACAACGTGCCCTGCGCTTGCGCAAAGAAGGCGCACAGCTGGACTCGGTGGACGTATACGCGGGTCCGGACCAAGACGGCCGCCGTGTGACTGCCAGACGCGAGGTGATTCAGGAGCTCGGCGAACAAATGGCGATGGGGGGCCGTCTCACGCTTTGGTCGGGTTCAGACGATGAGCGAGGCGACGCAGAACTGGCCGCCATTTTGGCGCAATTCGCGCCCATCTTGGCAGAGCGTCAAATTGCCATGAATCACCAAGCCTGCGAACCGGATGAGCGTTCCGGAGTGCGGCATGCCGTGCCGACTAAGGCCAGCGGCGAACTCGGAGTGGAGTTCGAAGAGTTCGTCTAAGTCAGACTCGAATTGATCCCAGAGGTCATACACAGGCTGGGGATTACTTGGGATGAACGCGGGCTATTCATTGCATTCGTGATGCGGACACGTGTCTAATGTATGTCGATGAGGTGCCAATACGGACATTGTGTCGGCTTGGTTGCGAGCAGGCGAATATCATCCGCACCGCCTGCCTCACTCACGATCCGCTGGTGCACGCGAGGGTAGCGAAAACCGCCAGGAAGCAATTCGGGAAGGCACCTGACGAAGCTCCTGACGAAGCTCGGCTTTGGAGGGCACGTGGATGCGCCCTTGCCGAACTCCCTGCGCCAAGACCGCGACGCACCCACCCAAGACCGCCAACCCGCACAAGGCGCCGATCCAGCGGCGGCGCGGGCGCGCCGGGACCTGGAGCGCCTCCTCTCCATCAATAGGGTGCACGGCCGGGGGCCGCGCTGACGCAAAGCGAGAGGGGCCAACCTCCGCGGAGTCGAGCGCGGTCAAGGCTGCGGACAGTTGCCTCACGTCGGCAAAACGGCGATCGCGGTCCTTCTCCAGGCAGCGCCGCACGATGAATTCGAGCGCGGGGGGGACGTCAGAGCGAAAATCGGAGATCGGCGGAACCGGGTCTGTCAGCACCGCAGCACAGATTCGAGCGGTGCCAGGCCCTCTAAATGGGAGCGTACCGGTCAAAAGCTCGAACATGACGACCCCGAGCGACCAGATGTCCGTACGCGGATCGACATCCGAAGGCGTCGTGATCTGCTCGGGTGACATGTATTGCGGCGACCCGACGCTCTCGCCGGGATTGGTCTGCGCGCGCATGCGCTGCCCAGAGACCTGCTTCGATACGCCAAAATCCACGATCTTGACCACGACTTCCCCGCTCGGCTCCGTCGCGCAGAACAGGTTCTCCGGCTTGAGGTCGCGATGAATGATGCCTTTTTCGTGGGCTTCGGCCAAGCCGTCGCAAACCTGGAGCATCGCAGCGCTGAGCTCTGCGGGGCTGAGAGGACCGGACTGACGCATGACCGCGTACATATCCCGCCCCGTGAGCAGCTCCATCACGATGTACGGCTCGCCAGTCGCAAGCATGCCGCAGTCGAAAACCTGGGCGACGTGGCGCCGGAGCTGAGCCGCAAGCATGGCTTCGCGCATCAGTCGCTCGGCAACCAATGGCTCTGCGGCGAGGCTACGCTGCATCAACTTGACCGCGACTTCACGGGACAACACCGTGTCGACGCAGGCGTAGAGCATGCCCATCCCGCCCTCGCCGATCTTCCTCAGAACTCGATAGCGACCCGCAATCAGGGAATTCGGTGTGAGCGCGCTCAGGTCAGAATCGGACGGATGACGGGCCGCCGCCTCGCGTGGTTGGGGCGGCATTTCCACGAACGGAATATCGAGGCCCGAAGAACGCGAAGCGGAGGCCATCATGATGAAACTCCGTTGCTGGAGGTGTGCTCCTCTGTCTCAGAGGTCGGATCGACCGATGCGTAGCGCTCCAGTTTTCGGTGGAGGGTACGCCGATCGAGCCCGAGCGCGTGTGCCGCGCGAGACTTATTGCCCTCCAGAAGCTTCACGACACGCACGATGTAGCGACGCTCGAGCTCATCCAGGGGGACGATTTCGCCGGGCTCGTCGGCGGGAAGCATCAGCCGTCCAGTGCGCTGGGCGCGCAATCGCGGCGGTAGATCATCGATGCTCAGGTGACTGAAGCGGGCCAGCGCAACCGCGTGCTCCATGCAGTTCTCCAGTTCGCGCACATTACCTGGCCAATCGTAAGCGAGCAGGCGTTCAGCCACGACGGGGGGCAAATACATCTCGCCCTTGCCGCTGCGCTCCGACGAGCGGCGCAAGAAGAAGCTTGCCAGCTTCAGTACGTCACCCGTTCGTTCACGCAGCGGGGGGACGTCGATTTGAATGACGTTGATGCGGTTGAGCAGATCTTCGCGAAAGCGTCGGGCCGTCACCTCCTCCTGCAAGTCCTTGTGACTCGCGGCGACGACGCGGGTGACGAACGGCACTTCCTCGTTGGAACCTACCGGGCGAACCGTGCGTTCCTCCAAAGCGCGCAGCAGCTTCGACTGCATCTCCAACGGCATGTCGCCAATCTCATCGAGAAATAGCGTACCGCCCGAAGCGCGTACGAAGAGCCCCTCTTTGGAAGCCTTGGCATCGGTAAACGCCGACTTCGCGTGGCCGAACAGCTCGCTCTCCAGCAGCCCCGCCGGAAGTGCGGCGCAATTGATGGCAATGAACGGCCCCTCCGGGTGCGGACCCGCAGCATGCAGCGCTTGCGCGACACGCTCTTTGCCAGTGCCCGTCTCGCCCTGGATCAGCACAGAGGCGTCACTGGCAGCGACTCGGCGAATGGTTTCGTACACGCGCCGCATCGCGATGCTGTCACCGATCAACTGGCCGGCGCTCGAAAGGTCTTTCTCCGAGTGCAGCTTCTTGACCTCGTGCTGCAGGCGCTGATGCTGCGCTGCGCGCGCGACGCACAGACCCAGCAGCTTTTCATCCACTGGCTTAGCCAAGAAATCATAAGCGCCCGCACGCAGTGCGTTGACGGCAAAATCCATATTGGCGTGGCCCGTAACGGCGATAATCGGCGCTTCGTTCCCGCGGCCAACTAGCTTCTCGCACAACTCGAAGCCGCTCATGGGAGACATGCTCAAGTCCGTGATCACGACTGAGAAGCGTTCGCGACCGGCGTGCTCCAACGCCTCCTCGCCGGAAGTGGTAGCAGTCACACCGTAGCCGAGGCGCACCAGCATTGCCCGCAGCAGCTCGCAGTGGTCCTGATCATCATCAACGAGCAGAATCGAATTTCTCATGTTAACTCTGTCGGTTCTTGGAAGAGGTCAGTAGCAGTCCGTCGAATTACAGCGGGCTGCATGAAGCATGCCGGCGTTTGAGCCACATTTCCGAGCGCCACCAGCACGCAACTCGCTGGATTCATGCGCGGAGAAGCAGCAAAATGTCACAGCACGCGCTCGGCGCGAGGCGGAGCGCCGCGTGCGCAGGTTTCGACAAGGGAGCAGAGCGCGAAGCGCCCACCACGGTCAGAGGGCTCGCTGCCTAGCCCCTCGTCGCTGGGGCCGATTGCCACACAGGCGGCAAACGTGTCACGCTTGCTTGATGAAACTAGCCAAAAACGAGCAATTGGTTTTGCGCACACCGGCCCAAAAAGCGTGCGCTTGCTCGCTGTGGCGGCACGGCACGCGGCTTGCTTAATCGCCGCACACCGACGACTCGCGTCGCAATGCGCGAAAGCTTCGAGTTGCGTTGTATCTCGCCCCAAGCAGTTCGTGCACTACCAGCCTCCCCAACCAAACTAGCAGGTCACATGAGTAACGGTCGAAAGATCCTAGTCGTAGACGATGACGAAGCCACCTGTGATTTGCTTCAGATGATGCTGAAGCGACAGGACTACGAGGCGGTCACCGAGACCTCCGCGCGCGCAGCGTTGAACCGCATTGCCAATGAGGAGTTCACGGCCGTGCTCACCGACCTCGATATGGCTGAGCTCGGCGGTATCGAGCTCTGTCAGCGGATTGCGGGCGTACGCGCTGACATCCCTGTAATCGTCGTCACCGGCATGGGCAGTCTGGAGAACGCCATCGCAGCCATGCGCGCCGGCGCCTTCGACTTCGTGACGAAACCGGTCGATCCCTCGTTGTTGTCGATCAGCGTCAACCGGGCCTCGCAGCATCGCGAACTTCGCGAAGAAGTGCGAAGACTAAAAGAGAGCGCCTCGAGCCTGAAGGTGGAAGGCGTAATCGGCAACAGCCCGGCCATGGAGCGCGTGTTCGATCTCGTGGCTCGTGTCGCCGAAGGCGACGCCTCCGTGCTCATCTCCGGCGAAACCGGCACCGGCAAAGAGGTCGTCGCCAAGGCAATTCACCAAGCAAGCGGTCGCAAGGGGTCGTTCGTGGCCGTGAACTGCGCTGCGATGCCGCCCCATCTGCTCGAAAGCGAACTATTCGGGCACGCCCGTGGCGCCTTCACCGACGCCAAGTCACAGCGCACCGGGCTGTTCGCGCTGGCCGATGGGGGCACGCTGTTCTTGGACGAGATTGGTGAAATGCCACTGGAGATGCAGCCGAAGTTGCTGCGAGCCCTGCAAGAGCGAACGATCCGACCGGTCGGCGCCAACACAGAGGTTCCGTTCGATGCACGCGTGATTACGGCCACGAACCGCGATCTCGAGAGCGAGGTGTACGAGAAACGCTTCCGCGAAGACTTGTACTACCGGATCAACGTCGTCAAAATCGCGCTCCCTCCGCTTCGCGAACGCGGGATGGATGTGGTGCACTTGGCCGCTCACTTTCTGCAAAACTTCGCAGCCAAGGGCAACAAGGGTGCGCTCACGCTTTCCGAAGGCGCGGCCGAAAAGCTATTGGCCTACAACTGGCCCGGCAACGTAAGGCAGCTCGAAAACTGCATGGAACGCGCGGTCGCCTTGGCGCGCTTCAACCAGATTTCGGTCGATGACCTACCGGAAAACGTGCGCGGTTACACCGCCGATCGGTTCGTCGTCGCCGTCGACGAAATGGCCGAGGTCGTGAGCATGGACGAGCTCGAACGGCGCTACATCCACCGCGTACTCGCCTTGGTCGAAGGCAACAAGTCGCGCGCCGCTCAGCTGCTCGGCTTCGACCGCAGGACCATGTACCGCAAGCTCGAGCGCTACCAGTCGCGTCAACAGTTGCCGCGCGAGCACGAGGCCCCGAAGCGTGCCCCAGAAGCCTGATCCGCGCTTTTTGGCAATCACCGCGCACGACCTCCGTGGCGCGGTGGGCGTGCTCGACGGCGCCATGAAGGAGCTCACTCGTGAGGTCTCCAAGGAAAACGCCGACGCCGCAAAGCTCACGCTGATGATGGCTCGCAGCACGCAGCGTTTGCTCATGCTGGGTGATCGTCTGTCCGTGCTGGCCCGCTTGATGGATGGGGCCGAACTCGAAATCGGTGAGCCGATCGATCTGGGCGCGTTGGTGAAGGAGGCGGCGACGCGCGCGTTCTCGGCTCACGCGCGTCGCACCCTGCGCCTACGCCTCGACGCGCCGCCGACACCGCTGCTTTGGCCGCTGAATGGACAAACCATGGCCGGCGCAATCTCGGAGTTGTGCGTCCTTTTCTGCAGCTTCTCACAGACCGAGCTGGTAATTCGCGTCTCGACGGACGGAAACAACGCCCAGGTCACGTTCGAAAGCGATAACGCCAGTGAAAGCGTTCAGCGCGCGCTACGCGACCGTATGAGCACGACGCAGGCCAACGCGGGCATCGCGCTCGCGGAAGCCGTTGTGCTACGTCACAACGGCCAGCTACAGCTCTCCGAAAATGATGGCTCGAACGCCGGCCTCAGTCTGATTTTGCAACGCGCTCAATAGTAGGTGCTGCCTCCACAGGCCATCACCGGGCGGAGATCGGAACCACCAAAACCTGCGCTCCCGCCGGCGTTGGCGCCACCGAGGCCGCCCTGGCGCTCGTGCGTGCTCACGAGTTGTACGTGAGGCGCAAGTGCCTCACGGGCAGCGCCGAACTCGGGGGCGCGGACCAGTCGAAAGTCGTCATCTGGTTCGTGCGCTGGGGGGATAGGAGCGATGGGCCCAATGGGTGCGACGCTCGCGTCCCCCACTTCCGGGCTGTTGGTTGAGGCGTCAGCGCCGCCTACTGGCTCGACGACGCGTTCATTGCCGCGCGTGCAGGCCGCCACCGAGAGCACGCCCCCGAGCACGACAAGAGTGGATGCAGTGAGAAGCCTCGACAGCGCGTGGTCCATGTACTTGGTTTAGCAATGCGCGTGCCACACGATCTTGTTCGTCTGCCTACTCCATTGCGCCACACTAAAAGATGGAAGCGGCATACTGCTCACCGACGGAGGGCACGTGCCTTGCAGCGTTTCCGCGCATGCACACCTCCAATCAGCGCTCCGGAGTGAGCCAGGTTTCCCCATCCGATGCCGAGCTGCGCAGTCGTATCCAGGAAGAGATGCACCACCACGCCGAGGTCGATGCTACGAAGATCGGAGTCGTCGTGCGAGGCGGCCAAGTATTGCTCTGGGGATCGGTGGCGAGTGAGCATGAACGCACCTTGGCCGGGAAAATAGCCGGGCTACTCACGGCGCGCAGCGCAGTCATCAATCACGTTCAAGTGATCCGCACCACGCAGGCTTAGCGCTGTATCGCCAGCGGGGATCCCGCTAGCGGCGCAGGCGTCGGTAACGCGTTGCTAGACCGCAGCGGCTTCACGGCAGGCTATGTTGGCTTTGACGCTTGGTACGAACGCGATGTGTCGCGGTGCGCATCCACGCGATCCCAACCACGTACGCAACAGTAACTCCTGCCAGAAGTACGATGACGGCGGCGACGACCGAGTGAAATGCAACGCTCGCAATGAATGCGGCGACGAACGCAAACGCAATTGCGGCACCTTTAGCTTGACGGTTCATGATGCTCAACTGAGCAAGGCACGTGCCACGGGTATCGATCGCGAGTTCGAGCTCACACCACGGGTCGATCGAATGCTTGTGACAGCTTCGTCGCCCCGCTGAGGCGGATAGTCACAAGCTCGAAACCCCCGCGAAATACGGCAAACAATGCGGGTTTGACGGAGCCGAGGCGTGCACAGCCCGCTGGCACGCTGGCTGCAATGGACGCTCGCCATGCAGTCTTTCAAGCTCATTTTCGTAGCCTGCTGCGCGTGTAGCGCGCTTGCGTTTGGTTGCAGCTCGAACAAGCCCGCAGCGGGGCCCGCGGAGAAGGCGGGCGCAGCCGTCGACGAAGGCGCACACGACGCCAAAGAATCCGCGAAAGAGGCGGGAGAAAAGGTGGGCGAAGCCACGGAGAAGGCAGGCGACAAGCTGCAGGAGAAGAGCGGCGACTGAGCGTTCGCGCAAGATTTCTAGTCACTCATATAGAGAGGAACCCCATGTCATATCTGAAATCCGTAGTTTCCGTATCGGGCATCGTGGCCTTGTTCGCGATTGGTTGTGCGAGTTCGGGGGTCCCGTTGGACCGCCTGACGGACGCGAAAGCAACCGCGCGCGCGGCTCAGGAAGCCGGCGCACAGAGCACACCGCAAGCCGCGCTCCACTTGAAGATGGCGAACGACGAGCTCGCTTCTGCTCAAAAAGCCATCGACGACAATGACAACGATCGCGCTCACTTGCTGCTCAATCAAGCGCAATCCGACGCTGATCTATCGCTCGCTCTTGCGCGCGGGACTACGGAAAAACAGCAAGCGCAAGAAGCGCAGGCCAAGATCGACGGCCTGTTGAAACAAGCGCAATGAACATTTGGCAGAAGCAGAATCAGAGCAGGAGTTAAGTCATGAAAATTTCGACGATTGCGGTTGTCTCCAGTTTTCTCGCAGCAACTGCGTGCGCGGCTTCCACCCCGACGCCCGAGCTCGTCAGCGCGCGCCAAGCCTATGATCGCGCGCGCACCGATCCGTCGGCGTCGCTCGTGCCCGACAGTGTGCTGAGCGCCAAGCAATCCCTCGACAAGGCGGAGGCAGTGCACGAGAAAGACCCCCAATCAGACGCTGAACGTAGCTATTCCTACGTAGCGCAGCGTCGTGCGGAGTTGGCCCTCACGCTGGGTGAGAATGCCAAAACCAAACAGCAAGCCGACGCGGCTGCCGCTCACTACGTGGAGCTTCAAGATAAGCTGCGCACCTCCGCGGTTGCCCAGCTCGGCGCCGAGCGGAACCAGGTCAATCAGCTTGGTTCACAGCTTGCGGTGACCCAAACTGGGCTCGCGGCCGCGGAAGCGCGCGCCGCTCGAGCGATGGAAAGCTTGAACAAGATCGCGCAGGTCAAAGAAGAAGCGCGCGGCATGGTGATCACGCTTTCGGGCCAGGTGCTGTTCGTCACCGGCAAGGCGGAACTGCTGCCCGCCGCTCGCGATCAGCTCGATCAGGTCGCTGCGGCACTGAAAGATCAGGGCGATCTGAAGCCGATGGTCGTCGAGGGCTATACTGACTCCGTGGGGTCCGATGCCACGAACCAGAAGCTGTCCAAGGATCGCGCCGAGTCGGTGCGCGCCTACCTCGTCAGTAAAGGCGTGCCTTCGGATAAGATCACCTCGGTCGGCAAGGGCAAAGCCAACCCTGTCGCCAGTAACGATACGCCAGAAGGTCGCGCCAACAATCGCCGGGTGGAAATCATCGTCGCCGGCGGCGGCGCACGCACCTCTGCGTCGGACTTGCCGAACAAGTAAGACGCTTGGGCTCCGCCAACCGGGCGCGTGCGGTCTCGAACCGCTCGCGCCCGTCGCCTTTTGTCTTACTTGCCTGGAGGCGGCGACTTGAGACCCGGTGGCAGCTTGACGCCCGAGGGAAGCTTGAGCCCCGGAGGCAGCTGAATCCCCGGCCCTCCAAGGCCGCCGAGAGTTCCCAGCACTGATCCGATCATCTGTTCCAGACTCAACACCGCATAGTCGGCCGGCAGCTCGAACTGACTAGCTTGCAACGACGTCTTCTGGACGCTAGTGACTTCCACCCTTCCGCGCTCGACGTTCTGCTCGATCGCGATGAAACGCAGTGGGAAATGCTTGCCGTCCGCAATCGGGGTGAGCCACGAGATGTCCGCGGGCGACGTGGCGACGCCCGGCAGATGGAGCCAAGATGTCTCTTGCTCGGCAATGCATGCGTCGCCTTCGGTCTTTGCCTGATTGAAGTGCCAAATCTCGCACTTGATGCCGGCAACCGTGTCGAATTTTCCGGTCTTCTCCAGGTGAGAAGACGCTGCTGGCGCAGCGCTGGCACCTGGACGGGGACGCGTTCCCAATGACTTGGTTTGCTCTGCGATCTTGTCCAGTTCGAGCAACACAGCTTGCTTCTTCGCGTCTAAAATCGCGTACACCTTTTTCTCACCGGGCAAAGCGAGGAGGCGCACCGGGCCCAAGCCACGCGCCGCGGTCAGGGTCTCTGGCAAGTCGACACGTACTCGGTCGCCTTTGATCAGTAGCGTCAGACTGATGGGTGTCGCTTCTCTTTCCGCAAATTTTCCCTTTGCGACGAGCGCAATCTCCCCTTCGAAGTCGCTCACAGCGTTGGGCGTGGCTGGCAAGGCGAGAGCCGGCCCCGGAGCCGCCGCCGACACCGACGCCGCTGGCACCGGAGCGTCCTTGTGCTTGCATGCGCCGGAGGCAAGCGCGACCATCGACACGAGCGAAGCGATACGTTTCATATTCGCGACGATAGCCGACAATACGCTCGCGCTTCAAACAGCGCCCTTCCCGCCAGATTGCCACGGAGGTCGAGAGCGACGCGCTCTTTTGCCGCAGCCAACTAAAAGCCGTGCAGCGACTCGGGCGTCAATTCATTGGGCGGGGAAAAGGCCTCTGCTACCTTTTTGGGACTGGCTATCGGCTTCAAGTTGGCGTCGTACCAGGTCTCCTCCGCGAACAGCAGCGTACCGTCTTGGGAGTAACGAATCCGCCAGTGGGCAAAGCGCGAGCCCGCCGGGGGCGCAACCCAACCCCCGCGCTCCCAGACGAACTGCCCGCCGCGCCAGGCCCAATGACCGTCAATCCAAAGGGCACCGCTGGGCGCGGGGGGTACCACTTCGGCGAAGGCCGCGGGGGGAGGATAAGGCACTGGTAGGTATTCACTGCGAGGCTGCCGCGCGGGCAGCGGTTCTGGTAGTGAAGTGGAACACGCAGCGCAAGCGAACACGCACGCGCACAAGGTATTCGAAAGCCGATGGGTCACGCGCACCGTGCACAGGCGAAAGCAGGAAGCGCGCCACGCTGGCGCGCTGTTTGCAGCGTAGCCGGGGTGATCGGCTTGCGACTTGTGCCCGCCGGCCTTCGAGCCGTGCGCGCGTTTGGTATTTTTCTTACTTTCAGCTTCATTTCGCTGCTCTTTGGCGTTGGCTGCACCAGGGTTCCAGCGGGCCGCTCCGCGGTCAAGTCGGTAACGTTCTCTGGGAACGATGTGATTGACGCGGACGATCTGCGGCAGAAGTTGGCAACCACGGACACGCCGAAGTTTCTCGGTTTGTTTCGCGGAATACTCTACGACTACAGCGTCTTCGATCGCTTCGTGTTGGAACGCGACCTGCAGCGTGTGGAGCGCTACTATCGAGCGGTCGGTTACTACCACGCACGTGCCCGAGCAGGCCGGGTCTTCTTCGTTGAATCGAACAAGGTGCGCGTCGACATCCAGATCGAAGAAGGGCCGCCGATGTTGGTCGGTCGCGTGGACGTGCATGGCCTCGATGGATTTCCGGCACAGCGCAAAGAGCGAATTCTGCGGAGAATTCAGCGTCAAATCTGCGGCAAGGCAGGCTGCACGGCAAGCGAGGGCAGCCGTCCCTTCGAAGAAGCGCGCTTCACGAAAGCAGCCGAACTCCTCGAACACGCCGTCGGTGACGAGGGCTACGCCTATGCGACCGTACAACGCGCAGCCGACGTCGATCTGCCGAAGGACCGCGTCGCGGTCGGCTACTTCGTCAAACTCGGACCGAAGGCCAAGTACGGGAAGGTTACCATCGTTGGTCTCGGCAAGATTCCAGAAGAGCCGGTGCGGCGTGCGCTCGACCTGACCGAAGGCCAGCCGTACTCGCGAACCGAGCTGGACTTGGCGGAGCGCGCGTTGCTCGACCTGAACGTGTTCAGTTCGGTCGTCATCACGCCCACGTTCGACAAGACCCAAGCCAGCCAAGAAAACCCGTCGATTCCCATCAAAGTTACGGTCGAACCCGCCAAACTGAAGGCGATTCACGTAGGCGGCGGGGTGCTGATCGACTCCCTGCAAAGTGATCTGCATTTGGTTGGAGGCTGGGAGCATCGCAACTTTCTCGGCGGACTGCGCAGCATCAGCTTCGAAGTGAAACCCGGTGTAGTGCTCTACCCGACGCGCATTCCCACCTTCCAAGCGCCACGCAACCTGCTGCCAAAGCTCAAACTCAACGCACAGTTCCGACAGCCAGGCTTCCTCGAGCCCCGCACCGGCTTCTTCACTCAACTCGAAGGCAGCCGAGCACCGGTCATCTACCCGTCTACGGAAGTGAGCAGCGACGTGCTCGGGTACGACGACGCGCGCATTAGCGCCGGCCTCGATCGTTCGTTCAATTCCCTGCGTTTGTACGGTTCGCTCTCGCACACGGTGCAATACGACCGACCGTTCATGTATCTGGGCACGTTGGACCCGGACCTGCATCCAGTGGTCATTTCGTATCCGAAGATCCTTTTGACGCTCGACCTGCGGGACCAGCAAATCCATCCCCACGAGGGCGGCTTCATCGGGACCGATCTGCAAATTGCGGGCGTCGGCGGATCCGCGAGGGATTTCAAGACCACCACCGAGGTGCGCGGCTACTTACCCCTTTCGCGCAAGTGGACGCTGGCGGCCCGAGTGAACGTTGGGCTCTTGTTCGCGCAAAACTATGGCGACACGATCCAGGCAACGGCAAACGGCGCGAACTACGAGAACGACCCGGCGGCGCGCCCCGGCTGGGTCCGGGACATTCAGCTGATGTTCTTGCGCGGCTTCTTCGCTGGTGGCGCGGGCTCCAACCGTGGCTACTCACTGCGAGAAATTGGCCCGCACGGCATCGTGCCGCAGGCGACTTCGACCCTCGCCAACACCAATTGCACGGAGAAGCAGAGTCCAGAATGCAACCTGCCGCTCGGCGGCTTCACGCTCTGGGAGGCGTCACTCGAGTTGCGCTATCCGATCGCGGGTGCCTTCAGCGGCGCATTCTTTACGGACACCGCAGACGTTTCGCCCAAGCGCCTCGATTTCCGCTTGAATCGACCGCACTTGAGCGTCGGCCTCGGCTTTCGCTACGATACGCCGGTCGGCCCCATTCGGCTCGACGCAGGCTATCGCGTGCCGGGCCTGCAGGCGCCCGCGGGCTCAACCGACGAAGGCATCCCGAACACGATATTCGGGGTACCGATGGCGATCTCGTTCGGCATCGGGGAGTCATTCTGATGGACGCCAGGATGAAGAAACCGAGCAGGTTCCGCCGCTATACGAAGCGCGCCACAATCGCCTTTGCGGCCCTGCTCGGCTTGGTCGTCGTGGTCGTGATTGGTGCCTTGTTTTCGCTGCGTTTCGCGGCCGTACGAAACTTCGTCGTGGCGCGCGTCAATGCTGCGCTCGACGGCACGTTCAAGGGACGCTTGGTGCTGCATGGGCTAGGCAGTGTGGGCCTGTCCGGCATCAGCGCCGCCGACGCCGAGGTCTTCGACCCTGCGGGGCGGCGGGTGCTCGACATCCACGGCCTCAGCGCAGAGCTCAGCGTACCGACGATTGTGTGGGCCGCACTGACCGAGAAATCGAAGCCACTCACGATTCGCATCACGGGAGCAACGCTTCGTCACGTCGAGGCTGTCCTGATCGACGACGGAACGGGCGTCCCGACCCTGGCGGATGCGTTCTTGCCCAAGACGCCGAGCGCGCCGAGCTCTGGCCCGGGCCCCGTCGTGATTATCGATAGCGCAGCGATCGATCACGCTTGGGCGCATGGCTCTCTCGCCGGCACACCGCCACTCGACGTGGAGCTGAAGAACGCGCTCGCGACCTTTCGCACGGACGACACCAACACTGCGCTGGCCTTGAAGAGGACCTCGCTCATCGCTCGCGGTCTGCCGCAAGGCGTCGATCCGGTAGGCGAGCTGCAGGCCTCACTGGACATCCCAGCGGCGGCCGAAAAGCCGCTCGGAGCTCGCGCCCAATATCGAGGTACCGCCGCGCAAATCCCGCTCGTGCTCGACGCGAGTTTCCAGGATTCGAAGCTGAAAGCGAGCCTGGAGGCGCGAGAGATCCCGCCCAGCGCGGTGCAGAAGCAAGTGCCGGCTCTCGAGCTGCGCGCCCCCGCGACGCTGTCGGCATCGGCCGAAGGCAAATTACCTCAGCTACACGGCGCGTTCTCGCTTGCTACGGGTTCGAGCAAAGTCGAAGGCGACTTCGATCTGAACCTGAACGACGACCTGACGGCCAAGGCCAACGTGCGTACCCACGATTTGGATTTAGCGGAGCTGACGCGCAACGCACCCAGCTCGAAGCTCGATTTGACGCTGCACGCAGCGCTGCTCGCGCCGAAGGTCGGTCCCGTCACGGGCAATTTCGATCTCACCAGTGAGCCCTCGCTGATCGCCTCGCAAGCATTGCCCGGAATCGCCGTGAACGGAACGTTCAGCAGCGACGCTCGAACGGAGCGCAATCGCGTCGAGGCACACGCGGAAATTGCGGAGCCCGGCGCGCAAACTTCGCTCGATGCCACGCTGAGTCAGAGCAAACAGACGGTCGTGGAGTTCCGCAGCAAGACCATGCTGAGGAATGCGCCGCGTCTGCGGCTGCTCGCCGGGTTGAGCCGCGGAACCGGTCAAGTACATACGCAAGGCAGTTACCGCGTCGACGATCAGCGCTTGGATGCGCAGGTTCGCGCGGACCTGCGTGACCTCACACAGGGCGACAACCGAGTCGCTCACGCCGAACTGCGTGGAACGGTCAGCGGCGCGCTACCGCACCCCCTCGCGGATGTGGACTTGACGGTGCACGATGCCCTCCTCGCCGGCCAGCGCATCACTATCGCAAAGCTGAGTTCGCGCGGCTCTTTGTCGCGCCTCTCCGTCAACGGTAGCATCACCACTGCTGCACCAGAACGGCATCTTCAGGTAAGCGCGCTGGTGTCGAACGATCGCGGGTTGCTCGTCGACCACCCGAGCATCGTCCTTCGGCAGGGTGACGACAATCTGACCATCGCCGCCGAAAGCGTGCAGGTCGCAGATGGCCGCACGCGCGTTACTGCCCTGCGGCTCCAAGGGGCGGGCAAGGCCGATCTGTCTTTGGTCTACGGTTCGAAGTTGGAGAGCCTGTACGCGCAGACCTACGACCTCGATTTGGCCCGCTTATGGCACATGGTCGACCCCCACGCGCCGCTCAAATCCGGCACTGCGACTGTCAGCGCCAGCTACGAGCGCCGTGGGGGTGACGTGCGTGCGAGGGTCGCCGCGCACAGTGGCAACCTGACCTTCGACCGCGTCGCCGGTGGCTCGTTGAGCGTCAATTTCGAGCTCGAGCGCGATCATTTGAGCGGCGCCGCGCAAGCTGATTTGAAGCAATTGGGACGCCTCAACTTCGATTTTCAAGAGCTGAACGGGGTTGGTTTGGAGGGTTTTGATCCCGCGCATGTCACGGGCAAGCTGGCAATCGAAGGACAAGTGCGACTCAAGGATCTGCTCGAGCTGGTCCCGCCGAGCGTCGAGCTCCCCTTCGAACGCGCGCTGGGCACCGTCAAATACGACGTCGCCATCGAGCGCCCACGCGTGAGCACGGGCCTACCGAGCTTCCACGTGCACGTAGCGACCAACAAACTGCAGCTCGCGGGCAAGCGCACTACGACCACGACGATCACCACCAAAGCCGAGGCACGCGATACAGCGCCCCTGGCCATCAAGGGCATCGACTTCGACCTGGATCTGAGTCACGCGGAGACGGGAGAGACCGAACTTGCCGTGAGTATCAATGACGCGCTGGGCAGGCTGGTGGCGCTGAGTGTCGAGGGCAAGGCCACCCCACGCTTGGCCACGGTCGTGAGTGAGCTCAGCAGTCAATGGCGTGAAATCCCGCTGCGCGCGAAGCTGAGCGTTCCGCAGCGCGATCTGCAGAAGTTGCCAGTCGACGTCCGCCCCCCTGCATTGAAAGGCTTGGCGTCGGCCGAATTGAGCTACGAAGGTACCCTCAACGCGCCCACGCTCGAGATCTCGGGAAAGGTAGTTGGTTTTCAGCAAAGCGATGACAAAGGCCAGAGCCTCGATGTCGCTCTCCGCGGCAGCTACAAGGGAACGCGCGGCACGCTCGGCGCCAGCGCGCGCGCGCACGGAAGAGACGTCGTCAAAGCCGAAATCGACTTCGAGACCGCGCTCAATGCCTGGCTGAACCGCGTTGGCGATCAGACTCCTGCGCTGGACGCCAACGCCCACGTGGCCTTTGATGCTTTCCCCATTGAGCTCGTGCCCGCGGCACGCACCAGCCAGGTCGAAGGCGCACTCAGCGGAAAAATCGCCCTGGAGCATTTTGGCAGGGACGCAACGGTGGACGTAAACCTCGACGTTCAGTCCCTGAAATTGGCACACAGCGAGCTCGGCCGGATACGCACCGAAGTGGCGGTACGAAACGGCAAAGCGGACGCGAAGCTGAGCGTGGAGAGCAAAGGCGGCACCACGATCGCAGAAGGACACTCGGGAATGGATTGGGGGGCGCGGCTAGTACCAGAAGTGCGAATGCCCGCGGATGCACAGCTCAGAGCTCATGAATTGCGCTTGGCCGCATTCGCGCCTTTATTGACCTCCGTGCTCGGCGATCTCGACGGCCGGCTCAACGGCGATTTGAACGCGCACTTCCGCGGCGGCGCCCCAGCGCTAGACGGTCATGTCGAGCTCACCGATGGTGTCGCGCAATTGGCCGCGTTGGGCCAGCGATTCGACCAAATTACGGCTAAATTTTCGCTCGAGCCGGGAAAGGCCAAGCTCGAAAACCTCAGCGCACGCGCAACCGCGGGCAAGCTGACGGTGAGCGGCGAAGCGCGCTTCGATGGTCTAGACCTGACCGGCGCGGACGCCCATCTGCGCATCACGGAAAAGGACAGGGTTTCCCTGTCGTTGGCCGGGATTACGCTCGGTGAGACCTATGGCGCGATCGACGTCAAGCTGCGCCCTGGCCAGACGAAGGGCTCTCAACAACTATCCGTAGAAATTCCCGAACTTCACGTGCGCATGCCGGATACCGGCACCCAAGATCTGCAGAACTTGGACCCCGCCAAAGGCGTGCGCGTCGGCACGCGACAACGGGAAGGCGGTTTCGTCACGCTCCCGCTCCAGCCACTCACAGAGAGCGACCCATCGAAGAACGAAAGTCCGATGATGGTCGATCTGAAATTGGATAAAGTTTGGGTTCAGCAAGGCGACAGCACCAAGATCCAATTGGGCGGGAGTTTGCAGCTGGTGCTGGGCGACCCACTCACGATCGAAGGCAAGATCAGCGTCAAGAGCGGAAAGCTCGATGTATCGGGTAAGCAGTTCGAAATCGAGAGCGGCGTGGTTACTTTCTCCGGTGAACCCGGCAACCCGACGATCGTCGCTACCGCGCGTTGGGATGCACCGGACGAGGACCGCCATCGCGTGTACGCGGACGCCACTGGCACGGCTTCGAAGTTGAAAGTCACGCTTCGCTCCGAGCCTCCCCTCACCCGGGACCAAATTCTCAGCCTGCTCTTGACGGGCTCTGCCGATGGCTCACTGGGAGGGACCAGCGGCGGAAGTAACGCAGCGACCGCCGTCGGCGCGGTCGGCGGTGTGGCAACTCAGGGCATCAATAAAGCAATCTCCGACATCGCCAACGTGGACGTGACCACGCGTATCGACACCAGCACCGGCACCGCGCGCCCAGAGCTCGTCCTGCAGCTGTCCTCCAAAGTGTCAGCGCAACTCACGCGCTCGCTGGGCCAGATCCCCGGACAGCCACCAGACATGACGTTCCTGACCTTGGACTTCTTGATCTACCGCAACTGGTCGCTCTCCACACTGACTGGTGATCATGGAGCTTCCGGCGTCGACCTGTTGTGGCGCAAACGCTATTGAGCGTGGCCGGTGTTTGCGTCTCGCGAGCGTCACACCGGGGTGTCGCAGTGAGGCAGCTTGCGTCAGTATCTGGGCTGCGTATTTGCGCGAAAGTCGGCTCGCAATCACGTGCGCGCCTGGCACGCAGCTTGCTGAGTGTGCTCCGCATCCCATGGGTGCGAGTAACCCAGATTTAGGAAGGAATCTTTTGCAATGAACCGGAACATCAGCAAGGCGTTGTGGACTTTGGGCTCGTTCATTGGCGCTCAGCAGGCCGCCAAATTCGCGCGTAACGTGGGCAGCGTCGACCTGAACGATATCCTCGGTGTCGTCGGCCTCGAGCGTCGGCCGAGCGCGTTCTCCCGCGTTTTGCCTGCGTTGGGCTTGGTCGCAGTCAGCGCCGCAGTGGGCGCCGGCGCGGCCCTACTGCTCGCTCCCAGCTCTGGCGAGGAACTGCGCGCGCGCCTTTCCGACGGCCTGGATGACGTCAAGCACCGCTTGGACGACGTGAAGGGTCGCGTCAACGACAAGATCAACGACAAGATTGGCACCTTCGAGCAGCACCACACCAGCAACTCGACTTCGTGAGCCTCAGCGCTGGTGAGGGCCGACCCCGCGTCGGCGCCGACCGTCACCTCGAGCGCATCGGGGATGACTTGGCGCCCCGCGGGGTCGCTCGTTCGTGATCGATAGGAACATCGGCAACGAGTGGCAGATCCTGCTGCTCGTGTCCGAGTGGGTGGCGCGCTAGTTCCGCATTCAACTCGGCGCCGTAGACCGTGATCAGCGCCGAAATGTAGAGCCAGAACTGCAGCACGATCACGCCCGTCAGGGCGCCGTACGTAGCGCTGAAGCTGGTAAAGTACTCGACATACGCAGAGTATACGGCGCACAGGGAGACCCAGAGCAAGGCCGCGACGCTCGCCCCCGGTAGTACCGCGCGCAGGCTGGGCAGCGGGCTCTTCTGTGCCGCATAGCGGTAAAGGAGCGCGAACGTGAGCCAAGCAATCGCGGCCATCACGGGCCAGCGGAGCAGGACCAGGGCGCTCTCGATGTGGAAAAACTTGAGCAACTTGGGCAGCACCGCGATCAGCGGGATGAGCACGAACAAGCCCAACATACCCGCCAAAGTGAACAGAACGGCAATCCGGCGGCGCTTGAAGAACCCGTTGCGCTCTGGAATGTCATAGGCCAAGTTGATGGCACGCACGAGAACGCTCATTGCGGACGACGCGCTCCACAGCACGGCCAGAAAGCCCACAATCATCCCTACACTCAAGGTGCGGGAATCACGCGCGATGAAGCTCGAGAGCTCTCCGACCACTAAGTCACGACCGGACGCCGGAAGCGAGCGCGCGACGCTGTACATCACATGCTGAATGGCGATCGGATCCGCGACTAGGCCGTAGAGTGAGACCATCGCCAAGAGCGCTGGAAACAAGCCTAGAATGCCGTAGAACGCCAGACCGGCGGCCACGATGTCGGCGTCGTCTGCATCGGCTTGATCCGACACCCTCACGAGCAGACCCCAGTAGCGTTTGAAGAGAGGGGAATTGAGCAGGCTCACGACGACTATCGGAGCACGAACCGTGCCCTGCTGCGACGAGACGCCACACATGGGGCGCGTCTGCGCGCACCTCACGACCTGAAATCCCGCTTGGCACGCCAGATTTTCGAGAAAGTCGCTTGGCACAGGCGCTGCAAAGAGCCGCGGTCGATGATCAAGCCCTTTTTTTTCGTGTGTCTCGCACTTTCGTTGACCGGTGTCGCTTGCAGCGCGGCTGACCCGATAACCAACAAGTGGGATTGCCACGACGTCTGTCAGCGGTACGCCGATTGTGCGAACTCCAACTACGACGTCGACGCTTGCAAAGATCGCTGTGAAGACTCGGCCAGTAACAGCGACGACAAGCAAAACAAGCTGGACGACTGCCACGACTGCATCGGCGATCACGACTCCTGCGTGGACGACATCGCCAATTGCTCATCTTCTTGCGGCACCTTCATTACGCCTTGAGCGGGCCATACGCTCCGTAAGACCAATGAAAATATTTACCTGTTCAGCCTGCAAGCACGTCGCCTTCTTCGAGAATTCGCAGTGCACCCGCTGCGGTCACGCGCTCGCCTACCTGCCTGATTGTGGTGTTCTGAGTGCGATGGAACAGGCTATCGATGGACCACCCGGCGAGTACGTCGCGCTCGATCCGGCAGCAAACGGTATTCGCTATCGTCTCTGCAGCAACTACACGGGCTATGCCGTCTGCAACTGGGCGCTGCCGGTGGATGACCCACACGACTTTTGCCTTGCCTGTCGCTTGAACGACACCATTCCAGACCTGAGCGAGCAGTCGGCACTGCTGTCTTGGCAAGGGTTGGAAGTCGCGAAACGTCGCCTGGTCTACACTCTTCTCGAGCTCGGACTGCCGATCGAAGCGAAGCGAGAACAGCCGGAGCTGGGCCTCGCGTTTGCTTTCAAGAGCGATGGCGCCGATGGCGAAAAAGTGCTCACAGGTCATTGCGATGGCCTCGTGACGATTAACCTCAAAGAAGCGGATTCACCGTGGCGCGAACAAACACGCGTCGCGATGGGCGAGCGCTACCGCACGCTTCTCGGGCATTTCCGCCATGAATCTGGTCATTACTACTGGGATCGCTTGGTGAGGGGTAGCCAGCAACTCACGGAGTACCGCGCCCTGTTCGGCAACGAAGAGCTGGACTACGCGGAGGCAGTGAAGCGCCACTACGAAAACCCACGGCAGGATTGGGCGCAGGAATACGTGAGCGCTTACGCCACCATGCATCCTTGGGAAGATTGGGCGGAGACCTGGTCGCACTACCTGCACATGGTCGACACTCTAGAGACGGCTCAGAGCTACGGGTTAGCCATCAAGCCCCAAGCCGTCGGCGGAGCCACCGCGGAAGCCGTGTCCGCGGGGCGTGTTCGCTTCGAGAGGTTCGAGCATTTAATCGCGGCCTGGGTCCCGCTCACCGTCGCTTTGAACAGCCTGAGCCGTTCGATGGGCACGGGCGACGTGTACCCTTTCGTACTTGGCGAGCGAGTAATCGCAAAGCTCAAGTTCGTGCACGATGTCGTGGAAAGAGCTGGAAATGGCATGGTCGCCAAGATCGCGCCCGCCGCTCAGCGTGCGCCCACGGGACGCACGCTGAGCCCGGTTGAGACGGCTGTCAGTCCCGCATGAAATGACAGGTGTACCCGCCGGGGTGCTTATCCAGGTATTTCTGGTGATAGTCCTCGGCGGGGGTGAACGGACCTGCGTCGACGATCTCGGTTACGATCGGCTGCTTCCAGCCCGCGCTCGCTTGCTCCTTGGCCTGCTGCGCTACTTCCCGTTGCTTTTCTGAAGTGACGAAGATCGCCGAGCGATATTGGCTGCCGCGATCGTTGCCTTGCTGGTCTTTCGTCGTCGGATCGTGCATTTTGAAGAACCACTGATCCAGCAGCTCTTTGAACGAGACGCGCTTGGGATCGAACAGGATGCGAATCGCTTCGGCGTGGCCAGTGCGACCGGTCTTGACCTGCTCGTATTTTGGATTGGCGCCGGTGCCGCCCGTGTATCCGACAGTGGTTTCGATCACTCCCGGGATCTTGCCGAGAATGTCTTCCATGCCCCAAAAGCAACCGCCCGCCAGCACGGCTTCTTCTACAGTAGCCTCGCAGCTCGGGGCTTCACCTGGAGCCGGCACCGCGCACGCATTGTCGTGATCGACTAGAGGCGCCTGGGCGGTGGACCGAGCGTCGCCGAAGAGCGCGCGGTATTCCCCGTAGCCTTGCGCCTCCAGCTCCGCTACCGGAATGAAGCGCAGGGACGCGGAGTTGATGCAGTAGCGCAGGCGCGTCGGTCGCGGACCATCCTCGAAGACGTGACCCAAGTGCGAATTGGCATGCTTGGAGCGCACTTCTACGCGCCGCATGCCGTGGCTGATGTCGGTTTTGTCGACGACGTTTTCGGCCTCGACTGGCTTGGTAAAGCTCGGCCAACCCGTACCGGAGTCGAACTTGTCTACGGAGCTGAACAGCGGTTCCCCACTCACGATGTCTACGTACAGGCCGGCCTCGTGATTGTCCCAGAAGCGGTTGCGGAAGGGGGGCTCGGTGGCATCGTGCTGAGTCACTTGGTACTCGAGCGAACCCAAGCGAGAGCGGAGCTCATCAGGCGAGGGTTTTGCGTAAGAGCGTTGAGCCATTTGCGGTGATTTCCTTTCTCGGGAGTCCGGCAAGAGCCGCGACTCGCGACGCTAGAGAGTACGCCCGAGCGCTGCGCTTGGTTACCGTAAACACCCGACGCGGCCAGTACAGCGCCGCGACAATCGCGCAGGTTTGTAGCGCAGCTCGGGCTACTTTCTGACTGGTCTCTTTTGCTGCAACTGCAGCGGAATGACCGGCCTGCCGGCACGCACACGAAAATGTCCGAGCCCGGACGGTGCGAGGCTTGGCAACAGCACGTGACTCGCATAGTCCATGTGGGTGTTGTCCGAATCGCATCCCGAGGCTTGGCGTTGCGTGCACGGCGCGCGTTGGCGCTTGCTGGAGAGCTACGCCTTGGCCCGCCAAGAGGGCCTTGCGAGCCCAGTCGGGCTAGTCGCCGATCTGCGCTACCCTCGCGCAGTGCAGGTGCTGCGGCAATTGATGCTCTCGCCGAGCACCCACAGCGTTGACCCGATCTATGCCGGCTGCGTCGAGCGCGGCGCGTTGTGCTCCGCGCTGATGTCGATCGCACCCAAGCTCGCCGAGCTGCTGTTCTCGCGCGGAGACGAGGCAGGGGCCTGGACGGCGCTGGTGCTCCAAGACGAAGAGGTCGTGCTGAGCTCGACTTGGCAGGAGCTCATCTCCGGCATTCCTGCGCGCGCTAGCGTCAGCCAGCGCAGCGAGCGCCGCCGTTAGTCCGCCGCGAGCAGCCTCGGCCATGCGCGGCGGAGGCCCAATCCGCAGATTCGGGCCTCGATGCGGCCCTCGAACTCGTTCCGGTGCGAGCGACTCGAAATCTTAGCCGTGGACAGGCCGCAAAAGTCGGCGCAGAAATAGCACGGTGAGTGAGCCTCCGATGTCCATCTCGCCCCACACGATCAGTGGGCGCTACATCGACTCAGACGTGCAGCAGGGAGTTCGCTACGTGCTCGAGCAGCAGGTGGGCGAAGGCGGAATGGGTGCCGCCTACCTGGCGCGCCGTGAAGCGCCGGAGGGCGCCTCACCGGTGGTGGTGAAGGTCGTGCGCCGGGCCTTCGGCTCGACCGATATTTCACCGGAGTTGGTCGCGCAAAAAGAGGCGATCGCGCTCGGACGCCTGAACGAGCGCGTGCCGCCCTGCCCGTTCGTGGTGCGCTTCGTCGACACCGGCAGCACGACCTACTTCGGGCTTCCACCGACACCGTGGATCGCCATCGAATACGTACACGGCGGCGTCGAAGGCACGACGCTCGAAGATCGCGTCACGTATTCCATCCACAAGACTGGTTATGCCTTCGATTCGGTCCGCGCAACGCACGCCCTGCGCTGCCTCGCCAGCGGGATTTCGGAGATCCACAGCGTCGGCGTGATCCATCGCGATCTGACGCCTGGCAACGTGCTCTGCTGCGGCTTCGGCGAAACGGAGATTTTCAAGATCTCCGACTTCGGCTTGGCGCGTCCCGAAGGCTTGGGACATACCTTTGCAGGCGTCGGTTTCGGCACCGTCGGCTATGCGGCGCCGGAACAAGCACTCGACGCCGGAGTGGGCGCAGAGACGGACGTCTTCGCGCTCGCCTGCATCGCGTACTACGTGCTCACCGGGACGCACTATTTCGACGCGACGACGCCCTACGAGGCGTACGAGCAAATGCGCTCGAAGACGCGCAAGAGCGTCCTCGATTGCAAAGTGCTTTCGCCCGAGCTGCGCGAGCGCCCAGACGCTTGCCGCGCGATCGACGCGGCGTTGGCCTGGGGCACCGCGTCTTCCGTGGAGCATCGGCCGCAAACCGCGGAGGCCTTCGTCAATTCGATCATTCCCTGGCTGAACGATCGCCCCGCGCCGCCAACCTCCAGCCGCCGCCTTTTGCGCACGATGCAAAGCACGTCGCCGTCTTCGGACATGGCCGGCTGGAGTTGGATCGTGAAGCACCGCCCTCACGACGACTTGGTGATCCAGAGCGCCGCCTGGGACACCGACGGGCGTTGCTTCGCGCTCACCCCCCGCGGGCCACTATTTTGGAATGGCGATTCTTGGCTGGGCGCCAAGAGCATCTTGGCTCGGATGCCGCGCGGCATGGTCTTCGCGCGTCGCCAAGAAGCGGGTGGCTTCCTCATCGGCGGCTCGAACGGCACACTGGCCGTATTCGGCTCGGATGGCTTGCGCGAAGTCACCAGCACACCCGACCCAAACATCGAACTACTCGATGCCAGCGGCATCTTCGATGACCTGGTGGTGGCGGTGGGGCGTCGCCCTGGTTTGCCCCCGGCGTTGCTCGCCATGTCGGGGCGGCGCTGGCTCAAGCCACTACCGTTGGATCGTGTGCAGAACGTGGCAACTGTGCTGCGCTTCGACGACACACGCTGGATGGTGTGCGGTCGCTTGGTGCAGGGCGGCGCGTTCGCCGCACTTTACTCGCCTTTGGATTGGGAGCTGAAATTCCTTCAAACCCCGGCGACTCGCGCTTTCGTCAGCGGCTCCAGCAGCGTCGAGCGCAGCTTGAGCTTGATCGTTGGCAGTGACGGCACGGCTTTGCGCACCGAGGGCGATCTCACCACCGTATCGATCGTACCAGGCGCCCCCGATCTCTCCGCCAGCGCGCTGGATGTCCTGGATCGTGAATGGGTGGCGAGCTTAGGTACGCTTTGGACACGCGATCCCCGGCTGGCTGAGGCGTGGCGCCCCGCTTGGTCCGATCGCACCTGGGATGCGCCGTTCGTGAGCATGATCGCCGATTCAGGGCGACTGATGGCCATGACCGCCAACGCCGCGATCGTGGAAGGCCGTCTGGGCCACCGCTGATCAGCTCGGCTCCCCGGTATCGATCTTGCACAACCAGTGAGCAACCGGCGCGGCACCCTGAGCCGTCGAAAGGTAGCTCCATGAGACACTTTGCTCTTCGGCAACTCGCGCGTTTTTCGTTGTGCGCAGCACTCGCGCACTCAGTCTTGGCCTGCGGGGCGGACACCGACCACGGTCCGCCAATCGGCTCCCCGCCAGGGCCTACGGGACCGATTGTCGTCGAAGCCGGAGGCTACGCTGGCACCGGACAAGGCGGCGCAAATTCGAACGCAGCAGGCGGCGCGACGGTAACCAGCGGCGGTTCATTCGATCCTGGCGCCGCTGGCACTACTCAATTCGGTGCGGGCGGCAGTGGCGGAGCGGGCGATCCGTTCGGCGTCGGCGGAACCGCCACGGGCAGTGATCCCTTCGGCATCGGGGGCAGTTCGAGCCCGTCGTTCGGCGGAAGTCCCTTCTGAACACGAGGTGAGCGCCTGGGTGCGTTCAATGTTGGCCCCTCGCGTCCGCGATACGCGCGAGGCCGGCAAGCGGCACGGCCAACCAATGGGGACGGTTGTTGAGCTCATACTCGATCTCATAAAGCGCCTTCTCGAGTTCGTAGAATTCGAGAAGCAGAGTTGCGACTTCGGCACTGACCGGGCAGTACGCTTCGCCGGCGATCCCTCGCAAGTAACTGCCCGCAAAGCTCACGCAAGCCCAAGCGCGAAAGGCTTCTGCCCAGGGAACTAGCCGCGCGCGGTCCTCGTCACGCACGCGCTCCGAACGCAACGCAGTTTCGGTAGCGTAGGCAAACGACCGCAACATGCCCGCGAGGTCGCGCACCGGACTCCCCTTGTCGCGCCGCTCTGCCAAGGGGCGGCCAGGTTCGCCTTCGAAATCGATGATGGTAAAGTCATCGCCGGTGAAGAGCACCTGGCCTAGGTGGTAGTCACCGTGGCAGCGGATGCGTGTCACAGGCACTTCGGACCGGGTGATACGACGCAGCGAGTCGTCGAGCGCGGCCTCGGAGCCTAACACTCGGACGGCTAGCTCGGCCGCATCCTCAGGCAACGCGCGCAACGAGTCACGCAATGCCACGAAGCTTCGGACCAGCTGCGCGTGCGCACTCCGGTACAGCTTCTCCTGGTACGACGTCGTGAATGGCTCCTGGCCAAAGCCTGGTTCTCCGGTATTGCTGCCGAGCGCCCGATGCAGCTCTGCGGTGCGCTCGGCCAAGCCACTCAACAGACTGAAATAGGGACCCGCCAAGCTCAGCAACCCCTCGGGAATTGCTTCCGTGCACTCGGCGGGGGGCGCGCTGGGCAAGGCAACTGCGAACGGTATCGCTACATCCGTCGCGATGCGTTCGAAAAACGCGCTCAGTTCCTGCAACGTCCAGGACCACGCGCTACCTCGATTGTCCACGAACTCGCTGACGATCGCCAACGTGCAGCCGAAGGACTGGCTACTCAACTGCAGAGCGCCCACCGTTCGAGGCACTTGCGCGACTGGCGAAGCGTTGGCCAAGAAGCGCCCTATCTCCAGTTCGACGTTGGGGCCCGGCTCCAGCTTGCGGAGCAGCTTTAGCAGCCACGCCGAGCCATACACAATCGTGGAATTGCTCTGCTCGAGCGCCAAGAAGCGCGGTTCGAGTGAATCTCCACTCGTTCCAAGGTCGCAAAACGATTCCCCGCCGATAGTACCGCTCTCGCTCCGCAATATTCGGCGCTCGCGAAGCAGCTCTAGCAATGTTTGCGCAAAGCCGCGAGATGAAGTCGCATCCAGCAAGAGGCCGTACTTGGGAGGCACATCACCCGAAGCACGAATCTCGATCTCTGCCACGAGCGACGATGCGGGCGCATCGGACGTAGCGGCCCCGGCGGCAACGAACCTGAGCGGCATGACGTAGGTCTCGCGCAAGCCACCCTCCAACGCGACGCCCAACAGGGTCAGGCAATGGTCGCTGGCGCGGTCTGCACCGAACAGGAAAACTTGCTCGATTTCAAAGCTCTCGAGCGGCACGGCCTTGCTCCGATACCACCTTTGCTCACGAGCAAAGCGCCACAAGTGCCCAGCGAGCGTGCTGCGCGCAGGCTCGTGAACGAGGTTCTGCCAGCTGCCAGTGAGCACCACCTTTTCGTGCATCGGGCGCAAGAATAGGGGAAGCGCCGCCGCAGAACCCGAATTAGCGTGTTTTCCCGCCAAGTACGCGCGAAAGGGCTAGCTTTTAGGGTCGCTCTCTTCCAAAACGCTCAGCCGGTTGGTCACGTGCGCAACTCCCGGGATGGCTCGAGCGCGCGCCTCGATTTGGGCCTTCTCCAGCGCTGTCCGCACCGAACCCATCAGCGTCACGTGGTCACCGCGGACCGCCACGCGAAGGTTTGCAGCATCGACATGCGCACGCGCGAGCGTTTTTCGAACCTCACGCCCCAATGGTGCATCTTCGGGAGCTTCCTCGGTGTCGTCTGACAGGGCACCGAGGTTGGGCTCAGAACCGCGGGCGGTTTGGGCGTCGTAGCTCTCGCCAAAACCACCTACGGCGTCGGATTTGGTACCCCAGACTCCGTGCTCGCGCGTGTTCGGCTCGAGCGCCACGTGGCCCGGGGGCTTTTCGGCTTCGGGAGTCATTTATTTCACCTTCCGGTCGAGCGCAGCGCGCAAACTTTGCACGTCGATGCTCGGTTCGGTGTCGCGCTCGGCGACGGAATCTACGAGATCTTCGCGCTCCGCCGGCTGATCGCTCCCCTCACTGTGGCGCTCCGCGACACGTGCCAACGCGGGCGAGGCAAGTAGTGCCTCGAGCTGGTCGCGCATGAAATCGGCTGCAGAGTCTTTGGACATTCGATTGTTCCTCCTCAAATTCGTCGTCGCTTCGTCATCCGCCACGTTGGGATGCCTCGGAGCCGATTCAAAGCAAGGCGGATGCCATTTGCTGGCGCTGATTTCATTTGTGTGGGCGAGAGCCAATGGGCAACTGCCGCGATTCGCGCTAAGCATTGGTTATCGTGCTGTGGCAGTCCGTCACGGCACGGTTACGCCGCAGAAAGTTGCGCGCGCGAGATTCGGTTCAGAGTTCGCTGGCACCGGGTGTGCAGCAACCACGGGATAGCCAGCCAAACGCAGGAGTTCCGCATGACCCAGCTCGAGCCCCGAACAACAATACCCGGACGCGAAAGCATTGCCAAAGACACCGGCACCGCCGAAACGGACGAGAATTATGATTTGGTCAGCGTGCTGTATCATTGCCTAAAGGCTGCCGACGCCTGTACGCAGTACGTTGCCGACGCCGAAGATGCAGGCGACGACGAGCTGGTAGACTTCTTCGACAGCGCGAGGAGGGTGCAAAATCGCTTAGCGAGTCAAGCCCGAGCGCTCTTGGCCCAGCGCCTCGCAGACGCGGCCGAAGCGAGCGACGAAGAAAGCTGAGGGCAGCCCTCTCGCGCCTTTGTGACACGTTCGGTCAGGGCGCGCGCGGTGGGCGCGTGCGCTCTTTGACGGTGCGCCGCACCATCGCCACGACGTCATCGAGATCGACCGGTTTAACCAAGAAGCGATCCGCACCGAGAGACGAAAGCAGCTTCCACTCGTTGGGGCCCCCGGAAGCGGTCAAGACTAGGATTGGTACGAGGGCCGAGGCCGGCCGAGAGCGCAGAAGCACGGTGACCGCAACTCCGTCGAGTAGAGGCATCTGCAAGTCCAGAATGACGACTGACGCTGGCTTGCGATCGAAGGCCTCCAATGCGGCTTGACCGTTCGAGACCGCCTCAACTTCAGCGTCGGGAAATTCTGCACGCAATTTCAACTCGAGCAGCAAGCGAAAGTCTTCTTCGTCTTCCGCGATCAAAATTCGGGTTGGCTCGCTGCTGCGTGCGCGTGCCGCCTGAAATTCGCGGCGCAACTGCTCAACGGTTTGGGTGCGGCTGGCCGGATCTTTACTCAATGCTTTGAGCAACACCGCGTCCAACGCGGGCGGCAAGTCACCGCGCACGAAGCTCGGACGAATCACGCGCGCCGTGGCATGCAGCATGATCAGGCCATCGTCGGTCTTCGACTCGAACGGTGGCTGCCCTGTCAGTAGCTCGTACGCGATGCAGCCCAGCGAATAGAGGTCACTTTGTGGGCTCGCGGCAACGCGCACACCGGCGTCGACCGTGAGCTCAGGAGCAATGTAGCCGAGTGTGCCTACCAACTCCTTGATCGCCTTCGCCGTAACGTACTTTTGCGCGAGACCAAGATCAGCAACTTTCACTCGGAACTGATTGTCGAGCAAAATGTTGGCGGGTTTGAGATCGCGGTGGACGATACCGGCGGCGTGCAACGCAGCAACGCCCGCGCAAATTTCGTCCAAGATGCGCAGCGCCAAATCAACGTCGATTGAACGTCGACACTCCGATATCACTCGATCGAGCGTCGTCCCAGCGACGAACTCCGTAACGAAGTAGGGAGCGTTGCGATGTTCGCCGAAAGCGTGAATCACCAAGATATTGGGATGATTCACCTCAGCCATCGCACGCGCCTCTTGCAGGAAGCGATCTTGAAAGTGTTTCGCGAACAGCGACGATTGAATCAATTTGATCGCCACTTTTCGTTTGAGTCGCTGGTCGCTGGCCAGCAGAACGACACCCATGGCCCCGCTTCCGAGCTCACCCTCGACGAGGTAGGTGCCGCCAATCACATCCCCGGCAACCGGCAGGTTCTGAGGGCCGACAGCTCTTTCGCCAGACTCCTCCGCCAACTCGGCGTCCAGTACCAAGGCTTCCGCCTGCTTCTTCGGTTTGAGATCCAATTCCAGCAGAGACGGTTGCGCGTGCTGAGTGGGCGAAAGCAGGCCGCCCGCGTCGGTGTCGAAGGCGAGCTGCGAGGGCGGGCGACGAGCAGGTCGAACAGGGAGGTTGGGTGGCATCGACGGCTCGGGAAATCAAGAATGCGAAGTTAGACGATGCACCTAGCGTGCCGTCTGCCCCGGGCCTATGGGTCGGGCTATTTCCGCCAAGAATGCCTGGTTTTGCCCGATTCCATAGAACCCGTTGGAATGGAGTGACTGTGGCAATCTGACGCGCGCGAGGCGCCCCCGCTCAGTGGTCACATCCCGACGAGCGTGCGGCTACGTCCAGCCGCGCCACTTGAACCAGACCAGCGGAAGCAAGCCGGTAACCAGCATCAAGAGCAGCGCGAAAGGGTAACCGAAGAGCCAATGAAGCTCGGGCATGTGCTCGAAATTCATGCCGTAGATCCCGCCTACCAGTACCGGCGGAACGCCCACGACGGAAACGATGGTGAGCGCCTTGACCACGTCATTCTGTTCGATGCTGATGAAACCGAGCGTGGCATCGAGCAAAAACTGAACTTTGCCCGACAGATGCTGCTGATAGTCGTTGAGCGAAGTGATGTCGGCGCGCACTGCCATCAGCCGCGGCCGCTCGCTTGCGCCCACGACTGCGCTGCCGGTTTCGCAAACGAAGGCTGCGATGCGACCGAAGCCGAGCAGCGTGTCCCGGATTTGCGAGATATGGTCGCCGATTTGCCCGAGCTTGCGCAACGTCGCCCGCAACTTCTCGGAAACCTTTTTCTTGGCGTGTCGCTTGACACGCTCGGCGTGAAACGCGCGCTGCGACAAATCATCCAGCTCGACGCCGCAATGCTCCAGAGTGTCGGCGGCGCGATCCACGAGCGCCTCCAAGATGCGCATGAAAACGTCACACGCGGGTCGAGAGGGCGCGCCCTGACAGCCTTGGAACAAGCTATCGAAGACGTGATTCTTCGAGAAGCGAACGCTAATCAGCACGCGCTGCGTGAGCACGAAGCCAACCGCGCTGAGCGGCTCGGAAGCATTGGCCGACGCCGGGATCGGTGTGGAGAGGTAGAGCGCGTCGTTCTCCGTGTACACGCGGCTGGTGGTTTCGATCTCGCGCACGGCCGACTGATCAGGCACACGTAACCCCGTGGCGCGTTCCACCGCGGCGCGCTCACTCTCGGAGGCATCGCACAGGTCGATCCAAGTCGATTCCGTCCAAGGCTCTTGAGCTTCGGGATAGCTTCGTAGCATTCGATTCGCCGGCCTTCGCGCGCTTACGCGCGATCCATTCGCTCGACCTTGCCATTGGCGTGCTTGGCGAAACGCCCTTCTTCACGCGCGTGCACTGGGTCGTCGCTCGGCCAAGGCCAACCACCGAAGCGAGTCCGCTGATAATCGGAGATTGCCTGCTGGATCTCGGCCCGGGTGTTCATCACGAACGGGCCGTGCTGCGCGATCGGTTCGCCGATAGGGCGGCCCTGCAGGAGCAAGATCTCGGTTTCGCTCGTGCCATTTTCGAGCACGAGCTCGACATCGCTCTTCACTTGCACGGCCGCGTGTGTATTGACCCGTTCACCGTCGACACTGAGCGACGTGCCGCGAAAGAAATACAGTGTGCGCACGGTGCCCGCCAGCGCCTTGGGCAGCGTAAACACGGCGCTGGGCGCGAGTTTCAGGCTCCAGATCGCAACGTCTGCCTCCGTTCGCGAGGCCCATGAGTGCGGGGGTGGCGGCGGCGCCTTGGCATCTCCGAGTCGGCCAGCGATCACCGAGATGTTCGTTTCGCGTCCGTGATCGTCGGCAAACGAGCGGCGTGGGATCTGGCTATCCCAAAGCATCGCGAAATGCGGCTCGACCAGCTTGTCCTTGCTCGGCAAGTTGAGCCAAATCTGAAACAGCTCGAGCGGATTCGGCTGGTCTCGTTGCAAGAGTGGGAACATCTCGCAGTGCACTATGCCGCCACCCGCCGTCAGCCACTGCACGTCACCGCTGCCGAAGCGCGCCGTCGCGCCCAGCGAGTCCGAGTGATCGATGTAGCCCTGTCGCACGATGGTGACGGTTTCGAAGCCTCGGTGCGGATGCTGCGGGAAGCCCGGCACGACTTGCCCGTGATACATACTGAAGCCGTCTTTCCGCCCGAAGTCTTGACCGAGCGCACGGCCCGCCAGCGACACGGCCGGCCCGAGGCGCTCGTTACCGGCGGGGTAGGCGTCGTCGTGATGGACGCAAAACAGAAACGGGTCCGCGGTGACCCATGGAAACCCAAGGGGGAGAATTTCGAGCACGCTTCCGGCCATCGAGCGATTGTAGCGCGAGCTGGTCGAGTCGCACTATGCTGAAACTCCGGGCTTCTAGAGGCCCCAAGAGGCGTGGCGAGGAACAGAGATGCAGAAAAAGATCGCGGTATTTTGGCCGGGCGACGCGCGTGACATCCCGAATCAGCTTGCGTTACCCAGTATGCAAGAAGCAACCGCTCAGCTCGAACGCGCGTTGAAAAAGCTCGGCCGCACGCCGTACCTGGTGCCTGGCTTCCTCTCGAAGCCGCACCACGCCATCGAGAAGCTTGGGCCGATCGACGATCCGATGATCGGCATGTGCGTGCATTGGTTTTATGGGCCGCACACCACCGACGGTGTGGTCGGGAAAGACAACCCGTTGCTCCTGGCCAGCAATTTTTCGGGACGCTGGCCTGGCTTGGTCGGCTTGCTCAACACCGGCGCCTGCTTGGAGAGCTTGAACCGTCCGTTTTCACGCGCTTGGACCGACGCGCCGGATTTCTCCAGCGATGAGACATTCATGGCCCAGCTCGACGAGTGGTGCACGACGGGCGCTATCCGCTACGGCACTCAGGAGATCCGCTTCCACGCGCCAATCTCTGCCGCCGCTTCCGCGTTGGCCTTGGACGTAGCGCGCGAGATACGCGAACGGCGGGTATTGATCTTGATGCTCGGCGACACCTCGATGGGCATGATCAATGGCTACTTCGGCCCGCGCTTGCTCAATCGTCACGGCTTCACCGAGCACAAAGTCGACCAAGCATGGATCATCGATCGCGGCCGGCGAATCGACCAGAAACGCATCGACAGCGCCTACCGTTTCGTCAGCGCAAAGGGGCTCACGTTCCACCACGGTGAAGCGGGGGTAGAAGACTTCGACGAGCAGGCCAGCAAGGAGCAGCTGCGGGATTACCTAGTGGCGCTAGATTTGCTCGCCGAATTCAAGGCAGATTGCCTCGGTTGGCAGTATCAGCTGGGGCTGATTCCACTGCGTCCGCCGTCTGATCTGGCCGAAGGCTTGCTCAACTCGACCTGCCGCCCCGAATCGAACGGCGATACCGTGGCGACCGCGACCGAAGCCGATCAGGGCAACGTGATGCCCATGGAAATGATGAAGCGGCTGTTGAAGAAAAAGAACCTGCATCAAGCCGTGATGTTTCACGACGTGCGTTGGGGCGCAGAGCACGCGGGCAGATTTTTGTGGGTGTTGCTCAATTCCGGCTCGTGCGGCGCGTACGCGTTCAATCACGACCCGGACAGCTTGAGCGGCGCGCACTCCTATCGCCAACCCTCGCTCTACTTCCCCACCCCCGGCGGCACACTGGCCGGCGAGAGCTTGCCCGGCAAGATGACCTGGGCCCGCGCGTACATCCGTGCCGGCGAGCTGTGGATGGACATCGGGCGCGGAGAGGTCGTGCAATTGCCGCCCGCGGTACGCGATCAGTGGTGGGAAGGAACCACGCGTCAGTGGCCTTTCATGGCCGCCGACATGGGCATCTCGCGGGACACGCTGATGGCCCACTATCTATCGAACCACGTGGCCGTGGCTTACGGCGATATTTTCGAGGAAATGGTGGCGCTATCGATGGAGCTCGGGTTCAAAATTCGCATCCTCGGGAAAGCGAGCTGAACCGTGAGCGTCCCGGCCCCGGCCTTTTTCCTTGGTGTCGACGTGGGCACGGGCAGCGCGCGCGCGGGCGTATTCGACGCTTCCGGCGTGATGCAGGGCAATCACGCCGAGAGCATTGCTACGTTTCGCCCCGCCGAGGATTTCGTCGAGCAATCATCGGACGACATTTGGCGTGCCTGCGGCGTCGCGATTCGAGGCGCGTTGGCCGCGGCCGGCCTTCGCGGCGAACAGATCTCCGGAATGGCCTTCGACGCCACCTGCTCGCTCGTGGCATTGGACAGTGAGGACTCGCCGGTGACGGTGAGTCCAACTGGTCGTCCCGAGCAAAACGTGATCGTGTGGATGGATCACCGCGCGCTCGTCCAATCCGCAGCGATCAACGAGACCAAACACGAAGTCTTGCGTTACGTGGGCGGCAGCATCTCGCCGGAGATGGAAACACCGAAGCTGCTTTGGCTGAAAGAACACCTGCCAGAGTCCTTCGCGAAGACCGCGCGCTTCTTGGATTTGCCGGATTTTCTCAGCTACCGTGCGACCGGCAACGACTCTCGCTCCCACTGCACGACCGTTTGCAAGTGGACCTACTTGGGTCACGAGAACGACGGGCGCGGCGCGTGGTCGCGGTCGTTCTTCGAGCAAATCGGGCTCGGAGAATTGCTCGCGGAAAACGCCCGTAAGATCGGCAGCCAAGTGCGTCCGCTCGGGGAATGCGTCGGTCGGCTGAGCGCGCGCTCCGCGAACGAGCTCGGCTTGGTCCCGGGCATCCCCGTCGGTGTTTCGGTGATCGACGCACATGCGGGCGGCATCGGCCTGCTGGGCGGCGCGTTAGCCGGGGAATCGCTGACCGAAAGCGATTTCGAAACGCGCCTCGCGTTGATCGGCGGCACATCCAGTTGCCACATGGCGGTCTCCAAAGAAGCGCGCTGGGTAAACGGCGTGTGGGGGCCCTACTTCTCCGCGATGATCCCTGGCATGTGGCTGACCGAAGGTGGGCAGTCTGCGACTGGCGCGCTGATCGACCACGTGCTGCAATCGCACGCGCGATATGTCGAGATCGCGAGCCTCGCCCAAGCGCGATCGCTCAGCGTCTATGCGCTCTTGAACGAGCGACTCAGCGAGCTAGCCGGTGCGAGCGCGACCCCGGGCACCCTGACCCGTGATTTGCACGTGCTCCCCGATCATCACGGCAATCGCTCACCGCGCGCCGATCCGTCGCTGCGGGGCATGGTTTCGGGGCTCAAACTGAGCGCCAGCGTGGATACTTTGGCGCTGGAGTACTTGGCGACGATCCAAGCCATCGCCCATGGCACCCGGCACATCATCGATACGATGAACGCCCACGGCTACCGCATCAGCACGGTGATCGCGACCGGCGGCGACAGCAAAAACCCCGTCTTTCTGCGTGAACACGCGGATGCCACGGGAGCGCGGATCTTGTTGCCCAAGGAGCCCGAAGCCGTCTTGCTTGGGTCGGCCATGCTCGCGGCCCGCGCCGCCGGTCATTTCCCGAGCGTGGTCGAGGCGATGACGCGAATGTCGGCAGTGTCGGGCGTGATCGAGCCCAACCCCGCAGCGCGCGCGTTCCACGACAAGAAGCAGCGCGTTTTTCTGCGCATGCACGACGACCAGTTGGCCTATCGGCGCGAGATGGCATGACCGAGCTGCAAGGCGGCGGTGCGTCAGGCGAGCTCATCCGACGCTTGGACTGGGCGAGCACCACCCTCGGTGCGATCGAGACCTGGCCGATCGCGCTGAAGACCGCGCTCGGTCTTTTGCTCAACTCTCGTTTCCCGATGTTCTTGTGGTGGGGTCCGGAGCTGATCCAATTCTACAACGACGCTTACACGCCGAGCTTCGGGCAAGGCAAGCACCCGCAGGCGATGGGCCAGCGCGGACGCGACTGTTGGGGCGAAATTTGGCCGCTCATCTGGCCACAAATCGACGACGCCCTCACCCGTGGCAAAGCCAGCTGGAACGAAGATCAGCTGGTGCCAATCCTGCGCAACGGGCGGCTGGAAGAAGTGTATTGGACCTACGGCTACTCACCCGTGTTCGACGACCACGGCCTGATCGCCGGCGTATTGGTGGTGTGCACCGAGACGACGGCGCGTGTGCTCGCCGCGCGGCGCGTGCGCCTGCTCGCAGATTTGACCGAATCGATCGCAGTTGCCGGCGATGCTTCGGCCGTGGATCGCATGGCGATCCACGCGCTCGGGCGCGCGGGCATCGACCTGCCCTTCGCCTTCATCTGCCTGCGGCACTCCGCGGCCGAGCAGTATCGTGTCAAGCAAAGCACGGGCCTTGCCGAAGCTCGCTGTGTCGAGCTCGTCGACCGGCTAGACCTAGACGCTGCGGAAGCCCAAGGCGAAGCCGTCGCCGTGCCCGCCGGGGACGTGATCATTGGCGGGGCATGGCCAGATCCGGTCTCGGAGCTGTTCGTACAAGCCATTCCCGACAGCATCGGGCAGGCCCGGGGCAAGCTCGTGCTAGGCCTGAGCCCGCGCTTGAACTTCGACGCTGCTTACCGTGATTTCGTGGCTCAGATCGCGGAACGAATCGGGCTCGGCCTGGTGCGCGCCGATGCTTTCCGTGCTCGCGCGCTATCAGAGAGCGAGCGCAACAACTTGCTCCTGCAAGCGCCGATTGCGACCGCGATCTTGACCGGCCCCGACCACGTGTATCGGCTCGCGAACGAGTCCTACTTTCGAATGGTCAATCGCCGTGATTTCGTGGGCAAAACGTTCATCGAGGCGTTCCCGGAGACGGCCGGCACCCCATTACTTGGCGTGCTCAATGAGGTGTACCGCACGGGCGTAGGGTTCGTGGCCGAAGAGTATCCGTTAGCGCTCGTCGACGAGAATGGAACGCTCGAGGAAGGCTACTTCAAGTTCAGCGTCGAGCCGCTCCGCGACTCCCGTGGCGACGTATACGGGATGCTCGCGATGGGCATCGATGCGACCGAGCAGGTTCGCGCGCGCCGCCTATTGGAGAGAACGCACGAAGAACGCGAGACCTTGCTCTCGGAATTGGAGGCCGCCAACCGCTCCAAAGACGAGTTTTTGGCCATGCTCGGCCACGAGCTGCGCAATCCCTTGTCACCGATCACCACTGCGCTCGAGCTGATGAAGCTGCGCGCGGGCGGCCAGGCGAGCCGCGAAGAGCTGGTGATCGAGCGACAGGTGAAGCACCTCACTCGCTTGGTGGATGATCTTCTGGACGTCTCCAAGATCACCCGCGGTAAGGTGGAGCTCAAACGCGAGGTCGTGGAGATAGCCGATGTGATCTCACGAGCTGTCGAAATCGCGAGCTTTTTGTTCGAGCAGCGCGGGCATCGCCTGCTGATCGAGGCGCCAAGCCAGGGCCTGCGACTGAAGTGCGATCCGGTGCGTCTGGCCCAAGTGATCGCGAACCTGCTCACCAACGCGGCGCGCTACACCGATCTCGGCGGCACGGTCACGCTCCACGCGCGGCGCCAGGGGGAGCAGATCGTGATCAGCGTCGCGGACAACGGTACGGGCATCGCCGCCGATATGCTGGAGCGGATTTTCGAGCCATTCGTGCAGAACAAGCGCACTCAGGACCGCGCGCAGGGTGGGCTGGGCCTCGGTCTAGCGCTGGTCAAGAATCTGGTGTCCCTGCACGGAGGCGAGGTCGCCGCGCGCAGCGACGGTCCGGGCAAAGGCAGCGTGTTTTCGATCACGTTGCCCGCCTTGCCCGAAGGCGCGGGAACCGAACCCGCGTCGATCAAGCCACCGAGCCGCCTCCCCTTACCAGGTAAGAACGTGCTGATCGTCGACGACAACGCGGACGCCGCAGATTTGCTGCACGCATTGCTGAGCGCCGCTGGTCACCGGGTCACCACCGCGCACGCCCCGCTCGAAGCCCTGGAATTGCTCTCGGACCTGGCCCCTGAAGTCGCTGTCCTCGATATCGGGCTGCCGGTGATGGACGGCTACGAGCTCGGCGCGCGCATCCGTAGCCAAGCCCCGAACTGTCGCTTGATCGCGCTCACTGGCTATGGTCAATCCGAAGATCGAACCCGCAGCGCCGCGGCCGGTTTTGACGCTCATCTGGTGAAGCCGGTCGAAATCGCGGATTTATTGACCGAGATCAGCGCCTAGCCGCTCCGTTTCGGAGACGCTGCACTTCGGCGAAGTCACGCCGAAACATGGGCCTGGCTACGTTCCGGCGAATTATCCGGAGCGCGATTCGTGACACGGGCACCTGACTCTTGGCTTGTTAGAACCATTCGCTCAGTCGGACAGATGGCGGAGCGCACGCTTTCTCCAGCACTGCTCGTCGTGCTGCTGTCTGGATGCAGCGACCGTCAGCTACCGACCGAGGCCAGCTCGAAGCTGCAGTCGCAGAGCAGCGAAGCGCGCGAACGTAGTCGACGGCTCCGATCGCTTCAGGAGAGCGGGGGCCCTGAGCACCGCGCCCGCGAAATCGCTTCGGGGGTGTGGTCTGCCGCGCACCCAGCGATGCACCTGCGCACACGCTTCGAAGCCGGACGAGTCTCACTCATTGCGGCGCGCACGAGCGTCGATCCAATCACGCCGGTCGATTTAGCTGCGGTGGCTTGGGGCTGCAAAAGCGCACTGAGAGCAGTTCCAGCAACGCTCCCCACGCCGAATACCCGAACCGGAACCATCGAATACCATCACGCCGACTTCGACGAATGGTACCTACCCGGCCCCGCCGGACTCGAGCAAGGCTTCACGATTCGCGCTTTACCTGCGTGCTCCGTACGGGGCGAAGCACTGCAAATTCAGCTGGCACAAGCCTCGGCAGGGATCACGGAGCTCGCTGAGAAAACGGGCGAAGTGCTGCTGTCGACGCCGGGTGCTCGCTCCGTTCACTATGGCGAAGCCTTTGCCGAGGACGCGAACGGAAAAGAGCTCTCCGTCCGCATTCGGAGCAGTGCCGCCCTCACGCTCGAACTGGATGTCGAAGAAGCCGAGCTGCCGATCGCGGTCGATCCCTTGGCCTGGGTGGAGCAACAAAAGATCGTCGCGAACGACGGCAACGCCGACGACTTCTTCGGAAAGGCGATCGCGGCTTCGGGTGACAGCTTGTTGATAGGCGCATACGGCGACGATGACCACGGCAGCGACTCTGGCTCCGCCTATGTCTACACGCGTTCCGGGAGCGCGTGGCTATTGCAACAGAAGCTCAGCGCGAGCGACGGCGTTGCTGGCGACCATTTCGGCTTCGCCGTCGCGCTGACGGGAGACACCGCGATCGTCGGAGCCCCCCTCGCCGACGGCGCTGGTGTGGATTCCGGGGCGGCGTATGTGTTCATTCGAAGCGGCAATGTATGGAGCCAGCAGGCCAAGCTGGTTGCCGCCGACGCTGCCGCTGGAGATCAGCTTGCGACGGCTGCGGCAATTTCCGGACGAGTCGTGCTTCTGGGCGCGCCGCGTGCAGTCAGCAAGGGCGCAACCGACGCCGGCGCGGCCTACACCTTTAGGCAAAGCAACGGAACTTGGTCACAAGAAGCCAAGCTGTTTCCAAGCGCCACCGCGGGCGACCACAACGGTACGGGCGTCGCAATCGCGGGCACCAGCCTGGCCATCGGCACGGCCCGCGCGAATGGCTACGCGGTAAGCTTTTACGCTTTCGACGGCAATGGCTGGATCAATTCGGGGAGCCTGAGTTCGAGTAGCGCAAACCTCGCCTACTACGGATCGGCGCTAGCAATGTCCAGCACCTACACGGTAATTGGCAGCTACGCTCACTCGCTCGGGCCGTCAGCGGTCAACGGCACCGTGCTGGTGGTCTCAAACTCTACGCACACCCAGCAATCCACGCTTCGAGCGAACGATGGCTCGCAAAACGACTTGTTCGGGAGCTCGGTGGCAATTTCAGACAGTAACGTGATTTTGGTGGGTAGCCCCCAAGACGATGATCAGGGCGATGACTCGGGTTCGGCATTCGCCTTCGGCCTGAACGGCACCACCTGGTCCCAACGACAGAAGCTTGCGGCGAGCGACGGCAAGACGAATGACGGCTTTGGCTCCGCGGTCGCGGTCACCGAAAACGCAGTGCTGGTTGGTGCGTGGCAAGGCAAAAAAGCCGGCGGAGCAGGTAGCGTCTATGTCGAGTCGCTCGCCCAGACGGGCGCCGCGTGCACGCAGGGCAGTGAGTGCGAAAGTGGCTTTTGCGTCGAGGGCGTCTGCTGCGCGAACGCCTGCAGCGGTACGTGTCAAAGCTGCTTGCAGAAGAACAAAGCCGCCAACGGCGGAGTCGATGGTGTATGCGGCAGTGTCCGAGTGGATACCGATCCGCGGGACAGCTGTCCCAATCCAATTCCCGGCAGTTGCGGCCCGACTGGGCTGTGTGACGGCAAGGGCGCCTGCAGCGTGACCAGCGTGAGCACCAGCTGCACCTATTCAGCGTGCGCCAGTGCCACCAGTTCGACTTTGAGCAGCGCCTGCGACGGCAGCGGCGAGTGCAAGCCCACGGCGACCGTACCCTGCCAACTTGGCTACGCTTGCGTGATGGGGATCTGTCGCTCCGGGTGTCACGCAGATAGCGATTGCGATGGCAGCCTAGGCTTCATTTGCAGCGAGGCCAACGTGTGCAAACAACCCAAAGGCGCTTCTTGCACGAGCGACGTCAATTGCTCGACTGGTAGCTGCCAGTACGGGCACTGTTGCTTGGCGGACGCAGAAGGCGCCTGCAGCAAGCCGCTCGGCATTCAGTGCTCCATCGCTACCGAATGCGCTTCGGGCAAATGCACCGATGGCGTGTGCTGCTCTTCGTCGTCGTGCGGTCTCTGTCAGTCATGCGCGATTGCGGGTAGCCAAGGCAGTTGCGGTGCACTCGCCACTGCACCACCCGAAACACCCGGGCAAGCAGCCTGCGCGGGCAGCGACGCGGGGCTGAATGGGGACGCGGGGCTGAATGGGGACGCGGGGCTGAATGGGGACGCGGGACTGAATGGGGACGCGGGACTGAGCGGCGGCGGCCGTGAAGGCGTCGATGCGGGCAGCACGAGCGGCGGCAGCGCTGGTACCTCGGCGGACGGGCGGGCGAGCGACGCGGGGCAAAGCACCCAAACCGGCGGCGCAGGCGCGACTGCAGCAGCAGGCGGCGCGGCGGGAGTCGCTCGCGGTGGCTTTTCTGGCGGCGGCGCAGCCAGCAGCG